>Ga0247807_10001186_pt1 | contig 15613 bp, 14 predicted proteins | sample UWRJL074202C1_FD_179931 | JGI IMG/M metagenome (GOLD analysis project Ga0247807, IMG submission 179931) | Plant litter microbial communities from Arlington Agricultural Research Station in Wisconsin, United States - UWRJ-L074-202C-1 | ecosystem: Environmental > Terrestrial > Plant litter >...
TCGATCGGCGCATCGAGCGAAATGGCGACGAAGTCCGTTGTCACCTCGGAGAGTGTGAAGGAACCCTCCTGCGGTGTGCCCGTGCAGGCACCCTCAATCGTGGTGACCGGCGCCCCGGCATTTTCGATGGTGAAGGTGATGTCGCCGTCGCCGCGGCAGGCGAAGTAGTACGAGTACGTTCCCGCCTCGAGCTCGGTGTCGGTGAGGGTGAACTTGGTGGACGATTCGGGTCCGACATGGCCGGAGACACCGGTGAGAATAGTGTCGAGGGGGATGTTCTGCGTCAGGCCCGCGACCCACCGGTCCGCTTCTTCCGGGTCGTATTCCTCGCCCGGCTGCACCGCCGACATGGGGGTGGTTGTAAACGTGGGGGTTGGCGTCGGCGATGGCGATGACGTCGGGATGCTCGACGCCGACTCCGACTCGGAGGGCGCGGCCGTGGTGTCCGAAGTGCAGGCGGTGGCCGAGGCGATAACGAGTGCTCCCGTGCTGAGTGCCAGAAGCAAGTTCTTAATCTTCTTCATGTTCTCTCTCCGTCCAATGGTTGGGGATTAGCTCGGCAGCGGGTCGCTGATGCGCACCACCACGTCGATGGGGGCGTCCATCGACGTGAGCACAAAGTCGGTGCCGACCTCCGTGGTAGAAAAGTTGCCGCCCTGCAGGTCGCCCGAGCACGCTCCCGAGAGTTTCGCAATCTCGGCGCCGGCGTTGTTGATGGTGAACGTCATCTCGCCTTCACCGCGGCAGGCGAAGTAATACGAGTACGCCCCTGCGGGCAGAGTCCCATCGAGGTTCGAGAATTGGGTACCCGAGTCGGGGCCAAGGTGCGTCGTTATCCCGCTGATCGTGCGGGTGCCCGCGAGGCTGGTCGTGACCCCGTCGGCCCAGTTCCTCATGTCTTCCGGGTCGTGGGGTTTGGTGGGGTCCACCGCAGACACCGCGCTCGATGTGGCCGTTGGGGTTGGGGTGGGCGATGCCGAGGCGACAGGCGTGCTGGACGATGATGCGGACTCCGAGGGGGAGGCCGTGGTGCCCGAGGTGCAGGCGGTGGCCGAGGCGATAACGAGTGCTCCCGTGCTGAGTGCCAGAAGCAAGTTTTTAGTCTTCTTCATGTTCTCCATCGATCCAGTCAAGCGCGCGGGTACCCGACACGTGACGAATTTCAGGGAACTCGGATGTTCACGGCAAGTATGCAGTCCGCTCCCAGAATGCTCCCAACACCCCTCCCGGGTACCACGCGATGATGCTGACGGTCGAGTGTATTTGCGCCGTAACGACAGGCCTCAGCGGTTGACTGCCTGCATACCGGCAGCGTTGTAGCGGTCACCCGCGACACCAACGCGCTCGGCCAACGCGTTGAGGTCGGCAAGGTCATCGGCCGACAGCGCCACGGTCGCCGCTGCGGCGTTCTCGTCGATACGCTCGCGACGACGAGTGCCCGGGATCGGCACGATAAACGGTGCTTGGGCGAGAAGCCAGGCCAGAGCGATTTGACCGGGAGTGGCGTCACGCTGGGCGCCGAGTGACCGGATTTGGTCGAGCAGCGCCTCATTGGCGGCGAGGTTCTCGGCCTCGAACCGAGGGATCTGGCTGCGAATCTCGCCTTCCGCAAACGAGGCACCGGGGGTGAGTGAACCCGTCAGAAAGCCCTTGCCGAGCGGGCTGAAGGGTACAAAACCGATACCGAGCTCCGCACAGGTGGGCAACACCTCTGGTTCCGGATCCCGGGTCCACAGCGAGTACTCGCTCTGTACCGCGGTGACGGGGTGCACAGCATGGGCGCGGCGGATCGTTGCTGCGGATGCCTCGGAGAGTCCGAAGTGCCTGATCTTGCCCTCGGCAACAAGCTCAGAGATTGTGCCGGCGACGTCTTCGATGGGCACGTCAGGGTCGACCCGGTGCTGGTAAAACAGGTCGATCGTCTCGATGCCCAGGCGGTGGAGTGAACCCTCCGCGGCGTCGCGGATGTGCTCGGGGCGCGAGTTGAGCCCGGTTGATCTACCGTCAACGATCTCGAATCCGAACTTTGTCGCGACCGTCACCTGGTCGCGGATCGGGGCGATGGCTTCGCCGACGAGCTCTTCGTTGTCGAATGGGCCGTAGACCTCGGCTGTGTCGATAAGCGTCACGCCGTGATCGACGGCGTATCGAAGCACCCCGATCATGTCGTCGCGATCGCCGGGGTTGGGGCCGTAGCTTTGCGACATCCCCATCGCGCCGAGGCCGATTGCTGAGACGTCGAGTCCCTGTCCGAGTGTTCTCCTGTGCATCGTTGTCTCCATTCGTTCACCTTCGAGTCAAGTCGACGGAGGCGAAATGGAGGAGGCCCTGATGCAACCCCTCACGCGACGGAGCGGCTGAGGCACCGCGCCACGGGCTACATCAGCGACGCGTAGAGGTCGCGAATGTCGTCGACAGTGACGTCGCGGGGGTTTCCTCCCGTGCAGACATCGTCGAATGCGGCCTGTGCAAGCGCGGGAAGGTCCTCGGTCTGAGCCCCGATGTCGCGCAGGCGGGTGGGGTTGCCCAGCGATTGGGCGAAGTCGGCCACGGCACGAACCGCGGCGGCTCGAACCTCATTGAGCGGGAGGGTGGCGGCGTCGGCCACGGCGAACGCGACCGCGATGTCGCGGAAGCGCTCGCCGGTGGCGAGTGCGTTGAATGCCATCACCGGGGCGAGAAGGATTCCATTCGCGACGCCGTGCGGCGCGTTGTAAAAGGCTCCGAGCGGGTGGGCCATTCCGTGCACGAGGCCGAGCCCCACGTTGGAGTAGCCCATGCCGGCGACGTACTGCGCGAGAGCCATCCGTTCGGCGGCAACGGGGTCGCCGTCGACCGATGCGCGGAGTGACTGCGCAATGGTGGTGATCGCCTTCATGTGTAATAGGTCGGAGAGCTCCCACGCCCCCTTGGTGGTGTAGCCCTCGATGGCGTGGGTGAGTGCGTCGAGCCCGGTGGCAACGCGGAGCGCGCGGGGTGCAGACGACATCATCTCGGAGTCGACGATGGCGAGGATCGGGATGTCGTGGGGGTCGACACAAACGAATTTGCGCGAGCGCTCGACGTCAGTGATGACGTAGTTGATCGTTGTCTCGGATGCGGTGCCCGCGGTGGTCGGGATCGCGATGATCGGCACTGACGGGTTTTTCGTGGCGGCGACACCCTCGAGGCTGCGCACGTCGGAGAATTCCGGGTTCGCAGTGATGATGCCGATGGCCTTGCAGGTGTCCTGGGGAGATCCGCCACCCACGGCGATCAGCACGTCGGCTCCGGAGGCCGCAAACGCGGCGACTCCCGCCTGCACCGCTTCGATGGCGGGATTGGGTGTGACGTCGGAGTACACCTCGTAGGCGAAACCGACGGCATCGAGCAGGTCCGTGACGCGGGAGGTGACGCCCGCCTGCACCAGAACGGCGTCAGTCACCACAAACGCCTTGGTGAAACCGCGGGAGGCGATCTCGTCGGGGATCACACTGATCGCTCCGGCGCCGAAGTGGGCGGTCTGGTTCCAAATCATTCGATTCGACACGTGGGTACCTTCTTGTTGTCATTACTTCGTTGTATTGAGTGCGGCAGTGTTGCTCACGGCGTCGATGAATCGATTCACCACACTCCATTTTCCCGCGTTGTCGTCCGCGAATTAGGGCACAAAGTCCCCTAGTCGACCGTGCAGGAGGAGGCCTACGCTCAAGTTAGTGAAACGATTCAACACCGTGGTTCGTCATTTCTCACCGCGACCGTGCGATCGGATCATCCGAGGCCAGCCACCACTCCGGTGCCGTTGGCCGAGACATCCATCCCTACCCAAGGAGGCCCCCATGAGCGCTGCACGCCGCGAGATTCGCGAAGAAATCCTGTACTGGTGCCGTGAATCCGTCCGTACCGGACTGAACTTCAACACCCAGGGCAACATCTCGGTGCGCCTGCCCGAGCACAACGCCATTGTGATCACCCCATCGGGCATCCGCTACGACGTACTCACTGTCGACCAGATGGTTGTGGTGGGCTACGACGGAGTGGTGATCGAGGGTGACCTGTTTCCCTCGACCGAGACCGACGTGCACCTCGCCCACTACCGTCGCCGCCCCGACGTCAACGCGATTGTGCACACCGAATCGCCCTACGCCAACATGTTCGGCGCGATCGGCAAAACCATCGACCCCGTACTGCTCAACATGGTGCTCTACGCCAAGGGTGCGGTGCGAGTGATGCCGTTCGAGTTCTCCACCAACGCCGACTTCGGTGAACTCAGCGCCAGCCTGATGGGCGACGACACCAACGCGGTCGTCTGGGGCAACCACGGAATGATCTCCGTCGGCGACGACGTCGCCGGAGCGTTCAAAGTGGCCGTCGCTGTGGAAGCGAACGCCCAGGTGCTGCATGGTGCGCTCGCGATCGGAACGCCGAACATCCTGGTGCTCGCCGACATCACGATCCCCGAGGGCGCTCGTTTGCCATAACCGACGGCGCCGTCGCGCGCGGCGACTGACCCGATCCACCCGATCCCCAACACAAAGAAGTGACTGATGACATTTACGACCGACACCGCCGAGCTTCTCTCCCGTCAGGCCATCGAGCTGCCGTCGTGGGCCTTCGGCAATTCGGGCACGCGGTTCAAGGTGTTCTCGACCCCGGGCACCCCGCGCACGCCAGAAGAGAAAATCGCCGACGCGGCCCAGGTGCACACGGTCACCGGGCTGGCTCCGACGGTCGCGTTGCATATCCCGTGGGATCGGGTGGATGATTTCGGCGCGCTGCGTGTGTATGCCGAAGGCCTCGGGGTCAGCCTCGGCACGGTCAATTCGAACACGTTCCAAGACGACGACTATAAGTTCGGCAGCCTGACGCACACGGATCCGCGCATCCGGCAGAAGGCCATCGACGACCATGTCGAGTGCATCGACGTGATGGGGCACACCGGGTCGCGGGACCTCAAAATCTGGCTCGCGGACGGTACCAACTACCCGGGCCAACAAGACATCCGCACCCGGCAAGACCTCCTGGCGGATTCGCTCGCGAGCATCTACGCCCGCCTCGGTGAGAACCAGCGGATGGTGCTGGAGTACAAGTTCTTCGAGCCGGCGACCTACCACATGGATGTTCCCGACTGGGGAACGTCGTATGCGCAGGTGTCCGCGCTGGGGGAGCGCGCGCTGGTCTGTCTCGACACGGGCCACCATGCTCCCGGTACCAACATCGAGTTCATCGTCGCCCAGCTGTTGCGCCTCGGCAAACTCGGCTCGTTCGACTTCAACTCGCGCTTTTACGCCGACGATGACCTCATCGTGGGGGCAGCCGACCCGTTCCAGCTCTTCCGGATTCTCTACGAGGTCATCCGTGGTGGCGGCCTCGAGGAGAACTCCCCGGTCGCTTTTATGCTCGACCAGTGCCACAACGTTGAAGACAAAATCCCCGGTCAAATCCGTAGTGTGCTCAACGTGCAAGAGATGACTGCTCGCGCATTGCTGGTTGATCGGGATGCTCTGACGAAGCTCCAGCTGGCCGGCGACGTCCTCGGCGCCAACGGGATCTTGATGGACGCGTTTTACACCGACGTTCGCCCGGACCTCGCGGCCTGGCGTGAATTGCGAGGACTGCCCGCCGACCCGATGGTGGCCTACGCGGCATCCGGATACCAGCAAAAAATCGCAGAAACCCGCGTCGGGGGCCAGCAGGCTTCCTGGGGCGCCTGACCCGCGACGGCACCGGCATCATGACACATCACGATTCCGCGGGCACCGTCGCCGCGGTCGACCTCGGTGCCACCAGCGGCCGGGTGATTCTCGGCCACGTTGGCCCTCACGAGCTGAGCATCACCGCGGTCGCGCGCTTCGCGAACGGGCCCCAGGCGATCAACGAAAACGGCCGCCCCGCGCTGCACTGGAACATCGTGGAGCTCTACCGCAACGTGATTTCCGGGCTCGGTGCCGCGCTCGCCGCGGCGCCCGAGACCCAGAGCATCGGTGTCGACTCGTGGGCCGTCGACTACGCGCTGATGCGCGGGGGCCGGATGCTCCAGCTGCCGTACCACTACCGCGACACACGCACCCTCACGGCCGCCGACCAGACCCATGCCCATTTGGGCATCACGGGATTCAGTCGCGCTGACCTCTATGCCACCAACGGCCTGCAGTTTCTGCCGTTCAACTCGCTCTACCAACTGGGCGCCGACCGCGCGGCGGGGGCGCTCGACGGTGCCGACCAGCTGTTGCTGGTGCCCGACCTGCTCAACTACTGGCTCACGGGGTCGGCGGTTGCCGAACGCACCAACGCCTCGACTACGGGGCTGCTCAACGTGCACTCGCGCGAGTGGGACGACGACCTGATTACCCGGCTCGGGCTGCCGCGCACCCTTTTCCCTCCGCTCGTTGAGGCGGGCACCGGACTTGGCACGGTTCTGCCGGCCGTTGCGCACGAGATTCGCAGCCGCGGCACCCTTGCTGTCACCGCCGTCGGTTCACACGACACCGCCTCTGCTGTGGTGGCGGTTCCGAGCGACGCCGACGACTTTGCCTACATTTCCTGCGGCACCTGGGCGCTGGTCGGTGTCGAGCTGGATTCCCCGGTGCTGACCGAACAGGCCCGCCTCGCCAACTTCACAAACGAGGGTGGAGTCGACCAGCGTGTGCGTTTTCTGCACAACGTGATGGGGCTGTGGCTGCTCAGTGAATCCGTGCGCACGTGGGAACGCCAGGGTATGCCGATCGACCTGACGGAACTGCTGGCGCAGGCTGCCGCTGTCGACGACGTCGTTGCGGTGTTTGACGTCGACGACCCGTGTTTTTCGATCCCGGGTGACATGCCTGATCGGATCTCGACCTACTGTCGCGAACGTGGCCTTCCGGTTCCACGCACACCCGCCGAGTTCACCCGCAGCATTCTCGAGAGCCTCGCTGAGGCGTTCGCCCGTGGGGTGGCGCAGGCCGGCGACCTCTCCGGGCGGTCGATATCGGTGATTCACCTGCTGGGCGGCGGTTCGCAGAACCAACTCCTCTGCCAACTCACCGCCACTCGGTCGGGCCTGCCCGTGCTCGCTGGCCCCGTTGAGGCGACGGCCATCGGCAACGTGTTGGTGCAGGCGCGCGCGGCGGGTCTGGTGAGCGGCTCGCTCGAGTCGCTGCGATCTCTGGTTGCCCACAGCTTCGAGCCCCGTCGATATGAACCGGCGAGATCTCTGGCGCGATGACAGGCATCCTGCTTCACTGAGTACCGATCGACCAACAAGAGAGATTCCCAATGACGCGCATCTGTTTTCAGCTCCAGGTAAAACCAGGCCACCTCGACGCCTATCGAGAAGCACACGCGGCCGTGTGGCCCGAGATGCTGGAAGCCCTCGAGTCGACGGGATGGCGCAACTACTCGATCTTCGCCCGCGAAGACGGCCTGGTGATTGGGTTCTTCGAAACCGATGACCTGCAGGCGTCGCTGGATGGGATGTCCCGAACCGAGGTCAACGGCCGGTGGCAAGCCGCCATGGCCGACCACTTTATCGACCTCGATGTTCCGGCCGACCAGGCATTTGTGTACATCCCCGAGGTGTTCAACCTGGACGACCAGTTGCAGAGCGCCCGGGCGGCGTCGCGCACCGACTAACACCGCGGCAAGTCCCTCACGATGTAACGGCTGACTCGGTACAGTGGTGAATCGATCCACAGTCGTTGCGACCGACCCCCGGTGCGATGGCTCAAGAACGGAGTCCCTGTGCTCGCCGCCAACATCCGCGATGTCGCCGCGCTCGCTCGCGTCTCCGTCGGCACTGTCTCCAATGTGCTGAACAAGTCGAAAACGGTCTCGCCGGCCACCGAGCAGCGAGTGATCGACGCCATCGAAACCCTCGGTTTTGTGCGCAACGATGCTGCACGCCAACTTCGGGTGGGGCAAAGTCGCACCGTGGGCATGATGGTGCTCGACGTCAGCAACCCGTTTTTCACCGATGTCGCGCGAGGCGTCGAAGACACCCTCTCCTCCCACAACCGCTCGCTCCTCCTCGGTAACAGCGCCGAGGACGCCCAGCGGGAGCAGACGCACCTCGATCTTTTCGAAGAGCAGCGCGTGGCCGGCCTGCTCATCACCCCGGTCGGCGACGTCACCGCGCGCCTGGAGCGACTGCGCAAACGCGGGTCACCGGCCGTGCTTGTCGACCGTCACGCCACCACGGCCAACTTCAGTTCCGTCTCCGTCGACGACCAGCGTGGGGGATTTCTCGCGGCGCAGCACCTCCTGGAGCAACAGCGAACCCGGCTTGCCTTTGTGGGCGGATCCCGCGACATTGTGCAGGTGCGTCAGCGCCTCGAGGGCGCGCGCGACGCCCTCGAGACCGCGGGCCGGTCACCCATCCGGGTGCTCGAAATGGCGACGATGTCTGCCGAAGCGGGACGAGCGGCTGGCGAGCAGCTTGTGGCCCTCCCTGCGGCAGAGCGCCCCGACGCGGTGTTCGCGGCCAACGACCTTCTCGCCCTCGGGGTGCTGCAGGCGTTCACCCACCACGGAGTGCGGGTTCCCGACGACATCGCCCTGATTGGGTATGACGACATTTACTTCGCGGCGTCCTCAGCGATCCCCCTGTCGTCGATCCGGCAGCCCGCCTGGGAGATGGGTCGTGCCGCCGCCGACCTGCTGCTGGCGGAGATCGAAAACGGCACCCCCGCTGAACACCAGCACGTCGTTTTTCAGCCGGAGCTCGTAATACGGGAGAGTTCAAGACGAAACAACGCGGCAATATTTGCCGAGTAGGGTTACCGCATGGGCGACCTGTTCGATGGATACGGTACGGCGGCGACCCGCACGTCGGGCGCTGTGGCGTTCGATGAGATGTTCTCCACACCGGGGTTAGCGAGGCCCTCCTATCGGGAGATCCACGCCACTCTGGCCAAGATGACGCAGCATGAGTTACGCGGTCGAACCGACGCGCTGGCCAGCAGTTATCTGGCGCAGGGTGTGACGTTCGACTTCGCCGGCGAGGAACGGCCGTTCCCCCTCGACGCGGTTCCCCGGGTGATCGCGCAGGCCGAATGGCTGCAGGTCGAAGCGGGAATCAAGCAGCGGGTGACCGCCCTCGAGGCGTTTCTCGCCGACATCTACGGTGGCCAGGCTGCCATCCGCGACGGTGTGATCCCCGCCGCGCTCATCACCTCCTCCAGCCACTTCCACCGCGAGGCCGCGGGAATCGTCAGCGCGAACGGTGTGCGCATCCAGGTCAGCGGAATCGACCTCATCCGTGACGAAGCGGGCACCTGGCGGGTGCTTGAAGACAACGTGCGGGTGCCCAGCGGTGTCAGCTACGTCATCTCCAACCGCCGGGTCATGGCCCAGACCCTCCCTGAACTTTTTGTGAGTATGCGCGTGCGCCCGGTGGGCGACTACCCGCAGAAACTGCTCAACGCACTCCGTGCCAGCGCCCCCGAGGGCGTCGAAGACCCCACGATTGTGGTGCTGACCCCGGGTGTCTACAACTCCGCTTACTTCGAGCACACCCTTCTCGCCCGCCTGATGGGTGTGGAACTCGTCGAGGGCCGCGACCTGTTCTGCTCTGGCGGTCGCGTGTGGATGCGCACCACCTCGGGCCCCACTCGCGTCGACGTGATCTACCGTCGTGTGGACGACGAGTTTCTCGACCCGCTGCAGTTTCGCGCCGATTCCATGCTCGGCAGCCCCGGACTGCTCCTGGCCGCGCGCCTCGGCAACGTCACCATCGCCAACGCGGTGGGCAACGGTGTCGCCGACGACAAACTCGTCTACACATACATGCCCGACCTCATCCGGTACTACCTGGGTGAAGAGCCGAAGCTCGCGAACGTGCAGACCTGGCGACTCGAAGATCCCCTCGCGCTCGAGGAGGTGCTCGACAAACTCGACCAGTTGGTGGTCAAACCGGTCGACGGCTCCGGTGGCAAGGGGCTCGTTGTGGGCCCCGCGGCATCCAAAAAGGAATTGGAAGAACTGCGCAAACGACTGCTCGCCGACCCTCGCGGCTGGATCGCGCAGCCGGTGGTTCAGCTGTCGACCATCCCCACGCTGGTTGATGACGGGATGCGCCCGCGCCACGCTGACCTGCGCCCCTTCGCCGTCAACGATGGCAAGGATGTGTGGGTTCTGCCCGGCGGGCTCACCCGTGTGGCGCTGCCCGAGGGTGAACTGGTGGTCAACAGCTCGCAGGGTGGTGGATCGAAGGACACCTGGGTAGTGGGTCTCGACCCGTTGCACGTGGATCGCCACAGCATTCAGGGACTCGTCGCCGACCAAGCATCCATCACCCAGTCCATTCCGATCATTACGGGCGATCACACCCAAGACCATTCGCCGCTCGACGGCCCGCGCTCCGATCAGGACCAACAGCAACAGCAACAGCACACACCGCCGGAAACTGTGGAGGACGCATCCACCCCGGCCGCCGCACCCGCCACTGACACCAGGAATGGGGATGACGCCACATGCTAAGCCGAATCGCCGAATCGCTCTTCTGGATCGGCCGCTACATTGAACGGTCCGACGGCACTGCGCGGATTCTCGACGTGCACCTGCAGCTGCTGCTCGAAGACCCCTGGATCGAGGAGAACCTCGCCTGCCGGTCGCTGCTCAGTGTGATGGGCGCCGACATCACGGATGATCGCGACCTCACCCGCGCCGACGTGCTCACCATTCTTGCCGTCGACCGCACCGAACCCGCCTCGATCGCGTATTCCCTCGGCGCTGCCCGCGAGAACGCTCGACGGGCACGCGAAGTCATCAGCACGGAACTCTGGGAGGCGCTCAACACCACCCGCGCCCGGATGCCGCGCAAGGTGTCGAGCGACAAGGTGCACGAATTTTTCGGCTGGGTGCGAGAGCGCTCGGCGCTCGCCGTGGGCATCATCGAATCGGCGACCAGTCGCGACGAAGCCTGGAGCTTCTTTACGCTGGGCCGCTCGATCGAACGTGCCGACATGACCGCGCGACTGCTGTCGACCCGGTCGCTCACCGAGGCCAGCGGTCCGTCGTGGACAACGATCCTCCGCAGCGTTGGAGCCTACGAGGCCTACCTCCGCACCTACCGGGGTATGCCGAGTGCGCGCAATGCGGCGGAGTTTTTGCTTCTCGACCGGCTTTTTCCCCGGAGCATCCTGTTCTCGGTCACCCGTGCCGAGCAGTGCATGCGCGACATCGAACCGCGCACCGACCGGGTGGGCGTCAGCGACCAGGCGTTGCGGATGCTCGGACAGATCCGGAGCGAACTCGAGTTCCGCCCGATCGCGGAAATCCTAGACGACCTACCCCGCCACATGGACAATGTCCAGCTGGCGACCAGTGCTGCCTCTGAGGCGATCAGGCAGCGCTACTTCCCGACGAACGCTGCGCCGAGCTGGGTACGAGAGAACACGTGAACCGACTACGCATCAAGCACTCGACCGGTTTCCGCTACGAGGGTGAAGTCACCGCCTCTTACAACGAGGCGCGAATGCTGCCGGCGTCGTCCGACGGCCAACTGGTGCTGTTCTCCAATCTCGACATCCTTCCGATCTCGAGCCAGCACTCCTACGTCGACTACTGGGGAACCCGGGTCGCCTCCTTCGAGCTGCTGACCCCCCACCGCGAGTTGGCGCTCACCGCGACAAGCCTCATTGAGGTGCACACGCGCGAGCATCCCAGCCACGGCATCACCTGGGACGAACTGGCCGAAACGGTTGGGGCTGTCACTGAAACGGTGGAACAACTCGGGCAGACCCGGCGCACAGAGCCGCCAGTCGAGGTTGCCGAGCTCGCCAAACGTATTCTCGCGACCACAACCAACCCGTGTGACGCCGCGCTGGAGATCTGTATGGCCATCGGCAACGCCGTGGAGTACATGCAGGGTGTCACGGGTGTGCACACCACCGCAGCTGAAGCGTGGGCCGGGCGCCGCGGTGTGTGTCAGGACATCGCCCATCTCGCTCTCGGCGCGCTGCGCTCGGTGGGTATCCCCGCCCGTTACATCTCGGGCTATCTGCACCCGCTGCCCGACGCGGCCATCGGGCAGACCGTTGCCGGCGAGTCCCATGCCTGGGTCGAGTGGTACTGCGGAACCTGGCGGGGATTCGACCCCACCAACCTCATCGACATTGGCGACCGCCACGTCGCGGTGGGGCACGGTCGTGACTACAACGACGTTGCCCCGTTGCGTGGAGTGTATGCCGGCCCATACGGCTCGCAGCTGTTTGTGAAGGTCGAAATCACGCGCGAGGCCTGATTTTTTAGGCGGTGGGGACCGTCAGGATGCGCAGGTGCTGAAACACCTCGGACTCGATCTCCGCAAGTGAACGTTCTTCGCCGTCGGCAATCCACTGGCGAAAAGCGACGCCGAAAACGGTGACTCCCGCCTCCGCGGCGAGGGTGGCGGACGGCTCCGGAATTCCGCGGTCGCGCAGGGCCCCCGCGATACCCGCGCCGAGCCAGGCCATTTTGAGGAGCTCGCGTTCTTGCAACCCGGCATTGGCCTCAATGACGGTCTGCCGAAGACGGGAGTAGGGCCGGCGCTCGTTCGGGAAAAATGATGACGCCTCGCGCAGAGCGAACTCCACGGTCTCCATGGCTGACGCATCGGACGGGGCGGCAATCGCCCCGTCGGTAAAAACGGACTGGAAGACGTTTTGCCCGGCGAACAGTACTTCGCGTTTGTCGGCGAAGTACCGGAAGAAGGTTCGCTCCGTCAGGCCAACAGCCTGGGCGATCTCGGCGGCAGTCGTCTGCTCGAAGCCGCGCGTGGCAAACAAATCGAGTGCTGCCACCTGCAGTCGTTCCCGTGCGCCGGGCTCCCATCGGACCATGTCTTTATTCTAGTGATGACAGTCACTGAAATGAGGCGTAGTGTGACAGCAGTCGCTGACATCAGTGACTGACATCACTCGCTCTGCCATTGTGACGGGGCCTCGAAGGAGATCTACCTCATGCATGTTTTTGTTACTGGAGCCTCCGGCTGGATCGGTTCCGCCGCCGTCGATGAACTGCTCACCCACGGCTACACCGTGACGGGTCTCGCGCGTTCCGACGCGTCGGCCGCCCGCCTCGAGGCGAAGGGCGCCACCGTCCTGCGCGGAGACCTGGACGACCTCGACAGCCTCCGTCGGGGGTCTGCGGACGCCGAGGCCGTGATTCACCTGGCGAACAAACACGACTGGGCCAACCCCGCGGAATCGAACCGCGCCGAGCGCGCGGCAGTACAGGCGATCGGCGACGTGCTTGCGGGCTCCGACCGGCCGTTCCTCCTCGCGGCCGGAGTGGCCGGGCTGGCCCAGGGTCGCCCGTCGACGGAGCGTGACCCGTCCCCGGCGATCGGGCCGGACTCACCGCGCGGCGGAACCGAAAATCTCGCACTCGATTTTGTGGACAAGGGTGTGAAGTCGATCAGCCTGCGGTTCGCCCCCACCGTTCACGGTGACGGTGACCACGGCTTCATCTCGATCCTGGTCGCCGCAGCGCGGGCCGCGGGCGTCTCGGGTTATGTCGGCGATGGCTCAACCGGGTGGGCGGCAGTGCATCGCCCGGACGCGGCGCGGATGATCCGACTCGGTCTCGAGAAAGCCCCCGCTGGCTCTCGACTGCACGCGGTGGGGGAGTCCCGCGTGCTGTCTCGCGACATCGCGGAGGCGATCGGCCAGGGACTCGGGTTGCCCGTCAAGTCCATCGCGCCGGACGACGCGGTGGCGCACTTCGGGTTCCTCGGCGCGTTTTTTGCAATGGACCTCTCGTCGACCAGCGCCGTCACGCAAGACCTGCTGGGGTGGACGCCCGCTGGCGCCACCCTGCTCGAGGATCTCGCGACTGGGTCGTACTTCCGGTCCTGATCCGCAGGGCCGTCTCGCCGGGCGAGCCACTGCTTGACGCCGACATCCGCGTGCGCATTTTCCCTCTCTGGAGGGCGCTCGCGGGTGCGGCGAGGCAGGATACTCCTCCTCGGCCGATTGGGACATATCGTTCGTATCCCTAGACAACAAAATCGTCGCGGGTATATGTTCGCGGAGTCAGCATAAATAGTGCGAACGGTGCATCGTTACGAAGGGGTAACCGAGGCAACCCGTCTTTCTGGCGCGCCTGAGAGCGCCCCAGTTTCGGGCCAGATCGTTTCTCCTGAAAGACCGCGAGACGTCGCGTGTCCGCTCAATCCGCAGCATTTCAGAGAGGAAAAGCAGTCATGTCGTTGAGGAAAATATTCGCGCTTGTCGCAACCGGAGCGGTTGCCCTATCGCTCGCCGCCTGTTCGTCCGGGTCGCCGTCCGCTGATGGCGAAGATGCCATCGACGATTGCAACGTCGGAATCTCCATGCCCACCCGAAGCCTGGAGCGGTGGATCAATGACGGCGAGCAGCTTCAGGAGAAGCTCGAGGGTGCCGGATGCACCGTCGACCTCCAGTACGCCGACAATAAAACCGACCAGCAGATCAGCCAGATCCAGAACCAAATCGCCGGTGGCTCGTCCATCCTGGTGATTGCCGCCATCGATGGCGAGGCTCTCGGACCCGTACTCGACGAGGCAAAAAAGCAGGACGCCACGGTCATCGCGTACGACCGCCTCATTAACGGCACCGAGAACGTCGACTACTACGCCACCTTCGACAACTACCAGGTGGGCCAGCTCCAGGGCCAGTTCATCGAAACGACCCTTGGCCTCGCCGACGGAGCCGGACCCTTCAACCTCGAACCCTTCGCCGGCAGCCCCGACGACAACAACGCGAAGTTCTTCTTCAGCGGTGCCTGGGACGTCCTCCTTCCCTATGTGGAGAGCGGACAGCTTATTGTGCCGAGCGGCAAGTCGCCCGCCAGCAACGACGACTGGGCGAGCATTGGTATCCAGGGCTGGGCATCCGACAAGGCGCAGTCCGAGATGGACAACCGGCTCTCGTCGTTCTACAGCGGCGACGAGAAGGTCGACGTTGTTCTTTCGCCCAATGACAGCCTCGCGATCGGTATCGAAGCATCACTGAAGTCGGCCGGTTACGCCCCCGGCGAGGACTACCCGGTCATCACCGGACAGGACGCCGACAAGGCCAACGTCAAGGCAATCCTCGACGGTGAGCAGTCGATGACGGTCTGGAAAGACACCCGCACTCTCGGTGACCAGGTCTTCGCCATGATCGAGTCGATCACCGCAGGAACGGAGGTCGAGGTCAACGACACCGAGACCTACGACAACGGCGAGAAGGTTGTGCCGTCGTTCCTCCTCACCCCCGAGGTCGTCGTCAAGGATGACGTGCAGACCAAGCTCATCGACTCCGGCTTCCTCAAAGCGTCGGACGTCGGACTGTAGGTCCCACCCCGCGGTGCCGGCATCCCACCCGGGGTGCCGGCACCGCCATCGGCTGTGTGCCCGGCCGCGTCAGCGGACCGTGAGCGATACATCAACGAGGAGACACGAGTGAGCGACCTCATTCTGCGCATGGACAACATTTCCAAACACTTCAGTGGAGTCAAGGCGCTCGACGGAGTCTCGATCGACGTCAAACGCGGGGAGGTCCACGCCGTCTGCGGCGAAAATGGTGCGGGCAAGTCCACCCTGATGAAGGTGCTCAGCGGTGTGTACCCGCACGGCAGTTTCGACGGGACCATCGAATTTGAGGGAGACGCGGTCGAGTTCCGGTCGATCAACGACAGCGAGGCGCTCGGC
>Ga0247807_10001188_pt1 | contig 15580 bp, 13 predicted proteins | sample UWRJL074202C1_FD_179931 | JGI IMG/M metagenome (GOLD analysis project Ga0247807, IMG submission 179931) | Plant litter microbial communities from Arlington Agricultural Research Station in Wisconsin, United States - UWRJ-L074-202C-1 | ecosystem: Environmental > Terrestrial > Plant litter >...
ATAGCTTCAAAACAGTGGGATCAGGGCAGAAATGCATTGGTTGATAAAACAGTCATGCTACAGTTTAATGCGCGTCCAGGAGATTCTGTTCAGATTGGCAAACTTAATTTTGCCATTGCTGGTTTTTTAGATCAGGCTCCAGGACAGATTGGAGTAATGAGCTCTATTTCTCCTGTCGTTTATATTCCTTTTAAATATCTTCCGGAAACAGGACTGGCTCAGTTTGGCAGCCGGATTCACTATTCCTATTATTATAAATTTAATCAGCAAGCCGATATTTCGCGTTTACTGAAAAAGATTCAGCCTGTTTTGGATAAAGAAGGTCTTGGCCAGGAAACGGTTGCTTCTAAAAAACAAAATACAGGACGTGCCTTTCAGGATCTTAATCAGTTTCTGTCTCTTGCCGGTTTTATTGCCTTGTTATTAGGTTGTATCGGGGTGGGGAGTGCTATTCATGTTTATATCAGCGAAAAATTAGCTGCAATTGCTACTTTACGCTGTCTTGGCGTAAGTGCATGGGAATCATTTTTTATCTATCTGATCCAGCTAACTTTTATTGGGTTTACAGGTGCAGTTGCAGGTGCGGCAATTGGCACAGGACTGCAATTTTTACTGCCTTATGTACTGAAAGATTTTCTGCCTGTAGATTTCACTATGCAGATCTCCTGGATGGCAATTCTGCAGGGAATTATCACAGGTGTGGTTATTGCCATACTTTTTGCTTTACCTTCTTTACTGACTGTTCGCAGGATATCTCCTCTGAACGCAATAAGGCTATCATTTGAGGAGTCAAAAGGAAAAGCTGATTTACTAAAAATGACAGTTTACCTGATTATCTTTTTATTTGTACTGGGTTTCACCTATCTGCAGATGAACAGCTGGTTGCAGGCTATTGTCTTTTCAGCCAGTCTTGTGCTGGTCATATTCATTTTTTATGGATTATCAGTGCTGTTGTTAGCGCTGGTAAAAAAAGCACTTCCTTCAGGAATAGCCTATACCTGGCGTCAGGGATTTTCTAACTTATACCGGCCGGATAACCTGACACTCATGCTGATCGTTGCGATCGGTTTATCAACTACATTGATCGCTACCTTATATTTTGTTCAGGGGATCCTGATTAATAAGGTGACTTTATCATCAGGAAAAGTTCAGCCTAATATGGCACTTTTTGATATTCAGAGCGATCAGGTAAAGGGGGTGAATGCGCTGGCCGGACAATACCATTTACCTTTAATGAACCAGGTTCCTGTAGTGACTATGCGTTTAGAAGAAATTAATGATAAAACTGCTTCACAACTGGCATTGGCTGATAGTTTGAAAAATAAACAATCCCTAAATAAAGAAAAACTGGAAACATCTGCTTCTGCTTTTAAAAATGAGATCAGGGCAACTTATCAAAAACAACTAACCAGTGCAGAGAAAATTACAAGTGGGACCTGGACTGGTCAGGTAAAATCTCCCGGCAATTTGATTTATATTTCTTTAGATGAGCGTTATGCAGAAAGAATAGGAGTGAAAATAGGTGATAAAATGCTTTTTAACGTTCAGGGAATGCGCATTTCCACAATTATCGGAAGTCTTAGAAATGTAGAATGGGGCCGTGTACAGACTAATTTTCGTGTGGTCTTTCCGACAGGTGTATTAGAAGACGCACCGCAATTTCATGTGCTGATGACTAAAACACCCGACGCCAGAATCTCTGCACAATTTCAGGCTGCAATAGTCAGGAATTTTCCGAATATTTCAGTGATTGATCTGGGGCTGGTATTACAGGTACTGGATACGTTATTAAGTAAAATTAGCTTTGTGATTCGTTTTATGGCTTCTTTTAGTATTATTACAGGATGGATCGTTTTAGTTTCTGCGGTACGAAGCAGTAAAAATCAAAGGCTTCGTGAAATTGTATTATTGAGAACGATTGGCGCAAAAAGCAGACAAATCCTTTCTATTACAGCCATTGAATATATGTTTTTGGGTTTGCTGTCTGCTCTTGCAGGAATAATGATTGCAATGGCAGGAAGCTGGGCCCTGGCAGAATATATTTTTGACACTGGTTTTACTCCGCAGCTTTTTCCTGTACTGATATTGTTTAGTTCAGTAACATTGATTGTAGTAATTACCGGAATCGTAAGCAGCGGCAGAGTACTGAAGCATCCACCTTTAGAAGTCTTAAGAAAAGATAGTTAGGATAAAATGTAATAGATCCGGACAAATCGGAACAATGTTTGCATATTGTGGGGAAATTTAGATTTTCACCAGTAAAATAATTATGAAGAAAAGAATACATGTGCTCGAAGACGATCAGGATATCAGATATATTATAGAATTTTTATTAAAAGATGAAGGCTACGAGTTACAGCTATCCTCTAATTTTGCTGAGCTAAAAGGTAAATTAAATGATGCTCTTCCTGATTTATTTATTATCGATGTAATGTTGCCTGATGGAAATGGAATTGAAATCTGTGAAGATCTGAAAACTGATATTTTCACTAAACATATCCCTGTTATTGTAATGTCTGCCAACCCGGATAGTAAGGAAAAAAGTGTTATTGCAGGTGCTGATGCTTACATCAGTAAACCGTTTGATCTGGATTATGTAGTTAAAAGAATAGAAAGATTATTAGTTAAATAATGATGATTTTACTTGAAAACAAAACTATCAAAGTGTCGGTTGCAGCCAGAGGTGCAGAATTACAAAGTATTAAAAGTAAGCTGACCGGCCTTGAATATTTGTGGAAAGGTGATTCAGCTTACTGGGGCAAGTTCAGTCCTGTACTTTTTCCTGTTGTAGGACAATTAAAGGACAATACCTATTATACAGGAGATCAGTCTTATCAGCTTCCCCGTCATGGTTTTGCCAGAGAAATGGAATTTGATGCTCAGCAAATCAGCGGGACTGAAGCTGTATTTACACTCTCCCACAACCAGGAAACGCTGAAAGTTTATCCTTTTGAATTCAAGTTCAGTTTACGTTACAAACTTTCAGGCACTTCAGTTTTCTGTACCTATGAAGTACATAATCCCGGAGAAAAGGATATTTTGTTTTCTGTAGGAGCGCATCCCGCTTTCGCTGTACCTCTGACAGAAGATACAGTATATGAAGACTATTATTTGAACTTCACACAGGATGAATCTCTCGATCTGTATAAAATACAAGATAATCTGATTAGTGATGAAACATCAATTATACAGCTGGATGACCATAAGCTTAGTCTGCAGCATGAATTGTTTTATAATGATGCTTTAGTCATGAAAGACCTGAAAAGTAATACTATCCAGATAAGAAACACTAAAAATCAATACGGAATTAACTTTCGTTTTATTGATTTTCCGTTCTTTGGTATCTGGGCAGCTAAAGATGCAGATTTTGTTTGTTTAGAGCCTTGGTGCGGCATTGCAGATGGCATTCATCATAACCAGCAACTCAGCGATAAAGAAGGAATACAATCTTTATCGCCAGGTCTTGACTGGAAACGCAGCTGGGAAATAGAAATTTTATAATACGCTTACTTTCAGGCTTGATGCCTTACCCTTTTTGAAATAAACACGGTGGGTTGCTTTTTGGAAATCAGCCTCCGTGGCTTTATAAATATTTACAAATTTTTGTGGATTGCGGTCTACTAAAGGGAACCAGGAGCTTTGAACCTGTACCATGATTTTATGGCCCTTTTTAAAGCAATGAGCTGCATCCTGCATGTCAAATTTAACTTCAGTCACTTCTCCGGGAACCATAGCCTCAGGATCTGAAAAACTATTTCTAAACTTAGACCGCATCACTTCACCACGTACCAATTGCTGAAAACCACCCATTTTAGTTTCAGGACGCGGGCTGTCATTGAGTGCATCACCTGGATATACATCAATTAATTTAACAATAAAATCAGCATCTGTACCCGTTGTAGAAACAAATAAATCGGCCATAAGATTGCCTGAAATTACGACATCATTTTCCAGTATTTCTGTCTGATAAACCAGTACGTCTGGTCTGGACGCAGCAAAACGCTGATCCTCATACATGAAATCACTACCTCTGTCAATTCTTATTTCGCTGGTATATGGGACCGGTTTGTCAGGATCACTGATAAACTCATCATATTCCTTTGAGCTGGCTACAGGCTGCTCAAAAGATAATTTCCCACCAGGATGGAAATACAGATGCTGCTCTTTTGCTTCAGCAGGAGGCCATGCAGTGTATTTTTTCCATTGATTAGAGCCAGTTTCAAATATCATTGCTTTTGGCAGATCAGGATTGGCAGTACCTTTTAAATAATGATTAAAAAATGCAAGTTCAATTTGTTCTCTGTAGTAAGGCCCTGTCTCAGAATAAAAACGCACATTACCCAGAAAATCATTATTGCCTTTTGTCCAGCTCCCATGTGTCCATGGTCCCATAACCAGATAATTTGGCCCGGCTGGTTTATTCTTTTCAATACCTGCAAATGTTTTCAGTGGTCCGTATAAATCTTCCTGGTCAAACCATCCGCCAACAGTCATTACCGCAGGTTTAATGTTTTTAAGGTGTGGAACCGGTGTACGTGAAGTCCAGAAATGATCATAAGTTTCATTATCTACCATCTCGTTCCAGATCAGATTTTTTCTTTTAAAATACTTTTCATTTACATTCTTTACAGGTCCCAGATTTTTATAAAACTCATAAGCATCAGGTGTGCCGTATGCTGTAAATATATCTGCATGATCGGGGGTAGGTTCTGGTCTGGGCGCACCATAATAGGCTAAAAAGGAGAAAGTTCCCATCAGGAAAAATGCCCCATTGTGATGGCGGTCATCTCCCATAAACCAATCTGTTACAGGAGCTTGCGGCGATGCTGCTTTTAAAGCAGGATGCGCATCTATAGTTGTCATAGTTGCATAAAAGCCGGGGGCAGAAATCCCCCAGGTTCCAACCTTTCCATTATTTTCAGGTATATTTTTAATCAGCCAGTCTATGGTATCATAACTATCTGAACTCTCATCTGTATCCGTCTTTTTTTTCTTGTTTGGAAGATACGGACGGGTAGCTACAAATTCTCCTTCAGACATATACCTGCCTCTTACATCCTGATAGGCAAAAATATATCCGTCCCTGGCGAAAACCATCGAGGGCCCTAAGCTTTTTTTATAAACCTGTGAGCCGTAAGGACCCGCACTATAGGGGGTACGATTATACATAACCGGATATTTTTTTGTCTTATCCTTTGGAATATAAAGTATCGTGAACAGCTTTACGCCATCCCGCATAGGGATTTGTTTCTCAATTTTTGTATAGTGAGACTTGATATAGGTTTCATCATCAATGCCAGCGGCTGGCTTTTGCGCGGAAGCACCAAAAGACAACATCGTGATGGCAGCTGATAAAATATAAGTTTTCTTAGCTAAAGATTTCATAAGGACAAAATAAGCAAAATCTCCTATTTATGCTCATGTGAGCAAGATCTGTTTAATCTCCAGTTGACCAGATGGGCAGACGCTACAGTAAAACCACCCAAAGGAACCAGAATGGGTTCTAAATTGCTGATTCCTGAAAAATGGCCTGCAGCAATAAGGACAAAACCAGTGAACAAAATGCAAAATGGAAGTAATTTATGATGCTGTTTCCGGTAAGAAATACTTAAAGAAAGTGTTCCTAAAAATACAGATACGATAATCATCGAAATTTCTACCCATTCATTACTTAAAAATTCAAGCCCTAAAAGTGGAAGGGTGGTTAAAAATACAGGGACTAAAACACAGTGGATAGCACATAAAGTAGAAGCAGTCATTCCCAGGCGGTCAAGATGCTGAGAAGTTTTTGATAAAGCCATACGTAAAAATTAATAAATGATATAAAAGATATTATTGGATGCTATATATAATTATCTGCAAATATAAAAGCAACTCCATTGCATTTGATGTACTGGATGTCATTTTTGTATTTAATATCATTTTAAGAAAAAAATCCTGACCTTATTCTTTTACATAATATCCAATATTCATAGCACTATCAGGTACTAAATTATTCCATATCATTCTTACTCCATCTTCACTGTCTTTATACTTGAATTCAATTATTCTGCGCAGTCTGTTTACGGTGCTGCATTCTTTAGGAGACAGATAAAAATCATGTCCCTGAAAGAACTCCATCAGGTTGTTGAAGTTCTTTCTCTGATATTGATCAGACTGGCTTAATTTTGTCAGTTCCCTGATATGGGCCACAAGAACTGAATGTTTGACCTGTGCTTTAAGATCCGGAATCAGATCAATTAATCCATCTTCTGAAATTACGACTAAAACAGTTTGTGCCTTATTGATCATATGTTCATAATATCTGATTGCTGAATTATACCGTGCACCTCTTGAAGAATCTCCATTGGCAGAAGCAATGCCATCTAAAATAACCCCTATAGCATGACAGGTACAATCAATATCAATTAATACTGCTCCATCTATCGAAGTGATCTGATGGATAATGTCTTTATTAATCCGCATGGGTTTAATCTTAAAACACTGACTGCTAAGCCTGATGGCTTCACGATCAGCCTCAGATGATATAGCCAGTATTGTTCCGTGTTTTTGTTTTGTTGCCTCCATTGTCATTTCCCAGAGTGCATTCAGTTTGGGTTTTTCAATTCCCTGAAACACCCTTTTCAGACTGGAATAAAATTTTTCTTTATTGATTTTTTCGTTGTGCAGTGCTGGCATCCTAAAAGAAACGGACATCATAATGTGGTCGTTATGTAATACCTCCCAGTGAAAATGCTTGGTAAAATGGATAATGAATAAAGATTCGTCATGGAAATTATATTTCCCGGTTAATTGTCCTAAACCATAAATCCAAACCGAATCAGAGAGCATCATCTGTTTATTATCTGCTAATTCAAGGAACTTTCTCATCTTCCTGAAATCTTTGATATGGATGGGGTTTTCCAGCAGCATTGTCAGTTTAATATTAGGGTGATACTGATGTGCAATAACCATTTTTCCAAAACCTTCTTCACCTTCATATTTTAAAGAAGAAATGGTGTTACAGGCATCAAACAGTACATGCAGGCCGCTTGAATTTTGCCCGGCCAGAGAAATAGTAGTTAAAAAATTATGACCGGCTTTACTGACCAGTTCATCCCGGCTTTTGGTTAGCACATTAAAATCTGACTGAGGCTTATTTTTTAATGCATTTGCACCTGCATCAAGATATACTTTGATAATGCTTTCTAAAAAAGACCGGCTTACAGACTGACCATTTGGAAGCGTATTTTTAGTCAGGTAGTAGAATGTACTCAACACCTTTCTGCTCAATTCCAGAACTACATAGACCAGGTAGCCATTTACATAAACCGGCTCAGAAATAAAGTTTACATTGTTATTTCCATTGATATGAGATCTTAGAATATACTGTATTTCTGTAGTATAGGCAGTATTAAGTAATCCTGTATGGTTTTCTTTTTCTCCGTCATTCTCTTGCCTGACTAAAAGGCTGTGCTGTATGCTTAATGCTTTAAGTGTGACAAAGTCTTTCATTTCATACGCGCAATGCGGACATTCCAGACTTACAAAAGGCAGATGCATATCAGGTTTAAGCAATACCCCAATCAGGAAAACTTTAGGTGAAAGCCTGTCATCTAAAGAATTGAAAAGTTCTTCCGCAGCCAGTTGTAAAGAAATCTGGCAATGCTGCTGATGTTCCCAAATCATATTATTAGCGCCTGTCATACTCTGTATCGGATTTTTAAGTAAAGATTTCGGCTATAATTTGCTGGGATTTAAAATGGTCAATAAATGTATATCCGCAAATATATTTGAATTTTCTATTCCCAATTGTTAAAGAAAGTTAATTAGATAAAGCATAATTAATCAGGTAATGCATAAATTACTACCTTAGTTATACAAAAAACCATTTAACCTAATGCAACCAAATAAAGCATCAAACGCTGCCTTAAGCGCAGCTATTCTTGTAGCATCCTTAGGCTACTTCGTAGATATTTATGACCTTTTATTATTCAGTATTGTCCGTATTCCCAGCTTAAAATCATTAGGGCTTAGTGGCGCTCAGTTAACTGATACTGGTATTATGCTATTAAATATTCAGATGATAGGAATGCTGATTGGTGGTATATTATGGGGAGTGCTTGGAGATAGAAAAGGGCGTTTATCTGTATTATTTGGTTCTATATTTCTTTATTCTCTGGCTAACATAGCTAATGGACTGGTACATTCTGTAAATGCTTATGCGTTCTGGCGTTTTATTGCAGGTCTAGGTCTGGCAGGGGAACTGGGAGCTGGTATTACCCTGGTTGCAGAGCTTATGCCTAAAGAAAAAAGAGGTTATGCTACAACAATTGTTGCCTCGGTAGGAGTGAGTGGTGCTGTGGTAGCCTATTTTATTGCGCAGCTTTTTGACTGGCGTACATCCTTCTTTATTGGAGGAGGTTTAGGACTGTTATTGCTTTTACTACGTATTGGTGTTGCAGAATCAGGGATGTTCAGTCAATCTAAAGAAGCCAGTAACAGGGGTGATTTTTTTGCACTGTTCCGCAATAAAACGCAATTTGTCAAATATGTCCGGTGTATTATGATCGGTATACCCTTATGGTTTGTTGTTGGGGTGCTCATTACCTTATCTCCCGAGTTCGGTAAAGTGCTGCGTGTACAGGGGGAGGTAAGTGCAGGGGCGGCCGTAGCCTGGTGTTATGGAGGAATTGTGATCGGAGATATAGCTGGAGGTTTAATCAGTCAGTGGTTAAAAAGCAGGATCAGGGTCGTTTATATTTTCCTGGCCCTGGCTACACTGGGGATTACTGCCTATTTCACACTTTATGATCTTTCTTTACAGCATTTTTATTGGCTATGTGGTGGAATTGGTTTAACAGTAGGTTACTGGGTGATTTTTATGACTATTGCTACTGAACAATTTGGTACAAATATCAGAGCAACAGTCACTACTACTGTTCCAAATTTTGTACGTGGTGCTGTGGTGCCGCTAACCCTTCTTTTTCAATTGCTAAAGGGTGTTTTTGGTGGCAATATAATCAATTCCGGAATTACTGTTGCAATTATCAGCCTTGCCGTCGCATTTTATGCCTTAAGCAGAATGAAAGAAACCTTTTCTAAAGATCTGGATTATGTAGAAGAGTTTTAAAATAAAGTTTTGCATCAGAAAGGTTAAAGTTTAAATTGCAGCTTAATCAATAATCATGCAATACATACTTGGAATAGATATTGGAACAGGAAGTACTAAAGCTGTAGCAGTTAGTACAGATCATAAAGCTTTCGATAGCAGTCAATATTTTTATCCAACAAATGCTGCTCAGCCTGGTTATAGCGAACAGGACCCTGAATTGATCTGGCAGGCTTTTCAGCAAAGTATAGCAGCAATAGTTTCAAAGCTGAAATCAGATCCTGCGGCTATCAGTTTGAGTTGTGCGATGCATAGCCTGATTGCAGTAGATGAAAATTGTAAAGCATTAGCGCCTATGATGACCTGGGCAGATAGCAGAAGTACTGGAGTTGCAGCTGCTTTATTGTCCTCTACTTTGGGTGCGCAATTATATAAAGCTACCGGAACACCTGTGCATTCTATGTCTCCATTATGCAAAATTATATGGATCAGAGAAAATCAGCCTCAGTTTTTTAAAACTGTTTATAAATTCATTTCTATTAAAGAATACATTTGGTATCGCCTGTTTAATACCTTTGAAGTAGATCATTCTGTAGCTTCCTGTACCGGATTGATGGATGTGAAAAAGCTGACCTGGTATTCTGAAGCTCTGGAAGCTGCCGGCATCAAAGCAGAACAGCTTTCAACTTTAGTTAGTACTACTTATTTAAGAAGAGACTTTAATCCTTTACAGACCTTGCCGTTTTTAACAAAAGAAATACCTTTTGTAATCGGGGCAACAGACGGCTGTCTGGCAAATTTGGGCACAGGAGCTATAAAACCCGGAATTGCAGCTTTGACAATAGGTACAAGCGGTGCGTTAAGGGTAGCAGATAATTCTGCTGTGGTGAATGAAAAAGCAATGAACTTCAGTTATCGTCTGGATGAAGATACTTTCATCAATGGAGGGCCGGTAAACAATGGGGGGATAGCGGTAAAATGGCACTTAAAGAATATCCTTCAAAAAACTGAACTTAAAGAAAGCGATTATGCGCATACATTCAGCAAAATAGAGGCTATTGAACCAGGGGCTGAAGGACTTATTTTTCTGCCTTATCTGCAAGGGGAGCGCGCACCTATATGGGATTCAAAAAGCTGCGGTACATTTTTCGGAATCCGTTTAAATCACCAGACACCTCACTTTACCCGTGCTGTGATTGAAGGAATTTGTTTTGCATTAAATGATGTTTTATTATCATTAACTGCCTCCGGGCAGGAAATAAAACAATTGAATGTAAGCGGAGGTTTTGTGACTTCAGCTATCTGGTTACAGATTATGGCTGATATCACAGGCAAAAGACTTTTGTTGTACAGTGTGGAAGATGCTTCTGCAGTAGGGGCAGCTTATCTTGCTTTTAAAGCGACAGGCATTACAGCAGACTATCCGCTGCCCGATCAGGAAAGTATCACTTGTATTGAACCTGATGAAAAGAATCATCTTATTTATAAAACCTATTTTGATTTTTATAAGAAGATCTATCAGCAGTTAAAAGGAGTGATGCAGGAAATGGATGATTTTCAAAAGAAGGGATAGATTTTATTTATCATTTAAACCTATTGGTGAACTGAATTGTAGTTCTTTACCAATGAAACTATTGATTTTACATCAAAATATTCTATTCCTTTAATGCGTTCTGTCAGATCTTTATCGTCAGACATTTTTTCCATTAAAGTATTTTTAATATACTGTGTATTGGTATCTGAATTATCCGGAGTGATTTCCAGCATTTCACCGGATCCTGGTTTTTCTATATAATATAATGCGCGGCGTTCTCTTCTTGGTCTGTCATCCTCATCACCTCTGCCGCCAAAACTTACTCCTCCGCCAATTCCAACACCACTATAACCTCCGGTTCCAATACCCAGACCTATTGAAGGAGAGAAGCGGATGCGGCGTCTTGGTTTTTCAGCAGGGCCGGTACTGCCACCCATAGCATACAGATTCAGTTTACCAGTTTCCACTAATTTAAAGAAACGATAATCAGTCTTTTTGTTAGTCACAAAAGGTTTGCTGACAAAGGTTTCTCCATTCCATAGAAATTCTTTAATATCCTTTGCGCTGTATTTCTCAATCGTTCCATCATCCTTTTTAAGTCCGACAGTCACGAAGTCAGTTCCCTGTATCGTTCCTCTGACGAAATTGCCAGTGTCGATCACTACAGCATCCTGTGCTGAAGCTGCAAGCGCGAGTATAGAAAAGAGTACCAGTGTACTCACATATTTGATTAACTTCATATCAATCCAAATAACGTAAATTATTTACTAATTGTTGTCATAGGTAGCTCAGATATGTAAAATGTCCTGAAAAACCAGGACATTTTACTCTTTTATGCAGTATAAAACACATTTATCATTTAAATAAATCTAAAGACTTAAGCTGCTTTTTTAGGGGCAGGAGTCATTTTAACTGTTGTAGTCGTTTTTTTTACTTCTTTATTCGTTTTGAAACGTTTATCAGGTGTTCCGTCTTTTTTCAATGGCTGCTTATTTTTTTTATAACGCATATCTTTTGACCCATCCTTTTTTGTCTGAGCGAACGTTTGCGTGGTTGTAAAAGCCATTACAGCCAACAGCATCATAACAATTAACTTTTTCATATTGTGGTTTTTTTAAATTTACATGAAGCTATAAAACATTTTCGGGATTTCATATTGAATTATTCTTTGGCGTGTTTCTTGCTTCTTGTGGATTATACACAAATAACGTACCATGACAAAACAAATTCTTGCAATTGCTATTACAGCCTGTACCCTATGGGGATGCGGCAATTCAAAAACTTCTGAAAAATTAAATGCAGACAGTCTTGTTAAAGACAGTTTAACTATGGGAGCAGTTAAAACTGATAGCCTTAAAATGGATACAGATCATAGTTCTATGAACTCTGTAGACTGGGATGGTACTTATAAAGGAGTTGTTCCCTGTGCGGATTGCGAAGGGATTGAAACGACAATTGTTCTAGGTAAAGAGCTAACCTATAACATTAAAACTAAGTATCTGGGTAAAAGTGATGCTAAAGTCTTTGAAGAAAAAGGAAAGTTTAGCTGGGATAAAACTGGTCAGATTATTACCCTTGAGGGCATAAAAGATGCACCGAATAAATATTTTGTAGGTGAAAACAAGATCATCCAACGCGATATGGAAGGTAAAGAAATTACCGGAAAAATCGCAGATCATTATGTCCTTAAAAAATAAACACAAATTTTTATGCCTTGATCAGCTAAAATCTGGTCACACAAAAAGGGATTAGCGTATGCTAATCCCTTTTTGTGATTATAACTGTCTTAAAGCTGACGGTATGTATTATTCTGTAACTCTTTTTAAACCAAATTTCTCGATCTTACTATATAAGTGACTGCGCTGAATGTCAATATCATCTGCAGTTTTAGATACATTCCAGTTATTCTTTTCGAGCTTAAATTTGATAAACTCTCTTTCAGCATGATCTTTATAATCCTGGAAATTAGTGAATTTATCGTAATTGGTTGTGGCAACCGCAGAACCGTTGCTGTTGCCATTGGTATGGCTCTGGTTAACAGCACCAATGTTTGTACCTCCGCCCGGATTAGCAAATGCAGTAACCTCATGCTCAGATATTACTTTATCGCTTAAAATAATCAGACGTTCGATCATATTGTGTAATTCACGTACATTTCCTGTCCATGGTAAATTTTGCAAGGCAACCATTCCTGCTTCACTGATCTTTTTAACAGGCATGCCGTAATCTTTACAGATGTCTTCTAAAAAGCTCATGGCAATTTCAGGAATATCTTCTCTGCGCTCAGTTAAATGAGGTACATGAATATTAATTACATTTAAACGGTGGTATAAGTCCATTCTGAAATTACCGTCTTCAATTTCTTTCATCAGATCTTTGTTCGTCGCAGCCAGTACGCGGACATTAACTTCTAATTCTTTTTCACCGCCGACACGTGTAATTTTATGTTCCTGCAAGGCACGAAGTACTTTTGCCTGAGCAGAAAGACTCATATCTCCAATCTCATCCAGAAATAGTGTTCCGCCGTTTGCCAGTTCAAACTTACCGATACGTTGTTTAACTGCGGAGGTGAATGATCCTTTTTCGTGACCAAAAAGCTCACTCTCTATCAATTCAGATGGAATTGCAGCACAGTTAACTTCAATTAAAGGACTCTCAGAACGATTTGATTTCTCATGTAACCAACGGGCTACTAATTCTTTTCCACTACCATTTGCACCTGTAATCAGTACACGGGCTTCAGTAGGAGCAACACGTTCTATCGTCTCTTTAATTTTGTTGATATTCTCTGAACTACCAAGGATATCTCTCGTTTTACTAACTCTGCGTTTGAGTACTTTAGTTTCAGTAACCAGGTTACCTCTGTCCAGTGCATTTCTGACAGTAATCAGTAAACGGTTTAAATCTGGTGGTTTAGAGATAAAATCAAAAGCCCCTTTTTTGCTGGCTTCAATTGCAGTTTCTACTGTACCATGACCAGAGATCATAATAAATGGTAAATCAGGACTGTATGCCAATGCTTGTTCAAGCACCTCCATACCATCCATTTTATTCATTTTTATATCACATAGAACCAGATCATATTTCTTTTTTTTGATCAGATCGAGTCCGTCAATTCCATTATCAATATCCTCTACTTCGTAATTCTCGTACTCTAAGATCTCACGTAATGTGCTTCTTATCGCACGTTCATCATCAATTATTAATAATTTAGCCATAGGGTATTTTAATTCTTTATCGGACACGAATATATTTACTAATTATCTAATAATGCAGATAAAATGAAAAAATGCAAGCCTGTAAGCCGGGTTCTGTACCCTGATAAATCAAGGCTTCTACCATTAATCTACTATAAACGTTGCCGTTTATCTCTAACGACCTACCCACTGACATCGGACGAGCAGCCCTACATACGTCAGCCTATTTGGTCTTTCAACTCCCGGGGTTTACCATCCTTTCCAGTCACCTGGAAAATTCGTGAGCTCTTACCTCACGATTTCAACCTTACCTGTGCCCTTACAGGCCATCGGCGGTATATTTTCTGCGGCACTTTCCATAATTCAGGTCTTCAATCCCAAACCTCTTCCCGTTAGGAAGCGAGATGCTCTGTGTTGCCCGGACTTTCCTCTTTAAGATGCCTGAGCATTACTTACAGCGATAGAACAGCTTGCATTTTGCGCAAAGATACAAAAAAATGTTACTTACAGTTCCTGAGATCGCTTTCTACCTGCTGATTGGTGTACATTCCCTGTTTATGTCCAAAACCATTGGTAATATAGACAATCAGCTGGGCAATATCTATATCAGCCAGATTAAATTCAGGCATTTTGCCTTCATAAACCTGACCATGTACAGTAACCGGGGTAGAAATTCCATTTTTAATGATACAGGCAAGTTTCTCTTTATTTGCTTTCATAAAAACACTATCAGTAAGAGGCGGGGTTAATGCACCTAGTCCTTCTCCTTTTGCACCATGACAATTCTGGCAATGTTTGATATAAAGATCTCTTCCGTTTACATAATAGGCATCCTGCTGTACGGTTTCGGCAGTCTGGCAGGAATAAAACATGCTGATCAGTGTGAGTGAAACCAGGCTGATTAATATAAATTTTCTCATTTCTATTTTTTATCCTCTGCTAATAAAACCGGAATGTCTTTTTCCAGTTGTGCTACCTGCTCAGCACTTGTTCCATCATAAGCACCGCGTATTCTTTTGTCTTTATCAATTAATACCAGGTACCCCTGATGCACATAACCATCTCTGTTTGTACTGTCCACATTGACAGCAACCAGGTAACTTTTCTCAGCAAGAGTGTATACACTGTCCTTCGGGCCGTATACAAATTGCCATTTCGGGCCATCAACACCCAGCTTCTGCGCATACTTTTTAAGAACTGAAGGTGTGTCATACTTAAAATCTATAGTATGTGATAAAAACATGACATCAGGATTATTTTTGAACTTTTCAGAGATCATTTTCAGGTTTCTGTGCATAACAGGACAGATACTTGTGCAGGAAGTGAAAAAAAAATCAGCAATATAAATTTTACCCTTAAAATTATCATTTGTTATGTATACACTATCCTGATTCAGGAATTTGAATGAGGGTATAGTTTGATATACTGTATCAATACCCTGCGTGCCATCGCTGTTTTTGACGGTTTTAGTGTCTCTTAAGCCATAAATCGGAAGTTTTCTTTCTTGTTTGCAAGAAGAAGCAAACAACGTGAAAGCCAGTAAAATAACGCAAATAAGGGTGGATTGAGGTCTCATAATAAATTTCATTGTTCGGGCAAAGGTACACACTGGTAAAAATAAAGTGTAACGTAGCTGTAAATATTTATTAGTTTTGCGCCAAGAATTGTAATGCTTAATGAGAAAGAGATATAATGCTGCCATAACAGCTTTGGGAGGATATGTACCGGAAACCATTTTAACCAATCACGATCTGGAGA
>Ga0247807_10001189_pt1 | contig 15574 bp, 16 predicted proteins | sample UWRJL074202C1_FD_179931 | JGI IMG/M metagenome (GOLD analysis project Ga0247807, IMG submission 179931) | Plant litter microbial communities from Arlington Agricultural Research Station in Wisconsin, United States - UWRJ-L074-202C-1 | ecosystem: Environmental > Terrestrial > Plant litter >...
GGCAATACTGCACATAGACTGTGCTGCTGTTGATTTTTAATTCCGTTGCCAGTTTCACAAAAGCATCACTAACTGCTCTGAATATTTTGCGCTGTGCAGCCAGGTCTGCGGTAGCAGTTATAGCGTTGGATTGTTCAATAATAATTGCCGACTGTTCCATCCATAACTGATGCTGGAAGGCCGTAGCAAACCCTGCATGCGGAACCGCTTTTACCGCAGCAACCAATGGGGTTGCTAACTGCTGCGCTTCGGGTGCCTTATCTGTAGCCAATGCATTTTTAAGGTCATAATAGCTGGTCAGCGTTTTATTGAATTTTGTGATAACGGCAGCATTTTGCGCCCTTAAAGGTTGGATGGAGACACTAATCAATAGTGCTGCAAATAAGAATATTCGTTTCATATCTTCTGATTTAAATATTGAGACCTGCATAAGGAACCGTGCAGGCTTCATGATCATTATTTTAATACGTTAAAAAAATTAAACTCTGCACGGATGAGGTACATGTTTCTGTTATACCGGCCCGGCATATCTCCGGCAACCTGGAAACGGTAGCCCAAATCTATCCTGGTCCTGCTATTGATGATCGTCTGAACTGCAGGTGCAAAATCTACATAAGTATGTCCGTTTTCAGGATTGGTTTTGCCCAGCATTTCAAAATAGACATTAAAATTTGGCTGGTTATAGTTTTTATAGACTACCGGCAGTACCAGGTAACCCGAAGACAGACTGTAGCTGATCAGCTGGTCTGCCTGCAACATTCCCGGTATCTTTCGGCTATCGGATACAAAAGCCTTGTTATAAGCTACCGTGCCAGATAGCGCGAGTTTATGCAGCAATTGTGTAACTACAATACCACCCTGTATGCCACTATTATCGCCTTCAAGATTGATATCTTCAGTATAGACCGGTCTTTTGCTGGTACTGAGACGGCCAAAAGCCGCAGCACGCAAATGACGCTGTGTTCCATCTACAGACATAAAGCGGTATTTTGCATATATACTTCCGCCTTCAAGCCGGTATTTGCCATCCATATCAGAAAAGAACCCCTGTACGTGTGTCATCAGGTTTTTATTGAAACTTAGCATCACCTCAGGAATTGTCCTGTTCATCTTGTTTCCTTTAAAGATCCCTTCATTCGTTACCCGCACACCTATTGATTTGGCAGCCATATTACTTGCCGGCTCAGTGAAGACATACAGTTCCTGTGCCTGCGTAAACAGACCCGTACTCAGCAGCAGGGCTGCTGTGATTAAAAAATATTTCATGTGGGGCCTAAATGCTCAGGTGGAAAATACGCGTTTCTTTTCCGCCTACTACTCCCTTACCGGTAAGATAAGCTGGTGATTTCAATTCTGCAGCTCTTTTTTTAAATGCAGCAGCACTAATAAAATCTTTGTCTAACACTTTTGCTGTAACCGGTCCGTCCAGCGTTTTGCTTTTTGCATTGGTAAATTGATACACATTCCCGTCTGCCTTTGCGATTCCTTCTGCATCTACCGTAGTATTGCTGAAATTCATCGTTGCAGAAAGATCGCCGATAGAAAATCCGGCATCCTGTACTTTATCCCTGATCTGGTCCATATCAACCGGCTGATCTTTTTTGAAAGCCAGTACAAAAACATTCCTGTTCAAATCTGGTGTAACACTGTCTATAAAACCAAGACTTTTTAAAGAAGTTTCGGTGGCACGGGAACACATCGAACACGTAAGCCCGTTAACCTGTACTTCTGCTTTTGTAATTTGTTGTGCAAATGAGGTGCTGCTAATCAGTATAGCAGATAAAATGATGAAATAACTTAAAGTTTTCATGATGGAATAAATTAAAATCTGAATAAATAAAATACATAGTTTTCCCAAAGGCTATTGCCCCGGAAAATTGAATTTATTCCTGATCTAATTTCTGAAAACGCAGTTAAAAGCGTAGAGGGATACCCGCGAGGAGAACGGCGGCGCCTTATTTTCGGCTTTACTGAATAATTTTGGCAGGATAGATTCTACCATCTCCAGCAGGAAAGGGGCAAAAAACAATTTGATACTGTAGTTTTTTGGTAATTCAACTTTCAGACCCGACTGGTGGCTGTCTTTAATCTTGGCATCAACTGCAGTATTTTTGCAGCATTTGTTTGCCACAGGCGACTTTTCAGTTTCTTTGCAAAACTTGCAGTGCGCTGCCTTGGTAAACTGTACAGTAGAAAGCTCTCCTCCGCAAAAATGCAGACTAAGGGCAACACCAATTACGCTAATCAGGTAAAAGGCACATAATCCCAGGGCTATCTTTTGTCTCAGTTTCATTTGAATTCTCTCCAATTTTAAATAAAGCGGTTTTACCTCATTATTTTATTGTATAACAAAACTAATCATAAAAATAATAAAAACACAGCTGTACTTTTAAAAAAACTAAATTGTGTCTTAACTTAGCCACGAATAGCCCCCGGCCAATGAAACACATCCTTACTATTATTCTTTTATTAAGTTTAAGCCAGGCCTTTGGTGCCAGGCCAAAGCACCAGTATGTAAAAATCCGGACGGCGCAGGGAGAATGCATCATCATGCTGTATAACGAAACTCCGCAGCACCGCGATAATTTCATCAAATTAGTAAAATCGGGCTTTTATAACGGCACGCTGTTTCACCGCGTAATCAACACATTTATGATCCAGGGCGGAGATCCTGACTCAAAAAATGCCGCCGCAAATACAGAGCTGGGTAATGGTGATGTAGGATATACGGTTCCGGCCGAGTTCCGTGACAGCCTCTTTCATAAAAAGGGGGTGCTTGGAGCGGCCCGGGATGACAATCCCACCATGGCTTCCAGCGGATGCCAGTTCTATATTGTACAGGGCAAAAAGTTCACTGATCCGCAGCTGGATACACTGGAGAAAAAAAGAATGCATTTTAAGATCCCGCAATGGCAGCGTGAGATATACAAAAACATTGGAGGAAGTCCGCATTTGGATAGAAAATATACCGTGTACGGCGAGGTAGTGCGCGGCCTGTCTGTAGTAGATTCTGTTGCAGCAGTAAAAACCGATGCCAATAACCGGCCGCTGGCAGATATTAAAATGACCGTTACACTGCTCAAACGGAGGGAAGCCCGTAAACTGGAAAAACAAATGCGCAAAGAAGACCAATACAGCACTGCTGCACAATTATAACAAGCTATACTTATGAAAATAATCTCTTACAACGTTAACGGCATCCGTTCGGCCACCACCAAGAATTTCCTCGGCTGGCTCGAGGCAACAGATGCTGATATGATATGCCTGCAGGAAGTAAAAGCGATGCCCGTACAGATACCGGAAATTATTGCCGTAATTGAACAGCTTGGCTACCACCATTACTGGTTCACCGCAGAAAAAAAAGGATACAGCGGCGTAGCCATTCTTACCAGGATTAAACCAAACCATGTAGAATACGGATGCGGCGAAGAATGGATAGATAAAGAAGGACGCATTTTAAGGGCTGATTTTGACACTTTCTCCCTAATGAGCGTATATCTTCCCTCCGGATCATCTGGTGACGAGAGACAGGTTAAAAAGTATGCATTTATGTCCTTTTTCCAGCACTATATCTCTGATCTGAGAATTGAACACCCAAATATGATCATATCCGGTGATTATAATATCTGTGCTACTGCTATGGATATCCATAACCCAAAATCAAATGCCAATTCTTCAGGTTTCCTGCCCGAAGAGAGAGAGTGGATGGCGCTCTTCCTCGAAAGCGGATTTGTAGATTCTTTCAGGCATTTCAATAAAGATCCGCACCAGTATACCTGGTGGAGCTTCAGGGCAAACTCCAGGGCTAAGAACCTGGGCTGGCGTATCGATTATCATTTAACTACCCTGCCTATGCTGGCCAGGCTAAAAAACGTAACTATCCTGCCAGATGCAGTACATTCTGACCATTGCCCGGTGCTGCTGGAAACTGCTATTTAAAATAGATAGTCTGGTCTGGAGTAATGCACAGATCCAGACGGACATCATTAGCGTGGATATCAGTGATGATATCTACGCTTTCAAAAAAAGACAGGCCAACTTTCAGCGTATCGTGCGTTTCCAGAAAGCGGTCATAAAACCCTTTGCCATATCCCACACGGTATCCCCTGCGGTCGAAGGCCAGCAGGGGTACCACAACCAGGTCTATCTTACCAGTAAATTGTTCTTCAGCTACGGGCTCTAAAATATTAAACAGGTTTTTATGCAGGTCTTCCTCTCCCCTGTACACATGATGAGTCATCAACGATGTTTCAAAGTCGGCTTTAGGGACAATGATTTGTATATCAGGATAATTCATCTTTAACCACCTGATCAGCATAAAGGTGTCAGGCTCACGTTTTTCTGCGATGGGGAGAAACAGGTGAACAACATGCATAGTGCTAAAGTCTATCCTGGAGAATTGTTCCAGCAGCCCTTTGCTCAACCTGGCTACTTCTTCTTCGCTGAGCACCTTCCTGCGGGCAGAGGCTTGTTTTCTGATTGCTGCTTTGTTCATATCAGTAAGTGCATATTCGTGTTCTGGATAGTAAAGCCTTGAGATTATGGTATAACCAGTCTCAGCCCTGATAGTTATGCAAGGTAACAATCAGGCAATAAAAAAAGGCTGTAAAAAAATATGGCTTCGGGAACCACTCCGAAGCCAAAATCAACCTAAACCTAAAACTAAACTATGAAAATTCTTACTTTACTCTTTCTATATATTCACTGGTGCGTGTATCAACCTTTATTTTATCTCCAAGATTGATAAACAGCGGTACTTTTATTTCTACTCCTGTTTCTACAGTTGCATACTTCATTGCACTTGTAGAAGTATCGCCTTTTACTGCAGGCTCTGTATATGTGACCTCTAATTCAACGTGTGAAGGTGCCTGCGCCATAATCGGTTCGTCACTTTCAAATGCGATAATCACATTCATTCCTTCTTTTAAGAACTTAACAGATTCTCCAAATAATTGTTTGGGAATGTTAAACTGCTCAAAAGATACCAGATCCATTACTACAAGAAAATCACCATCTTCATATAAGTACTGATAATCGCTGGTCTCGACACGGCAGATGCTTACTTCTTCATCTGTCCTGAATCTATACTCAACAACCTTGCCGGTTTTAATGTTGCGCATTCTCGACTGGTAGAAAGCTCTTAAATTACCAGGTGTACGGTGAATCAACTCTTCAACCTGTACCAGTTCTCCGTTAAAACGAAGTATATTCCCGCTTTTTACTTCTGATGCTTTTGCCATTTTGTCTGAAATTTTTGCCTAAACCAGCAGCGCTATTTCGTGCCGCAAAGGTAAAAACTATTTATATATCTCACAACAGTTATTTTAAAAATTATTTATAACGCTAAATTGATACCAAAAACGTGACATTAACGTTGCAATCAACCGTTTAACCCTGTCTTATACTCAGTGATTCTTATCAAATTGTCGCAAAAGGAATACTCATTTTCCTGGTTCGAGCCCACAACTACGAGCTTATCTGCGGTATAATTGGTAATTAAGCTGTGGTACCATTCCATTCCCTGCTGGTCTAGGTTAGAAGTTGGTTCGTCAAGGAGGAGTAAAGGTGTATTGGTACAGCAGGCCAAAGCGAGCTTGGTGCGCTGCCGCATACCAGAGGAGAAATATTTTAAAGGTTTATCCTGCGCTTTTGCCAAACCCAAAAGGTCTAGCAGCCCGGCAGCATCCATACCCGGATAAAAGTCTTTAAACTTAAAATGAAAATCTATGGTTTCCCGCAGCGTAAATTCTTCCACCAGATCTACATATGGCGCTGCAAAGCTGATCTGCTTATAGATCTGCTCCACAGGGATCTCCTGTGCTGCCGAATACCGGATAGTGCCTTCAGAGGGAGCAAGGCTACCCAGTACCACGCTGAGCAAGGTCGATTTACCGGAACCGTTGGGGCCGAGGATCGCATACTTACCACCAGCGTTAAACTGATAGTTGAAATCTCTGAAGATCCATTCCTGGTTAAACCTCCTGCCCGCACCCTGTAGCTCAATCTTCATTTCATGCAGAATAATTAGCTGGAAGAGCCAAAGCCCTTCATTACACCTCTGTTCGAATTCCTGATGAAGTCAACAATCTCATCACGGATCTCAGTAGGTGCAAATTCCGCTTCAATTTTATCGAGGGCCTTCGTTACATTATTGTGCTTCACAAATAATACCCTGTAGATTTCCTGAATTTCATTGATTTTCTCTGAAGAAAATCCGCGTCTTCTTAACCCTACAGAATTAATCCCTGCGTAAGATAATGGTTCCCTTGCAGCCTTTACATAAGGCGGCACATCCTTACGCACCAGTGAACCACCGGTAACAAAAGCATGAGACCCTACCTTTACAAACTGGTGGATAGCTACCAAACCAGCAAGTACTACATAACTGCCAATAGTAATATGCCCGGCCAAAGTAGTACTGTTGGAGAAGATACAATGGTCGCCAACTTCACAATCGTGCGCCACGTGCGAGTAAGCCTGTATCAGACAATTGCTGCCAATTACGGTCTTCCATTTGTCTTTAGTACCCCTGTTGATCGTCACACACTCCCTGATCGTCGTATTGTCGCCAATCTCTGCAGTAGTAACCTCTCCTGCAAATTTAAGATCCTGCGGTACCCCCGAAATCACTGATCCGGGAAATATCTTGCAATTTTTACCAATTCTTGCGCCGTCCATAATTACCACATTAGAGGCAATCCATGTACCATCACCGATGACAACGTCTTTATGAATAACTGCGAAAGGTTCTATTACAACGTTCTCTCCTATTTTCGCTTCTGGATGTATATATGCTAAAGGTTGTATCATGATACGCGTTCGCTTTCTTTTACTTTTGAAATTTGTGCCATCATTTCTGCTTCGACAACAATCTTATCTCCTACCATTCCCACACCCTTCATTTGTGCTATGCCTCTGCGGATTGGCTCCATCAAATCGCATCTGAAAACTATAGTATCACCAGGCAACACCTGCGCCCTGAACCTTACTTTATCAATCTTAAGGAAATAGGTAAGGTAATTCCTTGGATCAGGCACAGTGCTTAACACCAGGATACCCCCGGTTTGCGCCATGGCCTCAATTTGTATTACCCCAGGAAGAACCGGTGCACCAGGAAAATGTCCTTTAAAAAACTCCTCGTTCATGGTCACATTCTTCACGCCCACAACGTGTGTTTTAGACAGTTCAAGGATTTTATCAATAAATAAAAACGGCTGTCTGTGCGGCAGAATCTCCATAATCTGCACCACGTCATACAATGGCTTTACAGACGGGTCGTATACCTTCTGTACCTTTTTATTTTTTTCTTTTTTAATCGCTGCTTTGATTTTTTTTGCAAAAGCAATGTTGGCTGCATGTCCCGGACGGGCAGCCATGATATGGCCTTTTAAATGCATCCCTACCAATGCAAGATCACCAATCATATCTAGTAACTTGTGTCTGGCAGGTTCATTCTGGTACCGCAGTTCCATATTGTTTAGTATGCCCTGAGGGGCAACTTCAATTTTTTCCCTGTTAAATATCTTAGCCAGGTGGTCCAGCTCGTCACGTGTAACCTCTTTATCAACGATTACAATCGCATTATTCAGGTCTCCACCTTTAATCAAGTTATTCTTTAGCTGATACTCCAGTTCGTGCAGAAAGCAAAACGTACGGCACGAAGCAATCTCGTCTTTAAATTCAGCGATGCTGGAAATAACGGCATGCTGGCTTCCCAGTACAGGAGAATTATAATCGATCATACAGGTAAACCTGTAATCATCAAGTGGCATTGCAACAATCTCTACTTTCCTATCCGCTTCCGTATAAATGATGTTATGCGGGATTTGAAAATATTCACGGTCAATTTCCTGGTTTACCACACCCACACTTTCCAGCGCGTTCAGGAACAATACAGCACTTCCATCCATAATAGGAGCTTCGGGCCCATCCAGTTTCATCAGGATGTTATCCAGGTCCATTCCTACCAGCGAAGCCATTACATGTTCAACAGTGCTGATACTTGCACCGTTTTGTGTAATAGTTGTGCCCCTGGCTGTATCAGTAACATTATCACAGTCGGCATCTACAATAGGTTCTCCGGGCAAATCAGTACGCTGAAATTTAAAGCCGTGATTTTCCGGTGCGGGACAAAATGTTAAAGTAACATTTGCACCTGTGTGTAAGCCTACTCCCTGTACAGAAACTTCGCTTTTAATGGTTTTTTGTTTAACGTTCATTATTGTTGTGTGTGGTACTAACTATGCTATCATCATCACCCCTTTTGGCAAGGGTTTCCAATTGTCTAATCCTTTTTTCCATGTCTGGCAGATGCCTGAAAAGCACTGAGCCGCGCATCCAGTCTCTCAGGGGCTGTGCCGGGGTGCCGTGCCACTGTTTATTTTCTTCTGTTATATTAAAATTCAAACCTGCCTGTGCACCAATCTGCGTGCCATCGGCCAGTGATAAATGTCCTGCTACCCCTACCTGCCCGCCAATTACAGACTTCCTGCCGATTTTGCTGCTTCCCGAAATTCCTGCCTGTGCAGCAACAACAGTATGCTCGCCGATTTCAACATTATGCGCAATCTGGATCAGGTTATCTAACTTAACCCCTTTACGGATAAAGGTAGAACCCATCGTTGCACGGTCTATAGAGGTATTGGCGCCAATCTCTACATCATCTTCAATAACCACATTCCCAATCTGCGCGATTTTGGAATAAGTACCATCCGGCTGAGGCGCAAAGCCAAAGCCATCACTGCCGATAACAGTGTTAGAGTGTATAACGACGCGATTGCCAATTACGCTACGGTTATAGATTTTTACGCCAGGATGAAAGGTATTATCAGTACCAATCTGTGTATCCGGGCCTATAAATACCTGCTGGTTGATTTTGCTATTGTCACCTATCGTTACATTTTCAGAGATATAGGAAAATGCACCCACAAAGACATTCTTGCCTATTTTTGCGGATGGATGGATAAAAGAAGGCTGTTCAATTCCCGTACGCTGCGAAAACTCGTTCATCGCTTCATTATACTTCTCCAGTAAAACTGAAAAAGCACTATAAGGATCTTCTACCTTCACGAGTGTGCAGGTGACAGGCTGAGCAGGGAAAAAATCTAATCCAACAATTACTACTGAAGCATTAGTTGTATATATATATTGCTCATATTTCCTGTTAGACAGAAAACACAAAGCCCCTTTTTTACCATCTTCTATTTTTGAAAGCTCCGAAACTGTTACGTTTTCATCACCCTCAACCGTTCCACTTAAAAACTCGCTTATCTGCTTGGCAGTAAATTGCATTCTACAAAGTTAAATGTTAAATTGATATGAACAAATAGGTACAACTGCCTAATTTTTTCTCACCTGTTTATATTCGGAAACTAAAAACGGGATAATATTTGAATTATTTTGTTAAATAATGCTAAATAATCCTTGGATAGCATAGAATGTGCTTTGTAACCGTCTTATCGAGCGATTCCAGATTAGACAGGTCGGACGCTTTTGCAATGTCAATCGTCGTATTATTCTTCATTAAAATATTTATTGTGCTGTTTCCTTCTGCAGTATTATAGGCGCGGTTGCTGATAAAATCAGTAAAAACAAAGTAAGAAACGTCTTTTTCATTTATTTCGAGGCTGATCATTGCATTCTCTCTGATCCGCTCTACACGGCTTTCGTCCGGAACAGTATTGGTAATTTCGGTCTTATACAAGCTGCGGTCGGTCAGCATAGTGCACAACAGCGACAAGATCCTGTCCTCATGCGCACGCCATACCTTTACCGAAGCAAAAATATCCTGGTCGTCCAGTCTCGAAAAGTGGAGCAGGTGTATGTCGGATGCAAAAAAATCCTTTTCTGTAACGTCATTCTGCAGAAAGTGCTGTAAAGCTGGGGTAGCAAATAACTCCTGTCCGTTTACGGCCAGCTCTTTTGCACGCTTTAAAATCTTTACCAGCAATTGCTCGCCGGCAATAACCGTCTTATGCAGGTATACCTGCCAGTACATCAGTCTGCGGGCAATGAGGAACTTCTCTATAGAATAGATCCCTTTTTCTTCGATCACCAGATGATCATCTGCAATATTAAACATCTTGATAATCCTGTCGAAGCTGATTACCCCTTCGCTTACACCCGTGAAAAAGCTGTCCCTGTTCAGGTAATCCATCCTGTCCAGGTCGAGCTGGCTAGAAATCAGCTGGTGCAGAAATTTTTTGTGGTACCTCCCCCTGAAAACTTCTATGGCCATGGTAAGGCGGCCATGGAACTGTTCGTTCAGCCGTTCCATCATCAGCATAGATATATCCTCATGCTGTATTCCTTTTACCAGCGAATGCTCCAGAGCATGGGAGAAAGGGCCGTGGCCAATGTCATGCAGTAATATCGCAACGGTTGCCGCTTCATCTTCATCCCGCGTAATGTCATGTCCTTTACTGCGTAATATTTCTATCGCCAGGCTCATCAGGTGCATGGCACCCAAAGCATGATGAAAACGGGTGTGCAGCGCACCGGGATAAACAAGATGTGTCATCCCCAGTTGTTTAATATAGCGCAGGCGCTGAAAAAAAGGGTGCGAGATCAGGTCAAACACCAGTTCAAACGGTATATTGATAAACCCATATACCGGGTCATTTATTATTTTCTTTTTGTTCAATACTTGCAAAATAAATTATACGGTACAAAAATTGCTATTTTTATCCGTACTATCAGAAAGAAGGAACTCTTTTTGAGGAATTTTATTTACACCATACAAATATAATAATGCAGGAAACCAAGATTCTATGGGCCGATGATGAGATCAACTTATTAAAACCACATATTTTACTGTTAAACGAAAAGGGGTATCACGTTACAACATTTACCAATGGGAATGATGCCCTGGAAGCTTTTGGAAAAGAGCATTTCGATCTTGTATTTCTGGATGAAAATATGCCGGGCATGAGCGGACTGGAAACATTGTCTGCCATTAAAAATATAAAAAGCGACATTCCCGTCGTGCTGATTACGAAAAGTGAAGAAGAGAACCTGATGGAAGATGCCATTGGTTCAAAAATCGACGATTACCTGATCAAACCGGTAAACCCTAAACAGGTATTGCTGACGATCAAAAAGATTATTGATAATAAACGCCTGATCAATGAGAAGACCTCTATGGCCTATCAGCAGGACTTCAGACGTTTGGGGATGACATTAAACGACCGCCTGAGTTACGAGGAATGGATCGAAGTATATAAAAAACTGGTGTTCTGGGAACTGGAACTGGAAAAACTGGACGACCCGCAAATGCATGAGATATTAACCATGCAGAAGTCGGAAGCCAACACCCAGTTTTCAAAATTTATTGAAGAAAACTACCTGGGTTGGGTAAATGGCAAAGAGAAAGCTCCTTTATTGTCTAATGAACTGCTTAAAAAGAAAGCATTCCCTCATATCAATTCTACCACACCAGTGTTTTTTATCCTGATAGACAACCTGAGATATGACCAGTGGAAGATTATCAACCCATTAATTACAGAGCATTTCAGGCTGGATGAAGAAGATACCTATTCCAGTATCCTGCCAACAGCAACGCAATATGCGCGTAACTCTATTTTTTCGGGCCTGATGCCATTGGAAATGGAAAAACGTTTCCCTTCCTTATGGCAAAATGATGATGATGAAGGTGGAAAAAACATGCACGAGGAAGCCTTTTTAGCCGATCAGATTAAACGCAGCGTACGTAAGGACTGTAAGTTCAGCTACCATAAGATCCTGACCTACGATGATGGTAAGGCACTGAACGAGCAGATGAATAACCTGATGCAAAATGAGTTCAATGCTATCGTGTATAATTTTGTGGATATGCTTTCGCATGCCCGCACAGATATGGCCATGATCAGGGAACTGGCAAACGATGACGCTGCATACCGCTCGTTAACGCTTTCCTGGTTCGAACACTCTCCTTTGCTGGAGTTGTTAAAGAAACTGGCGCAGAAACAGGTAAAAGTAATTATCACCACCGATCATGGAACCATCCGTGTAAAACACCCAAGTAAGGTAATAGGCGACAGAAATACGAATACCAACTTGCGTTATAAACAGGGAAGAAACCTGAACTATAATGCAAAAGAGGTTTTCCTGATCAAAAATCCGCATGAGGCACAGTTGCCAAAAATCAATATCAGTTCAAATTATATTTTTGCCAAAGAAGACCGCTATTTTGTTTACCAGAACAACTATAACCAATTCGTAAACTATTACAACGAAACTTTCCAGCATGGAGGGATCTCTTTAGAAGAGATGATCATTCCTGTGGCAACCTATAGTTCACGCGCTTAAATAACCATGAACATTACCATTAATCACCTAAATGAGCTGAGCAGTGCCGCAAAAGCACTGCTCAGTTTTGCAGGCGACCAGAAACTATTCATTTTTGAAGGGGAAATGGGAGCCGGTAAAACTACCTTTATCAAAGCAGTATGCGCGGAGCTGGGCGTAAAAGAAACCGTAAGCAGCCCTACTTTTTCGATTGTAAACGAATATGTTGCCGGTACGCAGGTTATTTACCATTTCGATTTTTACCGCATAAAAAATTTACAGGAAGCTTATGATATCGGCTATGAAGAGTATTTTTATTCCGGAAATATCTGTCTGATCGAATGGCCGGAACGTGTTGCAGCGCTCCTGCCCGAAACCTTTATTAAAGTGGAGATCGAAGCCCTGTCTCCGGATCAGCGGACATTTACTTTTACTAAACTTTAAGGTACAGCCCTGGATTTGGCTTAATTAAATGGTAAGATCGGGATAGTTTCTTGATTTCATCAGAATATATTTATCTTTAATCGGTTATAAATTATCATGATCTTTTCAATCTGTTGTGATTGGTAAGCTAACCATGGTTTCAAATAAAATCTCCAGACGAATGGCTACAGGATTACGGGAAGAAATGGCCTCAATTGCTCAAAAAGGTTTACTACAGCCTAAAGAGACACTGTCAGAACTCAAACAAAAAAGCAACAGTCTTTATATTGGGATTCCGAAAGAGATCTCTTTCCAGGAAAACAGGATTGCGTTAACCCCGCTTTCTGTTGCTTTGCTTGTGAACAACGGGCATAAAGTACTGCTCGAAAGCGGCGCCGGAACAGGTGCTAATTTTTCAGACAATGATTACAGTGAACAGGGTGCCATCATTACCTTTAATAAAAAGGATGTTTTTGATGCCGATATTATCGTAAAAATTGCCCCTCCTACCCTGGAAGAGGTTGAACTGATGCATAAGGGCCAAACACTTATCTCTGCCCTGCAAATGGGTGCACTCAAAGAAAATTACCTGAAAGCACTGCTGGATAAAAAAATCAATGCCCTTTGTTTTGAAAATTTAAGGGACGAAGGAAATATCCTGAGCGTGGTACGTGCCATGAGTGAGATTGTTGGTGCCACCTCTATATTTATTGCTGCGGAGTATTTAAGCAGCGTAACCGGCGGGAAAGGACTAATGCTGGGTGGATTTACCGGCGTACCCCCTACCGAAATCGTCATTCTCGGTGCCGGTACAGTGGGCGAATATGCTGCACGGACCGCATTGTCGCTCGGTGCAGAAGTAAAAGTATTTGACAGCTCTATCTACCGCTTAAGGCGCCTGCAAAATAACCTGGGCAGCCGTGTTTTTACATCTGTAATGCAGCCTATCGTGCTCGGAAAAGCCGTTACCACATGTGATGTAGTTATTGGCGCAATAAGGGCTACCAATGGCCGCAGCCCCTGCGTAGTGATGGAAGAAACTGTAGCGCGGATGAAACCAGATTCTGTAGTAATTGACGTGAGTATAGACCAGGGCGGCTGCTTTGAAACTTCTGAAGTAACCAACCACAAAGACCCGGTGTTCAGGAAACATGATGTCATACATTACTGTGTACCCAATATCGCGTCGAGAGTGCCCCGAACGGCATCCTATGCCTTAACCAATATCTTTACCCCAATCCTGGTGGATATAGGTGATATGGGTGGTTTAATGAACGTAGTATGGAACAAACCTGGCATAAGGGAAGCATTATATATCTATCAGGGACACCTGACCAGCAAAGATCTTGCAGGTATGTTTAACCTGCCCTATAAGGATATTGAACTGCTGGTGGCAGCTAATCAGTAAGCAAAACCGTGTTCTCTTTCCAGATGTACTGCAGGTAAACAAAAGCAGCAAGGGTTATTCCTGTGCAGATAAAGAATGTTGATGGGATCGTAGAGATATCGTCAACAAACAGCCATCCTGCCAGTAAAGCGCCAATGCCGATACCGGCTTCCAGTGCAATATACATCGTAGCCATGGCCTTTCCCCGGTGGGCAGGGTCGCTAAGATCGATAGTCCATGCATTAGCTGCCGGTGAAAGCATTCCTGTAGCAATACCATATAAAACGGAGGCCCCCATTAATACGAAAGATGAATTGGCCATACCTATCCCAAGCAGAGAAACGGCCAGCATAATTAGTGATATTTTAAGGATCAGCACCCGTCCATACTTGTCTGAGGCCCTGCCGGCAACAAACCTGATGAGCAGTGATGCAAGTGTAAAGACCATAAAAAACAAGCCTTTGTTACTTGTACCCAAATATTTGCTCCAATCGCCAATTACAGTAAGTATTACCCCATAGCTCACATAACTCAGCAACGTGATCACCGCTGCCGGGATCACCTTCCACTCAATGATATCTTTCCTGCTGATTTTTAAATGCGAGAAACTGAAAGATTTTTTGTCCTTCAAGGTTTCTTTCATATTGGCGAGGATCGCGATAGATAACAAGGCGAAAACCGAAGAGCAGTAAAACAGGATATTGATAGAAAAATGGTCGGTAATTGTACTTCCAATAGCAGGACCTATAGCAAGGCCTGTACTAAAACATAAGCCGTGCACACCCATTGCCTCGCCCCAGCGGTTAACCGGCACCAGATCGGCTACATAGGCTGCGGTAGCCGTAGGCTTAAAACCTGTAGAAAACCCATGGATAAGCCGCAGGAATAGGAAGCCCGCAACAGTAGTAAGAACCGGGTATAAAAACCCGCAAACAAAACATACTGCAGATCCTACGGCCATTACCGGTACGCGGCCAATGGTATCGGTCAGTTTACCGCTAAAGGGACGGGAAAAGCCTGCAGTAAGGGTAAATAAAGCTATGATAAGTCCTTTATAGGAAGCCCCGCCCATAGCGCTTAAATAAGCCGGCAATTCCGGAATAAGCATATTAAAACTGGCAGAGAAGAGGAAAGAACTGAGACAGACAAGTGCGAATTGCAGGGTATAAATCGATTGAGTAGATTTCTCCATATCCGCACAAAAGTAAAATTAATCCCTCAATAATTTTTAGAAATTATCATGGATATAGATCATCATCGCGGCCATTTCCTGCTTTACTGCGGCCAGCGGCGTAATAAAGTTATTGTTCATCAGCGAGAAGCTCAGCACTCTCCCTTTTTTAGTAACTACGTACCCGCTCTGGTTATAATTATTGGAAAAAGTACCTGTCTTGGCAAATACAAAGGGCTTGTCGTTTTTTGGGTAAGCATTTTTTAAGGTGCCAGACTGACCACCTGCGGGCAGCATACTGAACAATT
>Ga0247807_10001191_pt1 | contig 15521 bp, 13 predicted proteins | sample UWRJL074202C1_FD_179931 | JGI IMG/M metagenome (GOLD analysis project Ga0247807, IMG submission 179931) | Plant litter microbial communities from Arlington Agricultural Research Station in Wisconsin, United States - UWRJ-L074-202C-1 | ecosystem: Environmental > Terrestrial > Plant litter >...
ACTGGAATTATTTTTCACAGCAAAATGTGCTGAAATTTGTAGGTTTCCTAAGTAAATAATCAGTGCTCAGTAGCTATCACTTTGCGCTACTTCGGGAATAACTTTATCGCTCACTACGATGACATTAAACCAATTTAGATTCGTCTAGTCTGCCGGAGTCATCTAGTGCGGGTGACATGCTCTCTACGGTTTATAGCTACGTATTCTTCATAACTTGGCTTTTGACTTAGCTTATCTATCTATCAAATTTCAGCAAGCTACTAGCTAAGTTCGGAAATATCAGAAGAAAGAATCGCGTGTACTGTGATATGAGCAATTGAGTGATTTTAGTGTTAAGTAGCCTAATTGACCTAGCTGGAGACTTTGGGTGGGCACCGATGCTGCAGTCTATCATAGCTAAAGTCACCCAGAGCGAAACCAATTCGTACGAAACCAGATTTTGCCGTACATTTAGCCTAACTCAAAACATGTTGGTCATCCAACTTATGGGCCAGGTCCTATCTGGCTTTTCAGATATGTTTGACATATGGTTAGGCAAACTAGTGATCGACGCTCTGGTAGGAAGATAACAGATTGTGCTACATCAAAGATGCTTCTCGGAACACTGCTTGATCACCTAGCAATATAGTTGAAAGACACCGGAGATGTGATTCATGTCGTCTTCGAAAGACATGATTGTCATGGGCAAACAGGTAAGGCCGCATCACCACGACTGTCAACGTTATCTTGACAAGCAAGGCGTTCCCGACCGCTTGGGTCATCGTAAATGCAGTCGGCCGAGGGGCAGCACAATTTAATATCTGTAAACCATTTGATTGGACCCTTTTACCAACAGAATAGATTGAACAAAATGCTCTCAGATTAGCCGTAGGGGGGCAAGTCCGCTACTTCAACATCTTATTCGCAAATGCTGCAGTGTATGGTGTGTAGCCACGAGAGTGAGGCAACCCACGAAAGCACATGTGCCTCGGAGATGATAACTCACAATCTTCCTCTCCTTAAAGAGCCGCAACAGAGTATTCTCTGTCGAAGCTAAAGACGGAGGAACTGCAGCCACGCGTATTCTATCCGCGATAGGCGCCCGGAGGTGAAGCATCAACTGCTCGAGCACTGTTAGACGCGTCGCAGGCGAGGCCATAGAGCTAGTGTTAGCGTTCAAAATTGATTGACGTCCATCTTTCCAAGGCACAACCAAATGCGCATGTGACCAGACTCTGTACAATACAGCCAAAGATGCCCCTCCTCCCTGGGGGCCCCCGGCAAGACAGCAGGAAAGCGACGACGCATGTTCAAGGTAAGGTAATGGTAAACATGGTATATAAATGGATAGACTTGAGCAGGCTGACAGACTCAGCGCTTACCGGGATCTGTGAGAGGTTGACTTAGCACTCGCTTGTTATGCTTACCCTGCAATAGGAAAGGTTACACCAACGCATCTACCACTCAGCGTCCGTCCTTTGCACAGCCGTCGCTCAATTGACTACTACGTACACCGAGTGTTGGTTTTCTCGTCGGCTTTTTAACCAATATCTAGACTTCGGAATACCATTGGCCGCTCTGCTATGGAAAGGTGGACGGCACCGTTATCCATTCCAGCATCCCACGGACGAGCTTGGGCGTATCATCATGGGAATGCCTGTTGGTGACGATCCGGAAGAGTGGCCGCCAGCGACTAACCGTACCATCGGGACCATAAGATGGCCTTGAGTGGTTGACGGGACAGCTTGGTGGATCTTCCAAGGGAGCGCGTTTGCAATAACTGTAGGTATGACAAGTGCAGCCAGACAATTAGCAAGCAGCAAGCAGGCATGCTGCCACCACACCTACCACCTTTCTCAGCTTGTCGATGGAGGTGTTGGTATTCCATATACCCGCATATGCCATATATCGCCCCCATCTCGCGCTTCTGCTCTTACACTTTTGTTTGTGTAGCAGACCTTTCGAGATATTCGAACATGTGCATTTCATAATAGAGGCATATATACACAAATAATTGCGAGGACAAACTTTGATTCTAGTTTTTTGTTTTCCGGGAAATTTTATTAGTCCACCTGGCCAAAAAACCTCCAGCCTTCTAGCTACCGTTTGTGTTACGAGCTTCGAATGGTGTTTCAAGCTACGACAGAATCTCCTTCATGCGAGAAGGCCTCAGCATGGCCGGTACTTCCCTCGGATCAGTCGTCCTGTTTCTCCTCTTGTTGAATGTATCGTCGGCCTTGCAAGTCACACCAAATTCGCCATGTGCCTCTGTGTGCCTTGACGATCCAACAAGAGATGCCTCTGACCCAACCGCTTCAAACACGAAGGCGTCCGATGTAGTTTGCATGGATGGGGCATATTCTACAACAGAAACCGGTAAGAAATATGAGGCTTGCGTAAGCTGTCTTCAAGACAGTACTGCAATGGGCTCGGGTGAGAATGATCAGGAATGGTTCTTGTGTAAGCTCTAGATCCTATTCTTCAGGTATAAAATTGGAAGTGCTAACCGTGGGGATGCAGATAATTTACGCTACACTCTTAGCTCGTGTCTTTTTGCCTTCGCCAATGCCACTGATGCTGTATCTACTCCTTGCTCTACATCGGAATCGTGTGGTCATCTTCAGAAGGCTCTAGAGAGTCATGATCTCGATCCTACCGCAGGAGACCCTTACTCTTACTGCTCTGCTGATAACAACGCTTTCCTTGGTTCGTATCACGACAAATGTTCTACCTGCCTTGCGGGCTCAGGTGAAGAGAAGTATCTTGCAAATTGTAAGTGGACAGCCCATTCATCTCACCTATTATATAGTTTTAACAATACCCTCCTTAGTCCTGGTAGCATTACGAGCTGGCTGCACCCAGAGGCCTCCGCCTGGAATGCTTGTTGGCTTGGATGGAACTATATTTTCGCAGACTCCAGTGAATATCACCTACCCCGGGGACAATCATGATAAGAAGAGGAGTGGTCTTTCGAAGGGAGGGATCATAGGAATTTCAGTCAGTGCCGCAGTGTTTCTTCTCATGCTCTCGGCAGCTCTGTTTGTCTGCTACCGCAAATACCGAGATGGAAATAGAATGACGAAGCTTAAATCTCCATTGGACTCTCGCTTCGGTGCTCAGAACATCACATCACCAAACAGTGGTGCTTATGGAAATCCATATGCGGCCCCAGCAGTCAAGCTGTCTCCGCCATTTGATGTTTCCTCTCTTTCTGTAAAGGAGAGACAATTATTGGGCCTCCAACAACCAGTTGGCTCTAGGCATATATCATCCCCAAGCTATCCTCCTCCTAAAGCTTGGGAAGGAACAACACAGCAACCGAACAACAATTTACCACCATATTCTCCACCAGGAATGCCTTTCCATCAGGCATACATACCTAATGTTCCTGCCACGGTACCCGAATCACCTGTCACTAGTATTGCTTCCAGTGGCACGTACCAGAATTCACCGCACCACTCCCCTAATCCTTCACCTACATATGTACCATCATCGGTACCGTCCGCCACATCGCATCAGGGGTCGGCTTCACTACCCAACCATGTTTCACCGCGTATCACCCCGCAACCGTCTCCATCTCAAGTCGACAGCATCCAAACCCGCCTTGAACCACGCTCACACTCCCGCGCGAGCGCGCGCCGGGTCATTACAAAGTTCACGGGGATGGGAAGTTCGAATACCACCACAGGCTTCTCTTCGCCGGTACAAATCAGCGCTCCCATTGTGGGCCACGGCCCGCGATTCGATTATGAGCTGCGCGAGCAGGATGAGAGAGACCCGTACGGAAGAAGGCGCAGGCCGGAGACACCTAATAGAATCGAGACTCCTCAAAGCGCTGAGAGCGAGGAGCAATGGCCCGGGTCATACTAGAGGAAGAAATGTCCAGGTGACGAGTAAGACTCTATTTGCCAGGTCCAGAATTGTACTTTCTTGAATTCTCACAAGTAATGCAAAGATGGGAGGAGCGGCAAAACCCTCTTTTGTTTGATTTGGAAGTCGGGGTGCACACAGTGTAGTACGGCTTCCTAGATATTGGCGTTGGCGGTCCTCGGCGGAGGCTTTCTGGTGGGCGTCGGGAGTTATTACGGAGTTGGGGAGTTCACAGTTTGATAGTCATTTTTAATCCATTTACATTTACATTTACACCCCCATTTCCTGTTGCTGAAAAGCTAGATATCCCTTCTGGTGTTTCTTCTCCCTTGCTGCTCTCACGTAGCCCCGAACATGCCAGCAGCGTTCAAGCGCGCATATAATAACACGACCCGGATCTCAGCCTCTCGCTTGATTCAACACTACGTAAGCTACGAGACCCGATCACGCTTACAGGATCAGGTTTTGCTCGATCCGCTTTCCCCAGAGGTCTCCAAAATTGAAACTAAGCGCGCGTCTTTTCGTAGCGCGTTCTTTGGAAAGTGGCGGATGGACTTGGTTTACGAGCAGAGATAGCGCCCAGCAGATGTAGTCCGAGCGTTGGTAACAACACATGTGGGAAGGAAACTCCTCAAACGGAGACATGTTGATTAAGTTGGAAAAAGCAGATTCTGAATTTCTTTGTCTGTCTGTTATCTAAATTATAGCTTATATGCCTGACGCTGCAGCGACTTCCAGGTTGAGAAAACTGGATTAAAAAATTCCTCGGGTATCCATCCTCCCCCCGGGGCTTTGCTCAGCCCAAATAACGATCCAGCTGGCGCGTATTATGCTAGATCCTTTCCATACTCCCGCTCAATAACATGGTAACAAACAAATGGAAGGACGTTGGGACTCATTCATATGACATTCCCTCTCCTGGAATCCTCGGCCGAGAAATTTGGCGGAGGTCGCCCTCTTCCATTCCCTGGATGCAGTAGGACGGGAGCGGCATTCTGCATTGGAGCTACGTTCTGCATCTCGATCCTGTCGCCTCCCTCCTCGTCTATCGGTCTTTTTTCCGTGCTTCTGCTCCTTCCTAGTCCTGCAATCGTGCCGCCAATACTACCCTTCCTATCCAGTGGCCATTCTCGACCTAACGGTTGCATCTGATCGTGTGCGCTCACGGGGCTCGAATATTGACTCGAGTACGGACTGAAGTAAGCTTTCTCACCAAACGCACTGGCTGGACTTTCTTCTTGTACTGCTGAGCCCGGCTGGCCCCATTGATGTCCCCTAACCAGCGGCCGTTGACTTGCAGGACTGTCGTGGAAAGCAGGACCAGCATAGTTGGTCTCGAACATGTTAGGTGGTTGTTGTGGGTTGCCAGCTTGCTTCTCGAACATGCTGGGTGGCTGTTGTGGATTACCAGCTTGCTGCTCGGCAACCCAGTTGGCGTAGCCAGTTTTCTTTTGGTGGGCAGCAAGTGCGCGGCGACGTCTTCGCTTTCCATTGCATACAATGCAGAAGCCTGTGATCACCAGAAAGACGAGCACGCCAGAGATTGCAATGCCAACTTTGGCCCCCAAGCTCAGACCACCGTTATCTTTGTTGAAGCTTGACGACACGGCCTTGGATGGATCGGTCACATTCATAGCTTCTTTGGAGAAGATACCACCATCAAGGGCAATGAGGTTGCCAGGAGTAGGTTGCTGTATACATGCTCCACTGAGAACAGTAAGCACTGAAAGACAAGGTTAGCGCAGCTTAATATATAGAGCATAAGATTGTGACGTACTATTCGTGAGATAGAATTGCTGTTCTTGCGCAGCTAGGCATGAGTGGCATTTTGGAACACTGACATCCTGCATGAGTCCGCAGTATGAATATGCACTAGCATTAGGAGAGAGCGAGTCGAATTCAATTGCATTCTCAATTGAACCACAGGCAGTACTAATTTGATTAGAGCTTGTTCCATTGACTATGATAGATAAGTTTGCTTACCTCGTTGCGCAAGGAGTATCGCCTGCTTGTGTATTATTGGGGAAACCAAACAAACACCAACTTATAGTGTATCTCAAGTTGTCTATAATTTCATTCTTAGCATAGGTCTCCAGGTATTTGCTGCTCTGGAGTTACAGGAGGTCAACATACACAATAGCCAACGGGTATCAGAGTCCTGCTGGACATTCTTTCCAGCCGCAGCGGAATATTTGCTCGTTAAGAGGCAGTTCATGCAATTCTCAAAGACCACTCCTTTGGTCGTCCCGTACCCATTATCAAAGCATACAAGCTCATCCCCAGATGTGCCTCCCAAAACATTTCCACATTGGACCGCACATGGTGACGAGGACAAGATCTGTAGAGCACTGCTTGTCGTGGCCAGGGTTATGAGGAGGAACAGGCCCTGCGAAACACGTAAGGGCTGCATTTTACAGACCAGAGAACCGATCCGAAAATCCGATCCCGTATGTCCGTAGGTCTGACGTCCAGAAAGGTGTCACAGCGAGAGTTTTCGTGATACAGTGACCGTGGATCCGACAAGCGTTGCAAGAGCGAGAAAGCTGTAGCTGGATCAACGTCCTGATCTTGGCCAGCAAGAGCAAGAATCCTATTTTCCCGGAGCGTATGGGTTGATTGATTAGGTAGGAGTATGTATGACCAAACTCAATGGATTTGGGTCTGGGGTCAGCGGTATTATAGATAATGGGATGCAGTGATGGGGGAGAAAGGGCAAAGCGGCTCTCCACTGTTTAAAGGTGAGGATGACGGGGTGCGGTTGCACATCACATCGCATCACACAGCTCACAGATGTTCCTCCGCATCGCATCCCATCCATCCCCAACCATGCCATCCCATCCCATTGCATTCCCCCACCAGCTTCAGGGACTTTAGCCCTTCGATCCGGCGCTGGATGAGGTTAGATTGGGGCGACGGCCAGTGAGCGGCCCCTGTGGGTTCAGCCGTCACCCTGGAGGTTCCCCTGCTAGGGCTGCGAGGTACCCTGCACCGTGACCTGAGCTTCACGCTCTGGGGGCGACATCTGGGGCTGATTGGCGATCGCATTGCTTGGTGTTGTTGGACGCCAACACGCCCCATCACATCTTCTGCCAATTGATACGCTGCCGCCATATCGACTCTCCGGGGTCCTGTCTTCGCTTCTTCCTCTTTCACGCAATCACCGTCACGAGCTCTGCTATAGTACGGAGCAAGGCCAAAGAATGAACACGACGAGAGGTGGCGAGGCCTGGCTGCGGAGACCACCTACTACACAGGTAATGAATGCATCTCACATCGTATCGGCGAGCTGGAAGTCTACTCTAGTCTGATAACTGTCGCAGGCTTTCGCATATCATCTCCCATGACTAGCTTGCTTGCGCCCTTGGATCGGAATGCCATCGAATTTGGCGCTGTCAAATTTGTTGCAGCTAAGGGATCTATCTGTAAACGCTGGGAATCAGGGGAAGCATTAAGGTTACCGTGCTGCTACTCTGCAGCAGCAGATTCCAAAACCTCGATGCGTAGATAACATTAACATCTCCCGATCCAGTCCAAAGGGGTATTCCCATCACAGCGACCGCTACAGCTATTGGTACGGTTGGCCCGGCAGTCGTGCCCACGGACGAATCTGGACAGTGATCAATGGGGAGCGATTACACCGACCCTCTCAGTGGACAAGTCATCGCATGCTGTTGGTTTCCCACGCCGCCTTCTCCGGACCCCAACGATTCGCTTTCTACACTGTGAGCATCCCAGTCCGGCTGGTCTGGCTATTTCACAGAGAACGCTGGAGCAAGGAAATTTGGATTCTCGGGTCGAGAAAACATGGCGCAACGGTCCCAAGCGCTAACTACTGTCTGACAATTGCATTGTTGACTTTATCCTTTACCCTAACGATGTGCCCCCCTTGGCACTGTGACTCGGCAATGCTTCTCTTATGTTCTCGCCGGCATATATCTCCAGTCATCTTCGCAAAATTTTCAGCCTTGAGAAATGCTGGCGGTACCGATGGTGTGGTACTCTAAGGAGCTCGACTTTAGCCGATAATATCGCATTGATTGTTAGGTAGGTCGGGCGGTAAACATGCCGTTCCATTGGGCCTCATATCAGATCTTCTGTTTACTGTACGTAGGAATGATACATCTAATCATTCTTCTAAGCCCTCATTTCAAAACCTGCTATTTTGTGTATTCTCGCTGAAAGATGGCAACGGTGAGCAGAACCGTAAAGTCCACCCAACAACCGATCTCTATTTGATAGGGAGGCGCTATCTAGTCGGACTCCAATACCATTCATTCCATGCATGCAAGTAAGCCAAATATTGGGAGGCGTTTGGATATTTAAATTAGCCCTTCCAACAGTATATTGAAAATAAGCCCCCACCGTAACTGTCTATATTATTATACCGGTTCTGTACTGGATGAAGCCATAGTAGTTCTGATCGAGCTCTCATATAAATCGAGTATGGGTGATCACAGATTTAATTTCATACTGCCGTGAATATACATGTGTATCATAAGCACATGCTGTGCTGACAAAGAGACGTTTTTGGTGTCAGGACGAGAAGGTAGGCACTTCTACTGGAAGGATGTGATACAGTAATTGAGCAAGGTAGGTGCACATTTGTTGACTTCGACTAAAACCCCTCGACGAGTGGCAGAAGCCCTTAGGTACTCATGTGATCTGTTAGCCTATCACCCTTGCTATGCACTTGAAACGGAGGGCTTCGAGAAGCTCTTTGGCGAGGCGACTGTATAGGTTGACGAGCAATAATATGAAGAACTGCTCAAGATGAGAACTAAGGAAGCGTTCCTCCATGTCAAACACATACGTAATTAAGGGTTTTCGGTTATTCATAGAATTGATTTATCAGATTTCGTCCTACTGACTTATATAAGTTCACAATCCACAATTCACATATTTTGCTCTCACCCTTAGACCACCATGATTTTAGACTATGTTCTAGATCCACCTTCTTGATTCTACACCCAGAAAGTGTGTCTATAGCAGTAGAAGAAATTCTGAGGGCGAGGAGAAATACTTTGGGCCTTGGTAACATGCTTTTCTGTAAATGGCGAGCAAGTTTGAGTTAAGCTGGAGTGTTCTGTACAACAGAGTAGAATATAGCTCACTGCTGAACAGGAAACGCGAGTTGATTTCCATATTGGCGTTTACTCATGAAGAATGATGTTTCGTTATTTGCTAAATCTACTACATGAACTTACCCTATAAGACTGAAATCTTCTTATATTGCTGCTCGAAATTTGCAGGGCTAGCTTGCCCGATTCTCATTGAATGGACTGGACCGTAAATGTACACTGGAAGTAGAGACTCAGGTATATATATAATTTGTTAACATAGGCAAACTTGGCTATAGAGCTGGGGGTGCTGGCTTGGAGATGCTTGCATCCGCTACACTCGACGCTGAATTGAACTGCTGTTCTTCATGAGATTCTGACGAAAATACATCATTCGCCTGCATATCAACTTGTGACTCTTCGAAGCCAGGGGATGTGCTTGTGCTATTCTCAGGCGTCGGACCATCAACAGTTGACTGCACCGAGTTGGATTCTGAGACTAATTTCATGTCTGCATGTTTCGATGTATCTACTACGAGTAGCTCCTTCTCTCCACGACCCAGAAGACCGTACACCTTCACCTCTCCTCCATTAAGACCGAGAACTGCGCTAGTTCCAGCATACACAGCATCCTCTTCTACTCCACAACGATTAGCGAGCACTACAATGACCTCTCCTTGCGCCTCTGCTCTGATGACTGGCTCAAGCCTTGACAGCCAGTAGGAAAGCGTGTTAATGTCTGGTTCCTCCGATTTCTGAAAGTAGGTCTTTTCGTCCTCTTGAGTAAGCCATGCCATTGAGACAATGACGAGGTTTGCTTGAACACGGATGACATGTGTCGCAAATTCCAAAGCAGTCCATGCAGCTTCAAATTTGTAAGGACTGTACGATCTGTCAGTAGGTGATACTGATTTCTTATATTAATCATGAAAACTCACTTCAGATCCATGCCTAGTATAGCGTAGCGAGTATTTGGTCAGTTGCTTGTTCTTAGTTCTGTCTGATATGAGTACTCTTTTAAACTCACATATGCCCATTGCCACATTGCCCAGACCTGGAATATCTCCACCAAAGAATCCTGATCCTTCTAGGGCCCATCTTTCATCGGTATAGTATAAGAATGATTTCCGATAATTGACAACAGTCTCACCCTTTCGGTTGACAGTCACAGATGAGTTATAGTGTTCGGGCTTGGCTAGACCCTTTGGAGTGGCATCAGCTTTCTCTGGATATCCTACAGTCACAAAGCAGTTATACTTCACAGCGGTAGTTTTCGCCCAAAGCGCAGTAATTCCAGCAGCTGTAGGTTCTAGAAACGGGTTGATCTGCTGTAACGAATGAAAGTTATATCCTAAGAGGTTTTAGCGCACATGACGAATGAGACAAAGTAAAATCGGCGAACAGAATATAGAGAAAGATTAGATCAACACAATTTGTTCAGACCGCGAAGAATCACTGGAAAGCAACAGCCGGATGTCTTTACGTTGCTGGGTAGGTATAGTAGGAGAGACGTGGTCTGCCTACCAGTAAATGCCAATTCGGGCAGGACAAGTACATCCAGATTCTCAGAGTTCCCGCTGCTCAAGATGGCATTGGCTCGACTGATATTTTCATCAACTTCGCCTATCTGTAGATATTATGTCAGTCATGTTGTATCAGATGAATTTGTTCACTAGACCTACTCGCGGGTCAAACTGCAAACATCCTATCCTCATCGCGAATTCGGATAACTCTTAGCCGCTCGCAAAAAGGGGGCTCTAGGCGTTAGAAGAATATCACACGTCGACCTAACAGCTGGGAAGGGTGTATGTGTTGGTGCGCCGCCAGCTGGAACTAGAACGCACTACCACAAGACTTTCGTATTAACGACCTGTAAAGAAACTACGCATTAAGCCACTTCTAATTTCTCTTAAAATTCTCACTGAACTTTGGATATAGAGCAGTTTATTCAAAGCGAAAAACTGGGTCGCGTCAGAAGTTGATTGGGAAAGTAGTTGTTGTAGTGTGAAAGGTGCACGTTGACGGGCGCTTACGTAGCTTAGGTATGTGGGTTGTGGGAGCATAGTTTAAGTAATTCACGCTAGGCGTAATGTCCCCTGAGTTGTGAGTTCGACAAATTTGACTTCTGAAACCCTCCTCATTCTCAGTTTGATCTATTTCATTCAAATATTGAACTTGGCTTGCCATGTTTTACTAATTCAAGAATATGTTGCTGAAATCTGCAAAACTGTGGAGGTCTCATGAAGACACATATTGAGATTAATTTTCCAATAGAGGCAACAAATGGGGATGGATCGCGTTAGCAGAGAGACCTACTGATCTCCGACTAATGATGAGGTTGCAGTAACATCATATTGGGGGAATCGAGTCGAGGATGACCTGTGTGTTTTCCTTTAACCCTTCACAAACAACGTAATAACGGCGTGCAACGCCTAAGTTTAGTACATGATACTTACGATTTGTGACTGTTTACTTTCAGCGTGTGTGTTGGGTATAGATCTGCCATGAATAAATGCCTGGGTGTTATGCAAAGTCTAACCGCCGGGAATACTTTACTGGTGGTTAGCCCATACTTGTTCAGTGTTTAAATACCAAATTGTCCCCAGTCCCTTTATTTTTGAAGTAAATATTCATTTAATTGAACTGTTTGAGCTAGAGAGTATATTTCAATCTTGTTACCATATTCTTGGCAAATCCTCAATATATTTAACAGTTATGTATAGCTGCTGGACACAAAGCTCCATGTCAAATAAGATTAAGTTTGATACACCCGCTTAATAAGTGTTTTTAAGGAACAGACTTAATCAGACCTACGTTAGACACATATTGAGTAAAGAATTCAAAAACCTTACACGCATACTTTAGATATGAAATAGATAGCTTAGATATAAGAAGCCTTCCTTTTGTGCTAAGTCTGATCGATTACACAAGGTTATGACGCACCGCAATCGACGGCAATGCTGAACAGGTAAGTGTAGGATGAAGCACGCATCAAGGTTACATGAATGCCCTACGACTTGCACGTGAAGCAATTTTGGCGTAATATTATCATTTGTACTGATATCTACAACGCTTCAGACTATGAAGATCTACGAAATGGTCTTCTCAACCATCACAATGCCGTATTTCTTCAGCTCCTCCATCAATGGGTTGTTGATCTTACTCGTCATTGGAGCCAAAATACCCTTCTCACTGATAGTCCCGTCGAGCACCTGCTTAACAGCAACACCGCAAGGAACACCTACCAGTTTCGCCATTGCAGAGTAACCCTTTGGATCACCATACTCCACTAAGGTCGATGTTCGCGTCTCTTTCAAGCCTGACTTGTGTTCAATCTCGAACTTGTGTTGTAGCATAACCAAGTCACGCTCACCCTCCTCAAATTGCATCTTCTTCTCCAAAGTGGCGCAGAGAGTATCGAGAGGGTTGCCACGGGGAATGATCTTGTCGTCAGAGAAGATACCGATCCAGCGGAGACCGCTAATAATTCTCTCTTTCTCTTCCGTGCTTTGGAACTTGGCCTTGGAGGCAATAGCCCACTTGAGATCATCCTCGCTCGACGATGTAGCGGCTAAGATCTTTTGGGTAGCTTCCTTCCAGGAGATTGGCTGCTTCAAGAAGCTTTCCTCCTTATCGCTAAGGAAGCCCATATCAACTAAGACACGGATGAATTCAGGGAAACCTTGGTATCTGAGTGTTCCTCGGATGATAGTTTGGGCCTCTGGAATATTATATCTCTCCCTGTAAGGAGTTGAATCACGGTTTGGATATGCGACAAAGGCAAATCCTGGATAGATATAGTATGGCTTAGCTTCGCCCATTAGTTCTTCACCAGGAATGTCCACGACTTTTCCATCTCTCAAGTATCTGCCTTGGTTTCTTAAAGCCAATAAAACACCTCGAGACGACCATGAGAATTTGTATCCGAGAGGGTTGTCGGAAGCCTCTGGCGCTGGGAGTCCTCCGCAGTAGGATAAGAATGATAAGATCTTTCCACCTTCCTTGTGTACTTCTTCAATGGTCTTAACAGCATACAAGTGATCGATTCCGGGATCCAAACTGTCCTCACATTAGCTAGGCTCAGTATAGAACCTAGGAATGAACATTATGCGACCTATAAGATCTCGGGAAAGGAATCTATACACCATTTGAGGTAATAGAAAACCATCCCAAAATCCCACTTCAGGAATTTCACTCACCCAATTTCGTTCATAACGGTAATTCCTGCATTCTTTGCCTCCTCGTCCAACTCCATCATGGCTGGCGAAACATAACTTGTTGTGACAACATTCTTCTTGTTACGGATAGCAGATTTGATAACGGTTGCGTGGAAAGTGTAAGGAATTAAGCTGATGACCAAGTCGTGTTTGGCAACCTCAGCGTCAAGAGCTTTGTCGTCGGTAACGTCGAGGGAGACAGGATTTGCGTTTTTGACTCCAGCAGCCAGCTTTTTGGCGCTCTCGAGAGTTCTGCAGGCTAAGAAGAGTTCAGTGTGAGAGCTGAAGGGGATCAGAGCCATATTTCATACCCACGGAAACTTCAATGCCAGCATCACTGAGGATATCGAGGGTTGGTCGAGTTACAAACCCTGCACCAAGCATAAGTACTTTCCTATACGTAGATCAGAATAGCTGCGGGACAAGATTAAATTTAAATTGCTTACTTAGTTCCTGCCATGATTGCTGTTTGAATTGCTAATTGTGAAGGTGTAGATAATGTTTTGGGATGAAGAACTTCCTCCACTTCATTACTCCATGAGTCAAGAGTTTTGGTGGGATACCCCCCTGACGTTTGGTCCGTCTTCGGGAGAAATCCACGCCACAGCTCCACTCTCAGCTCTCCAATCAACGTCATCGCCAGCACGCCCCACACTCAGGTAAATGTAGCCTGGTCGTCAGCCTTCAGACCACATTTCACAATCCACGTTGTATACCAGACATCATCACTCACCTACCTTTTCGTGTCTTCAGCTCAGCAAGCTCACTCCCACTTGTAACACCCAAACATCCTCCGCCATCATGTCTGCAACAGCTATGTTTTGGGCTGCGCCGCCAATCTCTAGGACTATGGCAGCTGCAGCCTTTACCACGTCCATTCTGGTGTACCTGCGCTTCGTGTCTGCGTACTGGGTCATTTTTCACCCTTCCTTGCTCTGGAAACTCCCTCCTCAGCTATGGCGGTTTTTCTCATCATACCTGTTGACCAGTCCTGAGTTGGGAATAATATTTGATACTTATTTTTGTAAGAGCATCCGCACTCTTGTAGAGAACCTGCTGACCAAGACGCAGTATACACATACGGAAGCAAGCTTGAAACTGCTTCACCAAGATTTACTCAGCCCGGGGACTTTCCAACTTATTTGGCCTTTGTCTGTTTGACAATTATGGTAGGCACCTCTTTGAAATTTCAGCATGCTTTTCTCACTTGCTATTACCTCACATTATCTGCCCGCATAGTGCAATACTCCCAACTATCGCGGTTCCTGGAGATGAGGGATATTACCCCTGCAGTTCAAATGGTCCGTCATTGGCAGTCAATCCATAGGACCATTCGAGTTGCAGGCATGGTGGAAATGTTCATCGAAATACCTTGCGTCGAGTTTCCACTCGTCTCGAGATTTGGGCTTCCTACATTGATTACCACCCAACTATTGACTCTGTATAAGTTGTTTCATGATTTACTAACAAGTTATCAGGGTCTCAATGTTGCATTCACAGGCGCTACGATTTTCACATCAGCCCTTGTGCTAGCACTTGCCTACACTTCGTCTCAAGATGATCGTGGAGGAAAGACTACGTTCTTTATTGTCACAATCCCCTCGGTGCTGGTTCCATACGCCATGCTCTTTATTACGCTCATTAAGGATGGATTCGGGGCAGTGCTTATTCAAGGCACCGGGCTTGTCGCTGCTCATCTACATGATTTCTTGACACGCCTTTGGCCATCTTTTGGAGGCGGTAGAAACTTGCTTCCCACACCTAAGTTTGTCACACGACTCTTTCAGTCGACAGAGGCTACGATCAAAGATCGCTCATATGGCACAGCCTTCACCCCTGCACAGAAAACCCCAAGTACAGCAACGGGAGCGTCCGCTGGTGGAGTTTTGCCTGAGTCCTGGCGTAGCAGAGGCTCAGGTCATAGACTAGGAGGGGAGTGAACAGCGTTGATATTTGTTACTACTTTTATATAGTGAATAACAATAAGTAAAACACTCATAAATCATCTTCTCATGGAGATTCTCTGTTCCACGATTCATGGAAGAGCGCATTGTTAAAAACTTGTGGTAATCGAGACAGCTACAAAAACAGAAGCTCGAGCTTGTAAAGTTGAGTCGTAATAGCATAGCAATCATGATGTATCTACGACCGCAACGTTATACATCATACATATCAGTACCGCTAGATTGATCCTGTTAGTGGCTCGGGGTACCACATAGAACAAGCGCGCCTTTCAAGCTTAGCGGGAATGGATCAGCAAGTGGCCCTACCATAGTCCATCATCGCAATGATGTATAGCACTATGCGATGCTAGTCTCCTAGCCATGTCCAGAACTCCGCATCTTCAGATGCATGTGTCTGATAACACACAAACCCTGGTGCTCCTCGATTCCGCGTT
>Ga0247807_10001192_pt1 | contig 15496 bp, 12 predicted proteins | sample UWRJL074202C1_FD_179931 | JGI IMG/M metagenome (GOLD analysis project Ga0247807, IMG submission 179931) | Plant litter microbial communities from Arlington Agricultural Research Station in Wisconsin, United States - UWRJ-L074-202C-1 | ecosystem: Environmental > Terrestrial > Plant litter >...
GATCAGATAGAAATCTAAAAAGACACCTGCTGAGGTGTCTTTTTTTTACAAAATAAATTATGCTAATTGTATATATAGTTTCAGAAAAAAATAAGAGATATTTGATTCACATCTAATAATCAATATATAACCCTTATTTATGGCATCATCACTGGTATTATATTCAGTAAAAGAGCGCATTGCTACAATTTCATTAAATCGTCCTGATAAACGTAATGCTTTTAATCCTGAACTGGTCAGCGCGCTAACAGAGACACTGCTGCAGGCATCGGATGATGAGGAAGTGAAAGTGATCATTTTAAAGGCCATTGGTGATGTTTTTAGTGCTGGTGCTGACCTGGCCTATCTGCAGCAATTACAAAATAATTCACACGAAGAAAATGTTCAGGACAGTAATAACCTGAAAACTCTTTTCACTACAATCTATTATCTTCCCAAGGTAGTTATTGCGCAGGTCGAGGGCCATGCAATTGCAGGCGGATGCGGACTGGCAACCGTTTGCGACATCACTTTTGCCGTTCCTGAAGCCAGTTTTGGTTATACTGAAGTAAAACTAGGTTTTGTTCCGGCTATAGTTTCGTGCTTTTTAATGCGAAAAACAAGTGAAACAATAGCAAAAAAGATACTCCTGACAGGTGATTTATTTTCAGCAGCGCAAGCACTGGCCTATAATTTGATTACCTATGTAACAAATAAGGAAGAAATTAGTCAGAGGGTACAGGATTTTGCGCAAAAGCTTTGCGAAGAGGCTTCCGGAAATTCCTTAATGGTGACTAAGCAGCTGATTGGTCAGACTACTAATCCTGAACTGGAAAAAAGTTTGAACTTAGCAGTACAAATCAATGCTCGGGTTAGAGAAAGCGAAGACTTTAAAAAAGGCATTGCCTCTTTTATCAGCAAAGAAAAAATTAAATGGTAAAAAACAAAAAAAAAATATGTTAAAATCAATTAAAACAAGTGTACTGGCTGTAATATTAATCAGCACTGCAGTAATTGCAAATGCACAGAAAAAAGTAAATGAGGGTACACTGACTTATGGTATCACTTATGAATTAACTGCTGAACAACAATCAATGGCTTCACAGCTTCCGGCAGAGACTAAATTCAAATTCAACGGAAATATTTTAAAGATCGAAATGCAGCAGGGGCCTGCAAAAATCACTATAATCTCTGATGGTGTTCAGAAAAATGGATTGGTACTGGTTGATGTACCACCTATTCAAAAACAATACGCGGTAAAAACTACCAAAGAAGAAACTGAGCAGACTATGGGTAAAACACCTGTATTGAGCGATTTTAAAGCAACTGGTGAGAAACTTAAAATTGGTAACTACAATACTGAAAAATATACTTACAAAGATGACAAAGGTGCCCCTTTTGAGCTTTGGGCAACAACTGATATTCAATTACCAGAAGGAATTATCGGTGAAGAATTCAAATCAGTAAAAGGAACTCCTATCAAATTTACACGTGTACAAAACGGTGTGAAAGCAGTCTTAACAATCAAAGCTTTGGCTGAAGATAAAGTTGGCCCTATCTCACTTGAGGTACCTCCTGCTTATGAACTGACTACCATGGATGCTTTAAGAGCAATGGGCGGCCAATAAGCGCTTAAAAACAATATAAAAAGGCCTTCCGGCTCAATGTATCTGAATAATACATTGAGCCGGAAGGCCTTTTTATATAAACACCAGTTTGAATTCTCTTTCTGCCCGGAATTAAAAGAGCCGGGGCAACAAGTAAATTACATCAAACTTTGAAATGCGCTTTAACCTGAACAAACAATGTACTACATTTGAATTGCAGGAAAGATCAGTATATGCCTGAAAGAACAGGATAGATAAAAAAAGCACTGCATCAGCCTTAAGTGCTGAAATAATTTAAAATTATTCAAATCAAATGAAGCGGAAACTCATTATTTTAAAATTAACTACTGCCTTGTTTATCACCTCTTTCTTTGTGCCTGCAGCAAATGCTCAGTATAAAAAAGAAGGAATTAACTGGACAAAAGATGGTAACGGTTATTATCAGAATTCATATAGAGGAATTGAAATTATCACCTTGCCGAAAAACGAGACCAGATTATTAATCAGCAGTGAATTACTTACGCCAGCAGGACAATCCTATCCCCTGCCCATTAAAGATTTCGTTCTTTCGGCTGACGGCACCAAAGCTTTAATCTACACCAATAGTAAAAGAGTGTGGCGTTATGAAACCAGAGGAGATTACTGGCTTGCAGATTTAAAAGCTAATAAATTGACTCAAATCGGGAAAGACAAACCAGCTTCTTCTTTGATGTTTGCTAAACTGTCACCAGATGCAAGTAAAGTTGCCTATGTAAGCGGTCATAATTTATATGTTGAGGATATTGCTGGCGGAACCAGTAAAGCGCTGACCACAGATGGTACAGCCAGACTCATTAATGGAACTTTTGACTGGGCATATGAAGAAGAGTTTGATTGCAGAGACGGTTTCAAATGGAGTCCTGACGGCACTTCTATCGCTTACTGGCAGATTGATGCCAATAAGATCAAGAACTTTCTGATGATCAACAATACCGACTCTATTTATCCTTATACTGTGCCTGTTGAATATCCTGTAGTTGGAGAAGATCCTTCTTCATGCAAAATAGGAGTTGTTAATATCAATACCGCACAAACTACCTGGGTAAAAGTTCCTGGTGATCCCATACAGAATTATATTCCAAGAATGGACTGGGTTCCCGATACAAAAGACCTGATTTTACAACAGCTTAACAGAGAACAAAATACCAGCCGTGTATTTGTAGCGAATACACAATCAGGAGCGGTAAACAATATTTATACAGAAACCGATAAAGCATGGATTGACGCGGCGCCTGAATGGCAATGGATCAATAATGGAAAAGAATTTATCTGGCCAAGTGAAAAAGATGGCTGGCGTCACTTTTACAGAATCAGCAAAGACGGTAAAAAGCAGACGCTGATCACCAAAGGAGACTATGATGTCATTCAAAGCAGTCTGGTGGATGAAAAGAACAATACCTTTTATTTTATCGCTTCGCCGGCAAATGCAACTCAAAAATATCTGTACAAAACAAAACTTGATGGAAAAGGAAAATTAGAATCAGTTACTTCCTCAATTTTTCCTGGTACACATAAATATGATATTTCTCCTAACGGTATTTTTGCTAATCATAGCTATCAAAGTGCAAATGTGCCTCCTGTAAGTGAATGGATGAGACTGGATACAGGTAACCCGTTTACCATGGAGGGCAGTTTAACAAACCAGTTAGCCAAAATTCAGCAACCTAAAAACAAGACTGAATTCTTTAAAATAAAAACTGAAGATGGCGTAGAGCTTGATGGCTGGATGAAAAAACCAGATAACTTTGATCAGACAAAAAAATATCCAGTAGTATTTTATGTTTATGGTGAGCCAGGTTCGCAAACCGTAGTTGACACCTATGGAGTTTCTCACAACTTCCTGTATGAAGGCGACATGCCTAAAGATGGTTATATATATATTTCCATAGAAAATCGTGGCACACCAGCACCAAAAGGGCGCGCGTTCCGTAAATCTATTTATAAGAATATTGGTACACTAAATATTCGCGATCAGGCAATGGCTGCTAAAGAAATTTTGAAATGGCCATTTGTTGACAAAGACAGAGTTGCGGTATGGGGATGGAGTGGTGGTGGCTCATCAACACTTAACCTGATGTTCCAGTACCCTCAAATCTATAAAACCGGTATTGCTATTGCAGCAGTGGGCAATCAGCTTACTTATGACAATATTTATCAGGAACGTTATATGGGTTCTCCGTTAAAAACTAAAGAAGCTTATATTAAAGGATCACCAGTTACCTATGCTAAAAACCTGCAAGGCAATCTATTATATATTCATGGCACAGGGGATGATAATGTCCATTATCAAAATGCAGAAATGCTGATCAACGAGCTGATTAAAAATCTGAAAGTTTTTCAACTGATGTCTTACCCTAACCGCACACATTCAATCAGTGAAGGAGCAGGTACAAACCAGCACCTGTCTAAAACCTACACCAGGTTTCTTCAGGCTAACTGCCCTCCGGGAGGCAGATAAACCTGGCTGAAAGTTATAAAGCACCCCTTATCTGTTTAGTCAGATAAGGGGTGCTTTTTTAATATGCTTATTTCTTTTGACTAATAGCGATCCTTTGATTAAGCTCCCTGACCAATATTGATCATCAGGCCGCCATCCATCACATAAGTACTTCCAGTTACGTAATTTGCTTCATCAGAAGCCAGAAACAGCGCCAGGCAGGCTATTTCTTCCGGTCTTCCTGCTCTGCCCAGCGGAATATGCTCTTCTGCATTCTCTCTTACCTCCGGATCATCCACCGCTTTCTGGTTCATCGGTGTAAGAATCATTCCCGGAGCAATATTATTTACATTAATGCCAAATTTGCCTACCTCCAGCGCCATTGTACGCATCAGATTTTTTATGCCAGCCTTCGAGGCATTATAATCAGCATTACCCGGCGCATTTATTTCTTCATGTACAGATGATATATTGATAATTTTCCCTGACTTATTCACTCCTTTGCGGTGCTGGATGAACTTCCTGCTGCAAAAAAATGTTCCGTACAAATTTGTTTTGATTGTTTTATCAAAAACATCAGTACTCATTTCATCAATTGGAATTCCAGACCCGTTCACACCCGAATTATTTACCAGGATATCAATTCCGCCAGATTCCTGAATGATAGCTTCCATTTTTTCTTCAACATCCTGCTCCTTACTAACGTCAAATTTGATTAGGATAGCTTTTCCGTCATGTTGCTGCACTTCCTGCAGTGCCTGCTGCCCTCTTTCTTCATTGCTGTGATAACAGACAATCACATTTGCCCCATTTTTAGCAAATTCTATAGCAATTGCCCGCCCGATACCAGAATCTGATCCGGTTACCAGTGCAACTTTATTTTCCAGTTTCTTCATAATTTATGATCTGCTTTCTTATTAACTAACCACTAAAATGAAGATATGTTTAGATAATATGATACTTAACACAACCAAAAACCTTTGTAAACCTTGAATTAAAACTTTACAGATACCTATTTGTTGTAACACCCAATGGCACTGATTTCATTCACCAACAAAGGTATATATTGTAAACAGGGAGGTTTTTATATTGATCCCTGGCAGCCGGTAGATCTGGCTGTAACTACACACGGACATGCAGATCATGTCAAATACGGCAATAAAGCATATTTATGTCATGAGCTTACCAAACCTGTTTTACTGCAAAGACTAGGTGCTGATTTACCTGTTCAAACTTTACCTTACAATAAGGAAATCACGATTAATGGAGTCAGTGTGAGCCTATTCCCTGCCGGTCATGTAATTGGTTCTGCACAGGTAAGATTAGAATATAAAGGAGAGATATGCGTCATCTCAGGAGATTATAAAGTAGAATATGATGGTATCAGTACTGCTTTTGAGCCTGTAAAGTGTCATACTTTTGTTTCTGAAAGCACATTTGGTCTCCCCATTTATAAATGGCTGCCCCAGGAAGAAGTATTTGGAAAAATAAGAAACTGGGTTTCAGACAACCACGATCAGTTAAAAACGAGCGTATTAATAGCTTACAGTTTAGGAAAAGCACAAAGGTTAATTAAAAATCTTGCAGGCGATACTAATATCTATGTCCATCAGTCTATAGCTAATTTAAATGAAGGATTTATTAAAGCTGGTGTTGACTTGCCCCCTACTATCCGGATCACACCGGATATAAAAAAAGAAGAGCTGCAAAAAGGTATAGTAATTGTTCCGCCTGCACTTGCAGATGGCAAATGGATGAAAAGCTTAATGAGTGCGTCAACTGGAATTTGTTCAGGATGGATGCAGGTCAGGGCAGGACGCAGATGGAAATCGGCCGATGCCGGATTTGCATTAAGCGACCATGCAGACTGGCCAGGCTTATTATCTGCTATTAAGGCTACTGAAGCTGAAAAGGTATTTATTACACACGGATTTGTTTCCACCTTTTCGAGATATCTGAATGAAACAGGGATATCAGCCGAAGAAGTAACTACCCGATACGGACACGAACAGGAAGAAGAAGAAATTTTAAAAGAAGCTTAACTTGAAAAGGTTTACCGAATTGATACAGCAGCTCGAAATGAGCAATAAGACCAACGACAAAATCGCGGCCCTGGTCAGCTATTTTAGTATGGCCGACGAAAAAGATAAACCTTATGTAATTGCCATGTTCACCGGTAAAAGACCACGCAGACCTGTGACCACAGCGCTGATTAAAGAATGGGCTATAGAACTGAGTGATATTCCTCCCTGGCTGTTTGCAGAGTCTTACCATAGCGTTGGTGATTTAAGTGAAACGATTGCGCTTGTACTCCCTCCTGCCAGACAAACCAGTGACCGTAAATTACATGAATGGATCACAGACCTTGCTCAATTGAATGGTCAGGAAGATGCAGTAAAAAAAGAGTTTATCCTCCAGGCATGGGACAGTCTGGATAATCAGGAGCGTTTCATTTTCAACAAACTGATCTCCGGAAATTTCAGGATCGGTGTATCTAATAAGATGCTCGTCAATGCGATTGCTAAACAAAGTGATACAGACAGTAATAAGATCATGCATAGCATTATGGGGAAATGGTCACCTGGAGAGATTACCTATGATGAGCTGATTGAGGGAATACATGTGAACACAGATAATTCATGGCCCTACCCTTTTTGCCTGGCTTATGCACTGGATACTGAACCAGAAAGTCTTGGTGAAACTACAGCATGGCAGGCGGAATGGAAATGGGATGGTATCCGCGGTCAGATTGTTAAACGGAACGGAGAATTATTTATCTGGTCAAGGGGTGAAGAATTAGTTACTGATCAGTTTCCGGAATTACATTTTCTAAAGGACGAATTACCTGACGGAACAGTAATAGATGGAGAAATACTTTCTGTAAAAGACGGAAATGTACAGGCCTTCAGTATCCTTCAGCAGCGTTTAAACAGAAAAACTATTCATAAATCACAGTTAAAAGACGCGCCTGTAGGTTTCTTTTGTTATGATATACTGGAAGCACAGGGCAAAGATATCAGAACAGCGCCTCTTTCAGAGCGCAGAAAAACACTGGTTGAGCTGATGTCTGCATTGACCATCAGAGATGTCGCTATTCTTTCGCCGGTCATCAGTTTCAACAACTGGGAAGAACTTGCTGAAATAAGGAAAGGGTCAAGAGATAATAACAGTGAAGGCATTATGCTAAAGAAGCTGAGTTCTCTTTACCATAGCGGACGTAAGCGTGGTGACTGGTGGAAATGGAAAATCAATCCTTATACGGTAGATACAGTCATGATCTATGCACAAAAAGGAAGTGGCCGCAGAGCTAATCATTTTACCGACTATACATTTGCAGTCAGAGATGGTGAACAGCTGATTACGATAGCTAAAGCATATTCAGGATTAACGGATAAAGAGATTAAAGAAGTAGATAGTTTTGTAAGGAAAAATGCCATTGAGAAATTTGGCCCGGTAAGGACAGTAAAACCGGAGCTGGTATTTGAAATTGCATTTGAAGGAATCGCTGAAAGCAAAAGACATAAAGCTGGCCTGGCTCTGCGTTTTCCGCGTATCGCCCGCTGGCGAAAAGATAAAGTTGCTGCAGAAATTAATACGCTTGACGATCTGAGACAATTGCTGGCCTCAACACTATAATATTGATTTAAACCCTTCTCACAGGAAAAATCTGATGATACTCGAAAAAAGCACTGGTTATAAACATGTAATCAAATGGTTAAAAGGCAAAAAGAAAAAACCTTTTAAATTTCAGACTGATGCCTGGCAATATTATGCCGAAGGTTACAGCGGACTGGTTAATGCCCCTACAGGTTTTGGAAAAACATTCTCCCTGTTTCTGGCTGTTGTGATTGATGAGCTGAATAACCGTAAACCTGTCCCGGCTGGTTTAAAGAAAAGCAAAAAAAACTACGGACTAAAATTAATATGGATTACTCCTTTACGTTCTCTGGCCAAAGATCTGGCCAGAGCGATGCGTGAGGTTTGTACAGAGCTGGAAATTGACTGGCAAGTAGGCGTCCGTAACGGTGACACACCGCAAAATGAGAAACTGAAACAGAAAAAACAGATGCCAGAGGTGCTGATTATCACTCCTGAAAGCATGCATCTTTTACTGGCACAGAAAAACACTTCAGGTTATTTTGACGATTTACAATGCATTGTAACTGATGAATGGCATGAATTACTGGGCAGTAAACGTGGGGTGATGGCCGAACTGGCTATTTCAAGGATAAGAGGTCTGGTGAAAGAAAAGCATCCGGAAAGACTTTTGAGAATATGGGGTATATCAGCGACTATAGGAAATATGGAAGAAGCGCTGGATGTACTGGTTCCTTACCAGGAAGTATTAAAGGTCACAGTTGTTGCTGATGTAGAGAAAAAGATAGAGATTAAGTCTATCCTGCCTGATCATATTGATATGTTGCCCTGGGCAGGGCATCTTGGGCATAAGCTTGCCTATAAATTATTACCAATCATTGAAAAAAGCAAAACTACGCTGATCTTTTGCAATACACGCGGTCAGGCTGAGCTGTGGTATCAGAACCTGCTGAAACTCGACGAAAACCTGGCCGGGCAAATTGCTATCCATCACGGATCGATAGCGAATGAATTGCGTAACTGGATTGAAGAAGCTATTCATACTGGTACATTGAAAGCGGTAATCAGTACTTCTTCGCTTGATCTGGGTGTTGATTTTAAACCTGTCGATACAGTTGTCCAAATTGGTTCACCGAAAGGTGTTGCCCGGTTTTTGCAGCGGGCCGGCCGTAGCGGCCACTCTCCTTTTGAAACTTCCAGAATCTATTTTCTACCCACCCATGCGCTGGAACTGGTGGAGGCGGCAGCAATTAAAGAAGCTGCAAAAACCCAGAATATAGAAAGCCGGGAACCTATAGTTATGGCATTTGATACACTGATCCAATATATGGTTACCCTTGCCGTTGGAGATGGCTTTGACGATCAGAAATTATATGATGAGGTAAAAAACACATTTGCTTTCAGAGAGCTCGAACTATCAGAATGGAACTGGATGATGGCTTTTATTACTACTGGCGGGGATAGTTTAACAGCTTATAACGAATTCAGTAAAGTAGAAAAGGAAGACGGCCTGTGGAAAGTTAAAAGCAGACAGGTGGCTATGCGTCACCGTTTACATATAGGAACAATTGTTAGCGATGCCATGTTAAAAGTCAAGTATCTGACAGGAGGTTATGTAGGTATGCTGGAAGAATCTTTCATCTCAAAAATGAAACCCGGAAACAGCTTTACCTTAGCTGGCAGGGTATTGGAATTTGTTATGGTTAAAGAAATGACTGTACTGGTTCGTAAAAGCAAACTTAAAAGTGCGATTACGCCCAGCTGGCTGGGCGGGAGAATATCTTTGACGGCTAACCTGGGAGCGATTTTGAGAAAAAAGTATAATCAGACCCTTGATAAAACACATGAAGACGAAGAACTTGATATTATTCTGCCTTTATTTGAGCGTCAGGCAAAGGTTTCACATGTACCTAAAGATGATGAATTTCTGATAGAACTGATCAAAACCAGGGATGGTTATCATTTTTTCGCTTATCCATTTGAAGGCCGCCAGGTACATGAGATTATGGCTGCTTTAATTGCTTACCGGCTGGGCAGGGTTAAACCGATAAGTTTTTCTATTGCCATGAATGATTATGGTTTTGAACTGCTTAGTGAGCAGCCCATTCCTTTGGATGAGGAAAATATTAAATTGCTGTTCAGCCCTGAAAATTTAGGAGAAGATATTGTGGCAAGTATTAATGCAACTGAAATGGCAAGACGTAAATTCAGAGATATTGCTTGTATTTCGGGCCTTGTATTTCAGGGTTATCCGGGTAAATATGTGGCGAATAAACATCTTCAATCCTCATCCTCCTTATTTTTTAATGTTTTTAGTGATTATGATAAACATAACTTATTATTGCGTCAGGCATATGACGAAGCATTTTACCAGCAGATTGAAGAACCAAGACTGGCCGCAGCTTTGCGCAGGATACAGGTCAGTAAAGTGATTATTGTTAAAGCAGAAAGTTATACCCCATTGTGTTTCCCTATCAAGGTAGATAGTTTACGTGAAAATATGAGTACAGAGGAACTGGGAGCAAGAATCGCAAAAATGACTGCCGAGGCGGATAAAAAACAGACACAACGCAGAAAAAAGAATGACCATCAATTGTAAAGGAGAAGAGCTCATATTAAGTAAGCACAGGGCAATTTATTGGGCAGCTAAAAAAATGCTGATCATCAGCGATCTGCATTTAGGTAAGGGTGCACATTTCAGGAAGGCCGGAATCCAGATTCCTGTTCATGTAAATACAACAGATTTGAATAAACTGACTACCCTGGTTCTGGAATTTAATCCTGATATTTTATTGATAACAGGTGATATGTTCCATCATCAAATGAATAGTGAGGCAGAACTTTTCCGGGAATGGCGGGTACAATATCCCGATCTGAAAATCATCCTGATTAAAGGAAATCACGATACATTAAAAGCTAAGGATTATGCAGATCTGGCAATTGAGACCTATCACAAAGAATTCTTATGCGGACCATTCAGATTTATACATGATCAGCCAGCTGTTACTGATCATTATTATAATATTACCGGACACATTCATCCTGGTGTTACCATTTACGGGAAAGCCCGTCAGCTGATCAGGTTACCTTGCTTTTATTTCGGAAAAACATGTGCAATTCTGCCAGCTTTCAGTGTTTTTACCGGCTTAAGTAAAATCAAGGCAGAAGAAGGTGATCTGTTTTTTGTAGTTACACCTGAAAAAGTAATTCAGGTGTAACCGGAAAAGAATATTCTGGTTAATCTTCGAAACTTATATCTTCCTGTTCTGCAGACTGGGCAATTAATGAAAGTAACATATTTACAACTGTCTGATCAGTTTTAAAGGTCACATCATTTTCTTTAAGATCATGAAGGTGAATCCAGCGGAATGATTGCAAAGTTTCCGGATCAAAATCAAACACCTCAGTTTTGAAGTTCATTTTCAATGTATTAACCTCTCTGACCAGGTAATAAATACTGATAATCTGGCTATCATTGAAAGAAGATTTTTCGTAGAAATCAGTAGTATAGAAATGACTTAACACTTCTATTTCAGCATTACATTCTTCCATGAATTCACGTTTAAGTGCATCAATAAGGCCTTCACCATATTCTAATCCACCGCCAGGAAACTTGCTGAAGCTTCGTCCTCCTGATTGTTCGTCACTAACCAATATCTGATTATCTGCATTGATTAATAAACCGTAAACTCTTACATTGAAATAACTCATGGATCTGAAATGTTTATACTGCTAATTAAGAGCGAATTTTAAAATAGGCTCAATAAGGGGACAAATATAAAAAAACATATCGCTCCTGCTATGATAAAAGCATTTTTAAGTCGGATCATACCAATCTGTCAGGGTGGAATAAACACCCGGTGTTCGAATTAACTTAATCGTAAAATATATTAACACAACTATCGTAAAATAACTATATTTAACAGTAAAATTACGCATGAATGAAAAAAATATTATTTCTCCTTCTTTTATTTCCTTTTACATTATCTGCTCAGACTGATAGTATTGCATATGTTCCGGCAGGTGGAATTCAGGATAGTATTCCGGAAACCTTTATCATTTTAAAAGATAATGATCTGCTTTTTCAGAAAGTATATACCACAGCACTGAAAAAGGATGATTTGGTGAACAAACTAAAATTATTTTTGCCTGGCGTAAAGAGTTTTCAACTATCCAATGCCACCAATCAAACAGCTTACCAGTTAAAAGGGAGACTTTCATCTTATTTCATTAATTTCAGGAAGTCTCAAAAAAACAATAATGGAATAGCAGATTTCCTTTTTCACCCCTTAAATGCGGATGTATTAATCCAGATTAAAGATGGCAGATACAGAGTTACCGTATTTAATATGGTTGTCAGAAACTACTATGATCGTATTGATAGTACCAGGTACAAATCAGACCTGTCAATTGAATCCTTTATGGCCAAAGATAAACGTTCTAAAATAAGTACCAGGAATGACGATATAAAGTCTGCTAAATTCATTAACAGTGAGTTAACAAATTCCTTTAATTTAAATTCGCCTACAAGAATTAAAGATGATTTTTAGGCGGTTTTACAAAAAAGAATTCTGGTCTTAAATCCCTTTTTTACTGGCTGAAATGCTTTTTATTTTTAGTTGTATTTTCAATATTCCACCCAATTTCTCCGGCAAAAGCTTCCTGTCTTACAGGGCAGTCTTTTACTTTGCAATAATTACAGCATTCCGGTAAACAAGGGTCAGCGTGTATAAATAACTCTGTACTTCTTTCAGCATTGCCATTGATTAAATGATCAATTGATGAAATTTCGGTATGTACCCGGTTGAGATCATAATAATAAGGTAACGTAAGATGGCAGTCAATATGAAGATCTGAACCATATTGCTGTGCCCTGAGGTTATGTACATCTATCCAGGATTCATGTCTGTTATTCTGTAAAATCTCTACTATTGTTTCAACCAGTTCGACATTACTTTCATCCATTAATCCACCCACCGATTTCCGGGTCAGTTTATAGCCGCTGTAAACAATATAAAATCCAAGAAGAATAGAGATTACACTATCAAGCCAGTAAATTTCAGTGACTTTAATTAATAAAATACCTATAACCAGCCCGCCACTTGTGACTGCATCTGTCAAAAGGTGTTTACCATCTGCTTCTAAAGTAAGTGAGCGATGTTTTTTACCCGTATTGATCAGATAATAACCAACAAACAGATTAATCACACCTGTAATACCTATAATAACAGCACCATCCAGTAACTGATAAATTTGTCTTGGAACAACCAGATCATAACTGGATTTGAAGATGATAATTATTCCTGCAATGGCGATCAGTACTCCTTCTACGAAAGCGGAGAAAAACTCTACTTTTCCATGTCCGTAAGGATGGTTTTCATCTTTGGGTAAAGTGGCCAGATAAATACTGTAAAAGGCAAAACTACTGGCCAGTACGTTTACAATACTTTCAGCGGCATCTGTTAAAATTGCATTTGAGTGTGTTATAAAGTATGCACCAAATTTGGCTAGCATCAGGATAACGCTAATGCAAAGTGAAATGAGTATTGCTTTCTTTTTGGGTTGCAAAGGAAATGATTTAGCCCTCAAAAATACAGTTTCCCCGTCATATTACGAAGGCTCGGGTATTTATTGAATGAATATGTAATAAATATCTGCTATAGGAATAAACAGTTTTATACAAATTATGAGTTAAAATTTCATTTTTATAGCCGCAAATTGCTTCAGGTTTTTATATTTGCTTTCTTATAAGCGAATCATGACATTTTTATCGAAAAGAATCAACAATCTATCAGAATCACAGACCATTAAAATGGCAAAGCTGGGGAGAGAACTCACCGCTAAAGGAATTGATGTAATTAATTTAAGCTTCGGAGAGCCGGACTTTTTTACACCAGAACATGTTAAGGAAGCAGCAAAGAAGGCTATTGATGAGAATTACTCTTATTATACTCCTGTATCCGGTTATCCTGAACTGCGGAAAGCGATTGTTGAAAAGCTGAAGAATGAAAATGGACTAACTTATACTTTTGATCAGATTGTAGTGTCTACCGGTGCAAAACAATCACTTGCAAATGCAGTCATGTGTCTGGTTAACCCAGGAGAAGAAGTTATTGTACCTACTCCATACTGGGTTTCGTACTCTGAAATGATTAAACTGGCAGAAGGAGAAACTGTATTTATTGACGCTACAGTGGAAAATGATTTCAAAATCACTGCTGACCAGCTTGAAGCTGCAATTACCCCAAACACTAAACTTTTCATGTTCTCCTCTCCTTGTAACCCAACAGGATCAGTTTACAGCCATGAAGAATTAGCCAGCCTTGCTGCTGTTTTTGAAAAACATCCAAACATCTATATCATCTCTGATGAAATTTATGAACATATTAACTTTGTAGATAAACATGCTTCGATCGCTTCTTTTGACGCAATCAAAGACCGTGTAATTATTATCAACGGTTTCTCAAAAGCTTATGCAATGACAGGCTGGAGAGTTGGTTATATGGCTTCTAACAGTGAAATTGCAAATGCATGCGATAAACTACAGGGTCAGATCACTTCGGGTACTTCATCTATTTCACAACGCGCAGCCCTTGGTGCTTACCAAAGCAGTCTGGATAGCGTAGTTGCTATGAAAAATGAGTTTAGAAAACGCAGAGATCTGGTATATGGCTTACTTAAAGAAGTTCCTGGTATTAAAGTAAACCTTCCGGACGGCGCTTTCTATTTCTTCCCTGAAGTAAAAGAATACTTTGGAAAAAGCGTAAATGGAAAAGTGATCAGCAACGCTGAAGAACTATGTCTTTACCTGTTAAACGAAGCCCATGTATCAACTGTTACAGGAGAAGCTTTTGGTAACGAAAACTGTATCCGTATCTCTTATGCAGCAGCAGAAGAGCAATTGGTAAAAGCCGTTTCAAGAATCAGTGAAGCGTTATCTAAATTGAGCTAACTATATTCAACAGAGGTTTTAGAACGCTGTAAAACAGACTAAAAGCCGTTGCATAAGTAATTATGTGACGGCTTTTTTTTTCAGATTAGGTGGCATGCTTTGCCAATCACATAGACCTCGGGAACATAATACCAGAAACCGGGATCCAGTGAATTATGGCCATTTAAAAGTTGACAAATGCATTTTCGGGATAATCATTTCATAAGTTTTGAAATCACTTTGACTCTCTTTAACTTTGCCTCTTCACCTTAAGGCTGGTTTTAAATTTATCTGAACCCTTAAGTACATCTAATGTTTATGCAAGCAAATACAATCGCGGAGGTCACGCTATCAAACATCCGTTTAACAATAATAAAATTCGTCACATTCACTTTTTTAGGATACTTCACTATAGGCTTATCTCTTGCAGTATTACCAGTTTTTATCCATCAGCAATTAGGTTACAGCACTATGATAGCTGGCATTGTTATCAGTTTACAATATGTAACTACATTTCTATTTCGCGGTTATGCCGGAAGCATTGTCGATAAAAGAGGTCCGAAACCAGCAGTCTTAATTGGCATGGCCGGATTTGCCTTAAGCGGTATCCTGCTTTTTGCGGCCTGTCATCTCAGAGATACCCCGGCATTAAGCCTTGGCGTACTTGTACTGACCCGTTTTATGACAGGTTTTGGAGAAGGCCTGATCGGAGCCAGTCCGATTAACTGGGCAATATTTGCCGTCGGGGATCAGCACACCGGAAAAGCAATTTCCTTTAATGGCATTGCCAGTTACGGGGCCCTTGCCGTTGGCGCCCCTTTAGGAGTCATCCTGAATAATGAATTTGGAATAGACAGTATTGGTATCCTGATTATTGTAACCGGAATACTAGGATTCTTTTATGCC
>Ga0247807_10001198_pt1 | contig 15440 bp, 15 predicted proteins | sample UWRJL074202C1_FD_179931 | JGI IMG/M metagenome (GOLD analysis project Ga0247807, IMG submission 179931) | Plant litter microbial communities from Arlington Agricultural Research Station in Wisconsin, United States - UWRJ-L074-202C-1 | ecosystem: Environmental > Terrestrial > Plant litter >...
TTAGAAGTGTTTCCAAATGTAAAACTCGTGACTATATTTGCAGAGCAGACGCCAGAGAGTCACACGATTGAGTTGATTGAACTTTCAAAAAATAAAGATCTACTCATTGCTGGTCCTTCGTCTGTCGGTGTTTTGATACCTGGCTACTTAAAGGCAGGTGCTATTGGTGGTACTCAACATAGCCAACTCTCAAATGCTGGTATATTTTCGAGCGGTGATACTGCGGTTATTTCGACTTCTGGGGGAATAGTGAACGAACTCATTCTAACGGTTACGAACTCAGGCCTGGGTGTGTCCTTCGCTCTTGCGTTAGGCGGCGATCGTTTCCCCGTCACAACACCCGCCGATGCTGTCAGACTTGCTCAGAACGACCCACAGACAACTAGAATTGTATTCTTTGGTGAGCTCGGCGGAACAGACGAGTACGAAATAGCAAAGATGATGGATTCGGGTGAATTAACAAAAGAATTGGTTGTATATATTGCTGGTACTGTTGCTGAATTATTTGAAAATCCGCCACAATTTGGCCATGCAAAAGCTTTAGCGCAGACAGAAGATGAGTCATCTAGTGCAAAAAAAGCTGTGCTAAAAAATAGTGGAGCAGTTCTGTGTGATACATTTGCAGATATTGCGAAGACACTAAAAGAGCGATCTCAGCAGCCTATGAGTCATGAATCACGAAAAATCGGTGAAAGAAAACGAAGCCTTATTGTAAGTCACATTTCTGGCGATAAAAACAAGGATATACAACTCCTGGGAAGTAACTTACTCGATACTGTTAATGGAAACTCTTTTGCGTCGTTAACGTTATCTATGTTGCTAGGTAAGCAAGTGGAATCTCAGAAAGCTGTTGAATTTGTCGATTTTGTTTTAAGATTGCTGGTCGACCACGGACCTTACGTGTCTGGGGCTGTAAATACAATTGTTGCTGCTCGAGCTGGACGAGACCTCGTGTCAAGTTTGAGTGCTGGTTTATTAACTATCGGTTCTCGATTTGGCGGCGCGATTAACTATGCTGCGCACAACTGGATTGACGGTGCTTCAAGAGGTATCTCTGGAAAAGAATTCGTCGAAACTTTTGTAGGAAATGACGGGGTTATACCCGGTATTGGCCACAAGAAGTATCACACCGACCTGCCAGACCCGCGAGTCCAGGCTTTGTTGAAGTTTAGTGGCAATAAGAACGGTGACAAGCATCTTAACTTCGCACTTGATGTTGAGTCTGTGACTACGACGAAAAAGGGAAGTTTAATTTTAAACGTTGATGGAACTATAGCGGCTATCATGCTCGACATCCTTGAATCAGAACTAGACTACACGAAACAAGAGTTGGAAGAACTCGAGCAAATAGAATTCTTTAACGCTCTTTTTGTTCTAAGTCGATCAATTGGCTTTACTTCACATTATCTTGATCAACGTAGACACGACGAAGGTTTATTGAGGTTGTCAGATGACGACGTTCGCTATATTGGCTAGGTATTCTAGCGTTTTCTGTTTGCGAACCATTCTCTAAGGCTAGTTGTTGGTTTTTCGTAGTATTTGTATAGAAGAATGGAACAAAGAATAGTTAATGCTAAGTAAAGCATTAACCGAATTAGTATCTCAAAACGATTTATGTTTTCGCCAAATAACCAAATTGTAAAAGGTTGAATCAATGAGAGGTGTATCAAATACATCGAATATGAGGACACACTAATATAAGTCACAGCCTTAAATATGAATCCTTTTCCACTTTTGTATTCGCTAAGAAACGGCAACAACATGAAAATTGCGAGCGCTGTCACTGTAAATGAAAATACAGATAAGTAAATGCCATAGCTTTGTACTGAAATGTTTGAGCCACTAGTTATATACATAGAGATTACGTGGGTAATAATTAGTAAAGATAGTCCAACTATGAATAGTATTTTTTTATATCGTATCCATACAGCTCTGTGGAAAAGTGCCAAGTATGCACCAAGAACACCAAACACTAAACTATCCAGGCGAGTAATAACCTCTTTTCGAAATACCATATCCCATTCATTAACAGATACAGGCGGATGAACCGAATACTTATATAGTCGGATAAATATTGACGAAATAATTATAGAGATAATCACGGCAAGAATTGCTTTCTTTGTAGGTATCTTAAATACACCTGCAAGTATAAATACCGACGAAGGTATTATTAAGTAGAACCATTCTTCGACACTGAGAGTCCAAGATTCTGGAAAAAATGCTGGGTTCGGATAGCTAAAATTTTGGAGAAACAGGTAGTATGGAAAGGGGTTAACGTTATTTATTCCACCATGAAATAAATAAGCAAGAATAATTAGTAGTGTTAATATAAGAAAATAAGTCGGTATGGTTCTAAACCATCTTCGAATCCAAAATTCTTTCAAAACTTTGAAACTAGCGCCATTTTTTGCAAGAACTTTTATTAATATAGTTCCAATTAAAAATCCACTTAAAACAAAAAATAAAAAAACACCGTCAAACAAGAAAAACTCTTGGAACTTGGCGACTTTATTTGGTAGCAAAGGAGCAGCGTGGGAAAATACTACTACCATAATTGCTGCCGCCCTTAAGATATCTAGGCCGTATATCCTTTTTTCGTTGAAATCAATACTTAGAAATTTCCCCATATAATCTAAACTATATTAACAGATACACGCTAACTATTTTTGGAGAAACTTAGTAAGTCGCTTTTCCCATGTTGGTAATGATAAACCTGTATCTTTAATCTTTGTTAGGTTAAGCGTACTTTGTAGTGGTCGAGGAGCAATACTTATCTTGTCTTTATAGTATTCTTTCGTGGTCACAGCCTTGATTCGATTTGCGTCATGTCCGGTTAACTCAAATACTTTGCGAGCAATATTAGCCCAGCTTACTGATTCACCATCGTTAGTAATATTATACGTTCCGTAGGCGGCATTGGTGTCTATAAGATGTCGAATTCCATTTGCTAAATCCCGAGTGAATGTAAGTCGTCCAATTTGATCACCAACGACAGATGGGTCAACACCTTTTTCGGCTAACGATTTCATGATATTTACAAAATTTGCACCTTCACCAATAACCCATGATGTACGAACAATGTAATGATTAGGAACGGTTGCTACGGCAATATCACCAGCAGCTTTAGTTTGTCCGTAAACACTTAGTGGTGAGAATTGTTCATCTTCGTCATGAACTTCGTTTTGTCCATCAAAGACATAATCGCTAGAAATATGAACGAGTGTTAGACGATTTTCTGTTGCCAATTTAGCCAGGTCTTTCATAGCTGTTGCGTTGATTGCCCATGCATCGACACGTCCTTTGGTTTCAGCTAAGTCTACCTTTGTATAAGCTGCTGCGTTGATAATTGTTTTGTATTGTCGCCAGTTTCTGTCAGACCAGCTCATAGGTTCGGTGATGTTGAATGCTTCACGATCAGCAAACTCTGCATCGGGAAATTCATGATGTAGAGCTTTTCCTAATTGCCCGTTAGCACCCAATATCAAAGTTTTTCGAGGCTTCATTGGCTTGATATCGCTTAAGAATGGGTGAGCGCGATCTTTATCTGATAGTTCAGCTTCAGATAGCGGAATAGGCCACTGTATACCTGTGGATGCGTCGCTTAGGTTGAGGAAGGCATAATTTTCACCACCAGCTACCCAGTGATCGTTTACTAGGTATGAATATGCAGTACTATCTTCTAGTGCTTGGAAAGCATTGCCAACTCCACGAGGAACAAATATTGCTTTAGAGGCGTCAATTTCTAGTTCAAATGATTGCCCGAAGGTATCGCCCTCGCGTAAGTCGATCCATGCGCCATAAATTTTACCTGTAGCTACAGATACATATTTATCCCATGGTTCGGCGTGAATACCGCGAGTTGTTCCTCGAGTTGCGTTGAAGGATATATTGTTTTGACGCGGTCCGAAGTTGGGCAACCCAAGAGGGGTCATTTTTTCTTGTTGCCAGTTCTCTTTGAACCAACCGCGATTATCACCATAAACAGGCAAATCTAACCAAACAAGCCCGGGAATGTTGGTTTCGTGCACCTTTAGTTCTTTTCCGAATTCCAGTGACGACGAATCTGACATAAATTATTGACCTTGCGTCTTATATTTTTCTTCAGTTTCATGCTTTTGTGGTGCCCACCAAGCTTCGTTTTTTGCGTACCAATCGATAGTAGCTTTTAAGCCCGCCTCGAAGTCAGTAAATTTAGGCATCCAGCCAAGTTCTGTTCGAAGCTTTGTTGAATCGATTGCGTAACGCATGTCATGGCCTGGGCGGTCGTTAACATGGTCGTAACCGTCAGTTTCTTTGCCCATTTCACTTAGAATAAGTTCGACAACCGATTTATTATCTTTTTCTCCATCTGCACCAATAAGGTACGTATCACCACTTACGCCTTTTTCGAGAATTGTTAGAACGGCTGAACTGTGGTCTTCGGTGTGAATCCAGTCACGAACGTTTTCGCCGGTACCATAGAGCTTTGGACGACGACCTTCGATGATTTCGGTAATTTGACGAGGGATAAATTTTTCAACGTGTTGATAGGGCCCATAGTTGTTTGAGCAGTTGCTGATTGTTGCCGTAATGCCAAAACTACGCACCCACGCGCGCACCAAGAGGTCTGAACCTGCTTTGGTTGATGAGTACGGGCTTGATGGGTTGTAGGGAGTATTCTCGGTGAAACGATTTGGGTCATCGAGTTCTAAATCGCCGTATACTTCATCAGTTGAGATGTGGTGAAGGCGCTTGCCGTGCTTGCGAACAGCTTCAAGAATTGTGTACGTACCAATAATATTAGTGTCTAAGAAGGGGCGAGGATTTTGTAGTGAATTGTCATTGTGCGATTCAGCTGCGTAGTGAATGATTGCATCATTTTCACTCACAAGCTCGTCAACAAGTTCGGCATCAGTAATATTTCCTTCAACAAAGGTAAAACGAGAAGGGTCTAGACCTTTAAGGTTGGCGCGGTTGCCAGCGTAGGTAAGCGCATCAAGTACGGTAATATTCCAGTCGGGCCGCTGATTGTAGACGTAATGTACGAAATTTGAGCCGATAAACCCCGCACCGCCTGTGACGATAATATTCATACACTTAGTATAACAACTGAAACTTGTACAGTATAATGATACCCATGAAGACTGTAATTGTTAGCGGATTTTTCAACCCACTCCACGGTGGTCACCTCGATATGATTGAGGGTGCAAAAGATTTAGGAGATCGGCTTGTTGTCATCGTGAATAATGATGTGCAGCAGGTTATGAAGAAAGACCAAATTATATTGCCGGAAGATAACCGTGCGCGGGTGCTTGCAGCGCTGCGTCACGTAGATGAAGTGATAATTGCCCTTGATGACGACCCAACGGTCATTAAGTCACTTGAAGCAATTGCAAATAAATACCCTGATGATGAACTAATATTTGCCAATGGTGGCGATCGTGATTCTGAAAAAGCCATCCCTGAAGGAGTAATTTGTCGAAAGCATAACATTGAAATGATATTTGGTGTCGGTGGGGATAATAAAGCCGATTCATCAACTCGTATAAACCAGGCATTGGGACACGCTAAATAAGCATGAAGAAAGTTTTGGCTTTCGACCTTGATGATACGCTTTCAATTACTAAATCGCCAATTAGTGATGAAATGGTAATAACCCTATCTAAAATTTTAGGCAAGTTTGAAGTTTGCGTTATTTCTGGTGGCAGATTTGAACAATTCAAGTTTCAGATTACGGATAGACTCCAGGTTTCGCCAAAGTTGTTAACTCGGCTACATCTTATGCCTACCTGTGGAACGCAGTACTATCGCTTTAATGAGGTTAGGAATGAGTGGCAACAACAATATTCCGAAGATTTAAGTGAAGAAGAAAAACAGCAAATTCGAGAAGTGCTTGAAGTATCTGCAAAACAATTAGGTTTATGGAAATCGGATCCAGCTGGAGAGATTCTTGAAGACCGAGGAAGCCAAGTGACCTTTTCTGCACTTGGGCAGCAAGCAACCCCTGAGGATAAATACGCCTGGGATCCAGATGGTTCTAAGAAACTCGCAATTCGTGATTTAGCTGCTCCGTTGCTGCCTGAATTAGAAGTACGAGCCGGTGGTACAACCTCGATCGATGTTACACGTAAGGGTATCGATAAAGCTTATGGCATGCGAAAACTTACGGAAGCGTTAGATATTACAAAAGAAGATATTTTGTTCTTTGGCGATAAGTTACAAGAAGGCGGCAATGATTACCCAGTGAAGGCTATGGGAATCGATAGCGTTGAGGTGACGCGTTGGGAAGATACAGTTGAACGATTAGAAGAAATTCTATTAAAGCTGTTGTAAAAGTAGCTGCTTTATTATCTTGACTATCCGTTATACCAGAGTATATTGGATTTTTATGGAGCTTAAAAACATGAATGAAAAAGAACCAAAGACCTTATATTCTGTTATCGAAATCGAGCAACCGATGGGATACGGTAAAGGCAAAATTAGTTACGAAAACTATATCTCAAGTGAAGTATATGACCCAGAGGTTGAGGAGCGGTTTTTTGAAATCATTCGTGATCTCGAGGCATTTATTGAAGTTCAAGAATCTGATGATGGTTGTATCGACGGACGCTGGACGGTTGAACTGTATGTAAATACCGAGGGTGATTTTGAGCTTGTGCTTGCTGACAATAGCAACCATGAACGTCCAAAGGTTGCTGGAGGTGGATACGTGACCGGCCTTGCAATGCGACTTGGAGCAATTGGTCGTGGCTTAAGTGTCGATGAAGACTTAGTAACAACTGCTGAAGCATTCGCCGAGAATGATATTTATTGTGGTGCGCACTCTGCAGGACACACTCATGTAGACGAGAACGGTGTCGAGGTTGGAACTGGCTGTGGTGCAAACGATGAATTCCCGGTCATTCTTCACAACGGTGTTGCGTACAAAGACGACATTAAGAAATCAATGGGTGACTTGCTTGGTGCGGTTGATATGGAATTCGATGAAGGCTTGTTTGACGAAGTTATTGCCAACTGGGAAGCAGTACTAGCTGATGAGTCATATTTTGCTGGCAGCACTGGCGCGTCACGCTTGCAAAAGATTTTGAACTTGCAGGCGGAAAAATCTATTGAAGCTGGTGGCCGTAAACCGGTAGCTGTAACGAAAAAGCTAGAGGGTGCACATAAGGAAATTGCAATTGTTATTAACTTTGCTGATAAGAAGACGTTAAGCCAAGGCGTGCTTGCACAAAAGTTGGCTGAGAAGGTATCTGAAAAGCAAGGTGTAGCTATTGATGAAGTTGATAAGGCAATCTTGCCACAATCGTTTGTTGTCGATGCGTGGCGTGTTGTGCAATTAGCAAACACCTATACTGACGAAAAAGAATCTGCACAGGCCTTGTATGCCGGTGTTATTTACCAGCTTGCTACCGCGGCAACGCTTACAGACGGTTCGCTCAAAATGGCTATCTATAAACCAGAGTAGTCTTGAACTATTTTGCGCATCTTTGTTGCAAACAACCCCTTATCGAACCGCTTAGCCTTTCGATGTAAAGTAGCAGGCAAGAAATTAATCTTGTCTGCTTTTTTCATGGCATCAACCAGGCTCGCAACTGATTGAGTCTTGAATAATACCCCGGTTTCGCCGTCTTGAACGATATCTAGGGCACCACCTTTGGCGTAGGCAATAACCGGAGTTCCGGCGGCAAGTGCTTCAACAGCTGAAATACCAAAGTCTTCTTCGTTAGGGAATAAGAAGGCTTTGGCAGATTGGGCGCGCCTCACTAATTCTTCGTCACTTACACGTCCGGTAAATGTGATAGTCGGCCCTGCAAGCTTCTTTAGACGCTCTGTATCAGGCCCGCTACCAATGATGGTTAGTTGAGCACCTAACTTGTTACAAGCTTCAATAGCTAGGTCAAAACGCTTGTAAGGCACATGCCTTCCCCATAGCACGTAGCCGCTCCGTTCGCCTTTTGGCGGTGGGGTGAAACGGTCGACGTCGACAGGCGGGTGAATGACCGTGCTAGCTTTGCCGTAGTATTGTTTAATTCGTTCTTGCGTGATGGTGGAGTTGGCGATAAAGACATCGATACCTTCGATAGATTCAAGGTCGAGTTTGCGTTGTTGTTTTACCAGTATAGGAATTAGTGGACGAATAAGAGGAGTGAGCTTACCGAATTTAAACTCTTTCTTAAATTCTTCATAGTGACTCCAGTAATAACGGATAGGTGTGTGGATATATGCGATGTGGATTTGGCCTGGACGGGTTTTACGGACTGCCTTAGCTTCTGCACTTGAAGTACTGATAATAATATCGAATTCGCTTAGGTCGAGCTTACGAAAGGCTTGAGCGCGCAAGGTAGGCCAGAGTACGTGCTTGTAGCGTAATGATTTTGGTAGTGACGTTTGTAGATTGGTGGTGCGCACGTCAATGTGTTTAAAAGCGGGCATATTGTCAGCATCATATACAGAGGTATAAATAGGCGCTTTTGGAAAGAGTTTGTGGATTTCTAAGAGTAACGGTTCAGCACCACCCATGTTTGTTAACCAGTCGGTAACCAGGGCAATTTTCGGTGCTTTTCCGGCTACCATTATTTAGCCCCTCGGCCTCGAACGACAATCCAGAAAGTTTTGAACAGAATTTTAATATCTAACCAGAAGGTCCAGTTTTGGGCGTAGAAGAGTTCAAGTTCAATGCGTTCTTCGAAGCTGAGTTCGCTACGGCCAGAAACTTGCCATAAACCAGTCATTCCCGATTTCACGCTGTGAAGTAGAGCAGTGCGGCCAGGGGCCATTTTTACTTCTTGCGGCAAAATTGGGCGCGGTCCAACCAAGCTAATGTTACCCATTAATACGTTATAAATTTGTGGAAGTTCATCGATAGAAGTTTTACGGAGCCAAGCGCCAAATGGTGTAATACGAGGATCGTTCTCGACTTTGTGATTTTTCTTATATTCTTTCGCAAGGTCATCGCGGCCCATAGCTTTGAATTCATCAGCAGCATCTCTTGTGCCATATTCAGCACCCATACTGCGGAATTTAATCATGCCAATGGGTTCTGAAAAGCGGCTCAGGCGTTTGCTAATGTAGAAGGCTGGCCCTTTGTCGACAAATTTTTTGATAACGTAAATTATAAAAATGAATGGTGCTAAGATAATTCCTAATATTAAACTGACAATAAAATCAAAGATTCTTTTAACAATTGCACCCCAACCAACTAATGGTGTTTGGTAGACCGTAATCATTGGGTAGCCAAGGAAAACATCAACGGTATTTTTGCCAGAGTAGAACTCAGATTCACCTGGAATAAAACTGTAGTCGATGTGGTGAGTTTGCGCTGCAGATAGGATTTGTTGGTTTCGTTCGGGGTTTTCGTATAAGTCAGTTTGAATAATTGCTGAGACACCAAGCTCATGGATTTGTTTCAAAGCCGATTCTGGGTTTGAAAAGTGAAGGGCAGTTGAAGTGTCCGGTAGAACCCTTCTTGGGCCGGCAATTGCAACGACATCATAGCCACTGCGTTTGGTGTCGGATAAATTGAAAGCAATATCGCTAGTTGAACCTGACGAACCGATAAGTAAGACTCGTTTGACACCTTTTCCATACCTGAAACTGAGGTTGCGAATTAAACGCATAATTTCACGTTCAAAAATAATCAGCAAGAATGAAGCAGCTAAGGTGTAGGCGGCAACTAAACGGGCTGGGAAGAGGTCTTTGTCGCTGACGTATTCAAACCCGATAACCAAAAGAAGACCAAGTACGGCGCCGATGGCTATCTTGCTCCATTCCGCCAAGCGACGGTTGTAGATACTTGGTTGGTACAGCCCAATTAACCCGAAGACCGCAATCCAAGCTGGAATGATGAATAAGAAGGCAAAGGCGTAATCGCTGGCTTGAATATTGTGAAGCAGTGGGCGAGGGTCGTATTGCACCCGGGCAATGTAAGCAAGCGTAAAGGCAGTAATTAATACCAGGGCGTCAACGAGCATGAGTATGAGGCTGTAGAGTTTGGAATTTCGTCGAGTCATAAGTGGTGCTATTATAGCATTTTCTGAGTTACACTAAGAGGGTATGGCGAAAAAGACAGCAAATATTACTTGGGTAGATAAAATCTATATTGGACTTTTGCTGGTCGTCTTTGGTGGAATTGTGCTTCACGCACCATTTTCAGTTGGTTTTAGCACTCTATTTCCAAATAATGACTTACTGATTAAGTCGTGGAAAGAGATACTACTTGGCGTGGCCACGCTGCTATTACCGGTAGTATTAACCCTTAAGACCCGTTGGAATATCTTTCAAGAACCGTTGTTCCTACTGATTGCCGGGTTCGCAGTCTTAAATATTGTTCTCATTCCAATCTATTTCACTGGGGTTGAATCGACACTGGCTGGTTTGTTAGTAAACCTTCGTTACCTACTGTTTTTTGTATTGGTATATGTAGCGCTGGCTATATACCCACAATATATTCGTCTATTCGTTAAGGTGTTTATTATCGGCGCGCTGGTGGTACTAGGGTTTGCTATCTTACAGCTCACTGTTCTGCCGAATGATATTTTAAAATACATCGGCTATAACCAATCGACCATCATGCCGTTCTTGACGGTTGATCAAAACGATTCCTTTATTCGCATTAATAGCACCCTTCGTGGACCAAACCCCTTAGGGGCATATGCCATGGTGGTGCTGGTACTACTATTGGCATTCTGGCTGAAAGGTCCGAAAGTTCTTACTAAAGCCCAACAAGTTGCTATGTCTATTCTTGGTGCTGGTAGTGTCGTAGCTTTATGGGCAAGTTATTCTCGAAGCGCCGTCTTGGCGGTCATAATTGCAGTTAGCTTGGTTTTGTACGCTACGATTGGTAAGAAAATTACTAAAACGGTTTGGATTATTTTAGCCGCATCGGCGTTACTGGTTGGGGGAAGCTTGTACGGTCTTAAAGATACCGAGTTTGTTTCCAATGTTATTTTGCATGAGGATCCAAGCGAAGGAAATAATGTTAACTCAAACGATGGCCATGCCGATTCCTTGGTCGATGGAACGAACCGAGTATTGAAACAACCGCTTGGTGGAGGAATTGGTAGCACCGGTTCAGCCTCACTATTGACTGACTCGCCGCTTATTATTGAGAACCAATACTTATTTATCGCTCATGAAACCGGCTGGCTTGGCCTAGGGTTATTTATCGCCATTACCTGGTTATTGCTGGCTAAGCTCTGGCGAACACGTCAGAACTGGTTTATCCTGGGCGTATTTGCAAGTGGACTTGGTTTAGCGTTGATTGGCCTGATTCAACCAGTATGGGTAGATGAAACCGTGGCTATTATTTGGTGGGGCTTAGCGGCGATTGCGCTAGCGCATTCACGAAATGAAAAGGAAAGGCTTCTATAATGACTGAACGTTCGACAAAACGACAAAAAGAATTACTGGATTTCGTTGATTTCTTTATTAAAGAGCATGGCTATGGCCCTAGTTACCGGGAAGTTATGACAGCGCTTGGCTATAAATCTGTTTCAACCGTCGCTATTCATATTAATGGACTTATCGAGAAGGGGTACCTACGCAAACGTGACAATTCAGCTCGTTCACTCGAGGTGGTATCGGCCGAGTACGGCAATGGTAAAGGTCCAACTAACACTGTCGTAGGCCCGAAAAGTGCCGCTAAGGAAAAGTGGCTAGTTGAGGCGGTACGGGAACGGTTTGATTTGTATAAGCAATCATCGGATTCATCAACACTCGATGAACTATATGTCCTGATTGGTTCGCTGAAAGTACTCGGTTTTGAAGGCGCTTATCAATCGATGCGTTCTGAGCTAGCCGAACTCGTAAAGCACTAGTATAATAAGCAACATGTTAAGGGGAAAATTTCATGCCACGAAATCGTGGGCTGCTCGTCATCCACGGCGTTTTGTTGCGTACGTAGGGGGTGGAGTGCTAGGTTTGCTTATTATCGTACAGCTCTTCTATCCTGCCGGTACACTGACGCCGTTTAGTTCTGTTGAAGGTATCGAGCTTGGTGGTACTTCAAAAAAGGACGCAATTACTATATTAGATGAAAAATTTAATACTTCTAAGGTTGGTGTGTATTTCAATACCTCTGATACCGCTCTCTTTAAAGCAACCCCGGGTGAATTGGGTGTTACAAGTTCAAACAAAGAACGTATTGAAGCAATTAATTACCCCTGGTTTTTACGATTAGTTCCGAGCTCATTATTTTGGGCACACGCTTTTACTGACCATGTAAAAGGTTTAGACTATCAACGCAATCAAGATACTTTAAATAGCTTTGTCGGTGATACTTTTGGTGATACCTGCCACTTGGATGTTCGCGATGCCACGGTTGAGGTTAAGGATGAGATAATCCAATCTGTTGAAGCCTTTTCGGGTGGGGATTGTGATTTTGATGAGTTGAGGTCGAAATTAGAAACGGTTGCCCCAACTATTAACGGGGCAAAAGTAGCTATCGCGGGCGATGAAATACCTCCAACTATTTCTACAAAAACGGCCAATGAACTGGCCGTACATGTAATTGATGCTATTAAAAATGGTATTGAAGTTAACGACGGCAAAGATAAGCACAAAATTCCCAAAGATATTCTTCGTACATGGCTTGATTTTGGAATAATTGAGGGTAAGCTTGATTATTCATTGAGCGCTGAACGTTCAGCTGCCTATTTAGGCGAACGAATTGCGTCAGTGGTTGAGAAACCAACCGGCGAATCAACAGTGACCCTGAAAGACTTTGCTGAGGTAAGTAGAGAAGCCGGACAAAGCGGAATTGTCTTCAACCAAGCTAAAATGCTGGCAAGCATTAAAAACTCACTTGAGAAGAATGAAAAAGTAGTTGCTGTGGAAGTGGATACAATTGAACCAACCCTTAAATATGTTCGTACCTACAGCCCGAATGACCCAGCCTTGAACGCGTTATTAAAGAAATATGCCGATACCCACCCTGGAACGTACGGAGTGAGCCTAAGGGAGTTATCGGGCCAGCGACGTAACGCCAGCTATCGTGGCGGCACCGTGTACACTACGGCGAGCACTTATAAGATGTTTGTTGCTTACAGCACGTTACTTAGGATTGAATCGGGTGCTTGGCATTGGACTGACCCAATTAACGGTGGTCGAGACCTTACAGAATGCTTTAATGACATGATTCAGTTATCAGACAACGAATGCGCCGTGGCGTTACTAAAGAAGGTGACGGTTCGAAGTTTGACCGATGAAGCGCGAGCGATTGGTGCAACGAATACCTCGTTTTTGGTAGCGAATGATTTAAAGTCGACCGCTGAAGATGAATCGTTATTGTTATCACTGCTTGAATCGAAGCAAATTCTTAGCCAACAGTCCAGCCGAAATGTGTGGATTGCGGCTATGAAAAAGAATGTCTACCGCCAGGGAATTCCAAAGGGGATACCATCGGCAGTTGTAGCTGATAAAGTTGGGTTCTTGGACGCCTGGCTGCACGACGCTTCAATTGTCTATAGCCCGAAAGGGACCTATGTTTTAGTTATTATGACTGAACGTTCTTCTTGGGCTAATATTGCTGAATTAGCCGGCCAAATAGAAACGCTACGTACCAAGTAGCACGTAGCGTTTCATAGTTAAAAGCTAGTAAGAACTAAACTTTTTTGTCGTCGTTCACGTTGACGTTTGTTTTCTTGTCCTTAGAATCATCTTTTAGACCAGTGCGAAGTTCTTTCGCAGATGCTCCGATGTTACGAGCTAGCTTTGGAAGTTGTGAACCACCAAAGATAACTAGGATAACAATAAGAATGATAATGAGTTCTGGTGCGCCTAATCCGAACATATAATATACTCCCTAATAGTAACTGACTACACTAATGTTAGCGCGCTATTGCGATTATGGCAAGAGTAACTAGATTGTCTTATTAGTTACTAGCGCGGCCACCGTAAACAGAGGCGCCGTAGCCATAGTTTGCAGAGGGTTTCGCAGTAGTCGATGTTTGTTTAACAACACTATTTACAACCTGCGTAACACCAGTAGCGGCAACGAGACCGATACCAACTGCCTTAAGGAAGTCCTTGCGGTCTAACTCGATTGATAGAATGCGTGCGATGCTTTGTTTGATCATTTTAAAGCCTTTTTTATTTTAAATTATATTTTTATTTTTAATCTGTTATACATATAGATTATGCTTAGCTGACAAAAAAGTCAACAAAAAAGTTGCAAAAAGCTATTGCTTTTAATTTTATGCTGGTATTATATGAAGTATACAAATAAAGGAAATACTACTTTGTTACAAAATCAATATACATACAAATATATCGCGCAAACACCAACTGGAAACCCAGACGTGTATGGTGCTGATAATTATGGTACAAACGGTTATAGCTGTGCTGCTACCGACCAAGTTTGTCTCACGGGTGGCCCATCTGCACCAAATACTGGTTTAATGTCATCTTCTAACCCGGTATTTATGGGCGGCATATTCATTACTGCCGTACTTGTAGCGGCTGTCATTGCTTACGCAATCTTTGCAAAAGTAAAACGCACTAAAGCTGGAAAATAACCCTATGGGATTTTTTGATGATATCTTTACAGATGTTCGGGCTTTTACCGACGAGCTTCAAGATTTGAAACAAGAATTGGTTTCATCTGTACTTGACCCAACCGGTGAGCTCCGTGACACGGTTAACGAAATTGCTGGTGAAATAACCGGTAAACCGGCAGGTTCTTCTGTTGGTACTATTGACGACAACCAATCTTCTTAATAATTACGAAGGCAACGGGCGGTACATACCGTCGATAGTGAAATTACGCTGATTCGGTGATGGTACTCGAGGCGCAATACGAGGCACAGGTTGAACCTGTGCCCTTTTTGGTACAGCAATTTGGTGATGAGTTGGTCGAACAAAGCCGTCCATAGAGCGCGGACGGATTGGTTGAACTGGTGCCGACTGAACTATCGGCTGGAAGGCTGGAGCAGGTTGGTGGTGATGAACGGGCGCTGGCGTTTTAGGTACTGCCGGTTTAGGTGCGCTTGCTGTAACTAAACCGCGTTTTTTGCTGAGCTTCTGCACTGCTAATTCTGTTTTACGTAATTTCTTTTCAGCTCGGTGCTTTTTGAAGATGGATGCCAAGATAATAATTACTCCAATTTGGTAGACAACTACCACTGGACCGGCGATGATGGTTTGGTTTATAGGGTCGGGGGTTGGGGTGATGATAGCTGCAACAATGAAGCTAATAACGATTACCCATTTTTCCGATTTCATTAAACCACCAGGGGTGAATGGCTTAATTGAGTTAATAAGGAGCAGCAAGAGCGGAATTTGGAAGACAATACCGATACCAATAGTGTAGGCAATGACGAAGTTAAGGTATGAATCGGCGGTTAGGGAAGCATCAATAAACTTATCAGCAAAACTATACAAGAACACGAGGGCGTTTGGAACAGCAACAAAATAGCCGAAGGCCATACCGCCAATAAGCAGCAGGAACGAGCCGATAATAAGTT
>Ga0247807_10001199_pt1 | contig 15436 bp, 3 predicted proteins | sample UWRJL074202C1_FD_179931 | JGI IMG/M metagenome (GOLD analysis project Ga0247807, IMG submission 179931) | Plant litter microbial communities from Arlington Agricultural Research Station in Wisconsin, United States - UWRJ-L074-202C-1 | ecosystem: Environmental > Terrestrial > Plant litter >...
GGATGCGCGTGGGGCGCCCGCCGAAGCGCAGGCGCACCGAGAGCAGCGAGTTCGGGAGCGCCAGCCGCTCGGCCTGCGCCGCGTCATCCGCCACCAGGGTCGATACGGCGACCATCGATCGGGGTTTTTCCAGCAGCGCGGAGGGCTCGAAACGCTCGCGGTACAGCTCGAACGCTGCCGGGGTGTTGTCACTGCCGGCGAAGTGGTGCGCGAATGCGAAGGGCAGCCCGAGCATGCCGGCGAGCTGCGCGCTGAACCCGCTCGACCCGAGCAGCCAGAGCTCGGGCGAGTCCCCCGCGCCGGGAACGGCGACGAGCTTCGAGCCGATGCCGTTCTCGAGCGGCGGGATGGTGCCGAACCAGGCAAGCAGCTCGATGACCTGGTTGGGGAAGTCGTCGACCGAGTCCGGCCCGGCCCCGCGGCGCAGCACCGACGAGGTGAGCTGGTCGGTTCCCGGAGCGCGACCGAGCCCCAGGTCTATGCGGTCGCCGTGCAGCGCGACGAGGGTGCCGAACTGCTCGGCGATCACGAGCGAGGAGTGGTTCGGCAGCATCACGCCGCCGGAGCCCACCCGGATACGCGCGGTCGCCGCGGCGATCGCGCCGATGAGCACGGCCGGCGCGGAGCTCGCGACGGCGGGCATGCCGTGGTGCTCGGCGACCCAGAACCGCTGGTAGCCGAACTCGTCGGCCAACTGCGCGGTCTGGATGGTCTGGCGGATCGCCTCCCCGTTGGACATGCCCTCGTAGACGGAGGCGAGGTCGAGCACGGAGAGCGGGATCGGAGAGGTCACACGGAATGCAACCCGGGTACCCGCACGGCCTATTCCGAAAACTGAGCAATCACTACTCAGGCCCGCGAGCGCCGCGATCTCCAGACTCGTATCGACCCGTTGACCGTCCCGAGGAGAATCATGTCCACCGTTGTTCCCACCCGCGCCCGCCGCGCCTGGCCCGTTGTCGCCCTCGCCGCGGCGGTCGCCGTCATCGCCGGGCTGCTCGTCCCCATCACGGCGCAGGCGGCTCCGATCGCGCTGTCCGGACGGGTCGCCACTTCGAACAACGTCGCCCTCGTCGGCGTGCCGGTCTCGGTCGTCACCTTCGCCGCTCCGACCACGCCGGTCGCGACGACCACCTCGAAGGCGGGCGGCTCGTTCTCGTTCCCCGCCCTCGCAGCCGGCACCTACACGCTGCGCTTCGGCGGCACGGCGACCACATTCGAGCAGTATCTCGGTGCGACGTCGACCGTCGCGTCGGCGCAGCCCATCACTCTCACCGACGCCGGCCCCCACCAGTCGTGGATCAACGCGCAGGTCGCCTTCGGCGGCACCCTCTCCGGAACGGTGAAGACCTCGACCGGCGCGGCGCTGAAGAACTACACGGTCACCGCCTTCGCGAAGAACGCGAACGGTGCCTGGGTCTCCACGCGGTCGGTGAAGAGCGGCGCAACGGGCGCCTACTCCTTCACCGGCGTCGAGGCCGGCTACTACCGCCTTCGGGCGGCGGATGCCACGTCCGCCGCACCGGCGTACGCTCCGGTCTACTCCGGCTCGTCCCTCACGCTCGCGGGCGCGGCGGAGGTCGGGGTCGCCCCGGCCGCCTCCACCGTCTCGAACTTCGTCCTGGGCGTCTCGGGCAAGGCATCCGGCATCGTGACCGGATCCCTCGGCGGCGCGCTCACCGAGAAGCTCGCCGGCGTTGTCGTCACCCCGTACCGCCTCACCGGAACGCCGGGCGCCTACACCGCCGCCGAGAAGCTGCCGACGATCGCGACGAGTTCTGCGACGGGCGCCTACGCGCTCTCCGGCCTGCCGGCCGGCACCTACACCCTCGGGTTCGCGCCGCGCACGAGCGCGCCGCTGCCCGCCTCGGGCACCGTCTACGGCGCGGCCTACCTGGGCGGCGGCGCCAACCCGCTCGCCGCGGCGACCTTCGTGGTGACCCCGGGCAGCAGCGCCGTGGCCCGCAACATCGAACTCGCCGCCGGTGGTTCCATCTCGGGTGTCATCGCCACGTCGGGGGCTCTGCCCAACCCGCCCATCCCGAACGTGGTCGTCTCGATCGGCTACGCGGCCGGCCCGAACGACCAGGTGCCCCTCGCGACGACCCAGACCAACGCCTCGGGCTTCTATTCCTTCGACGGCCTCGCTCCCGGTGACTACCGCCTGGTCCTCGGCGACCTCACGACCGGGGACACCAGCTGGGTTCGCGCCTCGACCGTCGTCTTCTCGCTCGGCAACAACGAGAACCGCGACCGCCCCCTATGGCTCACCAAGCGGGATGCCGCGGGCCTCCACCCGCTGCCCGGATTCCTGCCGCAGTTCTCCCCCGGGCTCGGCAAGGTGGGCACCTCCGCCTCGATCACCTCGGGCGTCTGGAACGCGGGCCCCGACGTCACCTACGGCTACCAGTGGCTGCGCAACGGCACCGCCATCGCCGGCGCCACCTCGGCCGGCTACACCTACACCGCCGGCGACCTCGACGCGCTGATCTCCGTGCGCATCACCGCTCGTGACTTCGCCTACGGCGCGGGCAGCGTCACGTCATCCAGCAGCGCGCCCATCGTCATTGGCGACAAGCCGACCGTGACCGTGCCGGCCACGGTCATCGGCGACCGGCACGTCGGCAACACGCTGACCGTGCTGCCCGCCACGTTCTCCGTTCCCGGCGTCGTCGCGAGCTACGCCTGGATCGCCTCCGCCGGGGCATCGAACGACGGCGACGTGGTGGGAGAAGGCCCCACGCACGTCGTGACCGCGAACGACGTCGCCGCCGGTCCGCACCTGTTCGTGATCATCACCTACGATCGCGTGGGCTACGACGACATCAACCAGGCGACCATTTCCGCCGGCGATGCCCTGCCGGGCGCCATCGTGCTGAAGTCCGCCCCCAAGGTGACGAAGGCGGGCGGAAAGCTCACCGCTTCGGCAGGTACCTGGTCGGTGACGCCCACGAGCTACAGCTACACCTGGCACGTCGCCGCCTATCCGGGCGACCCCACGGTGGTCTCGGGCAAGACCCTGAGCCTCGCCGGCCGCACCAAGGCCTCCATCTCGGTCACGGTCACCGCCCACCGCAGCGGCTATGCCTCGGCTTCGACGACCCGGAGCGCCCAGACCGGCGCAGCCCCTGCCGTCAGCGGCTCACTGGCTATCAACGGGCTCCGCCGCGTCGGCGATGGAATCTCCGCTCCCACGCTCCTCTGGACACCGTTCCCGTCCTCGCTGAAGTACCAGTGGCAGTACAACTCGGGCAGCACCTGGAAGAACTTCGCCGGCGCAACGAACGGCAACCTCACCATCCCGCTCTCCCTGCTCGGCAAGAAGCTCCGCGTGGTGTCCACCGCGTCGACGCCCGGCTTCGCCGCCCGTTCCATCATCTCCGCACCCACGGGGGCGGTGGGGGTGGGTGGCGCCCCGGCGATCTCGCTGGCTCCCGGCAAGGGCGTGATCGCCAGCGGAGCCGTCGCCATCAACGCGAAGGTGAGCGTCACCCCCGGAACCTGGGTTCCCGCGCAGTCCTCGAACGGCTACCGCTGGAAGCACGCCACCAGCGCCAATGGTCCGTTCACGGTCATCGCCGGTGCAACGACATCCAGCCTCGTGATCCCCGCGAGCCTCGAAGGCCGAATGCTGTTCGTGGATGTCACGGCCGCGCGTCCGGGCCACGCCACGGGCTCGACGACCCTCGCCCTCGGCACGGTCACGGCGGGTGCGCTCGCCGCGACGAAGCCCCCCGTGGTCAGTCACACGGGATCGGTGTACTCGGTGTCCACCGGGACCTGGTCCCCGAACGCCATGGCCTTCAGCTACGCCTGGTACGCCTTCGACGAGGCCGGGCAGCTGGTCGGCCCGCTCTCCTCGGCCGCGAGCTTCGACGTGACGGCCGTGGGCAACCGCCCGGTGCTCGTCGCGGTCACGGCCTCCGCACCCGGGTACTCCCTCGGTGACTCGGGCCTGATCGGCGCACGCCTCGGAACGCTCGTTCCCTCCGCCGCACCGACGATCGTGGGTTCGCCCACGGTCGGCTCGGCCCTCAGTTCCTCCGCCACCACCTGGGGGACGACCACGGCCGTTGTCGCCTCGCAGTGGCAGTACCTCTCCGGCTCGAGCTGGAAGAACCTCGCGGGAGCCACCAAGCCCGTGTTCACTCCCCCGGTGAGCCTGCTCGGCGCGTCCGTGCGACTGAGGATGACGGTCTCGTCCGCCAGCTACACGCCCATCTCCGTCACCACGCCGGCGGTGAAGGTGCTGCTCGGTGCAGCCCCTGTCCCGGGGACCGTGGACAAGGCGCCGGTCGTGGACAACTCCCCGCACAGCGGCGAGAAGATCACCGTGAGCCCTGGTGAGTGGAGCCTGCCGGGCAGCACGTTCGGCTACCAGTGGCGCACGTCGACTGACGGCAGCGCGTGGGTCGCCATCCCTGGGGCCACGAAGGCCGGTTACGTCATCCCGCACGATCGATTCGGAGCGCACTACAGCGTCGTCATCACCGCGAAGATCGCGGGGCACGCCTTGGGAAGCACCATCGTCACCGCAGGGACCACGGGGATCGGCTACCTGAAGAACGTCGTCGCCCCGAAGGTGACGAAGTCGGGGTCGACGCTCACCGTGAGCGGCGGGACCTGGAACGCTCCGGCGACGAGTTTCCAGTACGCCTGGCAGACCGTCGACCCGCTCACCGGTTCGGGGACCCTCGTCTCCACTACGGCCAGCTACACGCCGGTCGCTGCCGACGCGGGCAAGTACATCCGCGTCTACCTGCAGGCGAATCGTTCCCACTACGCTCCGGGCGAGGTCCTCGTCACGGCTCAACCGGGTTCGGCCGTGGCGCCGGTGCTCCCCAGCACCGTGTCCGGAGCGGCCACCGTCGGCTCCGTCCTCACCGTCGCACCCGGAACGTGGAGCGTGACCGGCACCTCGGTCGGCTACCAGTGGCTGCGCAACGGGGTGCCGATCGCCGGCGCCACGAACCCCAGCTACACCCAGGTTCTCGCGGATGTCGGCAGGAAGGTGTCGGTGCGCATCACGGCTTCGGCGTTCGGCCACACGAACGGCGTGCTCACCCTGGTGCGCCCGGCAACGGTGAACTCCGTGATCCCCACCGCGACGAGCGCGCCCGTCATCGTCGGCGAATATCACCAGAGCCACTACGAGATCGATGAGAAGCTCATCGCGAAGCCCGGTACCTGGAGTGTCTCCGGTCTCGTCTTCAGCTACCAGTGGCTTCGCTCCGGTTCGCCCATCGCCGGTGCCACCGGCGCCAGCTACCTGACCCGGGCTGCAGACCTGGGCGCGGAGGTCAGCGTGACGGTGACGGCGCGGCGCGCCAACTACGAGACGGGTGTCGCCACCTCTGCGGCGGTGAGCATCATCCACTGGACCAACGACGAGCTGTACTGGACGAACTACCTCAACATCTACGGGACCGGCGCCCTCGGGTCACCCCTCACGTCGAACGTCGTGGTCTGGAACCAGGCGGCTACGGAGACCTACCAGTGGTTGGAGTACCTGCCGGCCACCGATACCGCTGTGGAGATCGCGGGAGCGAAGAGCAAGACCTACACCCCGACCGCTACCGACGGCCTGACCGCCGGCGACAAGGTCTACCTGATGGTCACCGCTAGCCGTCCGGGCTGGGCGGACGGTCACGCCTACAGCGACCTGGTCACCATCAAGTAGCGCGATGCACGGATGACCCGGGCTCAGGCCCGGGTCATTCCGCGTTCGCGCGCCGCCGGGTCCAGCCGAGCCAGAGCATCACGATTCCGCCGATGAGCAGTCCCCAGAAGGCCGATCCGATGTTGAGGATGACGATTCCCGACGCGACGACCAGGAACGTGACGACCGCCGCGACGCGGTGCCGCGGCTCGTCGAGAGCGTTCACCACGCTCGTGATGAGGGCGCCGATCACCGCGAGCCCCGCGACGGCGGTGATCAGGATGCTCGGCGCCGCGCTCACGAGCGCCACGGCGACACCCGCCGCGAGACCGAGCGGGATGTACAGCAGGCCATTGGTCAGCGTCGCAACCCAGCGCCTGGTCTTGTCCGGGTGGGCCTCCTCCCCCGACATGATCGCCGCGGTGATCGCGCCCAGGTTGATGGCGTGAGCGCCGAACAGGGCGCCGGAGGCGGAAGCGAGCCCCGTGCTCACGAGGGCGAACCGCGGCGGCGGCGGGTACCCGTTGGTCGACAGCACGGTGAACCCGGGCACGTTCTGCCCGGCCATCGTCACGATGAACAGCGGCAGGCCGAGGCTGATGATGGTGAGCGGGTCGAATGTCGGCACCACGAATGCGAGCTGCGGGGACACGTCCGCGGCCGTGAGCCAGCCGGTTCCGGCGTAGGCGATGATCGCGATCACCGCGACGACCATAGCGGCCGGCACCGCCCAGCGCGGAGCAAGGCGGTAGAGCACCAGCCAGACGACGAGGATCGGCAGGGCGTACAGCCCGATCTTCGGGTCGGCGATGGCCTGGAACGGCGCGAGGCAGATCGGGAACAGCACACCCGCGAGCATGGCGCTGGCCAGGGGCTTCGGGATGCCCGTGATCGCGCGCCCGAGGGCCGGCCACAGTCCGCACAGCGCTACCAGGATGCCGCTCACGATGAAGGCACCGACGGCATTCGAGAACGAGATTCCGCTTTCGGCGGCGGCGAGCAGGACGGCGGCTCCCGGCGTGGACCAGGCGATGGCCAGCGGGATGCGCAGCCAGAGCGCCCCGATCGTGCTGACGACGGCGATGGCGAGGCACAGCGCGAGGAGACCCGACTCGGCCTGCACGTCGCTGGCGCCAACGGCGACGAGGCCGGCGATGACCAGGGCGAAAGACGAGGCGAAACCGGAGATCGCGGCGACGAATCCGGCGAGGATGGGCTGGAGCATCCTGCCAGCCTAGGGGTGCCGGAATGGCCGCACGGACCCCGCGCCGACTCGTACGACCGCCTCGTCACCCCCTCCACTGGGGTAGGAAAGCAACTAGATGAAGGATTATCGAGTCCAATAGATTTGGTTCGCCTGAAACGCTACTTCCTCTCTCGAACGAATCCAGGATCCCGATGCGCATCTCGACAGCCTCCACTCCCGCCCGCGCGCTGCTGATCGGGGTGCTGTCCGCCGCCCTCGCCATCAGCGCCGTGCCCTTCGGCTCGGCCCTCGTCGCCACGGCCGATGAGGGCGACATCGGAGCAATCTCGGGAACCGTCTACGTCACACCGGATTCCCCCATCGCGCAGGTGCGCCCAGCGACCGCCGGTGAGGTCTCCGTCGAGATCTGGGCCGTCGAGGACGGGGCGCCCTACTCGCTCGGTGAAGTCCTTACCGACTCTTCCGGCGCCTGGACGAGCGCCGATCTCGACGTCACCGCAGCCGTCGGCCACTACACCGCGCGGTTCGACTACATCGGGACCTCGCAGCTCAACGTGCTCGACACCTGGTACGGCGGCTACCACTCCGTGAACGAGGTCCTGGCGGATTACGCCTACCTGGACGTGGACGAGTCGGGCTATGCGGGCGCCGACCAGACCCTCGAGCAGGCCGCGAAGATCTCCGGAACCGTTCGCAACGCCGCGTCGGCTGTTCTCGCGGGCCAGCCCGTGACCGCTTGGCGCCAGACCTACGACGAGTTCTCCTCCGAGACCTGGGAATCCGTCGCCACCGCAACCACGGCCACGAACGGCAGCTATTCACTCGCCGGACTTCCCTCCGGCCAGTACACCCTCGCTTTCGGCGGCGGCAGCAAGGGCTACGTCGAGCAGTGGTGGGACGAGTCCGAGGCGACCTCGGCCGAGGACGCGAACAGCTTCTGGGTCTACACCGACGAGGGGAACACCTACTCGGGCTACAACGCCACGCTCCAGCGCGCCAGCTCCATCTCGGGAGTGGTCAAGAACACGGCGAAGGCCGCCATCCCCGGCATCCTCGTCACCGCGTATGTCGAGACGTGGGATGACACCGTCGTAGCCGCGACGGCAGTGACCAACGCTGCGGGCGCGTACACGCTCCCCAACCTCGGTCCGAACGACTACACCCTCGGCTTCGAGTCGGCCCCCAACGCCGCCATTAAGTATGTGGCGGAGTACTACGACAACCAGTACTCTCTCTGGGACGCCGACCCGATCGAGGTGCAGCCGGGCGTTATCCTCGCCGGCAAGAACGTCGAGCTCGTGCGCGCGTCATCCATCAGCGGCGTGATCAGCGCATGGGACGCGCAGTCCGTCCAGGGTGACTTCGAGGTCACTGCCTGCGTGCTCGAGCAGTACGACTACGTCGACTGCTGGTCGGGCTTCGGAGAGACCAGCTACGGCGCGAACGGAAGCTTCACCGTCGGCCAGCTGCCACCGGGAAGCTACTCGCTTGCGGTGGTCTACAACGGCCCGGAGAACTATCAGGACGAGTACTTCAGCAACGCCCGCACGAGCCGAACCACCACCACGTTCGTGGTCCCGGCGGGGAGTACCATCACCGGCAAGAACATCACCCTCGACAAAGGCGCGACATTCACCGGTACCACCACGTTCCGAGGGAGCCCTGCGGTCGGCGTGAGCGTGGATGTGGACAACGATTCAGACCTGATCGGACGCCGGTCGACCACCACCGACTCCGAGGGCGACTACACGCTCACAGGTCTCATTCCAGGACGACACCTCATCAACGCGGACCCCTCCTACTCGGACAACGCCGAAGACGCGATCGGCCAGTTCTACGGCGGGTTCTCCTCCCAGGAAGGGGTACGGGTGCTCGCCGCTCCGCCCGCGACCGTCACCGGCCTGGACATCGACCTCGTCGAGGGCGGCACCGTCACCGGCATGGTCACCGGACTCGGCGGAGTGCCTATCGCCGCCAATGTCACCCTCGAGGACGAATTCAGCCCGACCGCCAACGCGGGATACGAGGAGAACGACGGCTCGGACGAGTCTGGGCAGTACACCATTCACAACGTACGCCCCGGAACCTACCGCCTCTCGTTCTCCGCTGACGACGGCACCACCCGCTACCTGACCCAGTGGTACGGCGGAGCCCCGGCCGGCGACGAGCGTCTCGCCGGCACCATCACCGTGACTTCGGCGGGCACAACCACCGCCAACATCCAGCTGACGCCCGGCGGCAGCATCACCGGCGTCATCATCGGCTCGGACGACGAACCGATCGAGGGTGCGAACGTCAGCGTCGCTCCCCGGGGCAAGGACTTCGAAGACGACTGGGTGGCCAACGCAGAGAGCGATGACACCGGAGCCTTCATCGTTCCCGGCCTGGCCAGCGGCGTCTATGACGTGCGCATCGACCGGGGATGGAGCGACACCTCCTTCGCGAAGAAGGTCGTCTCCACGGTCACCGTCACAGCCGGGGCCGCACCGACGAGCCTGGGCACCATCGCCACCGCATCCGGGTCGACCATCAGCGGTCGCCTGTTGAGCTCGACGGGAGTGCCGCTCAAAGACGCGAGTGTGAGCGCGTTCGTCATCGACGACACGGGCCGCCAGCTGCTCGTCGGCGAGAGCGACTACTCCGACTCGAGCGGGCGGTTCACCGTACAGAGCCTCCCCGCGGGCACGATCTACCTGCGGTCGGACTACATCTGGCAGAGCGAGTCGGTGCGCTACCCCGAGCAGTTCATCGGCGGATCCAGCGACATTCACCTCGCGACTCCCATCGTCGTCACCGAGGGCTCGTTCACCTACCGTGACTTCCGCCTCACTCTGACCGGTTCGGTCACCGGTGTCGTCACGAGCACCGTCACCAAGAAGGTCATCCCCAACGTGCCAGTCACGGCTCGACTGATCGACCCCGAGACCGGCGAGGCCGACGTCTACTACAGCGCCGCGGGAGTGACGACGGCGAAGGGCGCCTACGTGCTTCCCGGACTCGCTCCGGGCGCCTACGAGGTCAGCTACAACCGTTCGTCGTCGGGCGGCAGCCTGCTGCCGGTGTCCACGTCGACCACCCAGATCTACGTCCCCGAGAACAAGGCCACGGTCAAGAGCGTCGCGCTCGGGGCCACCACTCGCATCTCGGGCGTCGTCAAGGACGCAACGGGCGCCGCGCTCGATGAGGTCTCGGTACAGGCCTACCGCTGGAACGGCAGCACCGCAACGCCGCTCGCCGCCGACTGGGAGCGCGATGTCACGGTCACCTCGGGCACGGGAGCTTATGCGCTCTACCTGACTCCCGGCACCTACGTCATCCAGTTCGTCGACCCGCAGCACCGGGGAACGACCGCCTTCCTCGGCGGCGGCACATCCGCGGCAAGCCCGCAGACCACGAAGCTGGTGGTCGGTGCGAAGGCCATTGCGGGAAACGTGGTCCTCGCGAGCGGCGATGGCACCGTGAACGGTGTCGTGCGCGACTCGACCGGAGCCAGAATCGTCGGTACCGTGACCCAGGAGACTCTCGTCGACGGCGTCGCGGTGGCGTCTGAGCAGTTCAATCCGTACGACTTCCCGCTGCGCAACCTGCGCGACGGCGACTACCGCCTGAGAATCGAGGCCTACTCCTTCGACCAGGAGTTCACCACCCCGACAAAGGTCGTGACCTTCACCCTCTCCGGTGGAATTCTCACTACGGTCGACGGAGCGGCGGCGACCTCGCCGAACTCGCTCGGCGTGATCACCCTCGCCCCGCCCGTGATGAAGCCGGTACCGACACTCGTGACCAGCGCGGCACTGCCGGCGATCTCCGGCACGCCGGCCGTCGGCTCCGTGCTGACCGCCTCCACCGGAACGTGGAGCACGCTGCCCGAGACCTACGGCTACCAGTGGCTGCGCGACGGTCGCCTGATCCGCGCTGCGACCAACGCCTCGTACACGGTCACGCCCGGCGACGCGGGTCACCGGATCTCCTTCTCGATGACCGTGAACAGCGCAGATCGCTGGTACCCGGCTACCGACTTCCACTCCGCCGAGACGGCGATCGTGGCAGCGGGCGCAGCGCCCGTCACCTCGGTCTCGCCGACCATCGTCGGCGTTCCCCGCGTCGGAACGGCACTCACCGCGACCACCGGCACCTGGACCACCCCCGGTCTCAGCTACCGCTACGAGTGGGTGCGCACCTCGACCAACACCGTGGTGAGCACGCTCGCCGGCTACAAGCCGGTGGCAGCGGATGTGTCCAGCACCCTCGAGCTGCGCGTCTACGCGAGCCGCACGGGCTACGCCGAGGGACTCTCTTCCGTGACGAGTGCGGCAGTCGCGTACGGCCTCGCGCCCAGGGCGACCAAGCTGCCGAGGTTTGTCGCGGGAACCGTGAACTACACCGCGGTCGCGGGAACGTTCACGCCCACCGGAGTTGCGCAGTCGTTCGAGTGGCAGTTCTCCTCGCGCGACAGCAACACCGTCGACGCGGCTCGTACCATCGTCGGGGCCACGGCATCCAGGGAGGCCATCAACGCCGACGCCCTGCGCGTCGAGCTCGTGGTCACCGCGACGCGGGCCGGCTACGCACCGACCGTGCTGCGCCTCCCCGTGCGATCGGGCGCGGCCATCGACCTGGTCGCCGATCCGATCATCGTCGGAACCCCGCAGCTCGGCCTGCCGCTGACCGCCACGATTCCGGCGGCCTCGACGACACCGTCGAGCACGGCGTTCGGCTACCAGTGGTACCGCGGCACGGTGAATATCGTCGGCGCGACCAAGGCGCAATACGTGCCCGTCGCCCTCGACGTGAACAAGCAGCTGAAGGTCACGGTCCAGGCCGTGCAGGCAGGCTACACGGCGAGTGTCGTCCGCAGCTCCGAGGTCGTCACCGTCGCGCCGGCGACACCCTTCGCGGTCGGCACCCCGACCGTGGTGGGAGCCGCCGCCGTCGGACGGGTCGTCACGGCGAACGTCGGAACCTGGACGCCCGCGCCCACCGCGTACGCATACCAGTGGTACCGGGTGAACACCACGACCTCGGTCGCGACCCCCATCGCGAAGGCGATCAAGGCCGCCTACGCGGTCACGGCCGCCGACCGCGGTTCGGTGCTGCGCGTGCGGGTCACCGCGAGCCGCCTCGGCTACGTCGCGGCGGCAGCTACAGCGGACTCGGCGGCGATCGTCGACAAGGCGGTGACGAGCACCACTCTCCCGACGCTGCCGATCACGGCGCGCGTCGGAACGCCTCTCCTCGCGACGGCCGGCGGCTGGGATCTCGCCCCCACGGCATACGCCTACCAGTGGTTCAGCAACGACCAGCGCATCATCGGTGCGACGTCATCCAGCTACACACCGATCGTGAGCGACCTGGGCGAGGACCTGCGCGTGGAGGTCACGGCAGCGAAGACCGGTTACCCGACCAGTGCCGCCGTCTCGTCGCTGCGCGTCACGGTCACCGAGGGTGTCGCGGTCAAGGCGACCGCGCTGCCCGTGCTGACCGTTGCCGGCAAGGCCGTCAAGCAGCTGAAGAACGGCCAGGTGCTCGTCGCGTCCTCGGGCACGTGGCCGGTCACCCCGCTCAGCCTCGGCTACCAGTGGCAGGTGAAGACGCCGACCGGCGTATGGGAGGACCTGCAGGGCGAGACCAGCCGTGAACTGTACATCGAGTCCAGCATCGGAAACAGCTTCCGGATGAAGGTCGTCGCCGAGAAGGCGGGGTACGCGAGCAGCCTGCCGATCTACTCGGCAATCCTGGTACTCAAGCCCTGATCCGCAGCCAGCGATCCCTGATCGGCCGGCCCGTCGCCCCACCCGCGGCGGGCCGGCTCCCTCGGTGATCCACCCCCTGCACTGGGGTAGTCAGACCGCTAGTTGAAGTATCGTCAGGAGCAATAGGGTGGGCGGGCCCGACGGTGCGCTCATCGCGTCCCATAACGAACCAGCTGGGATCCGATGCGCCTCTCGACAGCCCTCACACCCGTTCGCGCGATCCTGGTCGGCGTGCTGTCCGCGGCTCTCGCCATCACCGCCGTGCCGTTCGGCGCCGCCCTGGTGGCTTCCGCGGCCCCCGGGCAGGCGGGAGTGATCTCCGGCTCCGTGCTGGTGAGCGCCGATCTCGCGGCGACCGGTATACGCCCCGCCGCAGCCGGCGAGGTGACTGTGGAGCTGTACCGCGTCGAGAACGGCGTCGCCGGGCACAGCCTGGGCAGCACAACAACCCAGGCCAACGGCCTGTGGAGCACCGCAGGATTCGCCGCGACCCCCGTCGGCGAGTACACGGTGCGCTTCGACTACGTCGGCAGTGCGGAGCTGAATGTACTCGACACCTGGCTGGGCGGCGCCTACACGGCGGGCGAGGCAGCGAACAATGGTCACTCGTTCATCGTCGGCGAAGCCGGACGATCCGGGATCACACAGACCCTCGACCAGGCAGCCCGGCTCAACGGGCTCGTGGTCGACAACGACTACGAGACTCTCCCCGGCCAGAACGTCACCGCCTGGCGGCAGACCATCGTCGACGGCAGCTACGCCTGGGAGGTCGTCGCCGGCACGGTCACCGCGACCACGGGCAGGTACAGCTTCAAGGGCCTCCACGCGGGTCGCTACACCCTCGAGTTCGGCGGGCAGAAGGGCTACCTGCACCGGTGGTGGGACGGCTCACGGGCCTCGAGCGCCGACGAGGCCGACAGCTTCGAGATCAGCACGGGCCCCACGAGGTCGACGTACCCGGACTTCGACGCCTACCTGGGCCGCGCCGGGTCCATCTCCGGTGTGGTGAAGAACGCCGGCAAGGCTCCGATCGGCGGCATCGAGGTCACCGCCTTCGACAACTGGGACCAGGAGTCCGGCCCCGTCGCGCACACCGTCACGAGCGCGAGCGGTGCATACACCCTCGCCGGGCTCGAGCAGGGCGGCTACGTCATCCGTTTCGCCTCGCCATCGTCCGCGGCCGTGACCTACGTCTCCGAGTACTACAACAACCGCTACAGCTTCGAGGACGCCACCGCGATCGAGCTGGGCGACGGCCAGGCGCTCGCCGGACGGAACGCCGAGCTCGCCCGCGGTGCCGCGGTGAGCGGCTCGGTCAGCGCCTGGGACGGCGCGGACCTCACGGCGCAGTTCACGGTGACCGCATGCCTGCTCGAGGCCCGGTACATCCTCCCCAACTGCGACAGCGACTTCGGCTTCGTGAACTACTCGGCCGGCGGCCGGTACACCATCGCAAGCCTCCCGCCCGGGAAGTACACGATCCGGGTGGCCTACACCGGCGACGGCAACTACCAGGACGAGTTCTTCGACAACAGGCGCATCCTGCGCAAGGCGTCGCTGTTCGCGGTGGGAACGAGTGGCACCGTCGCCGGCCGGAACGTGGTTCTGGATGCGGGCGCGACCATCACGGGGACAGCGACGTTCGACGGCTCCCCCGCCGCGGGAGTCTCCGTCGTCTCGACCGCGGAAGCCGATACCGATATCACCGATGCCGGTGTCCGGCGCGCAACCACCGACGAGGAGGGCCGCTATTCGATCACCGGACTGAGCCTCGGGTACCAGGCCCTGTTCGCCGACACCTCGACCGCGTCGAACGCGAACGAGGCACTCAGCCAGTACTACGGCGGATCGACGCTCGTCGACGAGGTCGTGCCCGTCTTCGTCACGCCTCCCGAAGAAGAGGCGGGGGTCGACTTCGCCCTCCAGCGCAGCGGATCCATCTCCGGCGTGGTGACGGGCAAGGGCAACCAGCCACTGGGCAACGTCTCCGTCAGCGTGTACCCCGAATTCACTCCGTCCAGTTGGGACGAGCGCAGCGACCTCATGGGACTGACCAACGCGGCCGGGTCGTACACGATCCCGGGGATTGCCCCCGGCCGGTACCGGGTCGAGTTCAGCTCGTGGGACGAATCGGAGATTCCCTACCTCGAGCAGTCGGTCGGCGCTCTGCCCGGACAGGACGTATCCCACGGAAGCGCCGTCACCGTCGCGCCCACCGAGACCACCTCGGTGAACATGCAGCTCACCCTCGGCGGGGCGCTCACCGGTCGGGTCATCGACACCAACGGCGATGTGCTGGTCGATCAGGCCGTCCAGCTGTCGCTCCACGGCACGGACCCGGGAGTCTTCGCCGGCGGTGACGGGAGATACGTGTTCACCGACGAGTCCGGCGACTTCGTCGCGGGAGGACTCACGAGTGGGCTGTGGGACGTGCGCGCCTCCACAGAGTCCGGACTCGTCACCTCGACTCCCCTTGCCTCTGCGGTCAGCGTGACCGCCGGCGAGGACCCGGTCGCCCTTGGCACCCTGCAACTCGGTCGAGGCTCGCGCATCTCCGGTGTGATCAGCGCACCGACGGGTGCACCACTTCCCAACGAGATCATCCTCGCGACCATCCTCACGAGTGACGGCCGCACAGAGGTCGCCGGTGTCGGGTTCTCCGACGAGTCCGGCCGCTTCGAGATCACCTCCCTTCCCGCGGGGAACGTCTACCTGTGGAACATGGGAATCTGGCGCAGCGGCGTCGCGCGGTACCCCGCCCAGTACCTCGGGGGCTCATCCGACATCCAGGCCGCGACTCCCGTTGTGCTCGGCGAG
>Ga0247807_10001200_pt1 | contig 15432 bp, 11 predicted proteins | sample UWRJL074202C1_FD_179931 | JGI IMG/M metagenome (GOLD analysis project Ga0247807, IMG submission 179931) | Plant litter microbial communities from Arlington Agricultural Research Station in Wisconsin, United States - UWRJ-L074-202C-1 | ecosystem: Environmental > Terrestrial > Plant litter >...
ATCCCCCATAGGGAGTATGGGGGCACAATGGTCACTGGACGGTGGGCTCGTCTCCGGAATGACTCCTACGTCGGACTGTAGTTTACATGCTGGCAGCCGGCCTTCAGAATCCGACTCTGGTACATGCGTTTGAGCTGTGGAGAAGGTCGGTAGCTCGACAGTCTGCGAGTCCGCAATGACCTCTTGAGTTGGGGGCTGAGTTTGCGTGTCTCTAGCATCTAGACCGCTACATTGTGCAATATACTCTTCCTCTGTACTGCGGCGTCGTTCCTTCCGTCCTGTAGACGGAACTTCGACATCGGTACGCTGCACTGAGACTTCTGACAACTGTCTTCGTGTTTTAGCGTCTATGCGTCGTTTTCTCTCTGCTGCATCATCCATTTCTATGTCTGAGTCCGAGTACGTGTTACCAGGATCTGACCGCGGAATGGATGATTGCTGTTGTACCCTCCTCTCTTGCGATTGATTCATAGGGATATACTGGCGTGGTTCCATGACTGGAAATGAACTAACAAACCTGTGCCCTAAATCAGAAGATTGTGTCTGTTCAGTTACTGTATGTGGCTGAGCCTGGGGTGATTGTTCTTCCATCGATTTAGCCCGCATGAGGTTACGAGCTGATGATTGTAATGGCGATGTGTCATTACGTCTTAGTAAGGGGGAAGATGGCGGTGGTGATGAAGCAAGAGGTTTTCCTTTTATCGGGGACGTAAAATCATTATAGATTTCAGGTGAAGGTCTAGAGGATACACCACTTGGGAGATGCCGACCGATTGAAGAAGGTTGAGTAGCACCAAACATTTCATGGCCTCTCATGACGCTGCCTTTATGTGTAAACGGATTGACTGCTGGCGCAGGAGTCCGAGGCTCGTAGGATTTTACTGGACTAACTTCACCTTCTTGCACAAATGATTCATCTTGCGAACCATTATCAGCAGATTCATCTGCAGCGGGCATATATGAGTCGAAATTCACATGACCGGTATCATTTTCGCCATATGTTATCGCTGTAGATTCTGTGATCACGGAATGATCCTTTGTAATTTTGGTTCCCGATTCGTGTTTAATTGGAAAGTGATCATACACAGATTCTGAATTTGCCTGGGTCGCAGACATTGCGCTTTTTTGTGTGAGATCCTCCATCATATTTTCTAATGGTCTTGGTGCCGACATAGCTTTTGGCCGCGTCTGTATCTGTGCATCGGCAGATGCTAATCCTCGATGACTTGGGTGCTTTCTCAACTTTTGTTTGTTGTTGGATGCTGGCACATCATTGTAGACAATGCTGGGCTCTGCCAGCTCTTGTGCGCACTCCTCGATATGGGCTTCGTTTGCAGTGACGAGTGGTTCAAGAACTTTCAGTACTTTCTCAGCGCCGTATTCAATTCTGAGCTGTTCATTCAGAGCGTGATCGTCTTGCTGCAGCTCCACTTCGTACCGAAGATTCGAGGGTGTAACCGTAACAGATTTTAACGGGACTTTGACTTCCAGTGGTAGCGTGGTTACAGTTACAGGTCTTTCGTATTCGGTGACAACGCTGGGAGACTGTGAGGGAGGTATTCGAGTTCGAGAGGATTGAGCGCGAGGTGAGGCTTGAGGCGAGGCTTGTGGAGAGCTGCTCTGTTGATATCAGAGTCAGTGCCATCCCTACTGAAAGCTACCCTGTAGAAGACTGACAAGGCTGTACAGTCCAATGGGATGCCTGCAGAACAAACGCGACTTTGACACGTACCAAAAACTCCTCCATGAACTCCTCGCATTGCTGCGTGTCCGGTCCCTGGTTGCAGCCTTCTATTGCAGCATTCTCAGCCGCTTTCAAAGTTCGAAACATGTTGTCGCGTGGGAATCACAGAAATTATTGTCAAGAAGGAAAGGCAAATAATCCTAGAAAAGGCGGGGTGGATCACACGCGCGTTCACGTGATATCAGCAATATCCATTTTCCGCTTAATAGTAAGATCGGGAAGATGATTTCCCCCATTACCTGTTGTTGCGTTTTACCGGAGCAGCTTGCAGCCTATATTCGTATGTCTCTAAGTGTCGCTCACGAGTTGATAAGCTAGGCAGCTTGGCCTGTGAGCGTCTACTTGAAGATATATTCCTGTTGAACGCTGTCCACGTTTATTGAATTTGTTCAACCAAAGCAATACTAGAGATTCAAGCCAGACATCCCAGCATGTTGGCAGAGGTATTGGGTAAAATAGCATTGCTAAGTTTTTACGTGAATTCTCAACTATGGTAACAAATCGAGGGCACAATCGATTTACTAGCTTTAGAGTAGGGACGATTTCTTGGCTGTAAATCGTCTATGAGATCCCAATTCTTCCCTGAAAACTTTTAATTGCGTACAATATCATAATAGCCTAGCCAACTCAAATTTCCAAAATTTGCAAGCGCCAGAACTCAATCCGAGCCTTTGTCACGATGTCTCTCTGCTACACTCAGTATACTTACCTCTTTCCAGTAATATAGGGAATTCTGTTCGGCGGAATATTGACCGATGTTCCTAACTCTGTTTCTGCTAGTGTTTGCATTAATGCTGTTGCCGTTGCTTCTGATATGGTTGAGGATGGACCTCCATTGACAACGTCGTCAACTGGAGTTTGCTGATCACTTTCAGAAGCTTATGATACTGGTTAATTTGTTTCCTTTGGCACAATCAAGGGGATTAGAGTTCTTAGAACAATAGTTTCTGTGGTCGTACATAGTTAGGGGAAAACAAATTTGGAATAATAAGTTTGGGGGCTATTTGATTGAATAAATGTCGAATGGCGGAGATGATTCGGTAGCTTATGTTAAAAATATGAAAGGTGATGCGCAGCTCAAATTCGATGGAATAATGAAAAGCAAGACATGCTCGTATTTTTACCAAATTGAAGAGCTAATTTAGACAGAAGCCATGGCAGGAAGATAGTAATTGGGTGTAGTGGGCTGTGATGGGGTGCAATGCAATACGGGAGTAGAAGATAGTAGTAGCTCATCACGAGATTCGTGGCAGGTAGCGGTACGGAATGACCCAATACAACAGGGATTACTAATACCAACTCCAGGCTTATATTGTAACCGACACAGGCAGTCAGACTCGCAGGGTTGTCGAAGTGGCGGTAAACGTAAAGGTTTGTTAAGGTGAGTAAAGTGAGTAAGAGTTGGTTCTCGCTTAAGTGGATGCACCATAAAGGGGTTCAGGGGCTTTAGCGAGCGAATGCTACATGTGGAGTGTCGTGCCATCAAATCCTTTCGATTCTTAACAGAGGGCTCCTGTACTAGAAAGCCTAATACATATAATACTAGTGTAAATTTTTCACACCAGGCTCAAATGTTTACGTCCGTCTGAAAGCATGGCATTTTAAACTTCCTTCATTTTTCGGACACGATGGATTCAAGCCAATTGAGAATTTCTTACCCAGAATCATCAGCTAATCGGCAAAGCCACTCCTACAAGGGTCAAATCCAGATGCCTATAAGTAGCGCTTATTTTCCAACCTAATTCTTCAGAACTTCCGGCATCGACACACGCATACTAAATTCACTCAACCCCTCTACTTGTACTCAGACGCAATGCCCTTCCACTTGAGAAGACGAATCTCATCCTACATTGAACCACATGAACTAGTAGGATATTTCTTGAGATGTAATATGTTAAGTTTCTGTAGAATATCAGGTAACTGACGCAATTTAGTCTTTTTCAAATCTTTAAAACCAGGTACTTCTCCTCAAGATCGTGGGAAAGACTTTGCGTTTTCAAAATTGTTCAAATCTATAGGTGAGTCACCTATAACGCCTCTGACCGAGCCTCCGATAATTTTTGACTTGAATAGGGCAACAAGCGGCTGAGTCCGAATCGACAACAGCGGTGCCAGATCTTGTCGCAGCGTGCTACGGAGCCGTCCTAGAACTCGGCCCTGCAACGGGTAATCAACTGCCACGCTTCCAAAAGTCCGCCGTAACGCAAATCTATGGGGTAGAGCCCAACTTTTGCTTTATGGATGTGCTATCCGCCAAGGTTTTGGAGACTGGTTTGCAAGATATTTATGCTCCAATTAATTGCGGCATTGAACAGGTCGAAGATCTCCAAAGTCACGGCATCAGAGAAAAGAGTATGGATTGTATTCTAAGTATCCAAGTCCTATGCTCAGTAGGAAATCCCGTAGAAGCTGCAGCGTTCTCATATCGGCTTTTGAAGCCAGGTGGCCAATTCATATTTTATGAACACCATTCAAGTCATGATTGGTTGACCAGCAAAGTACAAAGTAAGTTCTCAATAAACACCACAAAGTGGCTTGCTAAATTTCAAGCCAGAGTGTTGGGATTTGGTGTGGCCATTTGCGATTGGTGGGTGTCATATGTATAGACCAATCAAGGATATCCTATTGGAATCTGGGAAATGGGAGATAGTTGAAATGATAGAAGATGAAGAAACATGGAAATTGTTCCCTAGGACCTGGGGAAAGCTAAGGAAAGCCAAAATAACGTAGTGATATACGATACTGCCTCATAAACAGTGACCAGTAATCGGTATCATCGGTGTCGGAAGCTCCAAATATATGTCTGTTCAACAAGATAGAGCGTGTGCGTTAATAAACCAAAGCTACATACAAATGAATGAAGCTGAAATAGTATTGAAAAGGCGAATCTGCCCTCATTTAGTAAGGGGGAGTCTTGAATCAAGGTATCAACCACAATCCAAATTTCAAAAGCAAACTTTAACAATGGAAAAAGTGTCCATGAACTTCCATATTTCTGAGTGCAAACGATTAGATTCTGAAGCTCTTTATCCCTAGGTGTCAACGACCTCTACTCACGATATAGGCAAATAGGAGAGGTTGCTCAGCGTTAACGTGTGTTAAGGTTCTTTCTTGTATTGTGATAAGTCTAGGGAAGGAAGCTCTCCGTAGGGAGAGATTCTAGGTAGAGCTAATTACTGGGGATGTGGGTGCCTGAGGCCACAACAATTATAGATGGACGGACAAAGTACAAAAATAGCTATCGATTCGAACCTAAGATTTATGTGATTCATGTTATCCATTATTGACATGAATACCCTCTTTCACTTCCCATCAGTCAAAGCGCTGATTTCCCGTAATTCTTCCACAGCTTCAATAACTTGCTTGGCAGCCTTGACCATTTCTTCACTGGCATCACTCCCCAACGGTAGAATACTGGGTAGTCTTTTGCCTGCTGCAGCACCGGTGGAAGTTGCGACCTACCAAATGAGTTAGTAACTTTGGTTCGCGAAGCTTAGCTAGAGCTTAAGAATCAAATGCTACAGTAAGTGTTAGGATTCCCCAGAAACCTTGTTTCCAGGATATATTGGCTTTAAAATAGCCAGGTGCTCCTAATCTGTATACCTAAAAAATGCGTCTGCCAGAGATTTGCTTACCTCGTATATAATCTTTGCGCCTTTGACAGGGTCACCCAATTGAGCTCCGTGAAATACCTCGAAATTGTTATCGGCAGTAGAGTTCATATCGGCATATGCAGGGATTCGCTGAGAATCATCGGTCTTCGCCACATTCGAAGTAGGGTTCAGCAAGTCGGTTTTGAAGAACCCAGGCTCAATAAGACAATGTTGGACGCCAAACGTTGAAACTTCTTCCGCTAGTCCAAGTCCAATCCAACGAATTGCCGCTTTACTAGCATTGTAGAGGTTGCAACCAAGCATGGGATACCATGCAGCCATCGATCCAATAGTGAGCAACATCCCCGAACCCTTTTCTCTTAAGTGCGGGAGAACCGCCCGGTAAACATTCAATGGTCCAAAAACATTGGCTTGGAACTCTCGTAAGGTATCCTCGGGGCTCACTTCCTCCAGCATACCGGTTTGTACATAGGCAGCATTGTTGACTACTACGTCGACGGTGCCAAAAATGGTGAGAATACTCTCAATTGCTGCTTTAACTTGTGGAAGAGGTTCATTATGGTCGAGACGAGCAGCAGCGAAGTTCTTAGACGGCTCGATGGCTGCTTTGACCTTGTCAGGGTTGCGTGAAGTAGCAATGACTCGGTCCCCACGATCGAGAGCTACTCGTGCAAGTTCAAGCCCAAATCCTTGTGAGGCACCAGTGATAAGCCAGATTCGTTGCTCAGTCATTTTGATATTGAGTTATTTCAGAACTTATGATGTTGTCTTTGTGTGGATAGGTTTAGTGAAGTACCAATCATAGGTTCTTAGAGAATTTATGTATTCGGAAAAGAAATGCTTTGATCTTGTCAAAATTTATGAGTGTTGAAAATAGGAAAGAGGATTGATGTTTCTATATACTTAAGCAGGGACAAGGATTAACTGTGTGATCTTGACTATGACGCTACTTTGGCTTTCTTATTTCGCAGATAATATTGGTGTGAATACCTTCTCTATGGGCACTCGGATATGTATCAGGTACTGTATATACTACGGAACCAATGAAATTAAGAATTGAACCAAAATGTGACGTTTTTGTGCAGGATCTACCAATACAAAAGTTGGCGAAGGATTATCTCCGCTGCAAAGCTGAAATCTACCAATAGTATTTGGCAAACATTTAATCGCCGCTGCAGAAATGAGAATGAGGCTATCGCCGATCGGAATAATAAGTAATAGCCGAAGGAAACATGCCTACCACGTATTTTTGCAACACGTTTTGAATGACCAAAAGGGAGCGGACGTTCTGGAGTGAATGGTGCATACATTTATTATTTCAGAAGGTGTCAATCTTATGCGAGGTAGATAGCACCTGCAGGAAATATAGTCGAACAATTCTTTTTGTGCAACTTCTGAGGTGAATAAGGCTATATAGGCCGCCACAAGTGTTGCACTCAAGCTCTAACTTAAAGATATCCTAGTATTGCAAAGCAGGAGAGCTATATTAAGAGAGCAGATTTCGAAAGAAGTTAAAATTAAGTCATTAAATGTTTCAAATTTAAAAATTCTTTCCGTCAACTTTATGATTTTTTGACGGGTTGTATGACTGAGGTTGTTGTAGGCCAAGACAAAGTGAAGCCCGAAAGAATTCCTAAGTCCACTCGGCGTTAAGCCTTCTGATTCAACAACTACATGGTATTATAATATAACTACGCATGCATGAAATCACAGAACGGGCTATACCCGTGAATCATACAAACCGCAAAGAATTAAAATTGGCGTTTCTTCCGCCTGGACGGCAAGGATCCCCAAATTCGATGGACATGATGCATCTACATCTTTGTATTTTCATGGACTCATCTTAACCAACCACGCAGGATTGTATGCTCTTCTTTTCAAACGAATGTGCATTCTCGTATAGCAATAATCTGATTTATGGGTATTGTTCTTGGGGTGAGTCAACCAACTTGAATACATATAGCCTATGAGTTTGAAGAGGTGAAGTGATATACTAGTGATTTTCATTGTATTTACTGCGTAACTCTCCATGCAATTGACGATCCGTAGATCGAACCAACCTAGCAAGCCATTCAAGGCTGTTAAAACCCAACGCCAGATGATAGTCTCTATCCATATTTTCCTTCCATGACGCCTTCCCATGCAATAAACCCAGGGTATTCCGATTCAATCCCTTAACCAAGCTCTACGCTTCTCTTCCTTTTTAGCTTTCCGCTTCTCCTTAAATTGCTTCAGCTCCTGCTTCGATAATTTCTTACCACTCCGCTCCTCCTTGAGACTTCTTCCATCATGATTGTTCGCTGCAGCATCCACATCAAAGAAGGCGTTCATCTGGCGCTTGCTCTTGTTCTCGTCATTGTAGTTTTCCGGAGTAATCTCTGCTGCTTGATATCTTCCAGTAAATCGGTTAAAGGCAGCGGTCGCAGTATATGCTGCTGCTGGGTCCACAATCGCGACCTCGTTTGTTGGCGCAGCGGCTGGTTGTGCATACCAGGCATTTTCATCGTAGTCGCCATGTATAGCAGGATCATAGCCACCCGCAACTGGATCTGCTGGTGGTTCAGATGGTAGGGCGGGCGAAGAGTCGTTAGGAGGAAGAGAAACATCGGGAACCCGAGGGTTAGTCCACTGGGTTGCGCCAGTAAAACGATTGTAAAAATAGAACGCCTGGGCGGCCTCTTCCCATACAGGTGCCCAACCATCATCTGATTCTGCTATCGCTGGAGGCAGCTCTGCTGGTAAAGGTGGTGCTTCGTCTGGGAGTGGAGGCGCGTCGTTGGGAGTTGATGGCTCGTTCGAGTTCCGGCTTTCCTTTGTCAAATCGTTTTTGGTGTCGACCTCCTCCCCAGATGTATGATCCCTGGTATCCTTATCGCTACTGTTGCTGTCGCTAATCTCTCCATCCTCAATAGTTTCTTTCGCTCCAGGAGATTTGAGGTCATCCGAAGCTACTGGCGCATCCCCTGGGGTGGCCGCACCGAGTTCATTCTTATCTTCTGAAGCCATCCAATCCAAGCAGGTACTAATGAGTGAAAGTGTTCTAATAAATGAAAGAAATCGCGTGCTATCTGGCGAGGGTATAATGTGCTGCACAGGTAAAGTTGAGTCTGCTTGTATATTGAGGCGTTCTGATGTTGGCTGTAAAACGTACGAAATCCTGGTCACGTGATCAGACGATATCCTTCGTCGTCGTGGCTTACTGTCGAAAGCAAAACTGGGTATAGACTCTGTACGAACATAAATATACAACTTGAAAAGGTTGGGTAGGTTGGTCCATGGATAACCGTATCTACATCCATTATTTGGACACTGGTATATGTTTTTAATGTCCGATATACTCTTTCTTACCGTGTATGGTGCTTATTTCTATCACAGAACAATCACGTGTCAAGATCCTCAAACAAGTATGTCTTATCATGGTTTACTAAATCTATTCTACTCGCATGCCTTCAAAGCAGCTTCAGCTTTTTGTACAGCCCTTTGAGCCATTTCAAGCTCCTCGGCGCCTTCCAGTGGATCTTCCTGTAATGTAAATGTTGTACCAAGAGAAGTTTCCGTAGCCCTAACAGCCTTCCTTCCCTCCTCCCTCACTTCGCCTTCCCAAAAGCTTCGCGCAGTCTCCCATTTGCCTTGCATTCTCCGTAGACTCCAGACTATACCCAAAGAGGCAACTGCTCCAGCTTCGTATACAGTCGTAGATAGATTAGAAATGTACATGAGTCCAGCCAGTGTCGAGAATAAAGAGGACGTGCTTAAAGTTTGTATGACCAGCTTCTGTGCCAAGGCTTGTAGCGCTGGTACAGTTTCTAAGGAGAGAAGCAATCGAGAATTGTGTATGTCAAGCGGCCATGGCTTTGGCTTAGTCTTGATGGGTATATCATCGGCTGGAATGTCACCAAGCTCTCTGAAGGTAGGCGGTGGAGGGCCGCCCACTTCTACTTCCTGTACTGCCTTCCAAGCCCAATGTTTGTTGGACTTTGAATGGTCACGTCCAAAAACTCCCGCTTCGAAAAATCGCCCAGATAAGAATACTATATCTTTTTCGGCATCCGGTAAGAATCTCGTAGATACGATATCTGAAGCTATCATAGAAACATCGTCAACTCTCCAGAACAGCTTCCACCAGCCCAACTTACGCCATTTGCGTCCATTGAAGGCAATATCTAGTTGATCTCGGAGCTCCGTATGGGCTCGCTCTGACCAACTGGAGAGTGTTCGGCGAAGAATGTCGATCTTCGCATCAGGAATTTTGGTGGACAGTGCAACGTTCAATTGACGGCTATGTTCCGCTTTTATTGCATTTGCGGCGTCATCTAGAAGAGATTGGATTAAGAATTGAACTGGCTTTTTCAACACTCCATTGGTGGGTGAGCTTCCTTCTGATAGCCATGTCGATATTTCCGTTACGTGGCTTTCAAACCATCCGTTCTCGAAATCCCATGGCTTCTCTACGCTCTTTCGGAACGCTTGCTGAGCTTCATCGGCCATGGCAATATCTAATGCGTGGAAAGATCGGACGCCAACGAACATAGTGTTTGTCTCTTTGAAGAGAGATCTTGGGAGGTCCACAGCAGTCTCGATAATGTCTTTACTAATATCATGCTTGTAAGATAAGAGCGTTGCTGCACCTGCCAGTCCATCGACAATAACCAAAGACTTGTGGACCGGTGTTCTTATTGGTGTATACCTGCCAGTATTCGAGGTCGGGATGTTAATCGTGGGGATTAACACAGCATGTGCAAAGCTGTCCTCTAGTTCTACAGCATCTCTCAAGGGCGGATCAATTTCAAGTACTAGAATCTCCAGGTTATTATCCTCCAGCTTTGGAGACACGACACTAAACTCCTGTAAGAGTGCGCTGTTTATTGGCGCTTCTTTCGATCCGTTCTTTCCAACTTTGAAGAGCATTGGTTTGCTCTCAGTTTCATCACTTAGTAGTACTCTCTCCCATTCTTCCTCCTTCTCATTTAATGGATCTGCAAGCAGTGTCCTCAGCAGTCGCTTCGCTTTTTTAAAGGATTGTCCCCCATCTGCTAAAGCTAGAATAGCTATTCTGATCGACTCTTTCCCTGGTGCCTGGTCTAATCCGCGAATCGCAAGTTGAAGTCGAGATAGATTGGTGTAGCCAGCTGCATTTCTTTGCAGATCTGCTAACGCAGCACGAAGCTGGCCACGTGGAACAGCTCCAGAAGAGGCATTATCTGGAAGTGCAGTATTATGTTGTGAATTAGATACTCGGTCTTTTGGCTGTTCCGGCGCGTTTCTTTTGAGATTGGACTGGCTAGTTTTACATCGGGTTGTTGTCGTGAATGATTTGATTGTACAGCATATTGGACAATTTGTTCGCAATCTGGGAAGATTACGAGCTTTTGAAGGCCCAACGGCAACCCTTGATATTCGTGGAGGCATCGTGATGCTCAAAGGTCAAAAAAGTCGGACGAAGCTTGTCGTCATGTTATTATGTGGTGCCTGAGGCTGCGATCAACATATCATCCTCGGAGACTGAAGTAGATTACATGAGCTCTTTCTGTACGGCTAATTTGTTTGGAGGATAAAGATCTCAAAATTATCTGGATCATTATATGGTTATTAAAGTGGAGGAGATGTACCGTGGCCATGTTGTACAATGAGATAGCTCTTCTTCAAGACGTGCTTCATATTTGCATATGTTAGAACTTGCTTGGTGATTCCATTATGCAGTAGTCTGGGTTTTTAAAGTTTATAAATGCTAGAGTTACAGATCAGAGTTCGCTCTCATGATTTACCTACATCAAGTCCACCAAAAGCTCTGTCTAATTCCTCCCCATCACGAGAAGGAGCCCCAACATCAGCTTGATTCAGATTTGACATATCAGCACTTGATACATCACCATCCATCAAACTTCCCCGCGAGGACTCTGGCCCTGTGGGCTTGTTGATCCTTGCTGGCTCCAATATTTTGGTGGCACCATCTAACCATCCAGGAGCTATCCTACGTTTCTCAGCCAGCTCCCTTGCATCTATTGCATCTTGCCATTGCTTTAGTTCTCGATCAGCATCGTCCTGGACCTTCTGTATATATGCTTGCAATGCTTTGCACGATGCAATTATATCGTCTGGGTGAGCAGCATGGCCGCCTGAAGATACAACATATGGAGCTTTCTCTTCGGCTGATGAGGCTGGGTTTCCCGTTGAGGATTGAGGCAAAGTTGAAGGCAGAGTTTTGTATGTATAGGGCAGAGTAGTTGATGTTGGTAGGGAAACAAATGGAGACACTGTCAATGGTACCTGGGCCAGTAGTGGGTGAGAACCTAAAGGCTGTGAGCAAGTATATTCCATAAGTGAACTGGATACGGTATTTACGGTTATCATGCATCGTTCATATGTATAGGAGCGTTTTGCTGACTCAGTATCAATCTAGGCAACTGGTCAGTGCAACAGTTTTCCCTTCCGTTTCTTATAACAGAATTCCTTCTTCTTGGATTAGCTGAGTTGGTTCTGGCGAGCTTGCGTGCCTGACGAGGCTGTTTGCGAGGTTGACTTTGGTGCACGGACGAAGTACTATTGCTAGACTCAGGTACTCTACCCTATATGTCCAGTCACCGCCTCTAAAATATACATGACCTGGCGTGGAGAGAGCTGAGAGTGGGTGTGTAAGCAGTGAATTACTGGCTAGCCACTTTTGACCCTTCCCCTCCAAATAATCACCCACACTTGGCAGCTACTATCCGTAGCTTCATATCGCCTTCGGTCTACTTACATCAACATAAATCGAGTGCTCACCCCCTTTTGCCCCCACAACTGTCAACGGCTACCTACCAGAGCATTGAATATATTGGCCAGTTCCCTCGGATCCCAGATATCGCAGCGACAGTCTTTCTATCAATTTGCGTAGCAGGCCTTTCTTGCTCTAGAATCTGCGCGTGTGCCCATCACTTTGCTTGTTGAGAAGGCGAATACTATATAGCGAACTTTTTGTAACCAGTATTTGTTCGTCGCATACCGTCCACATATAGAAGGGCTGCCCTCTGACTCGGAATATAGTTGCATCTCGCAACAGTTCCAATCGCCATGGACACTGACGCCCCGCTCGTGCCTGAAGGCGCTGAGAAGGCTCAAATAGACAATGCTATTCGTGCACTAAATACGAAGAAGCCAATCCCGGAGATTGACTTCACCCTTCACACAATGGAAGATGGTACTCAAGTGAGCACAATGGAACGAGTTTGTAAAGGTCAGTCTTCCAAATTGCTGTTGGCAAGTACTCGGCGGTTAGGAAACCGAAGCTGACTTTCAATTGCATAGATGTTCAGGCTCCTGCAATGCGTCCTCCCACTGATGAGCAATTTTATTCCTCTCAGGATCCCTCGAAGCCCGATTTGGCCTTTCTAAAACAACACTTCTATCGTGAAGGACGTCTGACAGAGGAGCAAGCTTTGTTTATCATCGAGGAAGGCACAAAGGTCTTGAAACAAGAGCCGAATCTTTTAGAGATGGATGCGCCAATTACCGTTTGTGGTGATGTTCATGGCCAATACTACGATCTAATGAAACTGTTTGAGGTTGGAGGCGATCCAGCGGATACAAGATACCTCTTCCTTGGTGATTACGTTGATAGAGGATATTTCAGCATTGAATGTGTCCTATACTTGTGGTCTCTAAAGATTTGGTACCCAAACTCCTTGTGGCTACTCCGGGGGAATCATGAGTGCAGACATTTAACAGACTATTTCACCTTCAAGCTCGAGTGTAAGCACAAATATTCGGAAAGAATATACGAAGCTTGCATGGATTCGTTCTGCGCGCTTCCTTTGGCCGCTGTAATGAACAAACAATTTTTGTGTATCCATGGCGGTCTGAGCCCTGAATTACATACTTTGGATGATTTGAAGAGTGTAGGTACCAAACAACAACAGAGTTGAGGTTTTACTGACAATTGCAGATTGACCGATTCCGCGAGCCACCTACCCATGGGTTAATGTGTGACATTCTATGGGCAGATCCACTTGAAGATTTCGGACAAGAAAAGACCTCAGAGTACTTCATTCATAACCATGTTCGAGGTTGCTCATATTTCTTCTCATATCCAGCCGCCTGCAACTTCTTGGAGAAGAACAATCTCCTTTCAGTTATCAGAGCCCATGAAGCACAAGATGCTGGTTACCGAATGTATCGCAAAACTCGCACTACAGGTTTCCCCAGTGTGATGACGATCTTCTCGGCACCGAACTATCTTGATGTCTACAACAACAAAGCTGCCGTACTAAAGTACGAGAACAACGTTATGAACATCCGACAATTCAACTGCACCCCGCACCCTTACTGGCTTCCAAATTTTATGGATGTTTTCACCTGGTCTCTTCCTTTTGTCGGCGAGAAGATCACCGACATGCTTATAGCAATTCTGAGCACATGCTCCGAAGATGAGTTGAAGGAGGAAGGTACTCCATCAACGGTCTCACCCGGTCCTATATCTCCTCCAGTTAGCGCAAACATGGATCCCGACTCTATCGAGTACAAGAGAAGGGCTATTAAGAACAAGATCCTTGCAGTTGGTCGTCTTTCCCGTGTCTTCCAAGTCTTGAGAGAGGAGTCGGAACGGGTAACAGAGCTCAAGACTGCTTCCGGCGGACGTCTGCCAGCTGGAACGTTGATGCTTGGTGCGGAGGGTATTAAGAACGCAATCACCAACTTCGAGGATGCACGTAAGGTTGATTTGCAGAACGAGAGACTACCTCCCAGTCATGAAGAAGTCGAGCGACAGGAAACCGAGCACAGAGCCGCAGCTCTGGAGAAGGCTAGCCGCGATGCCGATAACGACAAAGGATTACAGATGATCTCGAGGCGACTCAGCACGTAGGTTTACATTCCGCCGTCTTAAGCACTCGCTAACGTGAAATCAAAGTAGTGACCGCAAGAAATAATGAGGTCTTGTGAGTTTGAAGGAATGATGATTGTGGATCTGATGATAGAATTGCCAATGCAAAATATATGAATTGGAGCTACGAAGCGCCAGATGTCCATATAATAAGAACCTTACCTACCTAATCAAGTGAAGGTGAAAGTGGAAGTTGCGTTTTTCCGCTTGCTATTTTCTTGCTTTATTATGCTATATATTCGCGTATACTCATGCTAGAGGTCCAGTATATACCCCGTGTACACGTTATCATTATTCGTTGTTTGTTCATATTCATGACGTTTAGACCAAATCAGAAACCCTATTTGCGGCATCCCAATCCTGAACAAGTGTCCATCCTATTTAACCCAGGAAAAAAAAAAGGAGAGAGGTTAAGAAACCATGTTTCCAGAATCCCAAAAAGCCCAATCCAAATATAAAGAATGTCTCCCGTTTCGCCTCGCTTCTGCACCCCCCCTTTTTTCATGACCATCTAACCCACGCCCATGCCATTCCCATCACCCCTACCAACCATTCCGCTTCCTCTCTTCGAATCCGCTTCACACTCCTCGTCGTCATTCGTCTCATGCATCTCATTGCCGCGCTCTAGTTCCGCCTCATAGCGTGCCACTGTTTTCCGCACATCATTCCGCTCCATGATGAGGTCTTTGAGCCAGCGGTTCTCGGCTTCGAGGTCGCGAATCCTGGTTTCGAGGGCCGACAGCCGGGTTTTCTTCTCGTGGGCAGCGCGCTCGAGCGACTGCTCGCGCTTCTTCTTCTTGGCGCGGAAGCGGGCGCTGGCCTTGATAGGGTTTTGTTAGTTTGGACGTACGCTCTCATTGCAGGTGCAGTCTACCGGTCTAGAAAGAGGGAAATGGTCAAAGGGGGATGCGGAAGTGGAGGGAGGGGGGGTTTTTCTTTCAAGCAACATGGTTGTTTGGTTTGAAGCAGGGACACGAGAAGGAACATACGGCAGTGTTACGTAGCCGCTTGAGGTCCGCCTCCTCCTGGGTCATGGCCGGATCATTCGAGGAGGTCGACGATGGATACCCGCCATTGTTGTTGCTCTGATAGATGGGATCGTAAGCGTATTGAGCGGGCGGAGGGCTCGTGGGCGAGGATGCTGTGAAGTAATGGCTCCCAGGGCCTTGGTGGTGATGATGAGGCTGCGACATCATGTGCTGCTGCTGGTTCTGGAG
>Ga0247807_10001201_pt1 | contig 15429 bp, 19 predicted proteins | sample UWRJL074202C1_FD_179931 | JGI IMG/M metagenome (GOLD analysis project Ga0247807, IMG submission 179931) | Plant litter microbial communities from Arlington Agricultural Research Station in Wisconsin, United States - UWRJ-L074-202C-1 | ecosystem: Environmental > Terrestrial > Plant litter >...
TGGCGCAGAGCGTACAGGAAAACGTCTCGCCAACATAGGCAGAGCCGAATGCGGGGGGAAGGGTAAGGAGAGGGGAAAGTATAAATGACGAGTCTTCAGATGACGGATACGCAAGTGATGCCGAGAATTTAGGGAAGCCCGCGGTTGGCGATGGCGAGGGTGTTGGCAATGGATGCTGTATGGAAAGTGAAGGCCGTGAAAGTCTACCTACGAAAATTACAAGCTGTTTTCAATGAGACAATGGATATTGCTGACCGAAGCACTTTTAAGGAGACAGAATGCGGTTCTTTTATCCCTTCAACGTTTGATCCTACGCGTTGATGCGCCATTTTAGATTTTGTTTGTTAATGCCTTTTAATGTTCAATATGGTTGGGATGGTTACAAGATGTCGTTCAAGTCAATATCACGTTACTCCGACTGAAACGTGACTTTGTGACCTTGGCAACTGCCTCTTCAAAAAATTCGGTCCTCTGAAATATAACTTTGACAAGTCACCGCAAAATTTAACAATATGTCCAATTCAAGTAATAAGCCGAGAGGAATTATTCAAGAAAAAGGCAATGCCTCAAACAGGCAAGATGCGGAAGAAGGCAGAATCCTTTTGACAAGGGCAGAAAATATAGTTCTCGTTATGGACACGCCAAAAGGTAAACGAGCAGCTCTTCGAGATTTCGAGATTGGAGACTAAATGTATTTCCAGGCCGAGGAGTCTTTGCAAGCAAAGACATACCCGCTAGAACGGTACTTGAGGTCTGTCCAGTTCTCGTCCTTGATCCCAAGGAAAATTCAGACCACATAAGCAAAACGGATTTGTACAACTACACATAGTAGGTCATGCATTTTGAACTCCAACAAACCATGGTCTCACGAATGACAGCAATTGGCCATACAACCCCCAAGCTCAGACTGAGAACCAAGAGGGAGGTACAATTAGGCCCAAGGTAACTACAACTCAGGCAATAATTTTTGGTCTCGGAAGTATGTTTAACCATTCGACCATGCATCAGAACGTTGGCTGGGAACGGGATCTCAAGAACCTCTTGATCACCTACAGAACTCTCCAAGACATCAGCGCTGGAGAGGAATTGTGTATTTCATATGGCGACCGCCTAACGTTCAAAGATACGGATCAAGCAAAGATAGACGCTGAGAAATATCCTGATGATTGGACGGATGTCTTGAATATAATAGACTTTATTGGTTAAGATGTGGTTCTCTTTGTGAATAGGATTTGCTTCTGAAATTAGCTACATGTCCACCATTCGTCACAAAGCTAAGCGCGTTATATTACTGAGATTGAGCAAACTAGACGGGCCGTGGCGGCGAACAAGAATATCATTCTTTGCAAGTCATCACAAGCCAGGAGGAGGAGGGACCTATAGAAATAGCCTGTTAGCGAAGTCGCAAATCTGGATTAGATTGACAATAGTTTATCATGTTAGAATCGCGAGAGGAAAATGTAAACCCACATTGCCATATGTATTCGTAGGTGGAGGGGGTGGCGGGGTTTCAGCCGGTGGTGGAGGAGGAGCAGAACCTGGAGCACCTGGGGGAGCCTGGGCTTGAGCAGCTTGGGCTGCAGTCCACTGTGTGTAATATTGAACATACGCAGCATAACCACCTAGATACAATTAGTATTAATAGCAAACAGACTCTGATGCTTATTGCTCACCATAGGCAGCATAAGGATCTGCCGATCCGGCAGGAGGAGGTTGGCCGTAATAAGCAGCATACTGGGCAGCGTAATCACCGACAGATGGACTTGCTGCACCAGGTGCTGCCGGAGTGGTTGGACTCATCGCTCCAGCTGGTCCTGGAGCAGGAGAGTTCCCATATCCACCTCCATAATTACCATAGGAATTTGACCTATCAGGTGCACGGTCTCCGTAACCTCGTTCGCCACCGTACCCAGTATTTCCTCCGTAACCACGTTGCGGAGCTGGGCGATTTTTGTGTTCCTCATACTGCTCTCGGACGTTCTTCAACAAGTCAATGCAAAGTTCTTTGGCCTTTTGAACTTCGTTTGGATCTGGACCCCTATCTCTATGTCAGTACTTGAGATGTCTGAATATTTCAATACATACGCCACATGCAAGTACATATCTTCATCGCTTTCTTGACCAGTACCATGCTCCATGAACCCAGAACCACGTCCTTTAATTTGGACACGGCATCTAGTTTCCTGTTGGATGTGCTTGACATATGCTCCTCCGTGGCCGACAACTTGAGCACGGAGATTGAATCCAGGGATTGGCTCAAAATCAATAGGAATCTTCTCTTCAGGCCACTTGCGCTATTCACATCGTTAGTCAATGCTATTACGAGACATATCGAGTACATACTCTACCAAACTCATCTCTCTCAACTGCATCTGGCTCTCTGCGGCGAAATCGGCGTTCGTCTACCAAATTTGGGAGTTCCTGTTTCATTAGTTCCTCAATCTTCACGACTGCTTCATCGAGGCCCTTCTTGGTTGTACTGGTAACATGGAGGTAGAGCGGCGGGTTCTGCAAACGCATCAGAAAATATGTTTTTCCCAGCCAAGGACTTACTTACCGCAGCTGTAGCCATACTCTTATCAGGGTAGTAGTTTCCTCGTGTAGTGACATCTTGAAAAGTCAATATAAAACTCTCTAACAAAAACGTAAGTTTGTAGGTAGGTATAGCGTACCAGCACCGGTTTCTTCTTTGATCTAGATGTCACGCAGCGGAGGTTAGCAGATGCCATTGAGTGATTTCTGAATGCTATCGAGCTTCAGGTAAGCTTGAAAGTTCCACAAGAGTGTTTAAGAATAAAAAGAAAACCAAAGCCAAGTGGTTATTTTGTAAAGAGGGAAGCCTGATATATCAGTGAGATTTAACACAAGGAGTATTTACCATCTTTTGAGTAGAACCCTTGGTCAGTGTATAGCGGTTGCGTAGATCGTTTACTTCAATGTCACGGATGTAATCGCCGTCCGCAATATACATCTCACCATTGACTACACTGGCGCTGTTCAATTCTTTAGGAGGAGCAGGTGATGCTGAGTTCGCAGGAGGGCTAAGCGTAGATTGAATAGGCGGGACGTCGACATGTTGAATACCCTTCTTTGCTTGTATTTGCGCATTTATTTTTGCAGCCGCGGCAGCTAGTAGAAATATTAGCTGTGTAAATAAATACTGGTGAAATTAGTGGAAATTACCAGCTAAGGAAGCAGCATCAGCATTAGATTTCTTTGGCTCAGCAACAGGACTGCCTGAGTTCCCCGCAATGGGACTTCTGCTGCGTCTCGACTCTGATTTTCTAGCAGTGGGGGATCGAGAGCGTCTGTCGAATCTCGAGGCGCGCTTTGGTTCAGGTTCTTTCTGATCAAATCGGGAGCGCTTTGCGGTGCGGCGTTCGGTGTCGTCCATGACTAATGATTTCTATCACAAACAGTTGCTGGGTTAAGTTGTAATGGTTCGTGCACTTGGTAAGGTGCAGAACAATACCCTTTGTCGTAGGAAGGTAAATGTTGACAAGAGGAGGCTGAAAAGTACTTAGGGATCCACCAAAAGTTTCCTTATTGGGTTGTGTGGGGTTACAAGGGCTCAACAGCTTACTTGCAACGCTAGCAAGGTGATTCCGATGCCGCTTCATATTTCTTTCAGACGTCCCAATAGCTTGGGTATTGACTCACATCACACACCTTTTTGTATTTGGATCATTACGGCCGACAAAACAGAAACATCGCTATTCAATTGGGAGAAACTCCCCCCTTTAAATTATGGCTTCCCGGAAAGCCATCCTCTCACTACCTTTACGAGCAGCAGCCCCCCCAGCTCGCAGGACCGCTTTCTTTGTGCAGCATTCACGATCTGAGTCAACAGCTTCCTCTACTTCAGCATTAGCATATAAGGCTCTCCACCGTCGCATCTCCCCTCTGCCCACGTCTGATTCACCTCCCTCCTGGTCCGCTCAAGCAGCCGTTTCCAATATCCTTTACGAGACGCCCACACCGTCTACCACCCCCCCAAAACGCCATGTCCTCAATTGTCTTGTGCAGAACGAACCCGGTGTGCTCTCCCGTGTATCTGGTATCCTAGCAGCACGCGGATTCAATATCGACTCTCTTGTTGTATGCAATACAGAAATTGACGATCTATCTCGAATGACAATCGTCCTTACAGGGCAAGATGGAGTGGTTGAGCAAGCTCGTCGTCAATTAGAGGATTTGGTACCTGTCTGGGCAGTTTTGGACTATACCAATGCACCACTTGTGCAGCGCGAGTTGCTTTTGGCTAAGGTCAACATCTTAGGACCAGAATATTTTGAGGAACTTCTCGCCCACCACCGAGAGATTACCGCAAATGATAGTGAGGGATTGGAGGATCAGGAGCAATGGGCAGCACGGCGTTTGGAGGAGGTCCAAAATAGCGATGACTTTCACCCAAGCAAGTTGCCAAAGAGTGAAGCTATGAGATTGAAGCACCAGCATTTGGAGCAAATCACATATTTTACACATCAGTTCAAGGGGAAGGTTTTGGATATCAGCACAAACAGTTGCATCGTTGAATTGTGAGTAGATGCTTGCAGTGCATTTCTATGAAACCTAACAATTGTATAGATCCGCGAAGCCAACCAGAATCGACCACTTCATCAAGCTGATTTCACCTTTCGGTATTCTAGAGTCAGCCCGGACAGGTCTGATGGCACTTCCTCGGTCACCTCTCATGGATTCGAATGATGATGAGCTATTGAAAGATGCCGATGATATCGTGGATGCAAGCACTTTACCCCCGGGATGATTTATAGACCTGGACATAAACTTCAGGCCGGATGGAGTTGGCGCAATGTAGTCTCAGCAAAGGTGGTTATTTGCCAGCGAGAAGTCCGAAGGATAGAGCAAGTATTCTCCATGTGATTCTATGTAAACTCTATACAAAAAATGATCCTTTAAACCCACCCAAATTTGGTTGCCAAACTCCCTCTTTGTGCCTTTGCGCCAACGCATATATCCTGATGAAACAATGTAAGGTGCTGTTATACCCGCAAGAAAAATTATATGAATCAAAATCTAATATTGGCACCAATACCCGAGCCTGTATACCAAACCCTTTCGGTCCATTCACCCAATCTAATTCCAACTGTTCCTTTGGCATCTAATTTCAATGTACCGCCTAGAGCATTCTTGAGCGCCTCGTACCCAACTGAATCGAGAGACCATTCAACAGGTAACTTAGGAGACTGGCTGGCTCCAGGAGGAACTTTAAAAGGGAGGTCGTAATTGATCCGTCCAACAGGCTCAGTATGATTATAGAAGGCTGTGGCGTTTATATCCTCAATATACAACGTGCTGTACTGGAGTGGTGAAAGGAGTGTGAATTGAGCTGTTGATGAAAGGAGGTGAAATGTAGCATCATCAATGAAATGAGGTTTGTCCTCGTCATCGACGTCGTCGTCGCCTCCATTTCCATTTTTGGGTGTTGATAGTCTAGGTGTGGGTATTTCAATTTTGAAACTTTCAAGTGCTTTCCCAATGTTCGGTTCATTTGGGACCGATTTTTCGTGAACCTGAAATGTTATGGTAGTGTTATAACCGGATATGTATTGGGAGAGTAGTTCGGTGCCAATAGCTGCACCTTTCGTACCACCGAAGCCGGATGGATCCCACGTAGCCTCTACTACGAGGTTTGTATTGTTACCAGGTCTGACGTAGATATTTCTTGCTGTTGCATCACCAATGATAGATCCATTACTGAGGATATGTATATTGAAGTAGCCAACTTCTGCCGCGTACTCTGTGGGGTTTGTGAAATTAACACTGGCTTGAAGGCTGAGAGATGTTTTGCTTGTTTGTAAGATTTTGACACTGCCAACTTTTGGCATGAAATTGGAGAGGCTTGTACCATTAGAGACAGCTACGATCTCGTCAGCTTTGGTGCAGTCGAGCTGAAAATATTGAGATGGCATTCTAACCCTTGACAGGAAAGACTCCCTCAGCAGGCAAATCCTTCACCACAAGCTCCCCTAAAACAGTCCCAATTTGGACATCAACTGATGCAACAATTTTCAAATCTATGCGATCTCCACTGGCATATTTCCAAATTAGACTAGAAAGTACATCCGAATCAGTAATATGAAGAGGCGCTTTGTCGATCCGGGATTGGATCCTCAGTGAGTCAGGTTCTCCATTGTGTGACTTGACTAGTTCTGAAGTGGCGTTCTGCCAATTATTAAGGTCTAGAACTCCTAGTTGGTTCTTCTTATAGAAGACATCTGCAGTTGCTTTGACACCCGTAACATTGACGCCGAAGTTCATTTCTTTAGGTAATCCTGCTGTTACTACGATGTTTCCAGAGACCGTAGGCTCTTCGTCTGGGTCTGCGAAAAAGCTTGGAAATGTGAATTTCGAGTCCGTAAGGGTAAAACTCTTGATAAGTTTGTCAAAGGTATGACCTGGAAATGGGAGGGGAACAGTGACACTGGACATAATCGCTGATATCCATTCGGGAGTTTCTGGTGAAGGGAGCTTTGATCCTCGCACATATATGGTTGTGTCATGGCCATGTATGTAGTCACCTAGGAGCAGGTCGAGCGGCGACGATTCGGAATGTGGGCAAACTGTTGTCAGCGTCGTTGGCAACTCCCGTACAATGCCGCCCACATTTACCTTCACATTGGCGTACGGTGAAATTTCAATAAGATCAGTTGTGGCATCCGCAAGTTGTATGTAAGGATCTTCACGGCCGCAGTTGGAAACAAGTATGTCAAAGCTGAGAGGAGGAATTGCAAGCGCGATAGGGTAGTCGTTTACTAGGGAGATGGACACATCCGCTCCCATCCCATGACGTCCATTCGTTGATACGGGAACTTCGTGGAAATTAAGACGAGTGATGTTGTATTGTGGAATGGAGGGGATTTCGTTGCCTATAAATCATATATTAGCTAAACATTACTTTAGCAGAATTGGAAAGACATCTAGAGTAGAATATGACAGGATAAACAGTGAGCTATTCAATCTCTCATCATGTAAAGTCTTCAGCCTGAAAACACAGTCTATAATTCAAGCTAATGATTTCTCGCCAAAGTTGAAGGACGCAAAGGAATTGGAGAGATATTGACCTTCAAAAACCATGGACTCCGAGATAGTTTGAGTTCCTAGATGGATTAATCCAGACTTCAAGCCCACATCAGCTTTTCCTGTGACTCTGAGTTTGTTGAGTCGGCCATCAAGCCAATCGTTTGCCATTCGCCGAATGCCATCTATATCTCCAGGCTTTAGATCGGCGAGGAAATCGACTATCGTATAATGACCATTTCTAATATCTACAGTAATGGCAGGTACCACTGCGGTACCAATTAAGATGTTACCATACTCAGGTAGGTATACCTCTACCGTTGACTTCTCACTTTCAACTTTACGAGCTAGCCATGTGCCAAAGCGACCGATATTCCGCACATGCTTGTTCTTCACCTTCGATGCGTCCAGTTTGAAACTGGCTTGCACCCTTGCAGAGACGCCAGTTGGTGTAATCTCATGTATCGATAGGCTTTTGGGCTCAATGACCATTGACTCCTTGGCATACTCTTCAACAATAGCTGGGGCAAAGAATGCCCCAAGAATGATGGTTATGACAGCGACTCCTAACATGGTAACAGCCAAAATGGTAGGCCATGGTCGGCGGTTTTTCTTAGATTTACTCGAACCACGAGAACTCTGTAGAGACCGTAAAGACGCAGTAGCAGGAGATGGTATTAAAGGATCGTTCTCGTCCAGATCCTCCTCATCCATTTCTACTCCTCCATATTCAGACGTGGTACCAGCCCGAGATAGTAATGGCGTGCGTTCGCGAGATTCAGTCGAGTGATTCGATTGACTCGTGGTAGGCCTGTGAGTACTGTCTTGCAGTACTGCTTCTGAGTGTTCGGCCATGATAGAAAGGAAGCTGGCTAGTATCCGACGGGACGGAGGCCTACGTAATCGTCCAGAACGACGATTGTCACTTTGGAACGAACACTGCGGTATTGAGTATCTAGGGTGGTCTCGATTGATGAAGTATTAGTAGATCTAGTAGAGCTCATGTAGCAAGCTGGAGTATTTGAAGTTGATGGTAATGACGAATGATTTCGAGGCAGCTGATCCAATCGAGAAGTTGGAGGTAACGACGCGCTACTTCCACACCTAGTGTTGATAAGGCGGTGGCGGGGCGTCTTGGTGTTTTGAGATGGGGGTGGGGTTGATTGCCGATTATTGGTTTCCTGAGCCAGGGTGCCTGAGTGACTCAAGTTAATCGAGAAATTTTACCATAGTATCAGTCAAAAATACTACGAGAGAATCAAGCATTCAGACAGAGTTCAACGTTATAACAGAATCCTTTGTGTTCACTCTTTTCTGATTTGCATCAATCGGCCGCTCATAAAGATGCCTCCAACCGCCCCCCTTCGTCCTGCGCGAATAGCTCTACAACAGCTCTCCAAACCCTCGAACAGGAGCTTTGCCTCCTCCACATCATCGACGCCAGCAACTTCGCCCTTTGCGCCTCGCCATTTTCTCTCAATTGCAGACTTGACACCCGCTGAGCTTTCTACACTTGTTCGCAATGCCTCATCTCATAAGACAGCTATCAAATCCGGATCAGTTCCCAAAAGCCTCTTAGGAAGTCTCAATGGCAAAACCGTAGCTATGATGTATGCGCACATACATTCCATTTAAGGCACCACATCGCCAAACACTAATCTTCCATCATAGGTTTAATAAACGCTCGACTCGTACCCGAGTCTCGACAGAAGCCGCAGTAACAACTATGGGCGGACACCCAATGTTCTTGGGGAAGGATGATATTCAACTTGGCGTGAACGAATCACTCTACGATACATCGCTTGTAATTTCCTCCATGACATCCTGCATGGTTGCTCGCGTCGGCCCACATTCAGACGTTGCAGACCTAGCAAAGCACTCCTCAGTTCCAGTCATTAATGCCCTGTCCAATGACTACCATCCTCTACAGACTATTGCCGACTTTCTTACCATCCACCAGGCTTTTCCTTCAACATCACGCTCGCTCCTTGGTCTTGAAGGCTTGAAGATCGCCTGGGTGGGAGATTCAAACAATGTACTCTTCGATCTAGCAATTGGAGCTTTGAAACTTGGAGTTAACATATCCGTTGCCTCCCCTAAAGGCTATACTATTCCAGAATCTATGCTTCAGATCATTCAATCTTCCACCAAAGGAGTGAAGTCTCCTGGAACACTCATACAAACACACGTTCCAGAAGAAGCCATTAAGGACGCTGATATTCTCGTCACAGATACCTGGATTTCCATGGGGCAAGAAGAAGAAAGCGCGAAACGCATCAAGGATTTTGCCGGCTACCAGATCACTAATGAGTTGGCTAAGCGAAGTGGTGCTAAGGAGGGGTGGAAGTTTATGCATTGTCTGCCTAGACATCAAGAGGAGGTCGCTGATGAGGTTTTCTATAGCCCTAGGAGCTTGGTTTTCCCAGAGGCAGAAAACAGGCTTTGGGCTGCAATAGCTGCTTTAGAGGGATTTGTAGTTAATAAAGGGAAGATTGTCTAAGCAAATAACAAATCAAATAAGGAATATGGCAGTGATCTATCAGGGTCTCACTCTAATAAGCACATTTGAAAAGTAGGAATTGCAGCCAAATCATTGTCTTCAGATATTTCACACTGAGGTAATCTAAAATGAAATGTTTTATGTGGTATGGCACCGTCCATAATCTTGTTCGGCACGTCGTAGAATCAATGCACAAGCAAATGGGGAATTGGTCCTAAACTCCAACCATCACCGACTAAGTACCTTCGTAAATGAGCGATTTCCAGATATTAAGTAAATAATGAATATCTTCTCATATTAGTCGCCCTGTCTACTACCAATAACTTGTCTGGCAACCCAGTACGGATGATAAGTGCTCATGTCTCGGTGGCCAGAGAGGCCAAGTTGACTAGCAATATTTACGTAGCCTTCCTATAATAGTACTTTTGTCAGCATCAAACAACTACTCAAAGTCAAGAGGTAAATGGTTGAACCGATCCACGGCTCGAAACAACTGCATCATCTATGCCCCGTTCATAGCTCGGTCTACTCACATGATTTACGGTGCGATTTCCCACTGTGGAGATCCGCTTGAGGCTATCTTCATCACCTTTCCAAGGTGTACGGCAATAAACACACTTCACCTGCCCGGCCTTTGATTTCGCCCACTGCTCGAAGCATTGTTGATGGATATTGTTACCGCACGCTGCTCTACACCATACAATATCTTCACCTTCCTCAAACTCCATAACGCAAACTGGGCAGTCACCTTCGATAGGCTTTCGAGAACCACATACGTCAGTCGAGATAGGAGGCGCGTTACCGTATGATTGGGGGGTTGAAGGTGCGTTATCGAATATCTCGATGAGTTCCGTCGTGAGAAAGGCTAGTTGATAGGCTAGATCTTCCCGAGCTTTGAGAACATTGACCAAAACCTTTCCGTGGGTAAGTATGAATGGTTGGGGGTAAAGGTATGTAGGATAACCTACATAGACAATGTGTTTGCATTGGTTACCTTTTTTCGCATCCGGACAAGTACAAGTGGGGACGTTATTCACGGTGACTTGGTAGATCTGTGAAATATAAGAATTTCTATGCATTCTCGACATTTAAGATTTCAAAGAAATAGGAGGAGAGTTCTCAAGATCTGAAACTTTCGGCCCTGGGGGATTACTAGATAGTGCAAAAAATGTTTCGACTTACGTTGCCAGTACTTCCGGCAATATCAAACACCTCCTCAAGCTCTTGGTCGCTTCGCCTCCTGTCGATTAAGAACATACGCTGCGTCTGGACTCTTACAAGCCTTTCAAGATACGCTCCAGGAGCCTTGGCCCGAAATCGTCTCACTCGCTTCTCTTCACCCGCCAATTTCTTGACACGCTTAGATTTTATCTCTTTCTCATGGTCATCATCTTCTTTAACCGAAGGCGTGAACTTTCGTTTCAAAGTAGAAGCTTGACTAGATAAAGGGGTGGCGGATTTCGTCTTCTTGGTTGTTGACCCGGGCCTTATAATGTTCCTGGGTAGTGATGAATTAGTTGAGTATTTCGAAGCCATGTATTGGGTAATAGAGACTAAACTGTCTCTATGTCTAGAGAGGTGAGTTGATGTTTGATAATGTGTTGCGCAGATCACAGGAAGTTGACGCGAACACTTACGTTCGGCACGTGATCTTAAGTCGCCTGGTCACATGGCAATAGCTGGGCCGTGCGTTACGCTAGGCGAGGCCTACAAAACTCTCCAAGAGCTTCAAGTTTTTTCCCTTTTTTCTTTTCTCCTCATATTTATTGAACTGCCACCCAACATACCCATGTAGAACGCTTCCAGTCAGGAAATCTGTGGCATCAATACCCACAGGTTCTATAGCTTCATCACATTCCCGGGCAGGCCAGAACGATCAAACGCCTTTTATAATCCTGCCGCTTGCTCGAGCTTTTGCTCTATGAGTGCGTCGGGTTCGCTTAGTGCGTACATACTGAATTGGAGGAGAAAAGTAAGCTTGAGACAATAAGTCTAGGTAGTTAAAAGCATTTATAGGAGGCGAGGGAAGTCCAATAGGGATTACGGGACTGAAGTCATCTTTTGTATTCATGGAAGTCTGATCAGTTTTCCGTAATTCTCCATTCTTACTTTGGGAGCATGGGCACTCGTATGTGTTTGTTTTCTCTCGCCATGAGCCTATCTCCTGTCTGGCTCACTGAAGGAGCATTAAATTGTGACGAGTCTTGTGGTTACCACCATTTTCCACACTGCCAATTGGCGTCGTGGGTCATTAAAAAAAGTAATAGTTGAAACAAAGATAAGAGCCTTGTCCCCAAATATATGAAAAGTTTCATGATGAGAACTGGCCAGCATTTATCCTCTGCTAGTCAATACAATCCATGCTGCCAATATGGACTCGTGTTGGTGTCTTCAACTATCTTCCCTCCTCTCCTGTAACCTACATCTTTCTCCAGATGACCTCTCGACCTCTAAACTACACGGCAAGCTTGATATATATTGTGCGTCTATACCTTGTTCTTGCTAGTGTGGGGAAGCACTGAAGCTCCAAGGCACGGCTGACAACGCCAAGCCAGAGGGACTAACGGACGAGTAACCACCTCAATTCCGTAAGTCGCACCTCCGCCTCGCACCTCCAGTGTCTTCATATCGTAACTATTCAGCCCATCATGCCACCAGTCACTCACCCGGAGCCCTCCTCTATAGGTATGTCTCTGCTTTATTTCTCTTCGAAAGTTGTTGCAAAATGCTCAAGAAACTGACCCATAATTAGCCCCCAAGAAGAAGAATAACAAAAAGAAAAAGAGCACCAAATCTCTGCGCACTAATGGCGAGGCCGCAAAAGCTCAGGATGGCGCAAAGGAAGTGCCTGCAGAGAATGGCGACGAAGAGGGGGTAGAAGATCTAGAATCGGATGTGGTACGAGTGACACCTGTTCATTGACGAATTGCGAGCTCGGTCTCTAATGACAGATAGAATACCCCAAATGACAGTCAATTCCCTGATTTATCAAAGCCAGTTACAAATGGTCATCAATCAAATCCTGCAGGCAATGGCCACGCGCCTGAACCTCTCACGCCATCGCTGGTATCCCGGACAAAAGTACCAGAGGTTAGGGACGAGGATACCGGACCAAATTCATCGTATACTACCGATACCAGCGATCGCTTGGAAACGATGTCGCGGGAACGAGAGGCTTTACGTGCAGAAGTTGAGCAACTGCGCAAGTCGCTAGAAGACATCCAGGGAAAACACCCAGCAGAAATTTCCACTATTGAGAGTCGGCACTCGGAGGAATTATCAACAATTGATGAAAAACATGCTGAGGAGGTGTTACTGCTTAAGAATCAGCTGGCTGAGGTTTCGAGTCTCAGGGAAGAACTTGACGAGAGCGAAACCGCAAGGAAGCAGGCAGAGCAACAATACCAGAACCTACTTGGCCGAGTTGGGACTATCAAAGCGACCTTGGGAGAACGACTGAAAGCAGATAAGCAGGAATTAGCGGAAGCACAGGAGGAAATCGACGAGCTAAAAGCAGACAATGAAGGTCTCCAAAAACGAATACAAAGCTTAGAAGCTGACGTAAAGCAACTGGAAGCTGAATCAAATGAGTCTTCGAAAGACTTATCCAGCTTAAGGAATCGTCACAATCTCTCACAACAAAATTGGGTTTCAGAAAGGGAAGATTTAATCCAACAAACCGCACAGTTGCGAGATGAGGCGGAAGCAGCTAGGGAAGCAATGGGCGACTGGGAGGTGCTAGCAATGGAAGAACGTTCAGTACGCGAAGGTCTGAAAGAGAGAATTGCGGATATTGAAGAGCAGTTTTCAGCCCAAAAAGAGGCATACGAGGCTGCGATGATTGAAAGAGACACTCAGTCACAAACAGTTGATGGGCTCCAGATTGCTCTTCGTGAGTTGCAGGAAGCCCGTAAACAGGAACTTCGTGAAATGGTGGAATCATATGAAGAGCAAATTCGCACCCTTAAACAATTAGTCTCAGAGTCGGATACCAAAGCTACAGAGGCGACCGGCTCAAGAGAGAAACTACAGGCCGAGGTTGAACGACTTGCCCCTTTCGAGAAAGAAGTGAAAGAAAAGAGTTTACAGGTGGGAAAGCTACGACACGAAGCAATAATCCTTAATGATCACCTTACCAAAGCTTTGCGATTCCTCAAAAAGGCAAAGCCAGAAGACAACATAGATAGGTAAGAAGTCTCTTGGAATTAATCAGCCTTGGCTAACAAGTGGTAGACAAATCGTCACCAATCACTTCTTACATTTCCTTGCGCTAGACCGCTCAGATCCGAAGAAGTTCCAGATCCTGCAACTAATTGCAGCACTGTTGAACTGGACCGACGAGCAAAGAGAGCAAGCTGGCCTTGCAAGGCCGGGCACATCAGGTGGTAGTTTAAGGCTCCCTAGTTCTCCATTCTTCCGTACACCCAGCACGCCATCATTGTCATCAGAATTTTTCAACGAGTCCACTAGTAATAAAGAATCTGTTGGCGAACTTTGGGCAGGTTTCTTGGAGAGGAGTGCCGAGGAAGGCTCTGTCAGTGGAAGTCGCAGTGGGAGTATTAGTAGTAGTGCGCCTGTTAGGCCAGAACTCAGGAGCGGGAATAGCTCCAGAGGATAATGTGGATTTGGATGAAAGACTTGCTTCTTGTATAGTAATACATTGCGTTTGGCGTTGAAGTGGTGATGAGGCTACATTACCAGATTTCATGATGGCATTGATTGTTTGAGAGACAACCCCAATAACGAAGACTCGGATGACCACAGCAGTTTTGAATTAGTTCCCAGTCATATTATGGCATTCTGTAACGTGAAGACTCTGTTGATTCATATCCAGGCACCGCAGAAAGAGGACGTAAAATTAAATACAATCTCCAATTTATTGAATGGAGCTGTAATATTGGAGTGTTAGGCAAGCATCCAGTTTTCGTCTTGATCACTGAATGTAATCATCCAGGGTAGTATACTTACTTCACCCTTTCTCACCATGGGATATCCTAGGAAAGGAGGGTAATACCAAAGAACCAGCTTACAGGCTTGATTCTCAACCTTAGTCTGCCAAAGAAAGTTTAGTAGTCCATCGATTAAACGGTCTTGGGCGAAGTTGATGATAGCTTTTGTTACAAACATCGAGTTCGATAGGTTTATCAGAATTCGAGTGCTCCCTTGAATTATTCTTGTAAAAAAGATACATCGCTCTTTGTTATAGTCACCTTAGTTTGCCGCAGCCATAAATCTGCACTCATCCATGTGTATTTTGCTGAGGGGGCTGGACTCTTCGTGTCTAAACCAAATCGTGACATTTAATCTGACCATGTTTGACCATGAAAAGTAGACTTGGCAATGTAACAAATAGTGCTCTGACTATAACTCCAAACTACGCACAATGCGTGGTAATAATGGTGAAATTTACGAGTATAGGCTAAAGGAAGACAAGAGTTTTTCCCGTTTAGAAGTTATCGTTGAATAGGCGGAAAGATATCTTAACTTGTTCAAGAACTTGCCTACTTCCTTGGCAACCAACTATGTTCGCTTAGGAAAAGGGGTAATGGAACCTGAGTCTCAAAATGTTTCTCTGGTAGGTAAGAGAGTGCAAGTTAACTCGACTTGGCCGTATTTAGGCATCATCTCATTTTAGGGCTGGCCCACAGCCTCTAGTGCCAAGGGATAGCATTCCGGTCCCATCTATTTCGTGAGTATATACTAGACATATACAACCCCCCTTAAGCTACTCGGCCTTTGGCGGGTGATAGCCTTCAGCCTCAGAACCCAAAGCTTCCTTCTGATGGCTTCTGATACATGGTGTTCTACTTGAATGGAAACATGTCGCATTCCAAACGTCATCGAGGATAGGGAATCGGGGAACTTGTGCTCGCGGCTATCAAAATGAC
>Ga0247807_10001203_pt1 | contig 15412 bp, 14 predicted proteins | sample UWRJL074202C1_FD_179931 | JGI IMG/M metagenome (GOLD analysis project Ga0247807, IMG submission 179931) | Plant litter microbial communities from Arlington Agricultural Research Station in Wisconsin, United States - UWRJ-L074-202C-1 | ecosystem: Environmental > Terrestrial > Plant litter >...
GATGCTGAAAGTATGGTAATATGAATTAACAAGAAGCCCAAATTGAATAAGATTTAACTTGTAATACGTCGACACCTTTTTCTCGACACATTTAGGTCCAGATGATCGTTCGAAAACGATAATAATGAATGCTAGGAAGATTATAAGTTGCCATATCCAGTTTCAGAGGTGTGCACGATCTGTCATTACCAAAAAGTCTTCTTGCGGTATTCCAGGAATCTTTCTGCAACAGATGATCCAGCGCCGTTCAGTACGTAATAGCCCATATAAGCGTGGTATAAGTTCAATCTCAATAAGTATCCATAGACGTACATAGTACAGTAAGTACTCTGTCTGAATTTGGGAAATCGTAGGTCACGAAACCCAAAAAGGAGAATTGGGCAGGACATCACGGAAAGCAGCTGGGAATGGCTTTTATGTCTCAGGTACTATTAATTACCGCGGAGGTGTGACACAAGAATAAATACTTATCTTTAAAATACCGTCAGTGTTGTGGGAACTGAAGTATACTACAGGCACTGATGCAGGATAAGCATCAGCTTTCATTGGTTTCACCCTAGATGAAGCACTCATTCTGGGTGTGGATCTTAGACCCTCTCAAGTGGCTGCAACCCAGATGATCGTAAGCACCAGAAGTACTAGTACTATATACGATTTTCTCTTCAGAATGTTTTATTGTACAGAATCAAAATGAACAAATCGAACATTGCCAATTTGAATCCGAGCTCCCTGAATGATTTCGACGTGGCCTACAGCAATAGTCATGCCCACTAAGTACTATATTCCTGCGTTCTGTTAGGCTCCTAGGAGAGCGAATATTAAACACATATTGCACTGTGTTCTGCCGTAGAAAGCACCTAGACGTAAGGGCAAAAATAGTGTCTCCTCAACTTTGGTGTGACCAGCCTTAAAATACCAGAATTCCACCCCTTTCCTGCTGTACTGCAACATTTCTTTTCTATAACAAGAGGCCCTTTTGCTGCACTTAGGCGAGATTCACGTGATCTGTAAGGTCTATGTCTAGGTGGATTACCTGACTAAGTAACGAAGGTCAAGGGACTACTTGGCACTCTCTACTAAAGCGTGTATATAAGGAGAGACTTCTCCCGACTTAGATCAGTACTTAGTTAATATTATCACACCGAACCAGTAATTCTAGCACACGCCCAGCCATAATGAGAGATATACTATAGATAGTATAAGGGAATGCAGTTTACTACCGTAAAGTACTGAATCAAGAAGTAAGAGGGTGTGAGAATTTGACTTTACTTTCTAACTAAAGAAGGGGGAATTCTCCTTACAACTAAATGGATATAGGCGTCTAAGTGTCTGACTTGAGGCCAGTACCTAGGCATTATGGCCCAAGTCAGACAAAATCTGCCAAGGGTTTTGGCGAAGGTTTCGAACTAGCGGAGGGGATCCGGATCCCATTTTCATAATTTTACTATCGTTAGGGTTGTAAAACCAACAAACCACACCTTAATTTTCAAATTTCTTACTGTTTATACTTTGAAACGTTAGCTAAAACTCTTAGCAACATTTAGTTAACTTAAAGCTTAAAGCTTTAGAATATGCCCTAAGTCAGTTTAGCTTTAATAACCCAAACTCATTCAGCCTATGAATCTGTCGTTCCCCGTTTCCCCCCCCCCCTTCTCCTCTAAATCGAGTCAAATACATAAGACTCTACTTTGAAGTAGCGATCTACCTTCCTTCACTAGTCTTCGCATTGCTAGAATTACTGGTTCAGTATGATTATATTGACTACTGATCTAAGTAGGGAGAAGTCTCTCCTTATATACATGCTTCAGTAGAGAGTGCCAAGTAGTCCCTTGACCTTCGTTACTCAGGCGATCCACCTAGATCTTATAGATCACGTGGATCAACACTAACTTCAGCACGCATTGCTTGTACAGAAATTTTGCATTTTCTTTTAGTTCTAGATTCAACATTGTATGAGTAAGTAATAGTAAGCCAACATATTTGGTGCTTTATTGCTATATTGCATATGGAATTTTACTTTCAGATACCAACATTATGGGGAAAAGAAATCACCCATTGACAAGCTGTTGGCACCGTTCGCACACTCTTGACACGACGCCCTTGAAACGCTTATCTTTTGACACCAATGGCAATTTAAAGTAATATTATATAATATTTTAGTAATATATTAGTAATAAAAGAATTTCCTTCCATAAATTTTATTAAGTATACTATTATTAGTAGTATTATAACTAGTATTAGTAAAGGTATATGAGTTACTTATACTAATATTACAGCTATACTTAAACGTCTTGCTAAATCAGCTAAAGTTTTAGCATTATTTAAACTTTTGATAAGCTAAAGCTTATCAAGTTAGTAAATATTGCAAAATCCTTATTTGCTAGGCTTCTACTTTTTAAAATAAGTAATTAACGCTAGTAATACTAATAGCACTAGTAATATCAATGAAATTATTAACGTGCCTTTAACATGCTCGTGACATGCCCTTGACACACCATTGGCACAGCTGACTAATTAAAAAAAAAAAGCTTGGGTGAATGTTTTTTCCCTGATGAAGGCAACATAGGGCTTTTTAATAGAAAAAGGTTGATTAACGTACTATAGCCGGTCTTTGGAATAGCTAGATAGCTCTTTGTCAAAGTCTTCGCTATTCGGATTTCTGTTGTTGATACTATATGTAAATGCGGTATTTCTCGGATATTTACCTGCTAAGCAGCGTTTGTAGAGGCATAAGAAAGGGGCATTGGAGCCTCTCTTACTTTTTTTGGACACAAAGCTTTCTATCTACTTAGCAGTATCTTCACATGTTTCAGGCTCTAACCATAAAGTAGAGCGGCCAGATTTATATTGAGTTAATAACGAACTTATTGTTAGTGTTTGATAACATCCCCACGTGGTGATCGATGCAGCGCTCACAGTTGTGGTCGCCAACCTGATAGATAAACAAGCACGCCAGAGGCGGGGTTCGTTGCGAATTTTACCTGGACCACAACTCTGACGAACCAGCGGTCATGGACACACCAATTTGCAGATGTCGTCTTTTGTCATCACTTAAATTACGCGATGTATTTGAAATCAATTGGGCACGGAAGTGGAGGATGAAGAAGAGGTTGTTGCTTGATGGGAAGAGGTGGTACGATAGGATGGCATGAAATCATGAAAAGGGAACGCTCCCCAACTTAGCAATCAACAGGACCAGCAGAATAAGTACTTAGCTATCACACCACACAGCAACACAGAATATACCTACTTGAGCGTTCTTTCACGATACACAATACACAACATGGCTCCATCGGCTACCGAAGTATTGCCAATTGTTACTACCATTAAGGAATTTGTAATCCAGAAGAAAGACACCCTTCCGATTCCTGCTTCAGCTCGTGCGCGTCTTGAGAAAGCCAACATCGATCTCAGTAACGGTTATCCGGAACGCCCTGCTGCACCATTGTATCTTGATGATGCCGTTAGCATCAGAAACGTCGATCGTGAGCACGTAGATGCTGGTGCTAGAGCTGATAAGTCAAAGAGCTCGCTATTATCAGCTGCCAAAGAAGTAATCAACTTAACGGCCCACATCGGTACCGAGATAGTTGGTCTCCAGTTGAAGGATCTGACAGATCAACAAAAAGATGAACTTGCTCTCTTGATCGCCGAACGATCAGTCGTGTTTTTTAGAGACCAAGACTTGAGCCCCCAAGAGCAAAAGGCTTTGGGGGAACATTTCGGAGAAATTGAGGTGCATGTAAGAAGAAACAAGAACATACTTCAATCAAATGAGAAGGTGTACTAACTTACCATAGCCACAAGTGCCTCATGTTCCAGGGGTTCCGGGAGTGACCATAATTTGGCCAGCCCTCATGGCAACCGAGAGAAAGGCATCATTCAGACAACCAGGTGGTGCAGCTAGATGGCACTCTGACCTTGTTCACGAGAAGCACCCAGCAGGAATTACGCACTTACATAATGATACCGTCCCTTCAGTCGGTGGTGATACTCTCTGGGCAAGTGGGTACGCAGCATACTCCAAATTGAGCCCAGAATTTCGCAAAATAATCGATGGAAGAGAAGCCATCTATATCAGTGCTCACACCTACCTGGATCGCAACGCCCCGAATGCTGGACCGCAGCACATTGAGCGTGTCCATCCTCTTGTTCGTGTGCATCCAGCAACTGGTTGGAAGTCACTTTATGTCAATCGAGCCATGACAAAGTCTATTGTCGGTCTTGATAAGGCAGAGAGTGATCTGATCCTAAACTATCTGTACGATGTATACGAGAAAAATGTTGATATCCAAGTTCGATTTAAATGGTCCCCTCGAACCAGTGCTCTTTGGGATAATAGAATTACCATCCATAATGCCAGTTGGGACTACGAGGGCGGAGAGCCGAGACACGGTACAAGAGTTACCTCGTTAGCCGAGAAGCCTTATTTCAAGGCTGATGCCCCTACGAGAAGAGAGGCTCTTGGTCTTGCTGATGACTGAATGGACTAATGGGCCCGCTGTATCTACCAAAAGACATCACCATTATGGTATGAGCTTTCATGGGAGCTGCATAGTAATATTATGATATGCTTAAAATACATGCTCCAGTTTAAACTCAGAACCATGAGACAGGGATGGAATAGTATCCCAATAATGGTTAAAAGGCAGATAGTAGACACGTTGAACGTTAAAAGTGAACAGAAGCTAATGATATAGGAGAGAGACAGAAGGCTTCCAAGGAGCTTTGACGATTGTGGTCGAATTATGACCTACCTGCTGGAATTCACGTGTTTGCCTTGCTCGCTTACAATAGCTTACGTGCGAATTACCCCTGAAGACCAAGCCCTGACCTTGTTGATTTCTGGCAAGGGTTGACAACATGAGTACACCAACAAACCATGTAATCATATAAGACGCGTAAAGTGACCTCAACCAAAACAACACCACTTCATAACAAAGTTCGCCCATAATGCCTCCAAAGAAGGCTACCACCGCCTCCATGGTTTACATCGTCACCAACAAATCTGATATTGAGGGTGCCTATGCCTCGAGCGCCACAGCTGAAGCACGCGCAGCCGATTTCAAGAACGGAATGGTCGTAGAGCAAGCTCTAATTGGGGGGAGCATTGCCGTTACAGTCGAAGAGAAGCCTTCTAAATCCGCAAAACAGGTCAAGGCTGTTAAGAATGAGAACAAAGATGAGATAGAGGATGAGAATGATGACGTTCCAGGAAAGATGACCAAATCTCCAGAAGAGCAACGTGCTGCCAATGCTAAGAAGCCGGCTAAGGTTGAGGATGATGAACTCCCTGGTTGGTCTCCTTTCCACAAGATATCGTGTTGAACTAACCGAATCCATTAGAGAACGTGAAGACGCTTCTGAAGGGTTCTGGCGATATTTTCGATGGTGAGTAGTCTACGTCCGTCTGATGTTAAGTGCCACGTGAAGCCTGCAGTAGAACTTAGAACATTTACGCTCAAGCTCACCGATTCTTGACCCATTGCATTATCCCATCCAAGCACAGCTTATATCTCTACCTTGGATGCCTGTCATACTTAAGCACAAATACTTACACCGTATAGGCAAGTCAATTGTGGTCACTGGGGTGCCTCCAATGGGTCGCAAAAATGTAGATAAGCTGGTAGAGCTATACGGTGGCAAGCTAGTCAAGGCTATTGCCAAAAAGACCTCCTTCGTTGTCTTGGGAAACGATGCCGGTCCTAAAAAGCTAGAACAAATCAAGGAGTTCGGTCTTAAGTCTTATACCGATATTGAATTTGTCAAGCTCATAGAAAGTGGTATGTCCAATCTCGATCCGGCTCTCAAGATGCGCGTCGAGCTTGAGAAAGTATTACGCTAACTTAGTATCTATAGAACTAGGTAATGGTGGAATTAAGAGACCAGCAGCAGATAATGACGATGAAGACGAGGAGGAAAAACCTGCCAAAAAGCCGGCAAAGAAGCAGAAGAAGTGATCTTCCCCGCTTTAAGATACTAGTCCTGGATATTAGCTTAGCAAACGATATATGCTATTGAATTTGGAGCCATAAATATGACGAAAAGTTGGGAATCAGGCAATTGAGGATCTGTCTTGGTCTTGGGCGTCACTCTTACATTTCACATCTCTTGTCATATGTCTGTACATACCGATCGGAATCTGTCTAGTCATATTCAGCATCCACTTGATATTAAAACCATTCCTCAGATTTGGCAATGACTCGTGCGAAGCTGAATACTATGAATGCCCCCATTGGTGAAGAAAAATTGAACAGAACCCCCCCCCTAATCATGTAGTGTGCTACCCTGGGAATTGACTGTGAGCACGATGGCATACGGCTACCCCAATTTATCAGCTTGATTACTTGGTGCCTTGTTTGATAACATGGTTAGACGAAGTGGCGACATGGTGAAGAGTTTGGAGGGGCAGACACTGTACCTATTTTCATTCCCTGTAGCAAGCTGAAATATATTGAACAATGGGGGACAACGACGACGACTCTCGCTTTACCCTGTTCTGCCCTGGCCCTGAATTCAAGATCCGCTAACGAACGCGCTTGTACGATTGCTAGTGACCTTGACCATCCCATCATCTCCCCTAACATGACCCGACTAATGTACAGCCTTTTCTAACAAGCAACAACAGCACCGCAATTAACACCAAACTAAGGATCCAGAATCTGGGCTTAAAACACTCTCTAACATGTCTTCGTATAAGATGGGCCCTATTGGGGGAAAGGGTACGCAATCAATTCAGAGCGCCTGCCAAGACCAACTACCCCATGGGTTCGACTTCTGACATCTTGCAGCTTTCAACCACTCGTCAAGCAACGATGCGGAAGCAGAGTACGACCGGCTGCGCGATCTTGCACGCGCCGAAGGCTCGAAAAGGGGAGCATGCTTTGACAGAGTATTCTATCTCCTTCCGATTCTTCTTTAACCCATCTAATGCTGGTATTAGTCCCGTCAAGCCTACGAACGCGGAGATGGAGCAGCAGCTCATGACCTGTCGGAAGAGGGAAAGGCACACGGCGCAAAAATGGCGCAGTTCAATAAGCAAGCCTCGGATTTTATCTTCAGGGAGAACAATGCCAATGGGAGGGTCCCAGATGACACGATTGACCTTCATGGCCAGTTTGTCGAGGAGGCAGAAGATATCCTGGAGGAGCGGATCAAATATGCGCGGCACAGTGGCCAAACGCATCTTCATGTGTATGTTCACCCGGATGGATATTTTGGGTTGGAACTAATGAAGCCTGCAGAATTGTTGGCAAGGGAAACCATTCCGATAACCATATTCAAAAGATCAAACCTCGAGTCGAGAAAGTCTGCCAGGAATTAGGCCTACAGTATTCGACCGAAGCTAATGCTGGAGTCATGTATGTGAATCTTCAAGGCGGACCAGCAGTTGCGCCCCCATCGAATCATCAAAACCAGCCACAGCATGGAAACTCACAGCAACACGGCGTTTACCCTGGTAATCAGCAAAATCATAACCAAGGCCAACAGCAGAACCACAATAACAATAACAACAACAACAACAACAATAATGAGGAACTCGAGAAACTGGCAAAGAAGTTTTTGCCCAAGGTCATTAAGAAGCTCGAGGGATGCTGTGTTGTTATGTAAGGTAAGTGGGTTCAATATCGTATAATATCGGGAGGCAGATGATTGTGATGCACACTGGCGTATTGGCTTATTATGAAAGATTTTCAGAGGAAGTTGCAGGCTTCCTCTAGCTTTAGTTATGAAGTTGTATATCTATTCATGTCATCACAGAAGATGGAGTCCACATCTGGAGTAATAGATAATCCCGCGGCTGCATGTGTAATAGTACGAAATCAAGCTCAAGGTCTATGTTTCTATATATCTGGGTATTTCTTAGAAACAACCATTTTGCACTTTGATTTCAAATCCATTGCAAAAGCTGAGTACCTTATATGATTTCCTGTGTTCCAGGATAAGTTGATTATTGCTCGGTTGCCTTTCTTTTGATATTGATGAAGTGAGATACCGATCTTAGGCAGGAAGATAATAAGAGTTCGACCTCTGGGCGACTCGAGAGCAGTTAGATTCACTTTTCGTAGAACAACCTCCAGTCTTGCAATCATTAAAAAATCGTAGGTAGATTATTGTCATAGGCAAGTTATTCCAGGTGAATTGGCACTGAAATCTGCTCAAGAAGCATAGTCTTCATTTGAGTTTGCAAAAGTCTATATCAAGAGCGGCATGGTTCTACTGACATACGAAGCACGGAAACAGTCAGTATGAATACACTAGGTCCAACCAACTCGAAATACGAGGATGACAGAAGCCAGATGCTAATTAATTGCACTATGATTATATATGCATAGCTAGTACATATTAACGGCTCTACGTTGGCCAAGAACTGACAAAACATTAAAGTGTGGATGGAGAGAGGCCGCATGAACATGTACATGAAAACCCTCGTGGACTCGGCTAAGAAGTGATATTGCCATAATACTATTTACCATCTATGCCGAGAATTATAGGAAATATTAGCTCCTACTAATGTATGCACTTTTGTGGAGTGTGTATCATTACGTTGTTATTAAGCATCACCCGATTCCGTGAATTCTTAACAAGTATATACACATGTTATCACTAACAGAGATTTGGAGAAGAAAATCACTTAATTGCCACCCATCCCTGATAGCATAGAATTTATTTCAATGGATAAATTAATCTTGCTGATCTTCTAAATAAAGTGTGGAACATACTGGTCCCCTATCGGTACCAATTTCCCTTCTCATCTGGATAATTCAGCAACACTTGGAATAAATTGAGAGGGTGTTAATTGTTCCCATCTCGCACCAAAGCGTCCAGGGTCACAAGCTGTTCGTGCCTCTTTCAACGCCTTCACTGGGATATTTATATCCAAATTTGTGTTCTTCCGATCGCTGGGAGGAACGGGCCAACCTCAGGGAGAAACAAAGATACTGTAGCTATAGTGTCAAGCGTTCTGGTGGTTTATCGAGGTCAGAACAACTGTGATAGTGACGAGGTGCTCGTAACAGAATTCGACTGTGTTACGATCTACGTACAGTGTTTCTCGTTTGACCTATTGAGGTAGTCATCTATGCCTCGATCCGAGCGTTTGGCACATGAGTTTCAAACGCTTGGTGCCGGAAGTATAAGTCATGAGCCTAGTAGGCTGTAATAACTTTGAGCTAGTCAAGTCGTGGTTTCTAACGAATTGGGGCTTTGGTGTACTTCGATACTTAGTCTCACCAACTCGCGATAGCTTGCGTATTCTGGCTTTCTATGACGGCTGCCAATACTTCGGCCTGCCGAACCCCCATCACACGTCCCATGGCCCTCAGATTTCTTATGGCAAATTCTCGTACCTCACTGGTAGCAAAATCTATAATCCCTGCAAACCAAAGTGGCCAAAGAAGAAAGTAAGGGCCAGACATACGAATCATTGGAGATTCATCGTTCGACAAGTTTCTGGAATTTTTCGAAGGCATTCGTATCATTGAACGACCTCCTTCATTCGAGTTTGTTCCATGAGTCGGTGATGAAACATATCCCAAGTGCTGTGGAACAGTTGCAAGAATATCAGCTTGCATTTCGTAGATGACATTGGTGGAATGTTGAAACTGTAGTGTATATTCTGGTAAAGTGAAACGTGGAGGCTTCGAGGAAAATCCTTGGAGAAGAGTGCTTCTGATTGTTTCATTGAGCATGATACGTATGGTCCTATTCACAGAATCAGCTCCATGAAGTCATATATTTCTATGGAGGTTAAGAAAACTGGGTTGTTGGATTTACTGTTTAAAGTAGGTGACATGCTTTGTACACGACAAGTTCACATTATCGTTGGGAAAAAAAGACACTGTTCTAAGAATTTCTTACCTCATCCCATTCCAAACTTGAGCTACCCAATAATCATAATAGATATGATACCGACCGTTCCAAGCAACTTCCGGAATTTGATCAGTGTAGACTGTCTCATAGGCCCAATCATCTGGAACATCCTGTTTGTAGAGCCTCACGAGAATTCCGTCTATTTCCAGTGCCCGAGCAAGAATGTCTTCCGGTTCAGAGATAGAGCCATCTTTTAAGCCAGCTCGGAATTGCGTAAACATCATCATGGCATGTTGTGACTTGAAGGCTCTGGTCTGAGATGTGTCTCCGAACCTCAATTCTTCTATCCAATCGATAATAAAGTCAGGCAAGGGTGAATCGCGTTGTATGCAACTTATCATTAGCGTAGATGCGATTTGGACAAACATTCGCCTTCCTCTCACAGTCTTCAATTGCTCACGGCCGCGAAGCTTTAGTAATGAGGCGGCGCCTCTAACGTGTTCAGCCCAGTCATGAATGGACTTGTGGTTGCTTCCAGAAACTGTTTCATAAATGCTCAGTATCATGATGGCAGTTAAGGTGCTGTCTCGTTTGACCATAGTGGGGGATTTGAGAGCAGCATTCGTGCCTTGTATTGCTTTCAAATAGTGACCGCGAGCGACGTTCAACAAGGCCGGCTCCTGAACAGAATGCGCTATACCGGCTATACCAACGGCTTTCATCGCCGCTAGTAGGCCGATATCTTCGCTAGGATTACAAATTGTGGACACATAATCTAGATATCCACTTGTTGGTCCGCTACTATTCATAACATAATTGGTGACAAAAAATGCTGTGGCTTGGTCTTCGATGCTGGGGACAAATGAAAATGCTGATGTTGGAGAATGAATTTGCCGAACAATTTCCAGATTCTCATCTTGATTGTTCTCCTCAGGTTTTTTCGAGTGAGCCAAGGACGGAATCGAATAACCAGATCTCGAGCCAGCATGTTGCGCTGTGATACGAAGTTCCTTGGCTTTGTGCTTTTCTCTTACATTGATACTTTCATTTCTGAAAATGAGGTCCCCGAGAATTCGATACCCTGGGCACGTCCTTTTGGCCCGGTAGCACTGAGTGCAGCCATCTGGTAGAGCTTTCTGATCACACTGACGTAATTCGTTAGCCAATAGCCCATTTAAGACATAGATCATAATCCTGGTTAGCAGTAATAGGCTGGCTTGTTCAACGAGCAATGACAAGCAACAGCATATGGAAAGGGTAAGATGCATACTCGGGTTTTCCTCTCCCGACCTACAAGAAATTGAAAGTTAGCATATCTCGCAAATGGGAAGATTCAAATACTCTCTAAGGAACAACCTACAAGCGTGACAGCTGCCAGACGGCTTTCCACAATATACCATGTCTCTCTTTTTCAAAAGACAAATCAGTTGGCATAGAAATTTTGACTGCAGCTCTCCTCCATAACCGGGTTAGGCTTACGCAGCAGGTGAGTCACTTGTATTCTCGAGTTTCAACAAAGCAGCGCTGAAAACTTGAAATTAGAACTAGAGTATACCGAGTCAATATTGATGGTAATAGAAGCTCCCTAGAAACCACTTTGGTCAACTGTGTTGATGCTGACGTTTCTAGCACGCATACCCGTCGCGCAGATTGCCTAGGCGAATAGCAAGCCGACGAGTCGAGACGCGCTAACCAAATAGGGGCAGCAAGATGTACACAAGCTTATTCCCACTTTTCTGGGTTTCCTTCCAGCCTCAGTAGTCGACCTGGTAAGTGGACGTAAATTGCTTCCCATAGTATTGGCTGCCCAGCTCGTAGAATACTCACAAAAATAAAAGCCCAATCGCCAAGATGTCAAAGTTGAACTTTGCTAAGACTTAAATGGTTAGCAAGATGTTGATACGCGTGGCAATGTGAATTAATTTCAGGAAACTCCTTGGTTATGGCCGTTACGACCATTGAAAATGTATATATGTATTTCCTACATTTCTCATACTGTTAATGTTCTTTCAGCACATCTAACCTACACTCGTTGGCAGAGTGAATTCTGATTTTTCGTGTACTTGTGTGATTTTTATATACTTACTGAAAGTACTCAGTAACCCTTTGGTCTATTCCTTTTAATCACCTAGGAAAGTTTCCTTCAATGCAATATTTTGCAGTTGAAACCATCTGATATTGCTCTTTCTCTTTACAACTATATTCAGAAGAATCGTGCCAGCCGGAAAAAAGGTGTGGTGAGTTTCGATATCCATCTTAATCGAGGGAGTGCACACTCTGTCGCAAAGTCCAATAGAGCAGAAGAATCACCGAACACTGGACAAGATCTAATGCAGGGGATTCAATTGACTCTATCGCCGTCTACTGTATCGGAAAAGCATGAAGCGGCACAAGATTCAAAAGGAGATGCTAAACATAGTTGGAATGTTACATCCGGATTTGGAAGAAATGCTGTTTCTGCCGTATCAGAACTCACCACAGACAAAAAGAAGGCCATGAGGGTGTACAGATGGAAACTCATAGTCGGCCTTTTCCTACCATTTTCTATACAAGCACTAGAAACAACTGTTCTCGCTGGAGCACTTCCGATTATAGCTTCTGATTTCAGTGAGTGCTCGCATAGTCTTGTAGTACATAGGGCTAACTTTACTAAAGACAAGCTCAGTCAGTTAAATTGGATTGTTTCTGCGTTTAATCTTTGCTCAGCAACCTTCATTCCATTCTGGGGGCAAGTAGCCGATGTTTATGGGAGATATATGGCACTTCAATCGTCACTCATAATCATGCTGGTGGGGTCCTCACTTTGTTCCGGTGCCCCTACTACTGCCTTTCCATTGCTGTTAGTTGGCCGAGGACTTCAAGGAATGGGTTGCGCCGGTTTGAACATAGTCGTGAGAATATGTTTAGCAGACAAGGTCTCTTTAAAGGAAAATGCAAAGAATAACTCTCTTTTTACTCTTGTAGCTGGTACTTCCTATGGAGTTGGCCCTGTTATCGGAGGATATTTAACGGAGGTTACGTGGAGGTGGTGTTTTATTATAAATATTCCTTGTGAGTAATTTATGCTGTGGGTTAGGAAGGTTTTCAGACAGTTTCTAATATCTAACCCCTAGTAAGTGTTGCAGGCATATTTGTAGCCCATTCTCTCCTCCGTAAAGATCTCTTAGGTCCCGGAATAATCACACGGAACGATGGCATCCAGGAATCAGAAGATCTAGTCCCGAGTCACAAATCCGCCTTCACACGACGGCTCTCGACATTCGACGTCGGCGGTCAGTTGCTATTCCTCTTTGGAATAGGGCTTCTAGTCCTTGCTCTTACATGGGGAGGATCTGAGTACATATGGAATCATGTTAACGTCCTCGCCCCACTCATCACAGGTGCCATCCTCATACTCATTTTCATTATTTGGGAATTCTTCATGATGCCGGGCCGCGCTCTCGCAATTCGCTGGCCCTACCAAAAAGCCATGATTCCTTTGGACCTCCTCATAACACGAAATACCGGAATTGTTATCTATATCAATTTCGTCACTGGCATGGCAATGAACGCCGCTTTCTACTTTGTAGCTCTATATTTCATGTTAGTCCTCAAATACGGGGCGTCCAAAGCCGGCACCAGCATAATTTACTATCTCCCAGGTCTCGGCGGCGGTGCATTTCTCGCCATGTTCCTCTGCAATGTTTACCCTAGGCAGACCTGGTGGCCACTATTTTTAGGTACACTTGTTGAACCAATCGGTATCACTGTGCTAGCTGTCGCTCTGTCGTCGCGTTCTACCGCTTTGATCTATGGAATGCTCGTTTTGACAGGCGTGGGTACCGGAATTCGATTAATGCCCGGCACACTTCACGGCGTTGGCTACTTCCCAAACAAAGTTGCATCCATTGTATCCTTGATACTGCTTTCCGTTGCATTAGGAGGTACTTTCGGGATGACAATTATGCTTAACATCTTCAATAGCCGCATGAGTACAAATGGGGCTTCTTTTGCATCGGGCACCTCTTCATCTTTCAAGAGTATTGCGCAGCTGCCACAAGAACAGCAGGAAAACATACGGGAGCAGGCGAAGGAGAGTATCACCATTGCATTCTTTGCTCTTAGTGGATTCTTGTGGTTTGGGTGTATTTTAATGGCGTTATTGGGCAATGTGGACATTGGAAAGAAGCAGGGCGAGGAAGAGGAAATGGAAAATGTTACCAAAGGTTAGCCAAGCTCCTCACCAAAACCAGCGACTTTCACCGAGCTCTAAAGCTTTTGGCTCCTTCACAAAGAATACACTTTCACTATACTAATGCTTTTGGGCAGGGATCTACTTGCGAAGTTTGATGAGGAGGAGGGCAAAAGGGAAGGAACAGCAAAGGAATGTTTAGCCGGCATGTTTACTTATGTACGTCGTACTTACGGATCTTCGTAAACCAAAATCTGATATACAAAGATAGAGAATGTGACTTAAGGAGAAACGTTAGTTTGTTTTCTCATATCCTGGTACTGGGGCATCGACTCTTACTTGACTGTCCTACGATGGTGGAAATAACATATACCTACGCAGATGAATCCAACTGCTTGCTAAGCACATAGTCACACGTAATTATGGTTTGTAACCGCATTCGCATGAACTTGTGTTCTGGCATGCGATAGAATCTTATTGCAAAAGAGACATCTGTATTTTTATAAGTTAAATACTCAGATACAGCCCAGAGCTTCCATTTCCCAGGTATCCAACTCTAGAATAGCCAAAAAAATAACCATTGGGTATCCGTGACATGCGCTCAATACTATCATAATCAATCAAAGAAGTCGTTAAATCGTTATGCATCTTGACTTCTGCAAGTCCATCTTCATATACTGCACAACTCTATGTGCGTTTCCTTTCTCGTTCGTTTTCACATTCATGAGGGCTCGAGCCAAGGGAAATCTCTTGGGTCGTCAATACTTGAGCACACCAGATACGAAGCATTATGGCCTTCACCCAGAAGACTGCTTCGCATCAGCGGCCGGACAGCTTCTCTTGCCATGGCTTTTATTTCCTCCAGTCTCCGCTCGAATTTCTTAAGGCTTTCTCTAGAGTATAGTTCTGGTGTCAGCTTTAGAAAACGTTTACACTCATCGTGATTTAGATAAGTACTTGGCGAGGTACCCAGGCTGCGGTACACTTGCCCTAGGTTTGGTGGGAAGGTCTGTGGTGAGGTTTCGGAAACAGCTGGTATTGAACTAGCCTGCGTGCTGTTGGAGTGCACATGTCGGTGCTGACCACCACCATTTCTGCTTGGTGGTGGTCGACTCGGTGGTGGTATTGGCGGGGAGGTGCTGTCTGCTAGCCACTGTCGGAAAAGCGAGACTACTAGCCAATCCAAATATGAATTCTGTGGTGTAACTCTCTCACCCTTCGATGTTGTAAGTGTGAGCCGAAACAATCGTCCCTCAACTTTCCCCATCATATCGGCTAGATCCTCGACCTTGTCTTCAATGATTTCAAGGACAGAATCAGGTAATTGGTGCCGGATATGTCTTTCACCTATAGGCCATCCGCCTACCACATGTACTAAGGCTTCTTGGAAAATTGTCTTAGACTGTGCCATATACCCAAGCTTGAGGT
>Ga0247807_10001205_pt1 | contig 15392 bp, 15 predicted proteins | sample UWRJL074202C1_FD_179931 | JGI IMG/M metagenome (GOLD analysis project Ga0247807, IMG submission 179931) | Plant litter microbial communities from Arlington Agricultural Research Station in Wisconsin, United States - UWRJ-L074-202C-1 | ecosystem: Environmental > Terrestrial > Plant litter >...
TGCGCTGGATCTCGTGGAGCGCCGCCGCCGCCTTCGTTGTCGTGTTCGCGGCCTGGCTGATCTGGGGTGGGCTTCTCGGCGCGCCCGCGCAGCTTGAGGCGAAGGACACCGGCCACACGGTCGTCGACGAGACACTCGTCGACGTGTCGTTCGCGCTCACCGCGGAGCCCGGCTCCGACGTGAGCTGCGCCGTGCAAGCCCTCAATGACGGGTTCAGCGTCGTGGGCTGGAAGGTCATCCACCTGCCGCCGTCGCAGCAGCGCACCCGCGCCCTCGAAACCACGGTACGCACAACCGAGCTCGCGTCAACGGGATTGATCTACCGTTGTTGGCTCACCTAAGCTGGGTCGATTGTCAACGGGGGCCGGCAGCGTGCTGGCCCTTCTCTACGTCACACACGATTTCTCTCTCTAGGAGCACCCCATGAGCAACGACGCAAATGTCACCTGGCTCACCCAGGAAGCGTTCGATCGCCGCACCGCGGAACTCGAGCAGCTCACCGGCGAGGGACGCCTCGAGATCGCGAAGAAGATCGAGACGGCTCGCGAAGAGGGCGACCTCAAGGAGAACGGCGGCTACCACGCCGCCAAAGAGGAGCAGGGCAAGATGGAGGCCCGCATCCGGGTGCTCACCGAGCTGCTGCGCCACGCGGTCGTCGGCGAGGTCGACAGCGCCTCGGGCGTCGTCGAGTCCGGCGTCGTCGTGACCGCGAACGTGCTCGGTGACGAGGAGGTCTTCCTGCTGGGCAGCCGCGAGATCGTCGGCGAGGACAGCGACCTGGACGTCTACAGCGAGGGCAGCCCGCTCGGCACCGCCATCATGGGTCATAAGGTCGGCGACAAGGTCACCTACACGGCCCCCAACGGCAAGGCCATCGAGGTCGAGATCCTCAAGGTCGAGAACTACGCGGGCTGATCGCCCTCGTTCTTCCCCTCGAGTCGGGCCGAATGGCGACTTTCGATCGACGGTTGGTCGCCATTTGCCCCGACTCGCTGAAGAGTGAGGCGGGAGGCGAGCGGCGGGAGGGGTGCTAGCCGACGCGGGTCGGCTCGAAGCCGCCGTCGCGCAGTTTCTGGATGACGGTCTCCGCGTGATCCGGTCCGCGGGTCTCGATGTGCAGCTCCAGCACGACCTGGCTGAACTGCATCCCGTTGCCGTGGCGGGTGTGCAGCACCTCGACGACATTGGCATTCGCCTCGGCGATGAGCGCGGAGGTGCGGGCGAGCTGTCCGGGACGGTCGGGCAGCGGGATGCGCAGCTTGAGGTAGCGCTCCGAGGCGGCCAGCCCGTGGCTGATGACGCGCTCCATCATGAGCGGGTCGATATTGCCGCCGCTCAGGATGACGACCGTGCGCCCCGCGTTCTCGATCTGGCCGGAGAGGATCGCGGCGATGCCCACGGCGCCGGCCGGCTCCACCACGAGCTTTCCGCGCTCGAGCAGCAGCAGCATGGCGCGTGCGATGAGGTCGTCGTCCACGGTGAGGATCTCGTCGACGGTGTCCTTGATGATCGCGAAGTTCAGTTCGCCGGGCTTGGCGACGTTGATGCCGTCGGCGATGGTCGGCAGCGTGCGGATCGCTGTCGGGTAGCCGTTCTGGATCGACAGTGGGTACGGCGCCGCGTTGGCCGCCTGCACGCCGATGACGCGAACGGTGCGACCGTCGAGGGCGACCTTCTGCTTGATCGCGCTCGAGACGCCGGAGATGAGGCCGCCGCCGCCGATCGGGATGATGATCGTGTCGAACTCGCCGACCTGGTCGAGGATCTCGAGGCCGAGCGTGCCCTGGCCGACGATGACGTCGTTGTGATCGAAGGGCGGGATGAGCACGGCGCCGGTGGTCTCGGCGAACTCGGCGGCCGCGCGCAGCGGCTCCTCCACGGTGTGCCCGCGCAGCACGACGTCGGCGCCGTAGCCGCGGGTCGCGAGCAGCTTGGGCAGCGGCACGCCGACCGGCATGAAGATCGTGGCCGTGATGCCGAGCTCCCGCGCGGCGAAGGCGACACCCTGGGCGTGATTGCCCGCCGAGGCGGCGACGACGCCGCGGGCCTTCTCCTCGTCACTGAGCCGCGACAGCCGGTTATAGGCACCGCGGATCTTGTACGAGCCGGTTCGCTGCAGGTTCTCGCACTTGAGGAACACCGGGGAGCCCAGAATCTCGGACATAAAACCGGCGGTCTGGAGCGGGGTTACCTCCGCGACGCGCGCTACCCGTTCGCGGGCAGACTCGAACTCCGCGAGGCGTGGCCCCGCCGCGAACGTTTCACTCATACTTGCGAAACTACATCCTTTTTGAGGGGACGAGATTGCGTGCGCCACTTGCCGCTCGCGATATAGGTGACCATGACGTTCGCGACCGCCACGACGGGCACCGCGAACAGGGCTCCGACGATGCCGGCGATGCCGGACCCGGCAGCCACCGCGAAGACCACGGCGAGCGGGTGGACCTTGACCGCCGATCCCATAACGAGCGGCTGAAGGATGTGACCCTCGACCTGCTGCACGAGCAGCACGATGCCGAGCATGATGACCGCGGGGATCGGCCCGAGGAAGACGAGGGCGACGAAGACGGCGAAGATTCCCGTGACCACGGCACCCACGACGGGGATGAACGAGCCGAGGAAGACGGCGATGGCGATCGGGATGACGAGCGGGAAGCCGCCCTGGTCCCGGTAGAAGAGGCCGAGGATGAACGCCCCGAGGCCGATGCCGACCGCGTCGACGAAGGCCACGAAGATCTGCACCTTCACGAAGGTGGTCAGGGTCAGCCAGCCGGCCTTGCCCGATCCGTCGATCGCGGGGCGGGCGCGGCGCGGGAAGATGCGGACAATCCAGTTCCAGATGCCCTTGCCGTCGATGAGGATGAAGATGGTGGCGAAGATCGTGAGCAGCAGGCCGACGACGAAGTGTCCCGCAGTCGCGCTCACGGTGACGGCGCCCGACCAGATGGTGCCGTTGTCGACGGACTCGAGGGTCTGGTCGATGTAGTCCTGGAACTGCTTCGCATCGATGTAGAACGGCTCGCCCGCGAGGAATGTCTTGAACTGGTCGAAGGCGACGAGGGAGCGAGCCTGCAGGTCGGGATACCCGCTGCGCACCTGCGCCACGATCAGGGTGACGAGGCCCGCGACGACCCCGAGGGTCAGCACCAGCACCACGAGAACGGCGAGGCCCTTCGGCCAGCGGTGCCGCACCAGCCACTGCACGAGCGGCACCAGCAGCGCCGCGACGAGGATCGCCACCATGAACGGCACGATGATCTCGCGCAGCGCGATGATCAACAGGCCGATCACGAACAGCACGCCGGCGATCGCGAGCAGGCGCCAGGCCCACGCTCCGGCGAGCTTCACGCCATCCGGAATCGCCTCGCCGGTTGTTGCCAGTGCGGGGTTGGTTGCTGGGGACTTGCGCTTGAAGAGGGCCACCCGTCAATCCTAGGTGCGCGTCTTTTGACGCGTGCAGCCGGGGGCGCTTTCTCAGGCTCTCTCGCGCACCGCGACCGGCGCCACACCGAACCGCACGTGTACGGCGTCACCGGGCGCGTAGCGCTCCCCCACGGCGTGCTGCACCGAGAGCAGCGAGTCGTCGGCGAGGCGCACGCTCGTGCGGCGCAGCGAGCCGAGAAAGCTCGAGACGACGACGGTGGCCGGGATGCCGTCACCCGGCGCGAAGAACACGTCCTCCGGGCGCACGTACGCGGTCACGGGTCCGGGTGCCGGCGGCGTGCCGAGCACCGGGAGCTTCGCGCCGTGCACGGTGACCGCGCCATCCCGAAGCTCACCGTCAACCCGGTTGCTGAGCCCCACGAAGTCCGCGACGAACGGGCTGGCCGGGGTCGTGTACAGCTCTTCGGGGGTGCCGATCTGCTCGATGCGGCCGTCCTTCATCACGGCGACCCGGTCGGCGACGGCGAGCGCCTCCTCCTGGTCGTGCGTGACGAACACGGTGGTGATGCCGAGATCGGTCTGGATGCGGCGGATCTGGTCGCGCAGCTGCACGCGCACCTTCGCGTCGAGCGCACTGAGCGGCTCGTCGAGCAGCAGCACGCGCGGGCGGGTCACGAGAGCTCGGGCGAGGGCGACCCGCTGCTGCTGTCCACCGGAGAGCTGGTGGGCGTAGCGATCGGAGAGGTGTCCGAGTCCCACGAGCTCGAGGGCTTCCAGCGCGCGCAGCTTGCGCTCCGGCGTGGGCACGCGGCGCATCCGGAGCCCGAATTCGACGTTCTCGATGGACGTCATGTGCGGGAACAGTGAGTACGACTGGAAGACCATGCCGATGTCGCGCTTGTTGGTGGGGACGGCGGCCACGTCCTCTCCATCGATGAGGATCGAGCCGCTGTTGATGAGTTCGAGACCCGACAGAGCGCGCAGTGCCGTGGTCTTGCCGCAGCCGGAGGGCCCGAGTAGAGCGATGAACTCGCCGGGCGCGATGGCCAGGTCGATGCCGGTGAGCGCCGAGTGCGAACCGTAGGTCTTGACGACGTTCTTCAGTTCGACGGTGGCGCCGGAAGTGGTGGTCATGCGTTGCTCCTGTCGCGGCGGGAGGATCCCAGCCGTCCGATGAGTAGAAGAAGGATGAAGGCGAAGGCCAGTGCGAGCAGCGCGAAGATCGCCGCGACGTACGGGTCGGACTGCGACACCTGCAGCAGTGCGGTCTGCAGGTTGACGCGGTTGAGCAGGCTCGCGATCGTGAACTCGCCGAGCACGACCGCCACCGAGATGAAGGCCGCAGAGAGGATGCCCCGGCGCAGGTTCGGCAGCAGCACCCGCAGCAGCACGAGCAGCCAGTTGGCCCCGAGGGACCGGGCCGCTTCGCTCAGCGTGACCAGGTCGATCGCGTCGACGTTGGATCGGATCGCCCGGTAGGCGTAGGGCAGCACGGTGATGCCATAGGCGAAGGCGAGAGTCCAGACCGAGCCGCCGAACACCTTCACCACGATCGAGTAGACCGGGGCGAGACCGACGACCAGCACGATGGCGGGCACCGTGATCGGGATGATGCAGATGAACTCGAGCACACGCTTGAGCCGCGGGAACTGCAGGTGCACGAGCACGATCGTCGGCAGCAGCACCACGAGCACGATGCCGACCGTGACCGCGGCGAGCAGGAACGAGTTGCCGATCGCCGTGAACAGGCCGCGGTAGGTGCGGGCTGCGTCCGGGGTGAAGAGCCCGGTCCAGTGGTCGAGGGTCAGGTCGCCGGCGAGTCCGTCGCGGAAGGTGAACTGGATCGTCGCGAGGATCGGGACGGCGAAGATCAGGGCGATGGTGATCAGGATGACCCGGCGCACGAGCTTCGTGGGCTCCGTGCCCATGCGCACGGCGGTGCTCACCTCGCGGCGACTCATCGCTGCCACCTCGAGGTGCGGCTCTGCAGGGCCGAGTAGCCCCACATCACCACGACCATGATCACGATCATGCCGAGCGCGAGGGCGCCCGCCATGTTCTCGCGGCCGAGTACCGTCTCGCTCACGAGCGCGGCGCGGATCTGCAGGGGCACGATCTGCGAGCCCTGGCTGATGAGCGCGGCGGCGGTCGCGTACGACGAGAAGGCGTTCGCGAACAGCAGCAGCAGGCTGCCGAAGAACGAGGGTGCGAGCACGGGCGCGGCAATGCGCCACCAGTAGGTGAAACGGGTGCCGCCGAGGGTGGCGTTCGCCTCGGCCCACTGCGACTTGAGACCCTCGAGGGCGGGCATGAACGTGATGATCATCAGCGGCACCTGGAAGTAGACGTAGGGCAGGATCAGCCCGGGCACCTGGTAGAGCCAGATGCCGTCGGCGTAGATGTCGATGCCGAACTGCAGTTTGAGCAGTGCGGTGATCACACCGGCGTTACCCATGGCAGCGATGAAGGCGAATGCGAGCATCACGCCACCGAACTGGGCGAGCACGCTGCTGGCCGAGTCGACGATGGTGCGCAGGGCACCATCGGGCTTCGTTCCCAGCATCGCGTAGCAGAACAGCGCGCCGAGGACGGCACCGATCACGGCGGTGACGGCGGAGAGCCAGAACGAGGCGCCGAATGAGGCGAGGATGTTGGGCGCGAACAGCCCGGCGATGTTCTCGCCCGTCAGCGCACCATCCTCGGTGAAGAATCCGGTGAGCACCGCGAAGGTGGTCGGGATGACGAGGAAGATCAGCACATAGACCGCGAAAGGGGTCAGGCCGAGGAACTTCGAGGCGCTGCGGATGATCCGCGGTGCGGGACGGGGTGAGCGCGCCCCGGACTGCGGGTGGCGCCGAGGCTGGGCCTCGGCGCCACTCGTGTCCTCGGACGACGCCAGGGTGGCGGTCACGAGAGATACCTTGTGGTGGGTTGCTGCTAGCTAACGGCAGCGGCCCACTTCTCGGCGAGGAGGGTGTTCGCTGCAGCGGTCTGGTCGACGTCTGCGGTGACGATGTCACCCTCGAGGTTGCCGATCTCGGCGATGAGCGCCTCGTCGGTGGTACCCGCGGTGTTCATGGCCTCGATCGTGACGGGGTACGCCCCGCCCTTGATGAAGAGGTTCTGCGCCTCGGGGCTGTAGAGGAACTCCTGCCAGAGGCGGGCGGCCGCGGGGTGCGGGGCGTCCACGTTGATGGCCTGGTTGTAGAAGCTCGTGTAGACCGCACCCGGGAGCGTCTTGACCTTCCAGCCGTCGACCGTGGCCGCCGCTGCGAGGTTGTTGTAGCTCCAGTCGAAGGCGACCTTGGTCTCGCCCGCGGCGATGGTCGCCCCGGTGACGTTGACCGGGATGAAGTTGCCCGCATCGTTCAGCTTCTCGAAGAACTCGATGCCGGGGGTGAAGTCGTCGAGGGTTCCGCCGGACTGCACGGTCGCGAGTCCGACAGCGGCGAAGGCGGCACCGGCCTGGGTCGGGTCACCGTTGATGGCGACCGCACCCTTGTACTCGCTGCCGAGCAGGTCGTCGAGGCTCTTCGGCTCGGGAACAGAGTTCGAGTCGTAGCCGATCGACATGCTGCCGGTGTAGTCGTTGACCCAGAGGCCGGTCGACTCCTTGTTGCCCTCGGGGATCTCGTCCCAGTTGGCGACCTTGTAGGGGGCGAAGTACTCGAGGCTGTCGAGGGCGACTGCCGAACCGAGGTCGAAGACGTCGGGAGCGGTGTCCTGGCCCTTGAGGTTCTCGGCGGCGGTGATCTCTTCGGCGGAGGAGATGTCGGGGTCTGCCGAGTTGACCGTGATTCCGTACTTCTCCTCGAACAGCGCCTTGATCTCGCCGTAGTTGGCCCAGTTGTCGGGCAGGGCGATGACGTTGAGCTGGCCCTCGGCCTTGGCGGCCTCGACGAGTGCGTCGATGCCTCCGAATGCCTCGGCGCTGGTCGCGGTCTTGGCATCGACGTCGCCGGCTTCGGCGGGGGTGCCCGCGCAGGCGCTGAGAGTGATCGCCGCAGCGGCGAAGACCGCGATGCCGGCGAGGTGGCTCTTCTTGAACAAGATGTTCCTCCTGGTGGCCGTCCGGCCGCCCGCGCTGTGAGCGGGCAGTAGGGAACCGGGGTGGCCTTCGGTCAAAGTACGGATGCCCGGCAACGCGCTCGGGGCACGAAGGTGAACGATCGGCGAACGCTGTCGGTCGCCCTCGCTACAGTCGAGGGGTGGTCGAATCTGTCTCCCCCGCGCAGGCGCGGCGCATCGCGCTGGCTGCCCAGGGGTTCGGTGCGCCGCATCCCGCGAGCGTCGGAACCCGCCAGCTCAACCTGCTCGTGCAGCGCCTCGGCCTGTTGCAGATCGACTCGGTCAACGTGTTCGAACGCAGCCACTACCTGCCGGTGTTCGCGCGGCTCGGCGCCTTCGACAAGGCCCTGCTCGACCGCCTGACGTTCGAGCGCGGGGCTAAGTACATCGAGACCTGGGGGCACGTGGCATCCCTCGTACCGCTGGAGACCTGGCCGCTCTGGCGCTGGAAGATGCGGCAGTTCAAGGAGAAGCACCTCGGCACTCCCGGTCACTGGACCACCCAGAACGGCGAGATGCTCGACTGGCTGCGTGCCGAACTGTCCGCCAGCGGTCCGATCACGGCGGGCAGGATCGAACATGACGCCAACAAGAGCAAGGGCTCGTGGTGGGGCTGGAGCGACGTGAAGCTCGGGCTCGAGTACCTGTTCCTGTGGGGCGAGGTCGTGCCCGCCGGTCGCAGGAACTTCGAGCGTATCTACGGGCTGGCGGAACACGTGCTGCCCGCCGACCTGCTCGACGTCGAGATCAGCGAGCACGACGCCCACAAGCAGCTGCTGTCACTCGCCGCGCGGCACCACGGCATCGGCACCCTCGGCGATCTCGCGGACTACTACCGGTTGAAGAAGACCCCCGCGAAGGTGGTGGCGCAGGAGCTCGTGGACGAGGGCGAGCTGCTGCCGGTCACGGTTGCCGGCTGGGGCAAGCCCGCCTACCTGCATCGGGATGCGCGCATCCCCCGCCGTATCGAGGCCACGGCGCTGCTCTCGCCCTTCGACCCGGTGGTCTGGGAGCGCGACCGTGCACTGCGCATGTTCGACTTCCACTACCGCATCGAGATCTACACGCCCGAGCCGAAGCGCGTCTACGGGTACTACACGCTTCCGCTGCTCCTCGACGACCGGGTCGTCGGTCGCATCGACCTGAAGAGCGACCGGCAGAAGCGGGTCCTGCGCGTGCAGTCGGCGTGGCTCGAGCCTGGGGCACCCGCGCACGCCGAGGAGCGGGTGGCGCCGCTGCTCGGGCGCATCCGGGACTGGCAGGGCCTCGACACGATCGAGGTCGTCGACCGGGGCGACTTCGCGCCCGCGCTGAAGGGCACGCTGGGCTGAGCTTCGACCAGTTGTGATCGTTATCCAAAGGTCACTCGCGTGGACCGGTCGGTCTGCCACGATCTATCCATGAGAAACTCTTCGGTTCTGTCCGGCCTGTCGGTGCTCGCCCTGGCGGGGATGCTGCTCACCGGCTGCGCCAAAGCGCCGCAGGATGTCGCGACTGGCCCGACGAACACTCCGAGCCCCACGGCCACCATCGAGCCGGTTTCCGTGCCGAAACCGCTGATCGACGTCGACTGCGAAGACATCGGCACGGCCGCCCAGATCTCGCAGGTGGTGAACGACGATGTCCACACCGTCGATCCCGTGGCGGGAAACGGATTGAGCCTTGCCGTTCAGCTCCAGCAGCTCGGTGGCTTCTCCTGCCGCTGGGAGAACGACACCCCGGAGACGAACATGGCGTCCGGCCCGCAGAACTACAACATGACGCTCGACGTCCTGCCCAAGGCCGGCGGCAAGTGGGACCGCTACGCCGATGCGTACGACATCGACGGGGATTCGTACACCTATTGCTACGACTACAACACCGACACCGAGACCAGTCCCTCGTTCTTCTGCGGCTACTTCGCCTACGTGAACGACGTGTGGATCGAGTTGTACGTCGAGGGCGCCGATAGGGCGGGCGTTGTCGGCGACAAGGCTGTCGTCGCGTCGGTGGCGCCGTTCCTGGCCTCCGTGAAGAACACTTTCACCGGATCGGCCTACGTCGCAGAACCCTGGGTGGCGCCCGCGACTACCGCAGCACTCCCCTCAGAGTGCGTCGCCTTCGCCAGCAATGCCCAACTTCAGGAAGCAACCGGCGTCGCCAAGCCGCTCAACACCTTCACCTACACCGATGGGCCGCAGGTCGGGATGACGCTGAGTCTCGACAATAAGTACCTCGTCAAGTCCTGCACATTCGCCATGCCCAAAGCGGAGATCGGCATCGGCGGCCTCGCCGCACTCCCCGGCGGCGCATGGGCCTGGGAGAACCCGGACCTGTTCCCCGCCGACGCGCAATCGGTCGAGGTCGCCGGGTTGAAGACGGGCGAGCGCGCCGTGACCGGCTGCGTCTACGAGCAGTGCACTATCGACCTGCTCGTCGGGGGCAACTGGATCCGCGTATACGTCTACCACGAAGAGGGACTGCCCGCCGGGTACGAGTTCGGCGTGACCGATTCCGAGGCGCTTGGTGCAATCGCCACGGTGATCGTGGCCAACCTGGGCTGAGCGGTGACTGTTGCGCAAGGCAAATCCCACCCGGACCGGGACTCAGCGACACGGGCACCTGAAGCTCGACGCGGACGGTGTTCTCGCCTTTTCCGCACGGGGCGTCGCCTGGCGGAGACCTAGAAGGTGCGCCCGATCGTGCCGAGGCGTTCGACGCGCTCCGCGATCGGCGGGTGGGTCGAGAACAGGCGGTCCATGATGCCGGGCTTCGTCGGGTCCGAGATCCACATGTGCGCCATCGTCGAGTTCTGGCGGGCCATGGGTCGACCGTAGGCCGCGAGCTTCTGCAGCGCACTGGCGAGGGCATCGGGATGACGTGTCGTCATCGCGCCGGTCGCGTCGGCGAGGTACTCGCGCTGGCGCGACACGGCCGCCTGCACCACGGCGGCGACGAGCGGCGAGATGACGAGGGCCGCTATCCCGACGATGATCATGATCGGGTTTCCGCCGCTGTTGTTGTTGCGGTTGCCGCCGAACAGGGTGAAGCGCAGCGCGACGTCGGCGATGAAGCCGACGGCGACGACGAGACCGAACACGATCATCGAGACCCGGATGTCGTAATTCTGCACGTGGCCGAGCTCGTGAGCCATAACGCCCTCGAGCTCGGAGTCGGTCATGATCTCGAGCAGCCCGGTGGTCGCGGCGACGACGGCGTGCTCGGGGTCGCGACCTGTCGCGAACGCGTTCGGTGCCGGGTCGTCGATGATGTACACCTTGGGCATGCTCATGCCGGTGGTGATGGCCAGGTTCTCGACGATGCGATACAGCCGCGGGTCATCCGACTTCTGGATCTGCCGGGCGCCGCTCAGGGCGAGCGCCTGGCCGGATGCCGCGAAGTACTGGATCCACGTGTAGAGCCCCGCACCGACGACCGTCGCGATGGTGATCGGCCAGGAGATCTGGCCGGTCATGATCAGGCTGAGCGCAAGGCCCAGAACACCGATGAGGATCACGAAGAAGACGATGATCAGCACGGTGTTGCGCTTGTTGGCAGCTATCGCGCGGTACATGGGCGGCTCTGGTTCGGGTTGCTGGAGATCTCGGTGCGGCCCCTGGGGGCCTTACTCGATCTGATTTTCCTGTGCTCTGTGGTCAGGGGAGAGAATTAGAACTGCACGCGGGGCGGCTCGGCGATGGACGCGGAGTCGGCGACCTCGAAGAACTCGCGCTCGTTGAAGCCGAGGCCGCGCACGAAGAGCGTGTTGGGGAAGACCTTGATCTTGGTGTTCAGCTCACGCACGCCACCGTTGTAGAAGCGGCGCGAAGCCTGGATCTTGTCCTCGGTGTCGACGAGCTCGCCCTGCAGCTGCAGGTAGTTCTGGCTGGCCTGGAGCTGCGGGTAGGCCTCGGCGACGGCGAAGACGCTCTTAAGGGCCGCCTGCATGTGGTTCTCGGCGACGGACGCCTCGGCCGGGGTCCCGGCGGAAAGCGACTCTGCGCGCGCCTTGGTCACAGCCTCGAAGACGCCCTTCTCGTGTGCCGCGTAGCCCTTGACCGTCTCGATGAGGTTCGGGATGAGGTCGGCACGGCGCTTGAGCTGGACGGTGATGTCGCTCCACGCCTCATCGACGCGAACGTTGAGCGTGACCAGTCCGTTGTAGGTCGACCACAGGTATCCACCGATGATGACGACGATCAGGACGATGACACCAAGGACAATAAGGAATTCCATGAGGCAACTATACGGGAGCGGCTCTCAGCTCTCCCGGCAATCCTTGTCCGCCAGCCGCGAAAACGCTGTGAGGTCGGCGAGCCCCGTAGGCTTGGCGAATGCCCGCCTCACCCTCAGAAGCGCTCCGTCTACTCACCGACCTCACGGCGATCGTCGAGGACTTCCCGAAGCCGGGCATCACGTTCCGTGACCTGACCCCCGTGTTCGCGGACGGGCCGGCCCTCCGCGCGGTCGCCGAGGCGCTCGTGGCGCCCTGGGTCGGCAAGGTCGACGCGATCGCCGGCGTCGAGGCCCGCGGCTTCCTGCTGGCGGCCGCCGCCGCGTACTCGGTGGGTCTCGGCGTGGTTGTCGTGCGCAAGCCGGGCAAGCTGCCGCGCGAGGTCATCAGCGAGAGCTACGACCTCGAATACGGCAGCACGAGCCTCGAGGTGCAGCCCGCCGACTTCCCCGCCGGCACCCGCGTGCTGATCGTGGATGACGTTCTCGCTACCGGCGGCACCCTCGCCGCGAGCACCCGGCTCATCGAGCGGGCGGGATGGACGGTCGCCGGCATCAGCGTTGTGCTCGAGCTGGGCGACCTCGATGGGCGCGCGGCCCTCCCGGGTCGCGACGTGCACTCGCTCCAGCTCGCCTAGGACTTACCGCGCGCGCCGCGCGAGCACGACGGATTCGATGATGGCGACCACGTTGTAGAGCACGATGGATACCGCGGTGATGACCACCACATCCGCCCACACCTCGTTGAACTTCGCGCGCCCGGCCGCGGAGATGATGCCGTAGCCGATGCCCTGTCCGGTGGCCAGCCACTCCACGAGCAGGGCGCCGGTGATCGCGCCCGGCACCGAGATCTTGACGGCCGCGAAGAACGCGGGCAGGGATGCTGGGAACGCGACCTTGCGCAGTGCGGTGAACCGCGACCCGCCATAGACGGTCACCAGGTCGAGCATCTGCGGCGACGCGGAACGCAGCCCGAAGACGATGTTCACGAGGGCCGGGAACAGCACAACGATCGAGCCCATCACGGCGACGGCGGCCTGCCCGCGACCGAAGATCAGGATGATGATCGGCGTCATCGCGACGAGCGGTACCGAACGCAACAGCATGGCGAGCGGCATCAGCGCGTGCTCGACGCCGCGGAACAGGGTGAAGAGCACCGCAATGAGGCTGGCGAGGGCGAGGCCGGCGATGAAGCCGATGGAGGCATCGAACAGGGTCTGGCCGAGGGCGGTGAACACCGCGGCGCGGCTCTCGGCCGCATCCGGATCAACGAAGAGGTACTCCCAGACGTCCAGGGGAGTCTTGCCGATGTAGGGCGTGACGTCGAACAGCGTGATGAGGCCGACCCAGACGACGATCACGATGACGATCGACAGCACGGCGTTGAGCACACTCCTGCCGACGGTGCGCGCGGTTGCCCGCGCGAACTCGCGCTGCAGGCCGCGGCGGGTGGCTATTGCGCTGCTCATGCCGCGCTTCCCTTCGACCAGGGCGCGACGAAACGCGCGACGAGCCCGATGAGGGCGTAGCCGGCCCCGGCGACGAGTCCGGAGACGATGGCGATGCCCCACGCGCGTTCGATCTCGAGGCCCTGCTGGGCGTTGGTGAGGGCCGGGCCGAAGCCCACGTCGACGCCGCCCAGATACTCGCCGAGGATCGCGCCGAGGAAGGCCGCCGGGGCGGCGATGCGCAGTGCGGTGAGGATGGCGGGCAGCGCGGCGATGAGCTGCACCGCGAAAAGCTGCCTGATGCGGCCGCCACCGTATACCCGCACGATGTCGAGGCTCGCGCGGTCCGCCGAGTTGAAGCCGACGAGGGCTCCGACGACCGTGGTGAAGAACACCGACATGGCGGCGAGCACGATCGCCGTCTCCGACGGATCACCCGAGGCGGGCGCCCCGAGCACGATGCGGATGATCGGGCCGACCGCCACGATCGGGATGCAGTAGCTGATCACCGCTATCTGGGTGGCGAGGTTCTCCGCCACCGGGACGAGCAGCACGACGGCCGCGAGGGCGAGCGCGGCGAGGTTCCCCCAGAGGAACCCGAGTCCCGCCTCGGTGAGGGTCACCCCGGCGTTGCGCCAGTAGAACTCGAAGCCGTCGTCGAACATCTTGAGCACAACGGCGAGCGGGGTCGGGATGGCGCCGCCCGAGCCGTCCGGTCGAGCACCGACCGACGCGAACACCGTGACGGCGAGCAGCCACCAGATGCCGATCGCGGCGACGGTGCCGATGATGCCCGTGAGCCAGGCGGGGAACCGCCGCATCAGCTGTCGGCTTCGACCGCTGCGCCACCCTCGCCGAACAGCAGCTCGGACGCCTGGTCGTGCAGGGCGTGGAACTCGGGGGTGCGCATCATCTCGGGAGTGCGCGGACGGGGCAGGTCCACCTCGATGATCTGCTTGATGCGGCCCGGGCGCGGGCTCATCACGGCGACCCGGTCGGAGAGGAAGATCGCCTCCGCGATTCCGTGAGTGACCATCAGCGTGGTCGCGGGCTTCTCGGTCCAGATTCTGAGCAACTCGAGGTTGAGCCGTTGACGGGTCATGTCGTCGAGCGCGCCGAACGGTTCATCCAGAAGCAGCACAGAGGGCTTCACCACCAGCGACCGGGCGATCGAGACGCGCTGGCGCATACCGCCGGAGAGCTGGGCGGGCTTGGCCTTCTCGAAGCCCTCGAGGCCGACCAGCTTGATCAGGTCGGCGACGAGTGCGGGATCGGCCGGGAGTCCGGCGACCTCGAGCGGGAGCCGGATGTTGGCGCTCACGCTGCGCCACGGCAGCAGGGCGGAGTCCTGGAAGGCGATGCCGAGGGCGTGCTGCTTGCGCAGCTGCGCCGGGGTGAGACCGTCGACGCGCACCTCCCCCGCGGACGCGGTCTCGAGTCCCGCGAGGATGCGGAGGATGGTCGACTTGCCACAGCCGGAGGGACCGAGCAGCGACAGGAAGGTTCCCTTGTCGGTGTGCAGGGTGGCGTCATCCAGTGCCACGACCTTCTTGCGACCGATCGTGAAGGTCTTGCTGAGGCCGGAGATGTGGATACCGCTGGCCAGGGTGTCAGCACCCTGGCCAGCGGTTTCGATGGTGCTCATTGGTGTGAGACTACTCCAGCAGCTCGGGGTGCTCTTCGTAGACCTCGGCGAGGAGGGACATGTCGAAGATCTGGTCGGCTTCGAGCTCGTAGCCCGCGGCCGCGAGGCTCGCGAGGTTCTGCTCGATCAGCTCGTCGCTGATGGTGAACAGCCCGTTGGCCGCGGTCTCGTCCGTCTGGATGAGCAGCTCATTCTGCGCCTCGGCCTGCTTGGTCTCCTTGGCGAGGTCGAGTTCGAGGTCCTTGCCGTACACGTCGACGGCGAGCTTGGCGCCGGCCTCCGCGTCGGCGATGGCGTCCTTCCAGCCGAGGATCTCGGCGTACAGGAACGCCTTGAGCTTCTCGCGGTCGTTGTCGATCGAGTCCTGGGTGACCACGAAGCTCTCGGCGACGAACGGCAGGCCGTTGTCGGCGAACAGCAGGTTGGCGACCTCGAAGCCCTCGGACTCGACGATGATCGACTCGTTGGTGACGTAGGCGAGGAAGCCGTCGACCTCACCGTTGACGAGAGGCGCCGGGTCGTACTCGACGGGAACCTTGGTGACCGAGGCCGGGTCGATGTCGTTCGCCGCGAGGAGCGCGTCGAACAGGGTCTCGTTGCCACCGGCCTGGACGCCGATCTTCTTACCGACCAGG
>Ga0247807_10001206_pt1 | contig 15387 bp, 17 predicted proteins | sample UWRJL074202C1_FD_179931 | JGI IMG/M metagenome (GOLD analysis project Ga0247807, IMG submission 179931) | Plant litter microbial communities from Arlington Agricultural Research Station in Wisconsin, United States - UWRJ-L074-202C-1 | ecosystem: Environmental > Terrestrial > Plant litter >...
CATCCAACAGTCGTTCCCACGGTATTCAAAAACTCGGCCTGAGTTGGCCGAGTGAAAACACTAGATGTAAGAATGGTTGCAAAGAGAACACTTAGCAAAAATGACGTGATTTTTGCCCCTCGCAGGATTGGTCTTGCCTCATGACGAAACTTGATAGTCTTCCTCCCCCCACCTGCACTAACTTAAGTAGTGCAATGCCCCTCTAGTATAGCACAAGCGGCTTAGGCGGGAGCTATTTCACCTCTTTCGAGAGCATGAATTCGATCGTGATCAAGTCCGTAGTAGTGAGCGATCTCGTGCCACAATGTTCGCTTGATTTGCTCGTATAATTCTTGAGGAGTTCGGACCACTTGTAGCATTGAGTGCTTAAATAAAGTGATCTTGTCGGGCAGCACAAAGGTGTAACTTCCCATCCGTTTTGTCAGCGGGATACCTTCATATAATCCAAGCAAAATATGACCCTCTTCAAGTCCAGATTTTTCAATTTGGTACTCGTCTGGATCATCGGCATAAAGGATCGCAACGTTATTTAACCCCTTGATATACTCTTGGGGTAGTTCGTCCATAGCCCGACTAATCAGTCGGTCAAATTCTTCGTCAGATAGTTCCATCGATATAGCAAGTATAGCGTTATTCTTTAGAAAACGTAAGCTTTTCGGGGTCTTCTTTTAAGTCGTTAATCACGGCTTCCCACTCTTGCTCGAGGACGGCCTCATCTATATCTGAGTTGAGGTCAATTGTTTCATCGTGTTGATAGTCATCCAACGGGCTGACAGTATCGTCATCGGTTGGCTCTACGGGTTGTAACTGGAGGAATTGTAAAATCGACATATATTTTTGTTTTTAAATTTGTATGTATCTATTTAAGCATAAATGGAATAAAAAGTCAATCCCCTACCCTCTTAAATACCCCTGAGAAAGCAAATACCCCGCCGATCTCACGATCAGCGGAGCATATGCTCGACGATAATCGGAGATCAGACGGGGGTTGGTGCGAGAGTTTCCTCTTGCTTGGTATCCGAAGGCAATCCTTTCTTTTCTTTTCGGTTGAAGTAGATCAGCGCGATGACGGTGAGGCAGACGATGATCACAGAGAACAAGGCTCTGTAAGTTGTCCAGTAGAACGCGGTGAAGAACGGAAACGTCACAACGACCTTTCCAATTACATCCGATTTCTGAAGCGGACCATCCTGGTACGCATCTTCAAACGAATTAGCGTCACCTCTGGTTTGAAGACTTCCGTCTTCATTGATGCGCAGGAGTCGGTGCGTCGTTGCCGTCGGCATCGAATCTTGTTGATAAGTGACGATCTCCCCCACCTTCACATCATCCGTGTTCTGGACGATTGCGATGGTTCCGGGTGGCATGACAGGTTCCATGGAGCCTGTCTGAATCACTGCGATCTTGAAAAACGCACTGAAAGCGAGAACCACGGCGATGGCGACAAACGCCACGAGTGGAAGCATCGCCTCAGAGAGTAGCTTCTTCATTGGTTATTCCTTCTAAGTCGTCTGGAGTGGATAGTTCGGACAGTAACGGTTCAACTTCGACGACAGATGTCTCTTCGACAACGGGCGCTTCGACAATACCAACCTCTTCAACAGCCGGTGGTTCTTCCGGTGTTACTTCAGGATCAGGCACTACGGGCTCGATGACGACAGGGTCTGGTGTCGGCTCAACGATCACTGGGTCAGGCTGCACTTCCGCGGGCGGTTCTTCTGACGAGGGTTCGTCAGTAGGCGCGTCTTCAGGAACTACTTCAGGCTCAGGTTCGGGTACAGGCACGACTACCTCGGGCATCGGCGGTTCAGTCGGGATGACTTCATCGGGGATGTTAAAGGTAATCATGACCTGTGCGGATTGTGAATCGTTAAAGTCCGCATTGCTAGCAATGGGCTTCAAACTAAAAAAGGCCACAACGAGCACCGTCATGACCATTACTACGTTGAGTAGGCGTGACATTAAGTGCTCCTTGGGGTATGTGGATTGCTATGGATAAGGACATAAGATTCTGAAGTGTTTCCGAATCTTATGTAGATGCCAATAGTATATAGAATATAGAATATGAGTTGCCCTGGGCGCTCTACTTCAAAAAAGAAGCGAGCGCCCAGGGCATTTTCAGAAGCCCGACGGCTTCTTTGGTTACTGCTGGGTCAGCGTGATCGGCAGATTGCCGCCGAAGGTCTGACCCTGCCACTCGTTACCAGCGGTGCCGCCGAGCTTGACGTCGAAGACGAAGGTCTTCGTCTCGCCAGGCTGCAGGACGCCGAGGTCCCAACCTGCGGGCAGGTTGAGCACCGAGACGAGTCCGACCGCGGACACGTTGCTGGGCCGCACGCCGACCCTGAGCTCGTTGTAGTTGAGTGCGGGGTTGGCGGCCGTCGAGTTGGAGAAGTTGCTCCCCAGGTAGACGGTTGCCGGGATCGAGCCGTCGTTGCGGACGTTGAAGGACTGCGAGATCACCTGGCCGGGAGCCAGGTTGTTGAAGTCGAGGTCGATCGTTGCGCTGTTGTCCACGTCGCTGACGCCGAGCACCACGGTTGCGGTGTTGATGTCGACACGGGCGGTGTCGACGTCGTTGAACGTTGCGAGCGAAGGGATGACGGAGTTGACGACGATCAGGGCAGCAATGCCCAGTCCGCCAATGGCAGCTCCGCGTCCGAACTTCTGGCGGGTGGTGGTGGAGGACATGGTGTCCCCTCTCTGCAGCAGATGCTGCGTCGGGTGAATCTGAATATGTACGTCCTGGTGGACTTCTTTGTCTCTCAACAAAGGCACAACGACGATCATACACTATAAAAAGTATTATTGCAACACTTTTTTGTTATTTAGTCTAGTTTATTTACGCAATTAATTACGTTGGTGAAAATATAATTTCTTATTAAAGTGTAACACCGACCAAATGTCCGATAAGATACGTAATCGCCATCGCTGCTCCACCCCCGATAAGTACCCGGAGTGCTGCAAATAACTTGTTGCCACCACCTATTAGAGCGCCGACCGTTCCAGATATCGCGAGTGTGACAAGCGAAACAATGACGATGATGAGCGCACCATTGTTACTGCCGATAAGCACTGCTGTGAGGATAGGAACTAACGAACCGAGCGCAAAAGCCGAGGCTGATGCAGCTGCTGCTTGTACGGGGCGCGCCTGCATTCGATGATCGAATCCGAGTTCATCACGAGCATGTGCCTCAAGTGCGCTTTTATCATGTAGCTGCACTGCGACTTGTCTTGCAAGCGCAGGATCAAGCCCGCGGTCTTCGTATATCTCAGCAAGTTCTTGTAATTCGCCCTCAGGGTTGTTCTCCAGCGCACGCCGCTCAATATCAATATCGGCGCGTTGCGCGTCTTTTTGCGAGGCAACCGAGACATACTCACCTGCTGCCATTGAGCAAGCACCAGCGACAAGCGACGCAATACCCGTCAGCAAAATGATCTTGCTATCGGCATTCGCTGCCGTTAATCCAAGCATAATACTTGAGGTCGAAACGATCCCGTCATTCACTCCAAGCACTGCTGCGCGTAACCAGTTGGATCGCTGAGAACGGTGGATTTCTCCTGGATGTGGATCTGTCATATTTCTATGATAGCAGCTTATGCTTTTTGCAAAGAGAGACTAATCTCTTTATCTTCAATCTTCACTGCTTCAATATGTGCATATTCGTTGCCTGTAATTTCGGCTGCGAGTGTTTCTGCTGCGATAACTACACCAAACTCAGCAATTGTCTGTGTTAGATCCTCATCTGAGGTGATAAGACTGAGCACAATACGGTCGTCGACATTAAGGTCTGCGTTTTTACGAGCAGCCTGCACGTATCGGATAATCTCGCGGGCATATCCTTCTCGCTTTAATTCGGGTGTGATTTCAAGATCCAACTCAAGCTCACTTCCTTGAATAACTTTTTTAACATTCAATTCTTCAGTCAATACATCCTCAAAGTTTACGAACTGTCCAAGCGTTGGGACGGTGATACTTGCTAGTGGCTGACGGATCTTCATTTTGGCAGCAGCACGTAAACTGAGGGCTTGGTTAACGTATTCACGAACAGTTTCCATGTCACCTACGACTGCTTCGTTGACGTGACCAACTTCAGGCCAGTTTGTGAGGTGAACGCTTTCTTCACCGGTAAGGTTTCGGAACAATTCTTCAGACAAGAATGGTACGAACGGTGCAAGAACTTGGCTGAGACGAACTAATACATAATGGAGTGTTCTATAGGCATTATTCTTGTCGGTGTCGTCCTCTGACTTCCAGAAACGTCGGCGTGAACGACGAACGAACCAGTTACTCGCGTCGTCGATAAACGGAAGAATTGGTTTAACGGCATTTGGAATATCGTAAGTATCCATGTTGTTGCCAACCTCTTCAATAAGCTGGTGTAAGCGACTGACGATCCACTGATCGAGTGGATTTTCGAGGCCTTCTGATGGGTCTTCGAGCTTGCCGTTGTATTCCCAGCCGTCGACTTCCGCATAGAGTGTGAAGAAATCGTACATGTTCCAAACCATGCTGAGTTTACGAGCAACATCCCCTACTTCTTTATCTTTTAATGAGAAGTCTTCGCCGGCAAGTAGTGGACTTGAAAGTAGCGTAAAGCGAAGACTATCGGCGCTATATTGATCCATGAGTTCGTTCGGGTCGGTATAGTTACCAACACTCTTACTCATCTTTTTGCCGTCATTTCCGGCAACGGTACCAGTCACGATCACGTTCTTGAAGGCGTTGTGACCAAAGAGTCCAACATTTACGGCGTGGACATAGTAGAACCAGGCACGAACTTGACCAACGTACTCAACGATGAAGTCACCAGGGAAATTAGCTTCGAATTTTTCAACATTTTCGAACGGATAGTGGAACTGTGCAAATGGCATTGAGCCAGACTCAAACCAGCCATCGAGGACTTTATCAATACGGGTGTAATGCACACCGTCGAGGTCAAATTCAATATCATCAACCCAAGGACGGTGATAATCATCCAGTTCTTTTCCACTCAATTCTTTGAGTTCGGCGTAACTTCCGACAACCTTAACGTGCTCTTTTCCGCTGTCGTCAGTTCCCTTCCAGACAGGCATTGCGGTTGCCCAGAAACGATCACGAGAAAGGTTCCAATCTGGTGCGGTTTTTACGGTGTGTTCAAAACGACCATGTTTGATGTGGTCAGGGAACCAGTTGATGTGCTCTGAGTTCTCCTCAAGCATTTGTGTCCGCTGACCTTCGATGTCCATAAACCAACTTGGGTGTGCACGGTACATGAGGCGGTGGCCTGTTCGTGGGTTGTGCGGATATTCGTGGCGAATGTAGTCAATCTTCCAGACGACACCGCGCTCTAACAATGTCTTTGCGACAGTTTTGTTAATTTCCCACACATCTTCACCAATCCAGTCGCCTTCTGTGTAGACACCGTATTCATCAAGAACATGTACAACCGGAATATCATTTGCTTTCGCGAAAATAAAGTCTTCTTCACCGTATGCTGGAGCAAGGTGGACGATACCGGTACCAGCATCAGCAGTCACGTAATCAGCACCCCAAACTTTGTGTGCATTTTCGCCTCGCTCAACACCGTTAAACGGTTCGTATTCTTGGCCGATAAGTTTTTGCTTTACCTCTCCGTGTGCACCAATAATCTCTTTGATTCGGTATTCAAGTGGTTGTTTTTTCTCGTCGATGAATACTTTTGGAACGAGGGCTTCAGCAACGATAAATCGCTCATTTGTATTTCCATTCACTTCGACAACAACGTAATCAAGTTGTCGCTCGTCAAATTCGTCGTCAGTATAATTCACCGCAAGCGCAGTGTTCGCAGGTAATGTCCAAGGAGTTGTTGTCCATGCAAGCATGTATGTTGGAACGTCAGCGCCATCTGAATGAACGAAGTTTTTCAGTTTAAATTTGACGTAGACACTTGGATCGGTTACATCAACATATGCACCGGCATCCATCGTTACTTCTGCTTTTGAAAGCGGTGTCGCCCACTTTGTATCGTACATAAGCACGCGTTCGCCTTCGTAAATCTTACCTTTTTCGTAAAGTTCTTTAAAAGCCCACCAAACAGATTCCATGTAATCTTTGTCCATGGTCTTGTATGCGCCGTTGAAGTCTACCCAGCGACCGATACGATCGATTGTATCCTCCCAAAGTGCAGCGTTACTCACCATGCTTTCGCGAGCAGTAGTGATATAGTCAGCCAGGCTAATCTTTTCACCAATATCGTGACGGCTTGTGATGCCAAGTTTTTTCTCGACGAAGTTTTCAGCTGGAAGTCCGTGTGTGTCCCAACCCCATACGCGCTCGACGTGTTTGCCTTTCATCGTTTGGTAGCGAGGCACGGCGTCTTTTACGATTGAGCTAAGGAGTGTTCCGTGGTGCGGCACACCAGTAATAAACGGAGGGCCATCATAAAATACGTATGAATTATCGATTGGGCGTTGCTCGACTGATTTCTCGAAAGTTTTGTTATCTTTCCAATAACGAATAATATCCTTTTCGTATTCGAGCGCACGGCGGCGAGTTCCTGATTGAAATTTCATTGTATGTCTCCTGGATTTAATTAAAATAAAAATCACTTCTTCTGAATGTCAGAGTCCACAATCTTGCGATATTTTAGGACGGTTCCATCTGACTTCCAAAAGAAGTGATTCTTTTAGCTCTTTATTGATCGCTGTATCGCCGCGTTCGCGTTCGGTTCTAATAGGTGTGCACCGTTCTTCCGAAGACCTGTATCACGGGTGATAGCCGCTATCCTCAAAAGGAGGTCTTATGATGTATTTTATCACTTCTCTATCAGGAGTGGCAAGTAGAGTCTCTTTGCTTACGCGAAAAGCGCGTCACCAAATTTCAAAACAACGAGCACAACCATCAATGCGATCCATGATAGGACAACCATCTGGTGATAGCCGCCTTTAAGGAAATTTTGGACCTTGTGATTGAGTTTTTCTTTAAGCCCAAACGTATTCTCTTTCAAGTTATAGTGCAGGAACGTCGAGAACATAATTGTCATCGCAGTGGTGACAATAAGGCACCATGGACACAATACCTGAATCACGTACACGCTTGAAAGGAAAAGCCAGTAAGCAAAGATCGTTCCGAGAAGCAACGCGATAGATGCCGAGATAAGAAACCAGCGTGGGAATTTAACCCCAGAAAGCCCAAGAACTGCAATTGTGATGAGTACCGGAAATGCGACAAGCCCAATCAACATATTCGGGAAGCCAAAGACATGTGATTGCCATGTTTGCATAACGGTCGTACAGTTCAAGACAACATTAATACTACAAGATAAGACTGCGTTTGGATCTTCGTAGAGATGGAATTTCTCGAGTGTCAGAATAAACGCTGCTGCAAGTGCCGCGATGCCGCCAAGCAACATAAATCCGAAGATAATATAGCGAGATTGGTGTTCGCTCTTCCCTCTTTTGAATAATTTATTGAACATAATAACTCACCTCACTAATCGTTGGTAATGGAAGTCCCCTCCATGTGTTTTGCATTTGCCCATCTTCTGAAATGGCAATCATGGTTGGATATTCAATAATATCGTAAGCACGGCAAAAATCGATGCCGGCTGGAGTGTCTGGTTCAAGCAACTCAAGCTCGTGTCCAGTTTGGTGTGTAAAATCACGCAGAAAATCGGTTACGCTTCGTGCGTAATCGCTTGCATCTCGATATACCACCACCACGCGCATAAGTTACGCTGCCTTCTTTTGTTCGTTGACCTGCTTGCGTTGCTCGAGGATCTTTACAAAGTCATCAAGTGTTTTGAAATCTTGGTAGACACTTGCAAAACGCACATAGGCAACTTCATTTCGAACTGCAAGCTCATCGAGGACCTTGTCGCCGATTTGCTTTGAAGTAATTTCATTTTCACCAAGGGCGTAGAGGCCGTCTTCGATCTCGTCGATCATCTCTTCAACTTCAACTTCTGAATCAAAGAACTTACCAACAGAGCGTTTTACGGCAATTGAAAGCTTATCGCGATCAAATAATGTGCGCGCACCGTTCTTTTTAATCACAGCGAGGTTTGGCTTTTCGATTCGTTCGTACGTTGTAAATCGTTTGCCATCAGGAGATTCGCGTCGACGACGGATTGTGACGCCGTCACTGACTTCACGGGACTCGATAACTCGGCTATCACCAATATTTAACTGTGCCATAGGGTTCTACTCCTCTGTCTTTTTATTGCGCTTTTTGCGGCGGCGTAGGAACGCAGGTGTGTCAGACTCGTCTTCTTTTTCTGGCGGCTGATTCCACATATTTTCTTGAGTTTCCTCGTTAAAGATTGCAGCTGATTCGCTGTGGTCTAAGTTCATATCAACATCGTTCACAACTTCTTCGGCCATACGGTCGTTGAGTGGTGTGACATTTGAAACGTCTTCAGATTCAGTTTCTTGGAAATATGCTGAGTCGAAACCAGTTGCGATCACCGTAATGATCAATTCGTCTTCGATTTCAGGCTTCAAAGTTGCACCGAAGATGATGTTTGCGTCTGGTGAAACAGCGCTTGTGATGATCTCGGCAGCTTCTTGGATTTCAGACATGCTCATGTCGTATCCACCAGTAACGTTGAAGAGAACACCCTTTGCGCCGTCGATAGAGACTTCGATAAGCGGTGATTCAATCGCTTGCTGTGCAGCTTGTGAAGCACGGTTGTCACCTGAAGCGCGTCCGATACCCATTAGTGCTGAACCGGCGTTGCTCATAATCGCCTTTACGTCAGCAAAGTCGAGGTTAATGAGTCCGTGTTCGGTGATCAGTTCAGAGATACCTTGAACACCTTGACGAAGCACGTCGTCGGCAATCTTGAATGTCTCAAGAAGTGGCGTACGGCGATCGATCGTCTGAAGGAGACGGTCATTAGGAATAGTGATGAGCGTGTCGACGTGGCGACGAAGTTGAGAGATTGCCCAGTCAGCGTTCTGACGGCGCTTTTCACCTTCAAAACTAAATGGCTTGGTTGCAACACCAACAACGAGAATACCAAGTTCACGAGCAACTTCAGCCACAACGTGACCAGCACCTGAACCAGTACCACCACCAGCACCGATAGTCACAAAGACCATGTCAGCGCCTGCGAGGGCTTCTTTAATATCTTCACGAGATTCATTGGCTGCTGCTTCACCTACTGAAGGATCTGCGCCTGCACCAAGACCACCTGTCGTAGAGTGACCTAGGTGAATCTTTGTATCTGCTTTTGAATTATGGAGTGCCTGCGCATCGGTGTTCATTGCAATAAATTGCACACCAGAAAGACCAGCCTCTTTCATACGGTTAACGGCTGACCCACCGGCACCACCAACACCAACCACTTTTATGCTGGCAAACGTCTGTATATCACTTGGTTTTACTTCAGGCATGTCGTCCCTTTTCTCCTCAGTCTTCTCTTCTTACTTTCCCTAGTATACCATTTCGGCGCAGGTAATAAAGGGGTGGTATGAATAGAAAATAACTAGGCTTTAAATCGAGCAAATAATTTAGTCAAAACACCTTGTGCGGTTTTAACTGATTGTTTAGATTTCTTGGCTGTACCAGAGGTAGCAATACGCTCTGAATCGATAAGCATAAGACCAATTGCAGTTGCAAATTCTGGTTTTTCGATATTGTCAGCGACACCGCCGTACCCAGTTGGCTTGCCAGTTCGAGCTGCAAGTCCCAAGAAGTTCTTTGCGTACTCAGCGATATGCTTCAGCTGCGCACCACCACCGGTAAGTACGACGCCACTTGGGAGTTTTCCTGCGCGGCCAGCTTTTCGAAGTTGCAATTGGACTGCTTCAAAAATTTCTTCAAGTCGGGCTTCAACGATTTCATCGATATCACTTGTTTTAAATGTCAGCACTTCCCCGTCGTGCTTCAAGCTAACGCCGGATTCTTCTTTACGAACAACCGCAGAGGCGTGCTCGAGTTTAATCTTTTCGGCAACTTCAGGATCGGTCTTTAGGCCAATGGCGAGGTCGTTCGTAATATTCGTTCCACCAATAGGAATTACGCCTGTAAATTGCAGATCGCCTTCTTCGTAGACAGCGATGCTTGTTGTTGCGCCACCCATATCGATGACTGCGACACCGTTTTCAAGCTGTTGTTCGCCAAGAACAGCATGAGCTGCAGCGATTGCAGTTGTCACAATTGTGTTCGGATGAACTTTCGCTGTCTCAGCTGCTTTTTGAACATTCACAAGGTATGGAGTTAATCCGGAAATAACATGTGCATCAATTTCGAGGCGAGTTCCGGTCATGCCGATTGGGTCTTTAATGTTGTCTTGGCCATCGAGCTTGTAGGCGTGAGGAATGACATCTAAGATTTCGCGATTCGCTGGGATCTTGCCGAGCGTGGCAACTTCTTCAATTCGTGCGAGGTCATCACGGGTAATTTCGTGATCAGCTGCACCAACCGCAACCATACCGTCAGCGTGTGTACTGAGGATGTGCGCACCGTTGACACTGATTGTTGCTGAGTCGACTTGGTAGCCACTCATTCGTTCAGCTTCGCCGAGTGCGTCGTCGATTGCCTGTGCTGGACCGTTTAAGTTAACGACAACGCCTTTGCGCATGCCGCTGTTTGGAGCTTGACCGACACCAACGATTGTTGGGACGCCTGTTGAACCGTCAATGTGTGCCACTACGGTCCTGACAGTGGTTGTTCCAATGTCGATTCCGACGGCGTAGGTAGAGCCTTCTTGCATGAAGCTTAGTATACCGCTTACGGATGATGTTGCAAAGGGGTCTACAATATGTTTTTACGGAAAGAGATAGAAAAGTTACTGCGCTTTCGTATCGAGACGCGCCTCTGCATCTGCCACATTCCTGTGGCGTATCACAACGACCGGCTTCTCGCCTTCCGTTTGTGGCTCACAGATCCAGGCAATATATGTCGTGTCTTCGATACTATTTTCAATAGTTGCTCCCACAACGTTATAGCCTTCGTCGGAAACATATAACCCATGTAATCGGGGCTTGATAGCATCGCTAATCATAAGACGCTGCGTGAATCCTTTTGCTGTGAAGTAATAATGGTCTTCACTCTCTATCTTTTGAGAAGAAAGGATAATACGCAGATCTTCTTGCTGTATGCGCTGAACAAATTCTTCAAAATCCATATCTCCATACCCAAACACAGACTTTTGGTTCATTACCCGAAAACCATCAGCTGGTCGTTCGCCAAGATCTTTGAAAGAGTCCAGTTTTATTACATATGTCCTCCAGCTATCTTCAGACAAGTTATCCAAGAACTCCCGAGTCACAGTATCAACAGCTTCGCTAATAAGCTGTTTGATTTCAGGTTCAAAATTTTTTGCTATTACCTCACTCGCCTTTATGGCTAATGTAGTGGTCATGCTTGTGATAACCCGTGCTCGTGTCTGCTCATCAGGAATAAGCGCACGCAGTCTAGGAAACTGGTCAATATGAGCTTCGATATCTTTTACAATATCCGTGGGTGAATAAGCCTCGATATCAGCTGATCGCCTTACTTCTTTCTCAAGTGTTTTGAAATGCTCGAGCGTGAGATTGACGGTGTCATTGGGATTCTCAAGATCGAGAGAGATGCTATGAAGTTCAGCATCTATTTCTTGGCCAGCCACAGTCTTTAAGTGATCGATCTCCCATATCCCTTCTGCTCTTTTACCTGACAAGGTCCAAATCATCTTTGACATCTTGTGCGCTTCACCTTTATATAAAGCTTTATATGCCTCCCATGTGAGCGGGCCATCAAAATTATGATTAACCCCAGATAGATAAAGCTCATCGATGATGCGATCGCGTTTCAGGGGCGCCTGATCACGCACATGTCGATATGCATCAACCAGCTCTGCCTGTGCCCAAATGAAATCGCCCGGCTGCTTCGTAAGACCAAGCCGGTAAAGCTGTGTGTACAGCTCTTTTATTGCAAGTGGGTCATGGTCGTAATCAGTAATCATCGCCAGATCCTTGTGCATGTCTGTTCGTCCCACTGGTTTGTCATCCATTTCGAGTGGTAGACCGCGCACAGAGTCGAGGTCTATAATGCCCCCAAGAATAGTCACATTTGAAAGCGTTGGGAAAGTATGAACCAAACCGATGTTGTGAAGTTTTGCAAGATTTTCACCAAGCAGTGAAGGAAATATATGCCGAAAGAAACGAGTTCGATCAGCTTCACGACTGTAATACAGTGGACGGAAATCTTCATCATTGGAATGTGTAGCATTGTAGACTCGAAAAATATGCTTCATTCGATCAGAAGCTGTTTTAGGCGTATCAAGATTAAAATCGGCCAAGCGATCGTTGATTTCCATTGAACGGCCAGTGATAAAAAACGTCATCGGCTCTAATGCTGAAGAAATTTTTACCATCTCCTCAATCCCCTTTTCATTAGCCGTATCGACAAGAAGGCGTCGCTTATATTCTTCTTGTGAGACTAGTTCACCTTTGTAGATAAGGCTTTGCGGCTCAAAGACACGACTAATCCATTCAGTCGAAATACCGGCTTGACGAAGCATACGCGAACTACGAATTACTCTTAACAGCGCATCACTTTCAAGTAATCCCATCGGAATATATCCAGATGGTGCTGTCGATGATTCCATAACCGTTCCGCGTGAAAAATTATTACCTTTCAATGAAAAGCTTGTATATGGATTATCAACTTCATCGTGCCATATCGCGATACGCGCTAATCTATTACGACTCGCGTTTGGACCCATCTCATATGAACGGCCATGGTTTTTGCTGACATGATATAAGTCACGCTCTGACGATTCGAATAAATGTGCGACTTCGTTATTCAATACAACAGGGGTTGAATCTTCTGGAAGCTGAAGTTCTGCAGGAATTGAGGCATCAAAGATCTCTTCGCCTTGCAGTGAAGTATGGACCCACCCCGGGATGTCTGTGGTGGAGAGTTCAGACATCTTAATTCTTAGGTATTGTTTGACTTGCCGTCAGACATAGATTTTCCATCAGTCTGTGTTGGCTCAGCTTGTGGTTTTGGTGCACGGCGAGAACGACGAGTTGCACGGATTGCAGCCTTCCAACCCTTTTCTTGTGCACTAAAAATTTGTGCATATGTAGGATCCGGAACAGCTTCGGCAGTTTCGCGCGCTGAAACAATGTGCTCAATCACGAAGTTACCTGCGTCACCAGTACTGATCTCTCCGTTTGAGTTAAGTTGCAATGCATCAGTTGCTTTAACGACACGTGCAAGCGCTGCAACAACTGCAGCTCCTTCAAAAGGATCTTGTTTAAGTACTTCTTGAAATGAAGTAACTTCTCCGGTAATTGATGGGTTTGTCTGCCATTCTGCAGAGTGGTTTGGTGCCATAATTTCTCCAATAAAACTTATTAAAGATTACTATTACATAATCTGTTGAGCATATCAATACCGAGGGCGTATCTTAAAGTGAAGATCGAATCATTGTTTTATATACTTCGGGCAGTGTTTCATTCCGTAGCGCATCATCAATAGAAACCCATTGATAGGCGTCATGCTCCCAGCTAAGGACAACTTCTGAATTATCGACATGTGCACTAAACCCAAGTATGACAATCGGATCCTTATGATTCTCGTCTAGTTCTGAAGACAAAATCTTAGCGCTATCAATCACAATTCCTGTTTCTTCAACGACTTCTCGAATTGCACCAGTTTCTGGAGATTCGTGCGCATCAACAGCTCCACCCGGAAGATCCCAGTTTCCTGCATTTACACTTAGCGATGATCGTTTCAAGAGAAGTACTTCATTGTGTGCGTTCAACAACACGACTTTTGCGCATACCAGAAAGAAAGATTTTATCTCAACATAATTTGGATCGTAATCGCTCATAAATATACCCCTAGAGTTGCGTTAAAATTTCAACACCGTCTTCGGTAATAAGTACCGTGTGTTCAAAATGAGCCGCCAGGCTTCCGTCTCGAGTTGAGATCGTCCAGCCGTCGTCTTCGGTGATAATTCGCTCACCGCCGAGTGTTGCCATAGGTTCGATTGCGATCGTGTCGCCAGGTGCAAGGAGCATGCCTGTTCCCTTTCGGCCGTAATTTGGAATGTCCGGTGGTGATTCGTGCATTTCATGCCCAATCCCATGGCCAACAAGATCACGAACGATACCAAGTTTGGCGTCTTTCAAAACCTTCTCAACGGCAGCACCAATGTCACCGGTTCGAACAGGGCCTTTAATCGCATCGATTCCAGCGTACAAACTACGTTCTGTAGCATTAATAAGATGTTTTTGAACACCGTTCGGCTCGCCGCCAACAACCATCGTAAATGCACTGTCAGTTTTCATATTTTTATACGTAATCACAAGGTCGAAGCTGACAATATCACCCTTTTGAAGAACATAATCAGTCGGAATACTATGAACGATTTGTTCGTTCGTAGAAATACAAATTGCTGCTGGAAAGTCCACTTCTGGAGTTTTATACGTCGCAATCGCACCGCGGCGCACAATTTCTTTGTCCACCCAAGCATCAAGTTCGAGTTCACTCACACCTGGCTTCACCTGCTTCTTTAGATCAGCAAAAATACCAGCCAAAATCTTGCCGCCATCGCGCATCGCCTGAACTTCAGCCGGAGTTTTTTCGCGCATTGCCATTAGCTTGCCAAACTTCTTGAAGTCAGCTCGGCTACAACGCGGTCATGAACTTGCCCGACAGTTCCGGTTCCCTCAATGTGAACAATAGGAACAGCTTGTTCTGTTAAGAAGTTAAGAATTGGATACATTTCCTGGCGATAAATACTAAGACGTTCGTCGATCGCTTCTGGAGTATCGTCAGCACGGCCACGAATTGCGAGGCGCTTCAAGAGTTCTTCGCGCGGCACTTCAAGCACTACCACTAATTTCACGGCACGGCCGTGGTCTGGCTGGCTATCGATAAGCCACTTTGCTTGTTCAAGCTGACGAGGGAATCCATCCAAGATAAGTTGGTCGATATTAGTTGCACCGGCAATCGCCTGCCCCATTACCTTTGTAATCGCTTCGTGTGAGACAAGGCCGCCAGCTTGCATCGTGTGCATTAGCTCGACATCTTTTGTGTCACGAAGGAGTTGCCCTGCGCTGAGCCATCGCCAGCCCATACGAGCTGCTAAGATTTGTCCTTGAACACTTTTTCCTGCGCCGGCAGGTCCGAAAAATACAATCATATCTCTATACTAATTGAACTGAGGGGTTACGCCAATGCTTCTTTTACAAGACGAGCGATTGTGCCACCGTCAGCAGCGTTGCCGAGTTGGCTTTTCACTGCACCAATAACTTGGCCCATTTGCGCTGCGCTGGTTGCGCCAGTTGCAACTATTGCTTCATCGACAGCGGCTTTAATGTCAGCTTCTGAAACTTGTTCAGGAAGATAGGCTTCGAGGACTTTTGATTCAGCTCGCTCTTGTTGAGAAAGTTCTGGGCGTTCAGCCCCATCGTAAATAGCGG
>Ga0247807_10001207_pt1 | contig 15386 bp, 18 predicted proteins | sample UWRJL074202C1_FD_179931 | JGI IMG/M metagenome (GOLD analysis project Ga0247807, IMG submission 179931) | Plant litter microbial communities from Arlington Agricultural Research Station in Wisconsin, United States - UWRJ-L074-202C-1 | ecosystem: Environmental > Terrestrial > Plant litter >...
CTCCACCGAGACCGAGTAGCCGCAACTTTACACCTCCCACCTCCAATAGCCTAGAGCTAGCCTCGTCGATTATATGTAGGTTGTTGACTTTGTACTCTTGGGTTCTGAACTTCTCAAGCACCCGCACATCTTCACATGCCCCCCAAACTGTATATACTGGTACATCTAGTTTGAATCCGCCGTTGAGGAATTGAGGGAGCTCAGACAAGGGAAGCTCCTCTGGTCGGAATTTTTGCTTCACCGATCCAGTGGTTTGTCCAATCGCCTTCTTCGTTGTTTCTGATATCAGAGGTGAATATTGCGCCACGTGCTTTAAGGTCCTGTAAATATGAGTTAGCATGAATTCGATCTTGAAAATAATTGCAGGCGCACTTTTCCGCAATACGTTCGAGGGAGGAGTCGTCATAGAAACCAAAGTCTCCAGTATGAATGATGTGATCAGCACGCGCCTGTTTGGCAAGCTCGTTCAGAGATCTTAGGTTTCCTAAGAATGTCAGCCTTGTAAAGTACTCCTGAGGTGCCTAGACCTACCTCGTACATCTGCTACGCAAAGCACTCTGACACCTCCAGTCTGGATTATTCTGCCGTTGTTGGGAAGTAAAGGTTGGGCTCCGGGTGGGACACTTCCATTTGGCAGATAGCCTGTAGGATTGCTGTAGGATGGGCGTTGCTGCAACATCGCGCGTTAGCTTACATTGGAGAATTGTGATGTGTATCTAGCAGAATCATGGATATGGAAAGACAAATGAGCAGGCAACAGCGAGTAATCTAGTGAGTCAAGCTTCCCCTTGGTAATATAGCTATTCGTATAGCGAATTACGTGAAGGAGCTGGAGAACACCGATAGGGAGGAAAACTTACAGATGCCATTGTTGACAAGGAGGATTGGTGCGGTCTACAGTTGTAGTGATGGAGTTGTATGAAGATTTGCCACGGATTTTGGGGTCTTCAGGTATTGGTGTGTGTTAGGATTATGATTTGGGAAGATGGCGGAGGTGGAGGGTGAAACTGTAGTGTAGCTTTTATTTAGGTGGTGCTTTCTTCGTTCTTCCAAAGCTGAGCGAGGATCATGTCGCGGCTGCCAAATTCAGAGCTTAAAACTCTATGACTTCTTCGCGTTGATTGGTTCGCTTATCTTTAGCGCAGATCTCTTCTTTAGACTTCGTCCCCTTTATTTTGAAGTACCAGAATTTACGGGAGAAACACTAGTACCTCAATTGCAGCGTACGTCTTCATGTCCAAGCCTAGTTTGAAAACTAGTCATTCGTGAAAAAGTAATTAAGTTGTATGGCAAGAGGTTATGTAAACAAACACCCACTTCTACTGGCAAATAAGCATGATTCAACAAAAAACAGAAACACTACTCAGAAATTTGCAGTTAGCTTTGATCTGTCAAGAGTAGCATTAATAATTTCTTCCATTTTGCTAACCAAATTATCTATTACGACACCAGAATAACGCATCAAACGTATCTGGTACTATACCTCCTGATTACTTAAGATAGAGTTGAGATGGGTATCATGCGAAAAAGTTCAGCGCCCCTCTAGTATTTCACGATTCAATTCTCCACGTTCGCAGCTCAGTTCGCGTTATTATATCGTTTGTATACCATTGCCGCTGCCAATACAGCACAAGTCGCTGCCCCAAGAGCCACATACAAACTTGTCCTATCTGGAGGCTCTTCCTCACTCTTTGGAAATGCCGTACTTGGATTTGTAGCTGCTTCCGCAAGAGTTACAAATAACTCACTAATGCTGTTCCATGTAACACTAACATGTAGCGGTGCACTCATGTTGAGACTCATCGTGTATTCATCTGGTTGCATTTCAGACCGCTGCGTTGTCTTATCTTGGTCTGCTTTGAGCGCAGTGTAAATTGCCGGTAGTTCATCGAGCTGAGGATATTTCTGACGTAAAGATACAATGTGTGAAAACGAGTCTGGGTCTGACGAATCATAGGTGTAACATATCAAATCACAAGCATCAAGCTTAGACTGATTTTCAAGAATAGCCGGTTCTAGCTCGCCTAACTCCTCTAAGATCAAATAACATTGCTTTCCACCTTGTAGCTCTACACTATTGACTGCAGTCCGGGGTTTTATGGTTGGGCGATAGAGTGAGTCGAATGGTCGATTTAAGAATGCGTCAAGTAGTGAAGACTTGCCGGAGGCTGGAGCGCCGAGCACGTAGCAGAGGACAACATTACGTTCAACACGCCCTGGACGACGTCTCCGCTTACGAGGTTTAGTAATCTTGAGAGCGGAATTAGTAGCAGTTCTGGGCCCAACTGCTGGCTCAAAGCCTAGATAGGCGAGGTATGCGAGGGTGGTAGAGGGTGACACAAAGGTGGTCATTGACCACTGCGCAAGCCAGCCTTGAAGGGTGATATGACCAGCTTCGTTACGAACTGTAGATGCAGGGAAATGTGAATCCAGCCAGAATGAAGGTAGACCAGGTGTGGGCGCAAGGAGAGCATCCAGTTCTGAGTTGTTTAGTCCCCCATCATTGTCCTTATCAAACACCAGGAATAGATCTACGAAAAATCGATAACCAGCAGGACTGAGCTCTGCAGATGAGTACTCCGGAATTTCAAATTTGGGGTGCAGGAAGCTGTCTTTCAAACTCAGACTGTCTGTGTAGTGGTATTGCCGAAGGATGATCCAGATAGTCTCGTGCCGTCCTTTTTCAGCAAAGATTTTGTTCAAGAGCACGAACCCGTCTTGATCAATCCCAGCTTCGGTGTTGCTACCTGGAGAAGACTTTTGTATAGAAATTTTGATGTTTTCCAGATCCTCTGGAGAGAGCGGCTTCTCGAAGCATTTTGCTTGGAAATCATTCATTTCCTTGTCGTTCAGGTATCCATCCTGGTCTTTGTCGTTCAGGTAGAAGATCCGCTTGAGAGCTGCCACGGCAGCTGGCTTTAAATTGCCCTCTTTGGAATCAAATAATGGTGCGATGGGATGCGTAACAGCTTTCTGGCAAAGGAAGAAAACCTCGTTAACATTATGGTGCTCCCTGGCACTTGTTCTGATGCAGGAGTCTATCTCCTTGAATTCTGCCATCACAGGCAGCATCTCATCTTCTACCACCTGCGCAGTATTTCCATTTGTTGTTAAATCCGACTTGTTGGCACATAAGACCACTGGCACATTAACCCCAAGAGACCGAAAATACGGCATCCAGAATAATGCCACTCGCTCATAGCTGTAGTGGTCAGAGTATACCAGCAGTATTACATTCGACTTGCGTATCTCCTTCCGCAAGGTATTTCGTTCTTGGGGCAAGGCGGACGTATCCACGATAGTAGTTGTAACATTTTCGGGAGTGCCAATGCTAGGTGGAATGGTGATTTGGGGAAGAACGGCTTGGATCTTGTTCGTTACGAAGACATCTTTAACGAGGGATGTGATGAGGCTTGACTTCCCTGCCCCTTCATCGCCGCAGACACAGATGCGAACTGTATAGAATTAAGCTGATGCCATGTTGTATGCCTTTGTACTTATGGCAGGCGGAGGTGGGTTGGAAGAGCTTACCTGTAGCCATGGTTGTGTTTCAGCCTACAAGCCTACAAGGCACCGTTATGGATTTCCCATCCCAACACAAGATATTGATATGGACCGGAATAATCTGATGTCTGCGTGTTTAATTGTCTTAGTAGATGGGCGAGGTACTTTGTGTTGATGTGTGATGGATGACTGAATGACGTTGCGGCCGCTAGCTTGTATATCGTACTCCATATAATTAAGCCCAAATGCAGCGCAGTGCTTGGAACAGGTGGTGACCCTTCCTTTACCTACAGAAGCTACAGCATACAATAAGACACGGAAATGGTATTTTCCCTAAGTAGATTCTACTGTAAGACGGTCTCCGCATCAAGCCATTACCACGCCCATAGGATGATATGCTGGGGGAACTCCCCAATTGGCAGCTCAATAAAGCGAAGGGTAGTAACCCCTCCTTTGATCCAATCAATTGAATCAATTCACAAACCGCATGCTTCCTTGCTCTGCCCCTATATATGTCTCTTCTCTTCTATTTTCCTTACCTATTGCATCCTCTACACCGTTATTGCATCTACCTTTGACACTAGACGCTCATCCATACTAGCTAGCACCTTCAGAATCGCACTGTCAAATCGTTCCGGGGTTTGGGATTTGCCCTTGACGCTTGACAAGCTAACCTCCAGGCTATTACCCCACATTGGTGCCTCGTGGTAGTCGTACCTTACAGGCGTTACTGGGCAGTGTGCAGTCCGAACGCTGACCCTCTTCTGAACTCTATCGAGCGGCTTAGAGCTGGGATTGGTCATTCCGACCTACTGTTTCTTAGGCCTGCCTAGCATATATATACGCACGACGTGCGCTGGTCTCCTCCATGACAACCATGTTGTAAGCAGAAACCGCCCATATCCTTTGCGCCTTGAGTCTACTAACAGCAATGAAACAGTGTGCTACCACCTCCCCCAAGATATCCGTCCCAGGCGGCGTACAATCTGCAAAATGGCGGACACGCCCCCATGGTTGAGACGAATAACATCCTGTCGCATCCTGTTGGCCCGGCATTTCAATTAGTGGTTGGAGAAGGTACATATGTCGAACTGATGACCAGCTGCACTCACTAAACGCAATTGCAGGAACGTATATCCTGAAAGAAGACCTGCATCTTGCGACACCTCCTCCACACCCGTCCGAAGCCCCCATTATCAACCCTAATCCGCTTGCCACAACTCCCCAGCCTGCAACTGCAGGAACAAAGATATCTTTGCTCTCTTTTAGCTCTAGAGCGAACCCACCACTGCTGTATAGAACCGAGACGAACAAAAGTACTATTCAAACCAGCATACAGGAACACCCGAATGAAAGTAGGAGCTCTGCCGAGGCTCCGGGTAGCAGTGACGGAGATGTGTCTGTAGCAGATAGTGCGAAGATGGCACTCTCAGTCGGCTCTGCTCCAGCGTTTGGCGAGGGAAACACGTCATTATTAGGGACCACCAAAGATGCAGGAAAACGAAGGAAGCCAAAGAACAATATTGCTAAGAGTAATTCTTCCTTCATCTCGCGGTGCATTGTGTCTGAGAATCTTGCCAAAAGATTACAAGATCGTGCGGCGGATGGCTATTTTGCATTTGCGAACATCAATCGGGCTTTCCAATGGATTGACTTATCGTCTCCACAGAAGGTAATGCTTAGGATATTAAATGTGAACCGACCGCTAAAAGTTATCAGGTGGACCACTTGACGAAAATCCTATTTACAAAAGGGCATTGTTTGTGCCATGATATCAATCAAGTCACTAAATCTATGGCACACATAGATCTCATAATGGGTTTCTCAACAGGCGAAATTATCTGGTTTGAGCCAATATCTCAAAAGTATACTAGATTAAACAAGAATGTAAGAGCTAACTGCAGCATCTTGAAGGACGTTTCAGGCTGACGATGTTAGGGCATAATAAATGCGACTCCAGTCTCTGAAATCCGGTGGATACCTGGCTCAGAGAATCTGTTCCTAGCTGCACATATGGATGGCTCGCTTGTCGTCTACGACAAAGAGAAAGACGATGCAGCGTTTCTACCAGAAGAAAATGGTGCAGGTGCAGATGGAGCATCCGAGAGCGACGAGAAAATAAAGGAGGTGACCAAAATCCACATTGACAAATCAGTGCATTCGAAAAATCAAAAGTTCAATCCTGTTTCTTTCTGGAAGTTATCCAATCAACGGATCAATGCATTTGCTTTTTCGCCAAATAATAGATACATCGCCGTTGTCTCAGAAGATGGCACTTTACGAATCATTGACTATCTAAAAGAACAGTAAGCATGATCTATATCCTCACAAGCAAGAAGCGTGTTATTAATATATACAGGCTCCTTGACCTTTACCAAAGCTACTACGGTGGCTTCATCTGCGTATGTTGGTCACCTGATGGCAAATACGTCCTTACAGGCGGCCAAGATGACCTTGTTACCATTTGGTCTCTAGCTGAAGCTTCAATCGTTGCGCGTTGCCAAGGACATCAATCATGGGTTACCGCTGTGTGCTTCGACCCATGGCGGTGCGATGACCGAAGCTATCGCTTTGGTAGCGTTGGTGAGGATGCTCGACTTCTTTTGTGGGATTTCAGCGTTGGTATGCTGCATCGTCCGAAAGCTGTAAGTATCTCAGCCAACAAGAGTCATCCCCCTACCAATATAATTGTAGCTAACAGAACGTAGATTTCTGTAAGGCAGAGAGGAAGCGGAAGTGTTTCCTCACGGCTCGGACCCAACAGATTACGCTCAAACTCGAGTCTCTCTGGGGAAAGCGATACCGAAACTACGATACAGCACCCTGTTGAACCCAGGGCTTCTACAGCTATACTGCCCCCTGTCATGGTAAATTAAAGATTTCAGTTTCTTTCTTAGTATCCCATTTAATCCTACATGTTTACTGATAATCTCCAGTCCAAAGCCATAGATGACGATCCGCTCTGCTGGCTCGAATTTACTGAAGAGTCCATCATTACAAGCTGCAACAAAGGTAGATGAAGTCTTGTTCTTCCGATTTGACAATTTACTGATATAATTGCAGGACATATTCGAACCTGGGATCGACCAAAGGATACTACGGATGAGAGTGAGGTTGCTTCATCAACATCATAAATGAGGAATCTAAATTTTTTGGCTACATTGTATATATCCCTTACTTATGAAACAATTGGAGTGAGGCAGTGAATGGCAATCTGGCTTGGATGAATCTAACACATTTGGGGAATTGTTCTTTGTGTAGTAGGAAAACAGCTCGATTCTCTATGGTGATCGTAGGTGGGCCGGTAATGCAAATATTTGAACTCTACCACTGTGAAATGTCAGCCTGTTTCTTTGTGGAATTGTTGTTGTTTTTGCATCTACAGTCAAGATTCCCTAAACAAGATAGCTTAGTAACTAGCCCTACCCCCGTCACTTATATTCATCAAGCGGGAGTGGAATCGTTTGCAAATAATAATTCCGCATAGAGCCGACTGGTGGCTAAATCCAGAAGACTCCCTTTCTCTTTTTGAATTGTCACCCATACTCTCCCAGCATTATGCAGGATGGATGGATAAATAATAATAATGATATATATCGCTTGTCTGTGCTTTTGCCTATTGGCATTACACTGCTAAACCATCATCGCCCCCCCGCCCGGCGAGTCCTATGTGTACAGCTGCTACTACTTTAAGGGTGGAAACAGGCTGTATGCAAAATTTAGTTTCCTCTACTATCCAAGACAATGATTCCTTTGTACAAAAAGCGTTTGAATCGTTGATCTACTTTGCCATACAAACTAAGCCCCCGTACCACGCATGGTTGCCAACTATGGTATTGAGCAAAACACCACCCGACAATCGCAAGAAAGATCCCCCGCATAGCGATAAAACCCCGATCGACTGATTTATCCTTCAGATACAAGTGGCAAATGCTCGACGGGTTCAACATTCGTCAACACTGCCCAAGACTTCTGCCTTCTTCCGATTCTGAAAGTAAGGATCTTTCACACTCTAGTGACTTAGCCTGGACACGAGGTATTGATAGCTTCACAAGGCCTGATGATTACGTCACAAGAGAACTGCTAAGCCAGGAACCAACTTTGCAGTACATTGACAGGCCGAGTTATATGAGCGTGGACCCATAGATATAAAAAAAGCATTGTAGCTGATCGAACATTAGGTGATGTTGTAAGTTAGCAAACTAGGTGGAGAATGCTCCCTCCGGTATGACAGCCTCAGCAAGGCAGTTTAATAGAAGTGCTGATGGAAATATATGCTCATTTTCACACGTTGCAGGTATCTCCTAGCCCCTCTTCCCCCTTCACATTAACCATCTATATTTTGTTGCTGTGGGTCATTTGTCTTATAGTATACTCAATAACACGATCAAGAACCCCTGCAATTCGCTTAAATAGGGGGTAAAAGATTTGGCTACCATTTATTTACGGCGACACCAACAAAATGTGAAGCTATTAATGCTGGAAGCCTATCAGAAATCTAACAAGGTATTCTACTGTGGCAACTGGTTAGCATTACTTATCGTCATTCTTGGTCCAACAATCAAATCCTAAGCAACTCCACGAGATTGATTTTTCGTGCCAAGCTAAACATTACGCGTCCAATGGTTGGTGCTGAATCGTGCGAATGCCCTCTCTATATGCAGCCAATCAACATATTGTAATTTGCGATGATTTCCTAGATTTATCCACCTGAGGAACTCTGGATACCTACGCAACAAAACTACGTGTATACTTGTGCGGTGTAACCAGGACCCCACCGAAACATGTACTGATTCGTTCAATACCAGCTGAGTAGCCGTGACGAATGTCTGCCTTCTTGGTTTCATGATCCTTTAAGTGAGGGGAATTGTGGGCTTACTGCTGGTTGTTCTGTAATTGCTTTGTTGCTGTTGGACGCCGGAGAATGCTTAAAATGACTTAAGCATTTTTAGATCTAGATTCCTCATCTCTGTTCAGTACGCAAGCAGGCGCCACAACACACCGCGTGTTTACGACCGAGCTCTCAAAGTTGTATCCACTGATAGTGACTGGGTCTAATTTGTGTATTAGACCTGGTTACTGAGGATACAGAGTGATCAGCCTTGTATAAGTATAGACCGCTCACTTCATAAACATTCTCCTTTGCCAGAAACTATCACTTGCTTCAGAACTCACTCTCGCTTCCAGGACCTCACACAATACACAATCACTACACATAGTCAAGATGCATTTCTCGCAAGCACTCATTGTGCTCGGCGCCACAACCTTCTTTGACCAAGCCTTCGCACATCCTGGACATGATATTCGTGAAGAGATCTCAGAGCGCAATGAGTTCTTTAAGAACAGCAAGAGAAACTTGGATCATTGCTCAGGTGCTTTGAAGAAGCGTGGAATGCAAGACTTCCAGCAGCAGCGCCGTTCAGCAGCGATTGCGAATGCGAGAGCTGAGCGAGGTCTACCACAAAGTTAGTATTTTTCAAATCCGGAATGATTGGTACTAACCATGAAACAGAACGAGGCCTCACCAGCCGCGATGCAGAGACTGCTCTGGCAAAATCTCATCTTTCATCTCTTGATGTCTCTCCCACAACCAGTGGTGTCGAGGATATCATCTTTGGCAACTCCTCGTGTCTCCTTTCTCCCGAGGTGACCATTGGACCTTACTGTAAGCATACGCTCCTGTTTCTCATACTACTCTGTTTCTGATCATCGACAGATGTTTCCGGAGAGTACATCCGTCAAGACATCCGCGAATCACAGGCCGGTGTCGAGCTCATCCTCGACGCACAATTCATCGACGTCGACAGCTGCGAGCCCATCCCAGAGCTTACCTGGGACATGTGGCACTGCAATTCTACCGGAGTGTATTCTGGAGTTGTCGCCAGTGGTAACGGTGACATGAGCGACGAGTCCAATCTTGACAAGACCTTCCTACGCGGCTTGACTACCACAGACTCTGATGGAGTTGCCCAATTCACCACCACCTTTCCAGGACACTACACCGGTCGTGCGACCCACGCTCACGTCGTAGGGTACCTCAACGGTACCGTACTTGATAACGGCACCTACTCCGGCGGATCCATTTCGCACATTGGTCAACTTTTCTTCGACCAGGACTTGATCACCGAGGTTGAGGCGACCTCCCCATATTCAGAAAACACCCAATCTATCACAAAGAACGCCGATGACAGCATCTTTTCCAACGAAGCCGAAAACGAATCTGATCCCGTGGTAAACTACGTTCTCCTTGGTGAGACGGTAGCCGATGGAATCTTTGCCTGGATCAGCATTGGTGTTGATGCTACCGCTGCATATACCGGCCAGGCAGCAGCTACCCTCACCGCCGATGGAGGTGTTGAGAATGAAAGTAGCGGAATGGGAGGAGATGTGGGCGGAGACATGGGCGGATCTGGCGGACCCCCGGGTTCTTCCAACAGCTCCGGAGCAGGCTGGAACGGAACGGCATCTTCCAACAGCACCTCCGCTAACTCCGGATTCGCATCTGGAACTGCAGTGATGAGTGGTGTTGCCAGTACGAGCACTTCAGCACCTGGGTCTACTGTGTCTTCCGCATCTGGGTCTGCCGCTTCTTCAACAGCTGAGGTCTCAGCTGCCGCCATCAGAGCTCGATCGCCATTTGCCCACATCTTCTCCCTTTTCATTTAAAGAGTGAAACTCTGTAGTAAATATTGAGTGACTGGCTTAGTTTCTTTTCGTTTTATTTCACTGTGTATATATATAGTAGCATTAGCCTGGGGTTGGGATTGGTAAGAGCCTGAAGAATGACAAAAGAAATCATCCCAAAACGTGTGCAGCAAAGATCCTAAAACTATAACCAGAATAAATTGAATATTTGACTCGTAAATCTTCAACAATCTTAGTTATCCTATAACTGCAACTAATTTACTCACATGTATACACCGGATTTTGAATCCGCAGGTTGCAAATCGGCCTTGGCTCTTCAGACCCGTTAAAGACAAAAGCTCAACTTTAGCTTTAAAAATACGGCCAAAGAACAGATCTGTTCATCATTTTCAGGTCTTGGCCATTGAACTGCCGGCAACATTTGACTTCTGCCTTGACTAATTCACACCAAGTTGACAAGCTGATTAGCCATGCACGCAGGCAGCAGAACCTCATTTGGGCGACACGCTCATGAACGCGGCTTTTGACGAAAACCTCAATACGGCATTAATTCACAAATTCTTAGTCCTCCGATTCGAAACCCCTCGAACGGTGAGCCTGATCGAATACCTTACCAAGCACTAAGCACTATATGGTTGCTACTTATGCGCACCGAACCCGTTTTCAAACCTACCGACCGATCCACGGCACGAACGGGATTCGCATGGCCGCTGGTTACTCACCTACATAGACTTACTGCGGCCAGCAGCCAATTTCACAGCTCCATCAGAGAGCCAGCCCTTTGCCATATATCCGGTAGCGGTCTTTATCAGTTCGTGGTGCTAGGGCTCTTACCATCCCCATAATTTGGCATCCACCGCGTATTTACGAGCGGCAGGGCGCAGGGAATACGTCAACCCAAGACCTTGTGCCCCGTTTAGCGGCTATAGCGTTGCCATTTTAGCTTTCTAGATGCTTAGCGGGGCTCGAGACCATTGGATCTTCGGTTTGGAAAGCTTTTGCAGCCATTTCCAATTACCTGGGTGAGGCCGTCCAGATCTGTTGATCTTGTTTCTATGGTAACTCTCAAATGTCCATCCTTTAGAGTAATAAGGAAATAAAAACTAGTTGCTATATTCGCGGTGCACAGAACAATGTGTGCACATTAATAAATTTATAGGTTACCCTGTCTCTATCTAAACTGTGTATAGAAAGTTTGTGTGTAGATTCATCTAGCACGAGACATGAGCATTCTAAAACTACGTGTTTGATGAAGAAGAATGGATAAGTATTTGACATCTTTAATTGATTTATTCTTAATTTGCACTAATAACATGATTTGAATTATACATTAGATGAAGTAGTCTTTCAAACTATCCATCTTTTGGTAGGCGGTCGCCATACCCACTGCGCATCTGCACTTCTATATCAACGTTGCTGGATTTCTTCCGTACTCCTTGCAAAGCGATTATCCTATAGCTTTAATGTCCATTCTCCCGTCCAGTAGCTTACACCAAACTCCAAAAGCCGTCATATCGTCATAAATCGTTACTTGGATCACCTCTTCAAATCGTCATCGGATACCCTCAAGGCCGTCTCGACTGACTGCCACTGGTAAAAGCCCTCAGCCTTCCCTTGACCTTCACTTTCAAGGTGTTTGCACTGTTCTTCTCTTCCTTCTCCGCTCTCGCATCAGCCCTATCCAGGTCTCCCAAGCTCAGCCGTCCAAAGCTCTTTTGCTTCTCGGGTCTGCCCATGACCGGGGGTGAGAGCGCAGAGTCCAGCGACTCAATGGACGAGGACGAACCGCGGTGCTTGCGTTGTTGCTCGTACACGTCCATTTCAGCGAGGATGTTGTTCAAGGCGGTGGGACGACGCAGGAGATCGGGCGGCGTGAGGGGAGAGCCCTCGATGAATTTGGAGGGTCGGAGGGGGTTTGGCATAGTTGGTGGGCTGGACATGGCGGGATGTGGTTATGGTTGTATAACTGGTTGTGTGGTTGTGTGAGTGATTATGTTGAATAGTTATTGATTGTGTGCATATATGGATTATTATGTCACGTCCAAGCACATATATGTGGGAAGGGGTTGTGAGGTCGAGCGTGCAATGAACAACTTCTGCTCCAGGGGGAATTCAGCAAACATATAAGATGGACCTGGTTGGTGGTGGGGCAGCTTGCTCATTTCCTATTTTTGGTGTCGATCGGTGGTTGTAAGGAGGCCTATTTGGGGATCTCGGAACGGTCAGTCATCTGCGAGGGCAACTTGCGTGTAAACCTACCGCCAAAAGAAGATCTCTAGGTCTGGGCCCCACGGGCCACGAAGAACAGCATCACGACCTTCATCCACATACGAGTTGGTGGCGTTGATGCACGCAGAGAACGCGCACGGGAGGCTGAAGGGGAAAACATCCTGGGAAATCCTTTTGGCGTGGGATGACGTCGATATATCTCGGCTGGGTTCCCTTACTCCCTTACTCGCTGACTGGATGGTTCTGAGGGTCAAGGTGTTGTTCGCTATTGGTAGGTATATAGTATCATTATACTATACTACTGCTTCACTATTTCACTAGTTCAACTATATTACCCCTTCGCTTAACGGCTGCTGTCTCCCGTCGAGCCCGACTCAGAGACCGATCTGGTCGAGGGAGGTTGGCTACTTACCGTACATGGGATGCTGTTCAATATACGTCGCGTCTCCCAAAGCAATCTAAGGTGACCGGCCAAATTGAATGCTGCTCGCCATACCGAGACGTCATAGGAAGAATCCATATCGGCGCAGTATGTCGCAGTCTTGAGCCACCTAGGAAGGTGATCTATCGTCCGAGGGCTTATGAAACCTTCACATGACATCAATCAGAAGGCGAGCAGGCAGAAGACGATCGGTTCAGTATGAGAGCAGTCACACAATATGTTTATCAAAAGGTAAATCATCACAGGCCCGCCTCAAAAAAACTTTCGTGATGTCAGGATGCACGGAGTCGGAGCATTTGCAAATTGGATCTTATCAATAATGTAGTTCCGTGCCATAAATTATTATTACTAAGCTTTATTTTCTCCGCGATAGAGTTTTCTAGTGCTCGAGAGTCGTGTTCACAATGCCACAAGCACGCAATCTACACCTGGCTCCCGCTGCTAGTGTGTAGTGAATTCCACTACAGAAACCTACGTAGATGAAGCCATCGCTGTACAGTATTTGATCTGCTCTGCCTTGAGGGTGAGCATCTAATTTGCAGCTTGACCAAAGTTTCAGTCGGCTTCAAGTGCTACTCAAATAACAACACTCTCAAGTCCGTCGGGTTATCTTCAGCCAGAATATTCATCCTTCGGCAAAATGAGCAACGCAGCAGCAGCAAGCGTCGAGATGGCAGCTGGACCACTAAATGCAAAAATAAGAAGACCTCCACCTGTCATTTAATCTCCCCGGCAACATGGTTTCCCAAATTTTAGCAACTTCCAAAGGAAGAAACCTTATTATGGAAAACTGGACCAAATCCATGAGGTGGATACGATAAAGGAAGTCTCATACTTAGATTCAAAATAAGGAAGTTCTCGGCAGTCAATGTGAAGGATTGGATATCCAAATCTACCCTCTATGGCAAAGAAGAACATGTGAAATTACTCTACCTTGGATTGAAAGTCGTAGATAAAGTACTCACATAGAGGGTTTGCGTTGGAAAGAAATCTTCAGCTCTATAACTTCTACCTCAAGGTTACCTTCACGGTACATAATATGAACATAGAGCTTTGCAGCAATGGAAAGAGATGGTAGAATCGTTGATTTTCTAACCGTAAATTTACGAACTGTGCTCTGTATGACCTAAAATAAATTTAATTGCCAGCTCTCGTCACTTGAACACTTTTTTAAGACATCTTGCTACTACTAATCTAGCTCGACGGAGCGCTCTTCTTGTACTTTTCACACTTGACTTCTACCCTCAATATCAAAGATTCGGAGCACCTTGGCAGTTCTGAATAACGTTTTTCATAATTCTGTGATTAAAGGATGGTGAGACAAGTTTCTCTTTCTTTAGGGTTCGATATCTCTATATATTGTAAGCTCGAACGGTCGATGGAAGCAATGAAGTTCAAAGTCTCGCCAACTCAAAATTCGATTCAAGAGGCACACCAATCGCCACAAATGTTTATACTCCAAATCTCAATTGATAAAAAAATGATATGGTCTTGAAAAACATATGTCAGTTTGTACCTTTGAAAAAGGCAAAACGGGCATTTCCGTAACTGCTTGAGAAATGCAATAATATTCCTAGCTTTCCACATCGAGCAAATAGATAGTAGGAACTTTGCTAACCATTAACATCCATATACCTGTCAAGAACCCCATATACGCTTAGTGAAACCAGAACAGTTCCATGCTAAAACTCCATGCTGCGCGATAATTCAAAAGTAATTCCGCGTCGCCATAATTAAGCCAGTGGATATTGATATCGACATTCAGCCCACACCGCCAAGCACGAGGAGGGGTCGTAGCTGACTGGAGCAGCCAAATCGCGTCTTCCTCCGCGTCGCTCGCATCCAGACCTCAACTGGAGCACCTACGCTCGCGACAAACCACCATGTCTAGCACCAGCAGACCCGCGGCATCGGCATCCACTACTACCGCACCAGGCGGTGGGGAGAAGTCGTTTTTCGAGCAGCAACGCGAGGTGCTCTTGAAGGAAATTGGCCTCGTAAGGGAACCCCCCCCCGCGTCTTCTCAACCCCTCAACCCCATTGCGCTGGCTGGGTGGAACGAATCATGGGGGGCTAATGAAGAATGTGCTAGAGCTTTGAGCATGTGCTCGCCAATATTAACAAGCTGAACCGGTCGCTGGAGGGCGTTATTGCTGTGAGTTTGGAACCCCTCTTGGGTTTATATCCATGTTTGGTCGAAGGGGAAGGCTGACAGGTAGTAGGTTGGCAATGAGTTCAGCTCGGTCGAGGCGCTCTGGTCGCAGTTCGAAAATGTAATGGCGAAGGATCCAGAGGTGGAGACGGGGGGACAAGCTGCAGAGGAGGGAGATGCACAGCAGAGCGAAGACGACACGCAGCTGGGAGAAGAACGTGGCGGAAGGAGATGAGGAATTTCAAGATGGCGTAGGGTATCAAGATGGAGGCACGTTACGAAGCTATGAATTACAGGCGTTTGGGAAACTTATACCTGACAAATCACCTAGAAAGCAATGGAATAATCTGAAGTTTGTGCATTTTCATTTATGCCTTTAGTCAATTCATGATACAAAAGAAAGCCAGGCATCCT
>Ga0247807_10001210_pt1 | contig 15359 bp, 12 predicted proteins | sample UWRJL074202C1_FD_179931 | JGI IMG/M metagenome (GOLD analysis project Ga0247807, IMG submission 179931) | Plant litter microbial communities from Arlington Agricultural Research Station in Wisconsin, United States - UWRJ-L074-202C-1 | ecosystem: Environmental > Terrestrial > Plant litter >...
TCCTTTGGTTGTCAGCAACCTTTCCAAGCGATGCTCAGTGTCAACACTAACGTAAATGCAACTAGAAGTAAATGCCATGTTGAACACATCAAGATGCGAATTCTTTTCAAATTCAGATTACTCCTGTACCTGGATATACGATCATTTATAGTAGACTGGGCAATCCTTGTTCTTCTTCTTCAACTACTTGTATAAACCTAGCTCCTACCATATTCCAATCACATGGTAATATCTCCTGGTTTTACGCGTGGAGCGGCAATCTTGGCAGCTTGGTGAGTTTGCTCCTACACTGACGCCTGGTATCAAAGTACTTGAATATCTCGACCTTTAAGTTATGTAGAATGTAAGGTTAATCATGAGTATTTCGAGTTTAGCTTCAGCACGAATCTAAATCACTCGTGGATTAGCACTGGATGTCGAAAGACTTTGAAGAATAAATCTCAGATCTTTCATATTTACTTAATTCTATCCCTGGGTATTTATTTATCAGTTGGGAGAGGCGTGCCGAAACCCGAGATTAATATATCTGTGGGCAACGAAGAGTGGCATATCGCTTCCCACACCAAAACAAAGGTTGACCGCAGTAGTTCTAGGCCTTCGTGTGAAAAACACCTAAGATTCAATAGGGAAAGTGTCTTACAATGCATTCCATGGTGAGTATGAGGATCAATAGTACCAAGACAATCAAGTGGGTGGACACTATCCGAGTTGCCGACACTTTGGTAATCATACCAGCAGAGATATTCCAATTACAAGAAGACGAGTGTACTTTGCACGTAGGTAAATTATAATACGCACATGAACAAATCTGCTACTGGCCATGGCAAAGTACGCTCTTATTCTCTGGCTTATGAAGCCATTGTCAGCTACTCTCCCTCAAAGTTAGCACAAATCGCTTAGGCGGCAATAAAATCTTCATGACAAATGAGTATTGATGGCATGGCTAGGGTCTTGTTGTTACTAAACCCGAAAGTAGTTACATCAACCATTTGAGCGAGTGCATTTTGGTCAAATCAAAGCTGACTCGTGGTGCCTTTTCATCGACCCATAAACTAACAAGTGGTTTCACTTCTCTAAGGAAAATGCCATTTTTAATGCTCATAACATATTCCGGCATCAACTCCCTACACGCAAACCAGGGCCTTAACATACGATTGGTTTGGCTCAACTTCAGAGGAACAAACTAACCTTAAGCCACTAGTTGCTCCTGGATATACCTATCTCGATGGTCAAGTTTTACATTCTTCCTAACGGAAGACGACAGTGGAAACTTACTTTGCTTAAAGCCTCAAAGATCTATAAAACGTCCTGATTAAATTCAGTCAACTGTCATGCCCGAGTTATAAATGAAGATGAGTATAAACGCAAATTACACTGTAACTGAACAAGGCATGTAAATACTTGAATCTTCGAAAACTTACCACCTATATCACCCGTCAAGAGAATTCAAAGAGGCGTCGATCTCTCGACTTAGCAATCAACCCACTCTTACCTTGAGAAGTCAACTTTGCAATCAAATTAGTTTGAAAGTCCAACAAGAACCAGTTGGCAATCGTTCAACAGACCGAACCTACCTTAGCTTGATGTAGCAACCAAACTGAGGCATCGCAGAATAAAGCGAGATTCACTACTACAAACAACACCGGGATATCAAGATGTGTGCAACGAACCAAGAGAAATTCTGGACCTTCGTAACTTTGATTATTCTAAGTTCTAGTATCCCACCAAAATAAAGTAGAATAATATCCTGTCCAGTGTGTAATATTGACTCTATAGCTCAAGTCTCCTCATGCATCAATTTTTTAAATCTCGAATCAATTATCTTTCACTCTACTAATTTAAGCCGTTTTCCTGTTTCATAAATGCAGACTGCTAACCTCTTTCTTCATCACTATATATATGATACTTTGAAGCTAAGTGGCGTTAGGTTCCGACGTGATCTTCTCGCTCTCAAGAATTAATTCAAGTAATAGCTTGAAACCCATTAGACATAATCGACAAATCTTTACAAACATTGACAACCGCAATTATCGTGTGCAACAAAGTAGAGGCTTCCCAACGATTTTTCAGCTTCGTGGAACTCAAGGTGGACGGGTAGATCTAGTGAGGCAGTGTGCCAATATCCAAAAAATCAACAACATGTCAAGTCAAAGGGTCAACTAAGGGCGCACACTCTCGGCATCTAGTTCACCTGCACTATATATCTCCCAGCAACTGCAGATGTTTCTCCTTCGATCGTCCGTCCGTACAATCCCGCGAAACTTGAAACCCTTTTCCCAATCAGCAGCACGTAGAGCAATGGCTTCCTCAACCGGAAAGTATGAATGGGTGGTCATCATTCCAGATCACGGGGGTGTCTTGGACAAGAGAATGGAGGTTCGACCGTATGATGCGACTGTTCCTCATATAGCGATCGGATGAATGCTAATTGAGTTTCAGAAAGCATTTCGAGGGGTTGAAATCTGGGTTTGAGTCTGGCTTTTGGAGAATGGGTGGTAAGTTGTTCCTCGCCTGTACATTTCTGAGATAGATTGGGCTCTGACAGCATCAAAGGAGCCATATTGGAAGATGTTCCTAAAGAGGATGGCAAGCTGAAGATTGAAGGAAGTGCTATGGTTGCATACGCTTCATCCAAAGAGGAGGTTCTGGAAACCTTGAAGAAGGATATCTACGCAGAGAGTGGGGTATGGGATTTCAGCAAAGTGAGTTCATGATATCCTTCACGGAGGTGACCTCGATTGACAATGTACAGGTTCAGATTTACCCTTTCAAATGTGCTTTCCGCTTGCCAACTGATGAAGTTACGAAGTAGGAGATGGTCTGTTGCATCACATTATCTATCATTAGAAATATATACCTTGCTGTCCAGCTGTTATAGGCCGATTTTGTCACACCTTGGTTGATCTAGTCTCACTGCTGCTTTCTGTACGTGATGTACTATATAAAGGTGAAGCTCGCGTTTTCAAGCCCTATGTTAGCTTATTCGACCATACTCCATTATTCGAATGTTTCATCCGAACAATTCAAATGGTCATAGTCAGTGGTGAACTGATATGACCTTTGGGCCTAAATATGTACGGTGACCAAAAAATCTAAATCCTACGCATGCTTGGCCTCGATACCTGACCCCTTATGTTTTTCAAGCGCGTTGGGTAAAATAGGTTGAATTTGTGCAATTTCCAGGACACCTCAATAGTTCGAACCTTGTAAGGTTGTAGTAGTGCAATATGCCTTAAAACCGGTGCAATAGTGTCCGCAATTCACATAAAATAAGACTTTTAATTCCAATATTCCTCAATTGAGCTTGAGCTTGACTATATATCGAAGCTAATGGCCCAACATAACAGTGCTCTACGGAGACCGTTGACATGCATCGAGAAGTAGAGCGAAAAATTATCCACAGGTAATCTAATCGAAGAGACCGAAACCCATATCCTCGTCTGACTCCTCCTTGTCTGTATAAATGTTAGCATCCTGGTCTTTGATGAGTGTAAGATTTCTTACCCTCAACCTTCTCCTCTTCCTTCTCAGCGGCTGGGGCGTCTCCAGAAGCAGCGGCACCTCCGGAAGATGGTGCAGCGGCGGCTCCTCCACCAGATCCGACGTTCAAGAGAAGATCCTTAACATCCTTACCCTCAAGAGCCTATCCAGATTATCAGCGAAAGTTCCCGGTTCTAAGGGCATGTATTTATTGTACCTTAGCGAAGAGAGAGGTCCAGATTGGCTCAACATCTTCAATTCCAGCAGCCTTGATCAAGGTCAAGAGCTTATCGGCCTGGGTAAAGTCAGTTTAGCTGATTCCGGTAGGAAATACGCTGTCGCAAGAGGCCATCATACGGTGATATCAACGGAATCATCAGCAAGGATGAGAGCCGCGTAGGAAACTGCAAGTTCGGCGGTAGACATGTTGTTGTTTGTCTGAGGGTAGATGTTAGAATTGTTCACCACCGTTTGGCCATGCCCTTCGCAGTAAAGCAGAGCTCCCACTAAACGGCACACACGTACTTTGGATGGTTTGTTCGAGGAACAGGAGAATCAATCAATTTAACCGCTTGGCCGGAGACTGAGACGTCGAGTTCTGATGGTGGATTGCTATGCGTACCTTTTGTATACTTTGAAGACTATCGAGGTAAAGCCGTGATATTTTTGTGTGTGCCAAGATTGACCAACCGAGAAAAGCCCCGCCAGGCTTTGTGTGCCTCAGGCAATCATTTATGGACCTTGGCATCAACTCGGATACCTTGAACCATGCGGCTTCCAGAATCCGAGGAGGGGAGGCTCTTATCTAAGTTCCCCGCCATCATTGTGCAACTGCAAGTCCAAGACATGCAAAAACACGCAACTAATGTACATCAACCATAACCCCTGAACTACGAGTCCACGAACTTCCCATCTACCCACATTCAACATCACCAAAGAACGCAGAGATATAGAACAGAAAAGATAATCAATTACTGTTGGGAAGTCGACTTGGCGCAATGACCGATACACCGAACCTCCCGCTGTCACTCGATCCTCGAGAGCAGCCCATACTCGAGAGCTTAACTACCATTCGTGAGGATTTAACTCGCCTAAAGCAAGATAGAACAACCTACATAAAATCATCCGATGTGTTGGACCTTTATGACAGAGTGGTGAAGCAAGTCCAACAGCTCAACGAAATTCGAGCCGATAAGCCGCAAGAGCAAAATCGAGGTTAGTGTTTGGCACACTCAAACATTTTAGGAACCAGGCCTGATTAATGACTTTTAGTTGACCGGGTACTGGATGGATGCTTCCAATTGATATCGCTGTTCTTCATGACCATTGGAAGAAACAATGAAGCGCCTGCGGCCTATGCATTGACATCAACAATCAAGCGTCTACTAGATCATTTTACACAGGTAAAACTCTATTCTGCGAAGGATCTCGACCATGTCACACGTACTCTCGAAAACATTCGGCAAATTATGAACAAAGAGTCGGACTATAGCGCAAAGCTCATTACACTCCTTTCTAACAGAGTCGATGTGTGTGACAGCTTATTGCAGAACTTAAAGTCAAAGTTGGGGCGACTCGAAGGTGATTTACCGAAGATACATGAGAAGTTGATCTCTATCCTACGATCCCTGGCACTGGCAAATACACGAACAAAGGTATGTTTACGTTAACTAAGGTGTTGGAGATCTCGATACTGATCTAGATGGAATAGTTTTCGACTACCGAAGTCACCAAATTGCGAGAACAAGCGGATGAAATTGCCGCCAAGCAAGTCGACGGCAAATTTGTTGCAGAAGATGGATCAGCACCTGGTGGAAATGAAGAGGTTTCTGACCTTTTGAAGCTCGTCATGGCTTGGTCTGATATAGTGCTTGAAAGGTAACAATCCTTCTCGAATTTCACAGATTCGAGTTTGCTAACTCATAGCGCAGAAAAGGTGTCATACCTGAAGCATTTCAATCGCAGTACAAGGAACTGGTTGACATTAGAAATTCTCTCGAAAGATTGTCCTTAACACAAGCTTGGTCGCTACGTGAAACTGATCTTTATGATTTCCAAAGACAACTTGATAGGATTGATGAAAGCCGCATTGACTATAATTTTGTTGATAAAGACGGCAACTTCGCTGATTTATACGTCCAGCGGGTAAGATTTTGACATTACCTTAAACACTCTACATCCAGGAATTTGTTGCTGACTTCACAGACGTTATTGTACCTCATTCGACGGAGTTACGGATATATTTATTACCTTATGGTCTCATCGGAACCTGTATCTGAAGCTTTACTGCCGATCTACAATCAACTTCAAACACTAAAACGATGTCTCGTAGAGGTACAGAATTCGGGTGGTGTCAGTTCAGCGAGAGAGCTCTACCCATATAACATGAAGCTCAATTCGATTGATAATATGCGAGTAGATGGGAAATTCACAGTTGGAGGCGACATACCTGAAGGCCAAGGGAGTGTGAACGATCTTCTCTCAGAATGCTATGAAATAGCTTATGAACTTCAAGTGGCAACGGCAACTGAGTCTGAGACTGACTGAAGAACGCAAGATAATTTTGACTACGGAGTGGTAATGGTCTTGCGAATGGAGTTGCGGTATTTTATTTGACTTCTTACTGGCATGTTATTGTTGTAAGATATCCATAGCTTCTGAAAGGCTTGAGAGCAATGTATGCTCGCACCGCAGGATGCAATTAGAGGACCGGTTGTAGAACAACTTTGGAGAGGTGTTTCAGGCAGTGGCTTCAGGTGGAAACGGAATATAACTAAAAGCTCAATTTTGGCTCTTGGCTAAAACTAATCTAAATATGAGACACACTTCTAAGCTCCACAGCATATAGGTGTTTTCAATACAATCTGTTTCCCTCGGCACGTGATAATTAATATATTGCCAAGACAATTAACGCGATTTGGTCGCGCCTCGCGCAAACCCGCGCTGTGCCTTTGCAACATCGAACTCATATACACCAATTTTGCCTACCAAACAAGAGGACGGCCACAACCAATCTTGCAAGATGTTTACCACCTACCCGACTCCAACTCACAAATTGCGTACCCAATATTACACACCCGTACAATCCTCCCCGCTCTCATCCTCTCCCCTTCGACAATCTCCTAGCCCGCTTTCCTTACGCCACTATAATATTTCTTCACCAGTCTTTGAGTCTATGTTAAGTCCTACACCTACACCGAAGAAGCTCTCTCCGACACACACAACACCAACCACCTCGGTTGGCATCTCTGCAGATGGCTCTACGACATCTGCGAAGAGAGAAAGCGCGTTCAGTAGGAGGCGGAGCAAGCCGAATCCCTTAATGCATCGCGATGGAGAGGAAGGGAGAGAGACGAGACGGAAATTGTTTCTGAAGAAGGTTAAAGAGGGAAGTGAAGAGAAAAGATGGCAGAAAAGGGGCGGCGACGATGAAATGATGCGCACGATTTTCATGCTTGAGCAGAGGAGGGAGACGGAGCGGAGAAGAAGAGAGGCGGCAATGGAGGAGATGTCGGGTTTTGAGGAGCTGGAGATTCAGGATGAAGTAGAGGTAGATTTTGACGCTGTGAGGAGAGAGGAGGAGGAGCTGGAGGTTTTGATGCGGGAGAGAGAACATGAGATGGATTTAGCTGGGGATCGGGAGACACTATACGGCAGTGACGACGAAGATTATGATGACCTTTTCATGGATGTCATAAAAGAAGAGATGAGGGCTTCAGGTCACCACCAGTCACAAGACGAGCCCGAAGGTGTGGCGGATGCAGAGGCAGATTTGATGGATATGTCATAGTCTTAGCCAGGGCGAAGGATGAGGCCCATACTGGCGTTATGCTCCAGTTTGCAAAACCCTGTGCTCAATTTTTTTTTTAGCGATGGCGTTGGGTTGCTTATTGGGTTTACCAGCAGAACCATCAGAGAAGCATGGTAGAAGGCTTTTAAGTCTAGTCTTTAGTGATGTATGTATAAGATATTTAATTTGTTCGAAAGCAATTCGGAAGCACAGCCATTCTAGAAAAACTTGTGGTTTATTTCTCTACTCGTATTTAACATTCATGCACTACAGCAAACCTCGACGCTCCATAGTACTATAAAGTGATTGCAGAATGCTCTTTATTCTGGTTCAGAGAGATTGTATTTCATGACTACAATTTTTGGTCGTCTGGATCTTTGATTTCCCTCCCAAATCCAAACTCCGTGCTCCTCTACTAGTTTGGAAATAATTGGGTATATAAACATCAGAGCACATACTTGTATCACAAACAAAACTTGATTGATCTTTATTGCTGAGCACATCCCTCTTCCGGAGCTCCAAATGCTTCCTGTGCAGCAGCCCTGTATATGGTCAGTAAAACAATTCTGAGGAATTATAATTAAAGAAATTCAAACCAAGCTAAGAAAGCGGGATGCACGTCTTGAAGGAGCAAAGTTAGGAAAGCAACTTACATATCTCCGACTAAATCAGGTGGGGGAGATCCAGCAGCTTGCATCTGGAATATGTTAGTGAGCTTACAAGGTACATGCGGCTATGAAACTTACGTTCTGCATTCTTTCCACAATATATTCTCTATCCTTCGCGTTATCATCCGAATACCCATCAGCCTCGAATCTTCCTACAATCTCTCGGACAAATTTTTGTTGCTCAGTGTACCTCTTCATATCCTCCTCAGGTACCTTACCTTTGTTTTTAGTCATCCAGTCGGGGAATTTGTCGTGTAATTCCTTCATTGGCTCATATAGAATTTCCTTGTTCGTCAACTGCTCCATCATACCTAATAACATCTTTGAGAAATCTTCTTCTGACCCTTCACCACCATCCATCCCAGAGGCAGCCATGGCCTTCATCATTTCAGCAAGGAGGTCATCTTCGTTCGCTGTTGACGCGGTTGCAGTTGCATTACTGTCTGAAGCTTTCATGCGCTCCATAGTCTTTTTGATCGTTTCTTGGAAACTCTCCTCTCCTACTGCCGACCCAGGTACAGACTCACTCTTGACACCCTTAACACTAGACTCTGTAGGCTTTGTCGTAGTGGCTACAGAGGGAGCACTTATACCGGCAGCCCCTCCTGGAGCAGTAGCCCCACCAAATTCTTTGAGCATGCTCTCAAATTGCGCCTGCATATCTGGTGATGATTCCAGTTCGCCAAGGAGATCCTTCATACCGGCTTGTAGCTGCGCAGCAAAGTCCTCATCGGAAACACCTTCAGGAATGCCGGGGTCGGCATCCCCTTTGTCTGGAATTGAGGGAATCAAAGTGGCATTTTGTTCTGGCTTAGAAGGTACAAACTCATCAAGCATATCTATGGTAATATTAATTATGTATACGGACAGGATATGGCGGGATACACAAACCATCTAGATCATCTAAATCATCCTCATCTGGATCCGGGACATCTTCCACTGCTACTGGTACATTTGTAGAATCTTCAAGTATCGATGCTGGTGGAGAAGCCAGAGGTGCTGTTTCTGTTGGTATTGCTGCTTCAGGTATTGATCTCTTTGCTTCTGGGTCTTCTATCTTTGAGTCAATCTGCACTGCACTCTTCTCTTCCGTCTTTGTATCCATGGTGGTGGTGTGTGAAGATTGCTTGCTATGGGAAACTTCGGCTTGTGACAGATTACCCCTCCAAGAACAATATGGGGTTCACCTTGATGACGTGCCGGCTGAAAGAACGTGTCTCCTGTTCTTTTAGGGCCAAAAAGTATATAATAATGTAGTGTTGCCACAAATCGGGTTTGAAGTTACTGATTCTGGAATATAACGAGTTGGGGAGAAGACACTGTTGTGATATCAATTTGTCGGCTTTCAAGGCCTCGGTCCAGTGCTTCAGATCCCTTTTCGCGTGGAACCTTGTCCCGCCTCAAGCGGCCGCAATGCCCTGTTGATCTTCTTCTTCTTCCTTCAATAAGCCAAGCCTGATTTGATTCACCCACCATCAAAACCCAACCCACTTCAGCCTCATCAAGACGACTTTGCAGCCTGGTCACCACTTCACCTCAAATTCAGTTTCTCATTACTCTACTTCTGGAAAAAAGCACCAGAAGGACCAACCTTTCGTTATTCATCCTCGCGAAACCAAAGACCCTACCAACCAAAGCCTGTGCATCTACAAACCACTACTCCCATCGCTCTCGAGCTACCAACAACCTAGCCTCGAAATCTGTGGTCGGTGGCCACTTTACCAAGATGGCGCTTTGCATGAACAGACTCAACGAGGAACGAAAACAATGGCGCAGAGATCATCCTTTCGGTTTCTACGCCAAACCCCAACGTAATGTGCAGGGAGTCCTTGACCTCAAGGTTTGGGAGTGCGGCATTCCAGGCAAGGAGAAGACTTTGTGGGAGGGGGGATTGTTCAAATTGAGTGTGATATTTCCAGACGGTGAGTTTCTTCAGATATGAGATTATCCACCGTTTACTGACTTCAGCCATAGAGTATCCAACCAAGCCACCAAAGTGTACGGTATCTGATCTGCTATGCACAGTAATTCCAGCTAACAAAACCTAGGCAAGTTTACGCCGCCACTTTTTCACCCTAATGTCTACCCTTCTGGCACTGTTTGTTTGTCGATTCTGAACGAAGAAGAGGGCTGGAAACCAGCGATCACTATCAAGCAAATCTTGCTCGGCGTCCAAGATCTACTTGATGACCCAAATCCTGACTCTCCTGCCCAGGCCGATGCATATAATCTGTTTAAGAAGGACCGAGCGGCATATGAGGCGAAGGTCAAGCGCATTGTGCGTGACAACCCTGCACCCTAAAAAGCATGCAGTCGGACGAGGCATAAATCTAAGCAGCATTGGAGTTGGCGTCGGGAAGGGCTTTGTACGTTATTGCAAGGTTGGATGAGGTTCAAAGGGGCTTTATGGTACAGCGTTCTAAAGCCTTTTTATTGAGAACACAGTACACCCTATGGTACATGTTCAAGTCGACTCTATCAAAGTATGAATATGAGTTGAAGGTGGCGCAAGTGTGTCTCTTGCTCAAAGAAGATGACCCGTACACCTTTGCTTCTAGTCCCAAATCTATCCATACAACGGTGTACACCATTTAAATGGTAGATAGCAATAAATCGGCTTGATCCGAGACTTGAGTCCCCTTGCAAATTCTTATGCTTTTTCACAACACTTGTTTCCATGCTTGGCTTTCAGTTTGTGGCTGAAGGGCCGTCGATTAAGTGTGCAAGGTTATACGCACAAGGTTACACAACACTGTAGTCTTCTACCAAGGGGTTTTATACAAGTTGCCGTTCTTGCTATTCAAATCTTAAACACTCAAGGGGTTTGGCCTACATACAAAAGCTCAAGAGCAGCTCGGTAAACTTACATATCTTGCAAACATTTGGCAAGCATTTCCCACTTGGCACGTGCCCAACAACGATCATGAGCCTGCTGTCCTATATGATATCTGTACCTATAAGCACTGTACATGGGGATACTAAGCATACTTACGTACGCATACCTTGAAATGAAGTTTTGCCGTCTCAATAGCCTTCCAGCCCTTATCGGGTATCAGTAGTAGCCCCACCTGCCGAGATCGGGACGGGAACGATGACTCCCCCACCACAGAAATATTAATGTCGAGTCGCCCATCCAGAGCTTAAATAATACAACTATTAAATCACTTCATTTGACCTCACTTGTTGAAGTATACAGAGCTTCACCAGTATCTATTGAAGAATAAGGTCGTGCCGCTCACATCGACCAGAACTCGACTTCGGCTTTCTTTAGCTCTCCTCAACTCTGTCACCATGTGTGGTATTGTGGGATGCCACCATGTTCCTGATGCGAAGGCTTTCAAGCCTACTGCTTTAAAAATGGTAAAGCAGTGTAGACATCGTGGTCCAGATTGGTCTGGATCCTATGTTGCGAACTCGACTAGTATGTACTATGCGAGAGACTGGCAGAACCAGTCAAGCAACTTGTGACTAACATCCAACAGTTCTTGCTCATGAACGTTTGAGCATCGTGGGAGTTGACTCTGGCGCCCAACCTCTTACCAATGAGGATGAGAGCATTGCTCTAGCTGTCAATGGAGAGATTTACAACCACAGAGTCATCCGCAAAGGACTCACGGCTCCATATCACTTCAAAACACACTCGGATTGTGAAGTCATCATTCCACTTGTGAGTAAAAGCTTTGCGCAAATGCAGCTGGATTGCTTACCTTGCGATAGTACATGGAATATGGCATTGATGCTCCTTCACACCTTGATGGCATGTTTTCCTTCGTGCTCTACGATAAAGCCCAGGACCGAACTATTGCCGCACGAGATCCTATTGGTGTTACCAGCTTCTATCAAGGGTGGTCAAGCAAGATGGAAGGAGCTACATTCTTTGCTTCTGAACTGAAATGTTTACAATCCGTATGCGATAAAATCATTTCTTTCCCACCCGGACATGTATATGACTCAAAAACGGACAAAACGACAAGATATTTCCAACCTTCATGGTGGGACCCTGCGAAGGTTCCCACAACGCCAATTGACTACAAGCTTCTCCGAGAAACATTTGAAAGGGCTGTCCGGAAAAGACTTATGGCCGAGGTTCCATATGGTGTATTGTTATCCGGTGGTCTTGATTCGAGTCTCGTTGCTTCCATTGCTCAGCGAGAAACTCTACGACTGAAAGCTGCTGCTCTTGAGCAAGGGATTACCGAAGAAAGTGAGCAGAACGAGGACAAGGGAGAAGGACTCGTAGGTATTGACGATGATAACAAACTTTCTACCTTGACATACCTACCACAACTCAACTCCTTCTCTATTGGTCTTCCTGGATCCCCTGATACCAAGGCAGCTAAAGAGGTAGCCAAATTCCTTGGAACCAAGCACCATGACATGACTTTCACCATCGATGATGGTCTTAACGCACTCTCAGATGTTATTTACCACCTGGAAACCTACGATGTAACCACGATTCGTGCCTCTACTCCTATGTTTTTGCTTTCACGCAAAATCAAGGCTATGGGAGTCAAGATGGTACTGAGTGGAGAAGGTAGTGATGAGATGTTCGGAGGTTACCTATACTTTCACGCAGCTCCATCAAAGGCAGCGTTCCACGAGGAGACTATTCGCAGAATCAAAAACTTACACTTATTTGATAACTTGAGAGCCAACAAATCCACTTCAGCATGGGGTCTCGAAGCTCGTGTCCCTTTCCTAGATAAAGAAGTACGTTTTAAACTTCTGATCTGCTAATGAAAAAGAGACTAACAGAGGTTACAGTTTCTTGAAGTGGCAATGAACATTGACCCAGAAGAGAAATTAATCACCAAAGAGAGGATGGAGAAATACATTCTACGAAAGGCATTTGATGTCTCTGATGAGCCTGGTGCCAAGCCATATCTCCCAGATCACATCCTTTACAGACAGAAGGAGCAATTTAGTGATGGGGTTGGCTACGGATGGATTGATGCTCTGAAAGACAACGCTGAATTACATGTGACGGATGAAATGATGAAGAACCCAAAGCCAGAGTGGGGAGCCGACATTCCTGACTCCAAAGAAGCGTTAGTGCCACTTTCACTCAGGTCGCCTTAACATACACTGATTGGAATATAGCTACTGGTATCGAACAATGTTTGATGAGCACTTCCCACCGCATTGTGCGGAGACAGTCACCAGATGGACTCCCACATGGTCCAACCAAACTGACCCAAGTGGCAGGTAAGTAGTCCTACTTGAACATTTCTGGGCGTGTTCGCTAACCTATGAATAGAGCAATTGGAATCCACAACCAGAAATATGATGATAAGGAATAGATACGGCTGATAGACTACCTCTTGCGTCTCCTTCCCAATACAATTGATATGATCCTTCCTACCCTTGTAATGGAGTTAGAATCTAAGGCCTTACATTTACCCCGTGTATTAATCAATGTGCATGTAGCACAATCCCATAGATAACATATTAAATATAGAAGAGAGTTTCGAAAAAGAACAGCTGTTCCAGTTTCAATTATTGGTAGTCACAGTTTTTTATTTAATTGGTTCCATTTAGGAAAAAAGGTTTGATTGAATCTTGTCGCATGCTTCAATCTATGCGTGTACATTTGAGTCCATAGCTTCTTCCTCCGATCTGTATATACGGTGAATCAAAAGAGGATATTGGAGAAATGTTGTTCCACATTCATGCCGGAAAGCGAGCACGTGGAGGACCCCTGCCCGGAACTCATGTCGGCCCGTAAATCCAATTTCCTCTCGACTCAGAGTGTTGCTGAAACCTCACAACCGTAATAACCCAAACCATTTCCACATCACAACTTCCATTCACAGCTCTCATAATACCAAAAAGATGTCTATTCCAGCATTCACCGATGTGGCCAAGGCCTCAAATGATGTAAGTACCTTCATTACACCTCTAGTAAATGGTCAGAATGACTTGCTAACCAAACCCCCAGCTCTTGAACAAGGACTTCTACCACGCATCGTAGGTTTCCCAATTATGCTTTGAACCATCCTAATTGTTCCGACTAGATCTGCTGCCATTGAGGTCAAGAGCAACACACCAAACAACGTTGCCTTCAAGGTTACTGGAAAGTCGACACATGAGGGATCCACGAGTGGTTTGGTAGGGACACAAATTACGAAATAGGATGGACTGCGAATGCTGATTTAAAACTTGTGTTATAGCTCGAGGCCAAGTACGCTGATAAGCCATCTGGTAAATATTTAGATCTCATAACTTGTCTATACTCTCCTATCTACCAATCCCCCTTCCAAACCCGTTGCTTCCTATCTCTCCGGGGAACTCTTCGAGAAATCAATGAAGTAGCACTTATTTACACAACGTTTACAGGAGTTACTGTCACCCAATCCTGGAACACCGTCAATGCTCTCGACACCAAGATTGAGCTCAACGACACCATTGCCAAGGGTTTGAAGGCTGAGATTCTTGGTTCTTTCCTCCCCCAGACCCAAGCCAAGGGTGGAAAGTTCAACTTGCACTTCAAACAACCTAACTTGCACGCCCGTGCTTTCTTCGACCTCCTTAAGGGCCCAACTGCCAACATCGATGCTGTTATCGGCCAGGATGGTTTCTTGGTTGGAGCATCTGCCGGTTACAGCGTTGAAAAGGCTGCCATCACTGGTTACGCCGCCGCCATTGGATACACCACCAGAGAGTACACTGCTTCGGTCACTGCTGCCAGCAACTTGAGCGTCTTCTCTGCTGCTTATTACCACAAGGTCAACTCACAAGTTGAGGCTGGTGCTAAGGCTACCTGGGACTCCAAGAGCGCAAACCAAGTCGGTCTTGAGGTTGCTACCAAGTACAGACTCGACCCTGTATCTTTCGCCAAGGTAAGTTCATTTGTCTTCAAACCGTGAGAAGATTACACTGACAGATTGAAATCAGGCAAAGATCAACGATCGTGGTGTCGCAGCTGTTGCCTACAACGTGCTCCTCCGACCTGGTGTCACTCTCGGTCTCGGCGCCTCATTTGATACCCAGAAGCTCAGCCAAGCCACCCACAAGATTGGTACCAGCTTCACTTTCGAGGGATAGATACCTCACCTACCTATGTAATTCTTAGAGTGTAATAGGACATGATGGAAGATGAACGGTTTATGAGACTTTTTCTGGTTTGAGCATTAGATTCTGCGAAAGATGGACTTGGATGTAGATTAGATGACTTGGTCACTCATCGCAGGAGTGTTTTATAGCTCTCTTCAGATTAATTTCCCCGAAACTCCTTCTATCCTGCTTGCCTTTAAAACATCATCGCTGTGTTTGCAGTATTCAACTGTAATGAACCGGGATTACCTTTCTTCCCTTTTCCCAGTTCTAGTAAGCCTCTCTAATAGAAACCCTGGCACCCAGACCGTCAATCCGACAACAGCCGTGACCAGTAAAAACTGGCCCATAAGTCCTGACCTCCCCGC
>Ga0247807_10001211_pt1 | contig 15356 bp, 16 predicted proteins | sample UWRJL074202C1_FD_179931 | JGI IMG/M metagenome (GOLD analysis project Ga0247807, IMG submission 179931) | Plant litter microbial communities from Arlington Agricultural Research Station in Wisconsin, United States - UWRJ-L074-202C-1 | ecosystem: Environmental > Terrestrial > Plant litter >...
CCCCCTCCACACCCACCCCCAGCCCACGCACAAAGCTCACCGGCACCGGCTCCAGCATCCACAAGCCCCCGCTCGTGAACCCGTCCAGCATGAGCGGGGAGCACATCGCCAGCCAGAGAAGCGTAAAGCTCAGATTCGCAGCTCGCTGCATCGCCTGCCTCCCTCTCCGCGAGAGTGCGGGTGGATATAGTTGAGCGGCGTATCGTGCAAATGCATCTTGAATTGCGATACCGAGTGGTTGGAGCATGAAAAAGAGCAGGAATTCCCAGGGGCGGGTGGGGCCCAGCAGTGTGTAGGCGGCGGCGGCGTGTAATATCCCGCTGAGGAAGAAGACGGTGCAAACGACGATGCGTCTGCGTAAAATGCTGGTTTGGGTGCGTAGGTGTGTAGCAACGACAGATTGCTTGTCGCGCAGGAGAAAATCGGCACATGCATGTCCCACGCTTGCTAAGTGCATCCTGAGCATCTGATGCCAGGTCTTGCTCCAGAATCCGCGGAGGCCGTTGTTCAGTATCGATCGATAGCTGCCCCAGAGGGGTGGAAAGGTGCTTTGATGTGCATTCAGTCCAAGGATACGCGGACCGAGAAGGTTAACTTGCAGCGCCATTCCAAAAGTGTAGATCATGTCGATGGCAATGAAGCCTCCTGCCACCGCGAGGAGCATGCGATAGAGATACAGAGCTAGAGGAGAGCTGATGTACGCTGCAAGATGTGGCGGAGAGCTAGACATGGAATAGCCTAGAAAGTAAGGGTCTGCGATCATAGAGCATTTAATGATATCGAAGGCTAGATAATCGATTGAAAAGCGGAAAATGTTGTTTGAAAAGAGAGCAGTTAGGCCCCCTAGTGACTTTTGTGAAGATGATAGAAACTTTGGTAATGGTGTGGGTTTCCATGCCCAATGTACTCCGCGAAGTCCGCCGATGAGATCAAGAATCCAGAATAGTCTGCGTATTCCGAATTTGGGTACCGGCTCCCAGGTAACTTGGAGTTCGCCATGTTCCCTGTCAGCAGAAGTGCGCCGTATCTTGCCATCAGATTCTTGCGCAGCATTCCCTTTTGAACTTAATTGCAGCACTGCTCGTTTGAATGTCCTAGTATCATGTAGAAGCATAAGATTAGCTGCTATGATGATGCACATGACCGAGTTCAGGCCAACTCCTATGCCCCCTATTACGCCCATCGACCGGTTGTAGAGCAGACTCCAGGTTGATGCATATACAATACATCCGAATACCAGCCAGCGACTCCTCTTGTAAACTGAGTCGGAGATAGACGGACTGATCATCAACCAGCTAATGAGAAGGACGAAATTTAAAGATCCGACAAGCAACGAAGCTGGTGTCACAGTTCCAACCAGAAGCGCAGCCTGGTACCCATTCTCCACTCTACGCTGGGATTCTTTGTAGGACATGTTCACTACGTAGTTGATAACCGTGACTTCCCAAGAGTCCGATGTAAATATTCTGGCTGTGGTTGCAATTGGTGAAAGGGTATATGCTGTTGCAGGGCTGACTGAAGGTCAAGGTGGTGGCTTGGCGCCGAGTTTCTAAGCGAGGGGCTTCTCCTTTTTAAGCGAGTGGTTACACGACATATCTAGTTGCGCGCTACGATATATTACAGGACTCTATCCGTAGGTTCTACGTGAGACAAATTTAAAGTACAGAAATGGTAAGATGTTGCTACGAAATCGATTCATAGCGTCAAGTTGTTCCACGAATTAAGGTGAACGACGAGAGCTCGGCTTGATTGCCACTTTAAGCAGGATATACTTCTGAAAGAGTTTAACAACTATGGGCCTATTCTATGTATTCAATTCAGATTACATTAAATCATACTATGGATTTATAGTATTGACTCCACGATATGTTTGAATGGAATGGGATAGGATATCCTTCACTGGGTCTGTCCAATTTTGCAAAGCACGACGGTCACTTGATTTGCAGGTTTTGTATCATATAATTATTTTATCTCCGCATTGATTATTTGGCTTGATTTGAATCTCAACTGTCATCCCCCTAAGACTTACTTGTTCTTATAGGTATCGTAAATATTCTTGAAAGCCGAATCGCTTGTTAGTAATTGATTTGGCGATCCTTGCTCAACCAGACGCCCATGATCTAGCACGATGATACGATCAAAATCCAGAATCGTCTCAAGCCTATGGGCCACGGCAATCACAGTTCGATCCTTGAAGTCTTCTCGAATAATTCGCTGCATTGCCCGGTCGGTTTCGATATCGACACTAGATAAGTTAGCATCATCCTATCAGCCAAGGGGAAAAAAAGGAAAGAACAACTTACTTGCTGGTGAACTCGTCCAGGACCAATATCTTGCCGGGATGTAGCATCGCTCTTGCAAGCGCAAAGAGCTGCCGTTCACCGTGGCTGAATGACTCCTCAGCATCAAGCGAAGTATTCAAGCCACCCATTCCAACAACTTTGTTCCACAAACCAACTCGTTTCAATACAGTTTCAAGACGTTCGTCTGAGTCGATTTTTGACGCTGCTATGGTTAAATTATCTTTAATGGTACCTTGCAGAAAAAAAGTTTCTTGTGATAGTGCATTGAGGCTTCCACGAACTTGGTTGATGGAGATAGTCGAGATATCAATGTTGTCTATAAGGACCGAGCCTGCACTAGCTTCCAAGATTCGGAATAAGACGCCGATAAGAGAACTTTTGCCGCTAAAACTGGTTAGCTCGGCCAGAGGTATAAATATTCCAGAAAATACCTTCCACTGCGGCCACAGATTCCGACATGCTCACCAGGGGCAATGGAGAAACTGATATTCTGAAGAGCTAGGGTGGTATCAGGACCGTGAGTAGCTGAGACGTTTTTAAAGTTTATTCCTCCTGAGTGAATCCATTCTTTTGAAGCCTTTTCAAGACTCGTGGGAGCCTCCGATGGAGTGTTTTCTGAGAAGGAACGAATTCGGGAGACGGCTCCAATTGAGGTTTCAAGATCGGTCCAAAACGAGACAAGAGAATTCAAGGCAAGTGCTAAAGCTATCTTGGCATCATCAGCAAGTAGTTGGCATTTCTAGAATCAATAAACTTACTACGTTCACTAAGGCTAAACCCAATAGACCAGGATTGATTGAAGTTCGCAACTCTACTGCCATGATGGCAAGAATTACCGCAAGACCAGCGACAATGAGATTAAGCACCAGAGTCAGCCAGCGCTGAATTGTTGCAAGAATGAAAAATGGACGTTGTGAAGCTTGAAGTAAGGCACGGCTCTGATTTTCGAAGTCTTTTTCCCACCCAAACCCGCGAATGGTGGCCAATCCAGACATACTTTCAATAAAGTGAGTATACAATGGCGCTTTTGTTTCTAGGTCGATAAATCGAATCTGTCTCGAAGTACGTAGGTAAAACCTTTGAATCAGCCAGAATGCCACAAATAATACAGGGAACACGGGAATGATATAGTATGTTGCCACAGCGATAAGCACCATCTTATAGAAGCAGTTGTAAATATCTTAATGTGTTAGCTCTCGTGAATAATATCATTGAAAGCTCCTGCTTACATTCTACAAAATCAACCATAGTTAAGGGAAGAGCGTCATCAATAAGCATCAAGTCTTGGCTGAATCTTTTCACGGAAAATCAGTATTAACTACAGAGCATGTTGGGGTTTTAAGTACCTATTGGTGGTCACTCCAGTATCCGTAGTACTGAAGAATGACATAGTTGCCCTGAAGAAGAAGTAAGCTTGCGTTCTTTTACTTAGAAGTACAGGAATCGGACCTCATCAGAGCGCTAAGTTGAATGTTGTGTAATTTAATTGAAGAAGCTGACAGTGGAAATATAAGAACGTGCCTATGGTAGTATTAGAGAAGTTGATAAAACGTGTATAATTCAAATAAAATGGAGTACCAGATCCAGAGGGTCGTCAATGCGATTTCAGCAACGAAGAATATACTGTACACCCCAATGTAAAGCTTTAGATTATTGCTATCTGGGTCGTTAGCCCATGCATTTAGCCAGAGACCTAACAACAAAGGGTTAATGTTCGTTCCCATACATATAGATAAAGGCTCACTTTGCGCAGGTGTAAATCCCATACATATCGCACCAAGTACTGCGAACAGTATTGCATGTTTGAGACCCATTGTCTTCAGATAATACTTGTATACTTGAAAGTCTCCCATTTGACGAGATATGTCTGGTGCTGCAAGGTCACTTTCTCTCATCGCAGGATGAAATGTTGATACGAATGGATTGTTGTTAATAAGTTCGACTGTCTCAATCGCGGTGGCGTTATCCGGGAACTCATGTCCTCTTGATTCGCCAAAATTACGTTTTGGCACAAGTCCTTCTGGGAGATTTGGTATTCTTCCCTGATACAGAACCTTCGAATTCTCTCCAAGAAGAATTATGTTGTCGGCTTTATCAAGCAGATGCACTGCATGAGTAGCCATGATGACAGTACGTGACGGTCCTCTTAAAAGTCCGTTCTGTCCAAAAAGGCTTCGTGATATATGCTCTTCGGTCACAGTGTCTAGTCCACTGAATACATCATCGAGGATGGTAATCTGTTTCGTGGAATACACTGCGCGTGCCAATGCCTAACTTTCGTTAGTAATTACCAAAACTAGATTATGCCCTACGAACAATACGTTGCTTCTGGCCACCACTAAGAGTGATTCCTTTAGAGCCAACAAGAGTCCGATCTCCAGCTGGATAGCTCCTCAAATCCTCCACCAATGCGCAAGCTCTCACAACCTCAGCATACCAAGGAGCATCAAATAGAGATTGTCCCAAAATGTTCTGTTGTATGGATTTGTTGATAAGCCATGGAGTTTGGCCACAAAATGACATAGAATCAGGTAATGCTACAGTCAAAAACCCTCTATGGGTAATTGTCTCCCCTAATAAAGCATGCATTAGGGTAGACTTCCCACTCCCAACCCTAAAAGAATTAGCCAACAAATTTAGAGACGCAGGTAGGATGAAGCTGACGGTCCAATAATCATCGTCATACTGCCCTGTGGAATTTCCATGTTTATTCCTTCTATAACTACCTGTTCCCTAGTCCAGCCAACACTTAATTCCTTCATGCTAATAACTGCACTAGCAGATACGAAATGCTGGAGCTCATAACTGCCTGATGAAAGCGATGATGCGAATTCGCCATTGCCAACTAGACGGTTGTCCCTTTTGGTTTCTAGAAGCAGGAATTTTTCGATGCGACGGAGGCAGCCAAAAGAGCTTGCAATTTTAGGTATGTTTCTGAGAAAAATCTCAAGTTGCTCCATGAATATGTTGAGAATAGAAAGCGAGGTAAAAAGCACGCCGATATCTAGACCAGAGCCAGAGGATTTGAGTAAAGTCACAATACCAAACACAGTATATGTTATCCATCGCGTACCACTCAGGCTCATTGTTTGCAGCAGGGTGAATACTGCATACCACGTGCGTACCCTTTTTGCCTTTTGCACCTCCTCTTGTCGGAGAGTAGCGATTTTTGAAAAAACGATATTAACTAGACCCAAAATCTTGACACCTTTCATTGATGAGATAACAGAAGCGGTAAAACTGACTCTCTTCTCTGTTGCTTCTAGCCAGATTTTTTGACTCTCAATATATGGGCCAGAACCATGTCCCGAGAGATAGGAAAGAACCGCAGAGAAGATGAGAGGGGCAACAAATCTGATGTCGTCAGTTGAAGAGCATGGGTACGGATTGTAGTCAATTTACGTCAAGCCCAACTCTCTATAGAGTAGACCCAATGCGGCAATTGCCATGGTAGCATTAGAGGAAGCGACATGTATGAGCCCAAATCCTCTAACAATATGTTCAACGTCGGCACTCATCAACGTGAGACTTTCTCCACCAGCTGCTTCTTTCATGTCGAGCTTCAGAGACTGATTATAGATGATATTGACCAAACAGCCACGAAGCATTGTCACAAATCTATCAAGCTTGTGAGTGTATACTGCAGTGAGAACTGCCTTGCCGACGAATACTACAGCGTAACCCGCCACAATCAAATACCCATATTCTTTCGAGTCTGAGGAGGAAATAAATTTTAGAAGCGCTTTTACCAAGAAGGGTTGCCCAAATGTTAGACCCATCGTGAGCAAGTTAGGAACTATCGGTGCAGAGAATAGCTTCCAAAGACACAGAACGGTGGCACTGCCGAGCCTGTAGCTTTTGGAATTTGACATGGCTAACCATTTCGCCTCGAAATTTGCATAAGTTCTCTCTGATGATAATTCTGCATCAAGCACAAAGAGGTCTTCTAACGTAAGGACCTTACGATATCCTATATATATCAGCAACAAATTTCATGCACATTGTCACTGCCGCCAATACCTTCAAAAAAAAGAGAATTGAGCCACCAGAAAACGCTTCGGTTCAGTACTCCACTAATTTCCTGAGGCGGCCGGTCTCTATCTACCGCGGAGAAATATGGTTTCTTATTTTGAGCCTCCAAGAATAGCAGACTAGCTTTGATAGCCATATCCGCCGCACAAAGTGACGTAATTGACGTGTCAAATTGCATCTTGATGAATGTCCTCATGCGGACAAAATCTAGCCCCAGGGAAAATAGGTAATACAGACTAAGTAGCGAGCTCGGTCTGATCGAACGGCTGTGTTCTGACTTAGAGAGAACCGCAAACATGACTGATTCAACCAAGAATACACCTGCTGCTGCAATTGATGTTTGTGTTTTCACCGGGGGCCGGACTGACCACAGCAAGAGAAGAACAAGACGGAGGACCACTATTAGAATAAGTTGAAGCTAGGGAAGTTTTGTTAGTGGTTGGGATTCCAGACTGTAAGGATGAGAACTGGGGAATGTCAAAATTGCTGGATTAATTCCCAGGATAGCATATCGCGTGGGATGTAACAGACATGGTGTACCCAAAGGAAGAAGACAAATGGAGCTTGGTCACAAAGTCATGAAATCTGGTGCTTATTGAGACTTACTGATTTGGTGTCGTAAAAAGACTTTCCTGAAACTACTTGTCGGGATTTGCGGAGAACCACATATCGAGCAATCGAAGCACAGATCATAAAGGAAGCAGGAAAAATGCTCAAGATACTTTGCTCAAAGACGAGAGTGAGGTCCATTCCATCTCGACATTGCGGCGATGTTTGTGGACCAAAAGAAAAGTCCTCGAGGCACACGCTTCGGTTCATGATAGCGAATCTAATGCGGGAGGTAGCTATAATTGTTCACCTGTAGTGCCGTTTGAGATCTAAGAAAGAAAGCACAAAAGCCGTTCAGAAGAGCGACAGTGGGACATTTGTATGTATACATATATGGGCTCTGTACCTAGGACAGACTAGTCGCTAGAGGCTACTATGTGCGGAGTACAGGGTTCCCATACCGCAAAACCAGTTTTCCATCAGTTTGTATGAAAACTTCACCAATTTCTGCTCAAATTTCACAGTCTTACAACTTGAAAACTCCTTAGAATACTATTTCTCGTTTTGATTAATAGCTATACGAAACTATATTGACTATTGTCGGCTGGCCAACTCCGTTCTTGAACTCCGCAGAAGTTGTATTGTCTTGGCTTGGCGATGGACCCATATCTGATAAGATTTCTTGGCTCCACTCTGAGTCACTTATCAGATCAATGGCGCCTGGCATCTTTGCCGGCGATGCCGCTCATATTATATTGGTGAGAGTTACGAGATGAATGTCAGCGCTATCGCCTAACAAACCCAACAAGGTTTCGTTGTAGTCCTGAAGAAAAACAGCTAGCTCTTTACATGGTTTTTGTTGTTTGAACAATCACGAGAGGAAGAAATAGGGGTAATGCTCCACCAAAATTAGCGTATTCGCTTAGCAAAAACTCGTGTCGAGATCAGGTTGGAATTTCTCAATATACACGATATGAAGTGTTTGTCAACGTGTCAATGCTCGCAAGAAGACCAGCAGTCACCCTGAAATTGAAAGAGAAATTACAGGTCCTGGTCGATGAGTCGCGTGTTAGAAGCAACCACAAGGGACTTCTATACAGGTTCAGAGATAATAAAGCGGCACGTCACGTGAACATGGACGATCCAACTAAAGTGAACTCATATACTCATTATTACGTAGAACAATACGCTAAATCCTGTCCTAGAAACAACATAGCCATGATACGCATGCAATGCCACCGCAGGCAATATGTAATGCGTACAAGAAATACCAGCAAATGGATGAGGAGACGTTGCTCTCTGATCTGGACATCGTTGATTTCCAAAGGGGGTTGAGCAGCGTCCAGAAGAAATCAGTGGTGCCAGTGGCAGCGGTCTCCTCGGAAATGATTGCAGCTGCGCAGGAAGCGTTCGCAGCCAAAAGCACCAACGCACCTTCAGAAGCCCCAACCACTGTACCAGACGCATGCACGATCTACGAGCACGTGGAATTTCCAGGTTAGTTCACACCTGGTATATCCAAATCAATTTTTTCTGATAGCCCATGATAGGGCTACGATTCTTTCCATCAATACTTCCTCCGGAATGTCAAGTAATGCTTGTTGACCGGTTGTTACATCGAGAACTCTCAAACCCGCTGCATATCACAAATATTCACCATGACTACAATATACCGTTTCCAGCCCCTCTTCCGGATTCAACAGAACGTGCTTCATTTTTCATGTATCCCCAGTCCGGGAAGCATCAATCTGTTACACCACTGAATCCAAATTCTAGCCACAAGCCATTAAATATAGCACAGTTTCTTCAAAAAAAGCTGAGGTGGCTCACTCTAGGAGACCAGTACAATTGGAACACAAGATCATATCCTTCCAAATCGCCTACCCCCTTCCCTAAAGATATCGCAGCCTTGGTCACATCTTTATTTGAGAATGCATTTACTCCAGAATCCGGTGTTGTTCTTCTCTATTCCGCCAAAGACTACATGCCGGTACATCGAGACGTCTCGGAAGAATGCGAGCGGGGACTTGCAAGTTTCAGCCTCGGGTGTGATGGGCTCTTCATCATAGCTCGCGACAAGCATCCGGGAGAAGACGAAAGGAATGATGAACGGGAACAGGAGATGGTGGTGATCAGAGTGCGAAGTGGGGATGTGGTGCAGATGGGCGGGCCGACGAGGTGGTCATGGCATGCAATGCCACGAATAATAGCAGGTACTTGCCCCTCTTGGCTTGAGAGCTGGCCGGCGAGTCGTAAAGATGGCCCCAAAGAATATGAGAAGTGGCGGGGCGATATGAAAGGAAAGCGGTTGAACATCAGTTGTCGCCAAGTTTGGAGTTGAGGCTGGCATTGTGAATATATAAATATATATGAAGCCGTGGCTTGATAACCTACGTTGTTGATAAACATGGAATAATGCTGTTTTTAGATCGTTCCAACATCTTTGCTCACTTCATTCGATCTCACAATCTCCACCAACAAGGGAAATCAAATCTAGTTTCGACAGATAGAAAGTCTCCTTTATACGTTGAAGCAGCACAAGTTCACTCGCATGGCAATGAAGACCATTTTCAACAATAAATTAAACTCCTTACTTCTATCAACCGCGATTATTTATAATTACATTTCATAGTCATACGAAACACAGGCCATCCGTCTGCTTCTCAACTCAAAGTTTGCTTCTGACCGGATCAACGGGATTCTTCTTCCCGACCAGCAAAGGGTCCTTAGTCGTGAAAGGGAAAGGTGGTAAGTCTCCAGTCCCGACACCAAATGTGGCGGCGATGACTTCCCTTGAAAGCGCTGTTGCAGAAGTCCTATAGCCCACATCATACGGCATCGGCTGGTCAAAGAAAATCAGAAAATGGATTTCCTTGTCGCCCAAAACTTCAATTTGGTGTGGATAAGCAGCCGGAATGAAGTAGCAGTCGCCCTCCTTCAAGGTGTATGTATCAACCGAGCCGTCCGGATCCATGACTGACATCCGTGCGTTGCCTTTGTTAACGTATCCCATTTCTGCGGTAGAAGGGTGCCAGTGAGGCTCTCGCATCCCGTCTTCCTCTACACGGAGTGAGTACATAGACATGTCTTTCAGTGCAGGCCAGTACTGGCTGCGAGCTTGCTTCGCGGACCCAATGGGTGCTGCTACGCCAGCTGGTGCCCCCTCGAGATCGTACTTGTGGCTGTTTGGAAGACCAGCGGTGCGCGGTACGTCGGGCTTTCCTTCGCGAGGAACAATGTACCTTGGGGTGGTGTCACGTGGAATGTTGGAGAATACAGAGGCGGGTGCATCGTATGTATTGCCTAAGACTGCATCGGTCATGGCTCCAAAAGAGCCGTGCAAGGAGAAATCTTCAGGACGTTCATGGCGGAAACAAACGATAAGCTCTGCCTCCGTGTCGCCGATGTTCTCGATGTGATGTAGAGAGCCGCTGGGGATGTGGAACATCTGGCCAGCTGAGATGGTAAAGGAAGAAAACTCGTTACCGCTATCAAGGATAGAAATCAAAAGTTCACCCGCTATACAGTAAGTGAGCTCAGTGGCGTTGGCATGCCAATGCGGTTCCCGGATGGCACCAGGGGCGATGACGAGGCGTTTAAGGGATAGATTCTTTAAGATGGGAAACTCCTCGGCCGTGGCCCGAGTGAGCGATCCTAGTTCGCTTGCGTAGAATGGTTGAGCACCACGGAGAGAGTAGACGTGTTTTGATCCTGTCGTCATAGCTGGTTTAGAAGTACGAAATAGATTGATTTGCAAGGGGAGAATGAAGTTTGTCTAAATTGGTGCAGATCGAAGATCAAGATAATCGAGAGATATTGAACTGAGGAGAAGAAGAGAAGTTGAGAAAAGTTTGACACCTATATGTAGAAAATCAAACTATGCTCCAATATACATCGTACAGCGATTCTGGCTATCCTAGCCGCAGCTTCCTTGCCTGTCTCCCGTCGTCTCCGGCAAAATTGTCGTCATTATGTTTTATACCGAACTGCAAGATTATTAGGTAAGACCTGGAAGCATCCTTCCAGAATCATAGCCAAGCCGAGACCTCCTCTTCCATGTTAGATATGTAAATGGCTCTCCCGAACTCATCGGAACACGGGTAAGATAGACCGCCAAGACAACAGCAAGACACAACGTAATTGTGGCACAAGAACCAATGATTGATATCAAACGTGATCTAACTTGACCATTTCGTTAGCTATTGGATATCAACAATGGCGGCTCTGGGCTAAGGTGTTTCTGACTCAGCTATCTGCAGGTCCGAGTTCGTGACTGAGTCTCACTCATGCACCCATGGACTCCCGAAGCTGCAAACGTCTTTCACCCGATACAAGATTGTTGGAGATCTACCTAAAGCTTCCCGATTCATCTCCGCAGTGTATCTGAATAAGCTGAGAATTGCGAGTTTTATCATCTAGCTAACCAAAAATTGCAACGCTAAGAACGGAGCATCGTGCCAGAGAGCCGTCAGAGCTACGGGAGGCGTGGGAAGAATCGATTATCAGAGCTCCAATGTATTTATTCGTGCTTCATATATCTCAAAATGTGCTGTAGGTATCTAAGTCCTGCTAATCCTGCTTTCTCGTCTTTTACGATCAGTGATGTGAAGCATGGCGACAAACTCCAAAATGGATCTCCCTACGCAGGAAAACAACACAACCGGAAAGCACAGCTTCATGGACGCGGTCAGAGCACATACGCATCACTTCACATGGAGTTGGTTTATCTGGCCTATGGCAACCCTGGGCCTCTCCCTCCTTATTGCAGCTCTTCCGTATAGGTTTGATGGCCTGACCACTATCGGCATTATCATCTACCTATTTGGAGTAGTGACATACACTATTCTCCTCATCCTTATTTTCATTCACTTCTGCGTCAATAAGGGTTCTTTTAAGAGATCGCTAGAAAAAAGGGTAGAGACACTTTTCTCCGCTACGGTTCTGCTAGGAGCAGCATCTCTTCTATGTGGTGCTCATCAATATGGACATCCCGCAGAGGGGAGTAGGCTGGCGAGTACACTCAGGGTACTTTTCTGGGTATACATAGCGCTTGCATATTCTGTTGGTATGGCGCTGTACTTCTGCATTTTCACGGGGGAGTGTCACCTTTTGGTTGGAAATATGACACCAGCGGTGAGTAACTGTGTCCTACGCGGATACTTTGATAGCGAACGGAAGCTGATTCAAGTTCCTTTTGCAGTGGATGTTACCTATCTTCCCGGTGATTCTTACTGGCACTGTCGCTGGTATAATTGCATCAACGCTCGAACCTGCTCACGCATTGCCAATCCTGATCTGTGGACTCACTTTTCAAGGTAATCACCTCATCATCAAACTTTTTCTTCCTTCTCATGGAATAACAGAAACTAACATTGACCCTCGAAAGGCTTAGGTACACTTGTCTCCATCTTAGTCTCCGCAATATACTTAGTCCGCCTCTTTGAAATTGGTCTTCCCGATCCAGATATGCGCCCTGCGATGTATCTCGCCGTCGGACCGCCTGCATTCACAGCTGTCGCCTTCCTCAAACTCTCCTCCGCTATACCCCCTTTTTATTCTTACTTCCATACCCACAGCGGCTCGGTCTCTATCTTGCAAACCATTGCGCTTTTTACGGCTATTTTCTTCTGGGCGTACGCGTTCTGGTTTTTCACAATCGCGACGATGTCGGTCCTGGCGACGGTAAGGAGGATGCATTTTCATTTGACGTGGTATTCATTTGTCTTTCCGAACTGCGGCTTCGCGATCAGCACATTGGGAATTGGGCAAAGTTTAGATTGTCCCGGGATATGCTGGGTAGGCACAGCCATGGCTTTAGTTTTGGTTACCGTATGGTTGACAGTGATGGCGTTTCACACGAGAGCTGTGTGGAGAGGCGATTTGTTGATTTGAATCACTTCAACATATACGTAACTCACAGTTGAACCCTTACTGTTGTATGATATTACTGGATTGATAAGATATCTTCCTGTTGTACGAGGCGAAGCCGCAGACCTTTTCCACCATCGCCCTCGCTTAGCTTCATTCGAAACAATTTGCAAGAATTGTGGCAAGCAGTGGCATTCTTTTATTGTAATAGAGAAATTATACTCACAATGGTATTTGTAGCGTGTAAAAAGTTGGGTGAGCAAACGAGCGAAACTGTAGCGAGTCTTTTATTATCCTATTGTGCCTTATCAAACCAGTGTATCATCCAATACACAGAAATGTCGCCACTTAAATCCCATTGCGTCAGAACTGTACCAATTTACTATATCTCAGAGACACGTCTGTATGCCTAATGTTTAGACTTGGTTTTAAGATCTGTGTCGTAGGTAGGTTCTAGAATGCTTCCACAGACAGTTATTGACAAGACCGTTGTTGAAGCTTCGATATTAGTTATTCAAGCGTAATCGTGCTGTAAGTGGTGGACAGACTCGTCCCGAACATGCCGTCCCAAGACGCGTAGGAACAGAGGCCGAGACAGCGCTTAGCTTGGCAAGGGAGTTCTCACTGATCCCGAATATGTCTTTGGGCTGCACTTCTACTATTTTGAGAGACTAACAAATAGCCATGAGGTATCAGGATATTATTCCAGGCAACTAGAACAGACTACAAGTGTCACAGAGAGAGATTTTGAACCATCTATTGACTGTGTTCGTCATGTACTTTGGACAAGTACGTCGTGCTTGGAGCTTCCATGTCTTCCGAGTCGTCCGCAGATGAAATTTGTGGGCCAGCAGCATAGAGAGATTGAACAAACACCAAATATTGACGAAAGATCAAGCGGATTTCACTTAGCATATAGCTTCTTTGGTGTTTGTCCTAAGAGTTTCGATATATTCGAGTACATGTTTCGACAGCGACATGAATGTGAACTTCCTGGCGTCATAATCGTTATGTTGGTTGGATGCATGCAACCTCGTATCCAATCACAAGCTTCATCATCTGTTACAAATGGCTGTAGCGTGACGACGAGTGGCGTTCACATGAATAGCATGGCCTGATCTATCTGTAGCCGCAAAACAACATGGTAGCAAATCAAGGAGAACCGCAGGCTTGAATGTATGATATGATTTATATGCTTCTGGACATCTAGACGTTAAGCTTGACCAGCCATCATTTAACGTTACGCTTTGGGATTGTATGCTGTGGATGACTGGGAATCCGGAGTTCCTATCAACAATGGGAGCAATCTCAAACAACATGGATAGCCAGAACCTCTCACACCAGGCATCACTAGCACCACTCAGATAGCGTCGATCGGCAGAGTCAAGCCAAATCACCGTCTGCATCTCCATCAGCTTCCACCTATTCAGAATCTTGTTCAGATTCAAATGGGTCAAACCATTGACTTGAGGAAACGGCCTCTTTACATGGGTGTATAAGGGAGAGACGCCTGGGATAGCCCCTTGAATGCTCTGATCTGATACTCCAAGTCGAACCATTGCGTGTCTGAACTCGTATCGTCTGGGAGATTGCAACGTATACAAGTAGTGGGTACAAAGAGAGCGCTGAAGCCTTGACTCGCCAGTGTGAATGCATTGATTACCAAAAGCAGGCTAAGCCACGCTACGCGCCGTTCATTGCTGTGCGGGGTAAGGTCCACCCCCAGATCCTCCCAAGTACTTAGTACATCCACTTCCCCAGACTCACAGCGATCCTTCATTCTCCTCCTTCACCAATACTCCATAGCAACCATCCAAACATCATCCAGATCATCCCAAAATCCAACCTACCACTTATTAAGCCGTTCAAAACTACCAAACAATCATCAACATGCGTCCTTCTCCAGTCGGAACTTACTACGCCGCACTCTCCGCAGGCAACGCCGTCCTCCTCACCTTCTGTTGCGCAGAACTCAACGCTCCTGTCATCAATCCTGCCGTTCAACGCACCAAACACGTTATGTCAAAGGCCAACTTCCCAAAGAAGATGGTCCTTGCCAACAAGAAGGCCGGACAAGGTCCATTCCCAGGTCCCAGCACTCATTAGGTACATACCCCTCATTCTATCAGCACCGAACAATGTCACTAACAAAATTAGTTATCGAGTGCGGACTGAAGGACAGACGGTTATGCTATGCTATGATATGATATGGGACTCGAAGGAGTAGGGCGATTTGTATACGATTGGAAATCAGGGAATGGGAAATGGGAAATCGAATGTGTGCTCCTTGTCACTGCGACGAGTAGAGCCTGTCGGGGGATACGGTCAGCAGCTTGCTTTGCTCGGAGTTTATGGAATGAATTGGACTGGTTGGCGTTCTCTGACCTGTGCTGGAAGCATATCGTCGGAAACACAGACTACGATATTCCATGCAAATTGCTCCATCGATGATAAGATTGGATTATCATTAGCAATCTACTTCACCTTAAACATATAACATGAACATCTTGCCGTGACATCACTTCCCTTACGTATAGAACATAATCATCTTGCTATGAATCTTCCATCAAAGATCCATCATACAACTTCACTGTCCAATTAATG
>Ga0247807_10001213_pt1 | contig 15346 bp, 12 predicted proteins | sample UWRJL074202C1_FD_179931 | JGI IMG/M metagenome (GOLD analysis project Ga0247807, IMG submission 179931) | Plant litter microbial communities from Arlington Agricultural Research Station in Wisconsin, United States - UWRJ-L074-202C-1 | ecosystem: Environmental > Terrestrial > Plant litter >...
CCGAGGGAGATGAACCATGTCACTTGCTGTGCGCCGCGTTGGCGACAACATTCCGATCGATTCGGCCGAGTGGCTGAGCGCGGAATCGTATTGGACGCCGCCGCGGATCGTGGCATCCGGTTGGCTGGAGCATGCTCCATTCGCCGCCTGGATAACCTCCGTTGTTCGCCCGAAGACTTTCGTCGAGCTGGGGACGCACAACGGCTACTCGTTCTTCTCGTTCTGCGAGTTCACCGAGCGACTAGGCACCGGTGCCACGTGCTACGCCGTCGACACCTGGGAGGGCGACGAGCACGCTGGCTTCTACGCCGAGAAGATCTACGAGGATGTCAGTGCCGTTGCGGCCGACCTGTATCCGGACACCGCCAAGCTGCTTCGTGGCTACTTCGACGATCACGTCGATGGCTTTGCCGACGGATCGATCGACCTGCTCCACATCGATGGTCGACATGGATACGAAGACGTGCTTCACGACTTCGAGTCCTGGCTTCCCAAGGTGGCCAACGGGGGAGTCGTGCTGTTCCACGACACCACGGTGCTCGACCGAGGCTTCGGCGTCTACCGTTTTTGGGATGAGATTCGGCAGAAGTATCCGTCCTTCGGATTCGAGCACGGTAACGGGCTCGGAGTCATCGGGATCGGCGACTACCCCGCGGTGCTGAATTCGCTGTTCAATGCGTCACCCGCGGAAGTAGAGCGCATCCAGGACTTCTATGCCCGACGTGGTTCGGTTATGACGGATGAGTATGTCCGCCGAACCATGGAAGAAAACGAGCGGGAGCTAGTGGCAGAGAGGCATCGCGCGGAACTCGCTAGCCACGAGGCGCACATTGCTCATCGCGATGCCCAGATCGCCGAAATTAAGAACAGTTTCGCGTGGAAGTCGACCAAGCCCCTGCAGTTCGTCTCCGGCCTCATCCCGCAATCGCTGCGGGATCGGCTGCGCCGCCGCTAGACCCGGCGAGCGGGCAACGGAGTCGAGTCTGGCACCTTTGTTTTCACCGCGATGATCACGAGCAGCGCGATTCCGCACTCGACGAGCAGTCTGCTCTCCGCGAGACTCTGCAACACGAGAACCGCCATGATGAGCACGGGGAGTGCGGAGAGCGCCGTGAAGGTGCCAGGAACGCCGGGGAGTTGTTGGGGGCGGTCGACAGCGATCCACCAGGCGCGCACGACGGTCGAGACAACGAGAGCGCCGAAGATGACAACGCCTACGACTCCGAGCTGGAAGAACACGTCGATCCAGGCGTTGTGAGCCTGCAGCTGACGCACCCCGTTTCGGAATGTCAGATCGGTGAACGGCTCGGCCCACGGCACCCAGTAGCTGACCCAGCCCCAGCCGAATGTCGGTCTCTGATTGGCGAACGCGAGCACGTCGTTCCAGATGCCGAGTCGCCCGGTGAGGTCGCTGTCCCGCCCGAGCAGACCGAGCAGCCGAGTGCCGAAGATCCCCACGGTCGCTCCCGCAATCGCCACGGCCGCGAGAAGCCCGCCGTAGGTCGCGATCCGAGCCCGACGGGTGGATGCGCGACGCACCAGGAGGATAGCGGCGGCGACCGTGAGCATCCCGGCGCCCGCGACGGTGATGGTGGCAGAGCGGGTGAACAGCAGGGTCGCAACCGCGACAATGATCCAGAAGATGCCCCAGCCGCGCTTCACGCGCCGATCGAGCAGTTGCACGACGAAGACCATAAGTGCGAGGAGTGCGATGAGTCCGAGGTTGTTGGCGTTGCCGACGATGCCCTGGATGCGACCCGAGTCGAATACCTCGAAGAGCTCGTTGCGCGACCAATAGAGCATCCGTGGGATCTTGTCGTAGATCGAATAGTCGACGCCCGGCTGGGTGAAGAGCGGCAGAATCGGAGCGCGGATGATGGTCGCGACAAACAATTCAAACGCGAGAGACAGCACGAGCACGATGCGGAAGGTGAGTCCAAGACCCCGCAGCAACTCTTCCCAGCGGAAGCCGATGGCGAGCGCGAGGGATGCCACGACAATCATCCAGGTTGTCAGAAGACCCAGGGCTGTTGCTGCCGGGTAGAACGACCACGCGAGCGACAGTGTCGCGAGCGCGAGGAACGCCACAAGAGGGAAGGGCAGTCCGACCAGGCGCCAGTCCGCGCGGCGGGCGATGAGCAGCAGGATCGACGCGATCAGGATGAGCACCGAGAGAACGCCAAATGTGACCCAGCCGAGTGCCATGCGCCAGGCGTCCCCGGCGAACAGCACAGAGAAAGCAAGAACAAGGAACGCCGTGCGGGCAGCGGGGTGCTCAGTCAGGCGCATCTGCTCAGGGTACAACGCGCCGGTTGGGGAGAGCCCTTTCGTGCCGAACCCTAGACGAACGCCGCGAACCCGGTGATCGCTCGTCCCACGATGAGAGTGTTCATCTCGCGGGTTCCCTCGTAGGAGTAGATGGCCTCACCGTCGGCGAAGTGGCGCATCACGCCGTAGTCGAGAACGATGCCGTTGCCGCCCATGAGCTCGCGGCACCACGCCACGGTCTCGCGCATCCTGGAGGCAGCGAACTCCTTCGCGAGAGCCGAGTGCTCGTCTTTCTGGGTGCCCTCGTCGAGCATCTCCGAGACGCGCGTGACGAGGCCAATGGATGCCGTGATGTTGCCGAGCGACTTTGCGAGCAGCTCCTGCACGAGCTGGTGGGAACCGATGGGCTTGCCAAACTGCTCGCGCTCCTGGGAATAGGCAACCGCCGCGTCATACGCGCCGATCGAGTTGCCCACCGCGGCCCACGCGACCTCGGCGCGAGTGAGGCGAAGCACCGCTGCGGTCTCACGGAACGACTTGGAGCCCTGCAGACGGTTGGCCTCCGGCACGACCATGTCGGTGAAGGTGATGTCGGCGTTCTGCACGATGCGCAGGGCCTGCTTGTTTTCGATGCGGGACGCGGAATAGCCCGGCGTCGAGGTGGGCACGATGAAGCCTTTGACCTGGCCGTCTTCGGCATCCTTCGCCCAGACGATAGTGACGTCACTGATCGAGCCGTTGCCGATCCATCGCTTGGCACCGTTGATGACCCAGTTGTCACCGTCTCGAGTGGCGATGGTGCGCAAGCCTCGCGCCGAGTCGGAGCCGGAGAGCGGCTCGGTGAGGGCGAAAGCGCCGAGCAGCTCGCCGGAGGCGAACTTGGGCAGCCACTCCGCGCGCTGTTCGGAGGAACCGGCGACGGCGATCGATCCCATGACGAGACCGTTCTGCATCCCGACGAGGGTCGCGACGCTCGCGTCAACGCGAGCGAGCTCGAGTGCAACCCAGCCGCGGAAGACCGCACTGTTGGGGAACTGCTGCGTCTCGGCCCAGGGCTGTCCGAACAGACCGAGGTCGGCGAGGCCCTTGACGATCACGTCGCGGTCGAAGAACTCCGCCTTGGCCCAGAGGTCATTGGCTACGGGGCGAACGTTTTCTTCGAGGAACGCGCGCAGGCGAACGATGACGTCCTTCTCTTGATCGGTGAGGCTGTTCTCGAATCCGTAGAAGTCGGCGGGGATTGTCTCAAATGACATGTTTTGCTCCATTGCGTTGGCCAAATCCTCCGAAAGCTTATGCGCGTGCGCTGGCATCCTCTAGACGGTTGGTACTTTGATCTAATGCGCTGTGAAGAGGGGGCCGGATGTTTGTAGGCATCACCAATACGCCACGGGACTACGCGTGGGGCGCGCGAGGTGCCATCTCTGAGTTGTTCGGGCATGAGCCCACGACTGCTCCGGAGGCCGAGCTGTGGCTCGGTGCGCACCCGGGCTCGCCGAGCCGAGTCGTCGACTCGACCCAAACCCTCGTGGATGTGGTCGAGGGCCGTCTGCCCTTCCTGCTCAAGGTGCTCGCCGCTGGCTCGCCGCTCTCGCTCCAGGCGCATCCGACCATGGAGCAAGCGGCCGAGGGATTCGCGCGTGAGAACGCTGCAGGCATCCCGCTGGATGCTCCCCATCGCAACTATCGCGACGCCTTCCACAAGCCCGAGATCATCTACGCGCTCAGCGACAACTTCGAAGCGCTCTGTGGATTCCGGGATCTGGCGCTCCTGCGCGCAGAGCTCGAATCCCTGCGCGCGCGCGGCGGTGAGCCGATCGCCGCGTGGATCGAGAAGCTCGACGGATCGCTGCGGGACGTCTTCGAATGGCTCATTTCGCGAGGCCCGGGCGTCGATGAACTCGTGGCCACACTCAGCTCTCTTTCGGATGACTCGACGCCCGCTCTCGAGACGGTCGGCCGGCTCGCGGCCGAGTACCCGGGAGACCCGGGCATCGCCATTTCGATGATGCTCAATCGGGTTACCCTGCAGCGGGGTGAGGTGCTCTACCTGCCCGCCGGCAATATCCACGCCTACCTCGAGGGTGTCGGCATCGAACTTATGGCGGCGTCCGACAACGTGCTTCGCGGAGGCCTCACACCCAAGCATGTTGACGTCGAGCAGCTGCTCGAGGTTCTCGACTTCACGCCGCTGCCCGTCCCATTTCTTGCGGCGTCGGAGTCGTCGGATGGCGTGCAAGTTTTCGCGCCCGACATCCCGGACTTCGTACTGACGGTTGTGACTCTGGATGCGTCAACACCAACCGCGGTCGTCGAACCCGCGGGCGCGTACATCGCTCTCTCGACTTCGGGGAAGGTCGCGCTGTCCCAGGGGGAGAACGCCGCAACCCTCGTGCCGGGTCAGGCGCTGTACTCCGATGAGTCCGGCGGCGTGACCCTCGAGGGTGCGGGCCAGGTCTTCATCGCCTCAACGCGTCTGTGAGGTCGAAAACTACCCCGCAGCGCGCTCGCCGAAGGTTCGGCGGTAGGCCTGCGGGGATGTCTGCAGCACACGCACGAAGTGATGGCGCATGACCGCGGCAGTACCGAATCCCGTTTCTTGGGCGATCGTTTCGAGACCGATGTCCGTCTCCTCGAGCAACTGCTGAGCTCGGATGAGACGCTGTCGATTGAGCCACGCGGCCGGAGTTGTTCCCATGTCTGCCCGAAATCGTCGGGCAAAGGTACGGCTCGACATCAGTGCGCGTTTCGCGAGTTGATCGACTGAGAGGTTCTCGGAGAGATTCTCCATCATCCAGTCGGTGACGATCGCGAACGAGTCGCTCTTGCTCGCGGCGACGGGCGACTGGATGTACTGCGACTGACCGCCGTCGCGCTGCGGAGGCACGACCATGCGGCGAGCGATGACGTTTGCTACGGCAGCGCCTAGCTCCTTGCGCACGATGTGCAGCGCAGCGTCGATACCGGCGGCCGTGCCCGCACTCGTGACGACTCGGCGGTCCTCGACGAAGAGCACATCGGGGTCGACGGTGGTTTTGGGGTAGTCGGAGGCGAGACGGTCGGCATGCATCCAGTGCGTCGTCGACTTGCGGCCGTCGAGGATGCCCGCCTGCGCGAGCGCGAACGCTCCCGAGCAGACGCTCAGCACCCACGCCCCGCGCGCCTCGGCCTGCCGGATCACCTCGAGAAAGCGTTCGTCGACGAGCTCGATCATGTGCGCGGGCACGGCGATGAGGTCGGCGTCCGCGGCGGCGGAGAGGTCGTTCTCGATGATCATGTCGAACCCCAGGCTCGTGGGCACGCGACCGGGGAACGCAGTGGCGATCGTGAAGTCGAACGATGAACCGCCCGAGTCACTGCGGTCGATGCCGAAGACCTCGCACACCACGCCAAACTCGAACGGGGCGACGCCGGGGAACGCGAGCAGGACGACTTTACGCAGCATGGGAACCTCTGGCAGTTTGTGAACGAGATGTGGCTATCCTGCCACTCGTGGCAGAAATCAGCAATCCGTAGCGTTTCTGCCATGGTTCTCCTTATCCTTCTCGGCATCCTCTCCCTTGTCGCCCTGGTCTTCACTGTCCGCGAGATGCGCGTCGATGGCTATCGGCAACGTCCAGTGGCGGCGATCCGCCGTCACGCCGATCCGGAGCGTTGGCATTAGTCCACTAGCGTTGAGGCATGACTTGGCTCGTAACCGGAGGGGCCGGCTATATCGGCTCCCATGTTGTCCGCGCACTCGCAGCACAAGGGCTCGCGCCCGTCGTGCTCGACGACCTGTCGAGCGGGCACGAGGCCTTCGTGCCCTCGGGAATCCCCTTCGTCCGCGGGTCGATTCTGGATGGGGAGCTCCTCGAGCGCACGATCACCGATCACTCGGTAACGGGCGTCATTCACGTCGCGGGCTACAAGTATGCGGGTGTGTCGGTGAGTCGACCGCTCCACACCTATGAGCAGAACGTCACGGGAACCGCCGTGCTTCTCGCCGCGATGGAGTCCACGGGTGTCGACCGCATCGTGTTCTCGTCAAGCGCCGCCGTCTACGGGACGCCGCAGACGGAACTCGTCACCGAAGAGACGGCCAAGAATCCGCAGTCGCCCTACGGCGAGACGAAGCTCATCGGCGAGTGGCTGCTGCGTGACCAGGCGGTAGCGACAGGCCTGCGCCACACCTCGCTGCGCTATTTCAATGTCGTCGGATCCGGCGCGCCGGAACTCTACGACTCGAGTCCTCACAATCTCTTCCCGCTCGTGTTTACGGCTCTCGTCGAGGGGCGCACCCCGCGAATCAACGGGAACGACTACCCGACCCCCGATGGCACCAACGTGCGTGACTACATCCACGTCGCCGACCTCGCCGCCTCGCACGTCTCTGCCGCGCAGCGGTTGGATGCCGGGCTTCCGCTCGAAGCCGCGTACAACCTCGGCAGCGGTGACGGCGTCTCGGTGGGGGAGATCATGTCGACCGTGGCGCAAGTCACGGGCATCCCGTTCACCCCCGAGATCGGCCCTCGACGCAACGGCGACCCCGCGCGAATCGTCGCGGCGGGCGACCTCGCGGCCCGCGATCTCGACTGGCAGATGCGTCACACGCTCGAGCAGATGGTGCAGTCGCAGTGGGATGCAACACGCGGCGCGTCACAACCCTAAGACGCTGGTTGAAGGATTTATGATTCCCGACTTGACTACCGGGAATTACACGGGTGTAATTGTCCCTAACGTGCGGCGCATCTGTGGTGCACGTCGAGGGGAGAAGCAGCCATGGTGGTGAACAACGGGGGATACAGAGCCAGCGTTCCTGACGACTGGTTCGTCGACCCGGTTCGTCTCGGCGTCCCCGGAGTGCGCCAGCCTCGGGTTGATGAGGAAGAAAATCCTCTCGCCTGGCAGTCGGACTCACTCTGCGCGCAGACCGACCCCGAAGCGTTCTTTCCTGAAAAGGGCGGATCCACTCGTGACGCGAAGAAGATCTGCGGCTCCTGCGAAGTTCGTTCACACTGCCTCGAGTACGCGCTAGAGAACGACGAGCGCTTTGGTATTTGGGGTGGCCTCTCCGAGCGCGAGCGCCGCAAACTTCGTAAGAGAGCGTAGCTCCGCGGCGAGTCCCGCGAGCAGCGGGCGAAGCCCCGCTTAGTCTCGGAGGGTTATGCAGCCCAGAGTCACCGCAGTACTCGTCGCTCGCAATGGGGCGCAGTATCTGCCAAGAACCCTCGCCGCCCTCGCGGCACAATCCCGTCGACCCGACACGGTGTTGTTTGTCGACTCCGGCTCGACTGATTCATCCTCTTCCCTGCTTGCGGAAGCACACCCCAACGAACTCATCACGACACCGTCGAAGAGATCGTTCGGATCCTCCGTCGCGTTCGCGCTGCAGATGACGACCCAGCCGGACCAGGACAACGACTGGCTCTGGCTATTGGGTCACGACAACGCGCCCGATCCTCGAGCGCTCGCCGCTCTGCTCGGGGCGGTAGAGGTCGCCCCATCGGTCGCGATCGCCGGACCCAAGCTCATGCGCTGGGACGCTCCGGATGTCATCGCGAGCTATGGCGAAACGCTCACGAAGTTGGGCCGCTCCCTCACCGTCGTCGAGAACGAACTCGATCAAGCCCAGCATGACGTGCAGAGCGACCTTCTTGCCGTCGCCGAGGGTGGCATGCTCGTGCGGCGAAGCGTGTGGAACGCGCTCGGCGGTTTTGATTCCGCACTTCCTTCGGTGGATGCGGCACTCGACTTTTCGGTACGCGCGCGCCTCGCGGGTCACCGCGTCATCGGCGTGCCGACCGCGAAGGTCGCGAGTGCGGGCCCTCCCGAACTCTTCGGACGTCGCTCGCTCTCTGTCGGAGCACAGAATCGGGTGCGGCGGTTCGCCCAACTGCACCGCCGACTCGTGTACTCGCCCGCCATAGCCGCCCCCTTCCACTGGCTCACGCTCGTACCACTGGCCATTCTGCGCAGCCTTGTGCACCTCGTCGCTAAGCGTCCCGGGGCGATCGGCGGGGAATTCGCGGCCGCATTCTCGGCAGCCTTCGACGGGGGAGTGGCGAGTGCGCGCACGAGTATCCGTCGAAACCGGGTGCTGGGCTGGGCCGCTGTCGACGCGTTGAGAATCTCCTGGGCCGAGGCTCGGGAGCGGCGCGCGAGCGAGCGAGTTACCTCGTCGGGCAGTTCTCGCGAGATTATCGATCGCCCTTCCTTCTTCACGGGGGGCGGCGCCTGGGTTGTGCTTCTCGCCGGGGTTGCGGGCATCATCGCGTTCGGACGGTTCCTCGGCGCACCCGCGCTTTCGGGCGGCGGGCTCGCGCCGCTCGGGCAGTTCTCGACCCTGTGGTCAAGCATTGGTTACGGCTGGCACGACATCGGCGCGGGATTCACCGGGGCGGCCGATCCGTTTGCCTACCTCGTGGCGGTGTTAGGAACCCTGACGTTCTGGGCTCCGTCCTTCAGTGTCGTGCTGTTGTACTTGGTGGCACTTCCGCTTGCCGCCCTCACGGCGTGGTGGTGCGCGGTGCGATTCTCGGTTCGTCCGTGGGCGCCGGCTGTCGCTGCTGTTGCGTGGGCTGTCGCACCTCCGTTCCTGTCTTCTCTTTCCGGTGGGCACCTCGGCGCGGTCATCGCGCACATCCTGCTCCCCTCCCTCGTGCTGGCGCTCGTGGGAGCGGCGCGCAGCTGGTCGCTCGCTGCGGTCGCCGCGCTGTTGTTCGCAGCGGTCACGGCCGCGGCCCCCGTGCTCGCTCCCGCTCTTATCGTCATCTGGTTCGTGTGGATGCTCGCAAACCCGAAGCGGGTCCACCGACTTATCGCGATTCCGCTTCCCGCTGCCGCGCTCTTTGCGCCGCTCGTTGTCGACCAGATCTCCCGCGGTAACTGGCTTGCCCTTCTCGCGGAACCCGGCGTACCCGTGCTCTCGATTGCGCCGTCGGGCTGGCAGCTCGCGCTTGCCGCTCCGGCCGGCGACCTGCACGGTTTTGCCGACTTCGTGGCCTCACTCGGGATTGCTCCCAGTCTTGCGCCGATTATCGTCGCGGTTCTCTTGGCTCCGCTTGCCATCCTTGCGCTGCTCTCCCTCTTCCTTCCCGGGAGTCGCCGGGCGATCCCCGCGATGGTCATTTCCTTGCTGGGGTTTGTGACCGCAGTCGTGGGTGCTCACCTCGAGGTGAGCATCATCGGCGCCCAGACCACTTCGGTTTGGCCTGGCGCGGCCCTGAGCTTGTACTGGCTCGGTCTCGTCGGAGCTATGGTGATGGCAATCGAGGTGCTCGCGGTCCGAGCTTCTGTGCCGGCACTCGTTGCTGGGCTCGCGCTAGTCGCCCTCTCTGTTCCGCTCATCGTGACGGCTGCGTCCGGTGGCATTGCCGTCGCCGAGTCGAACGGCAGGATGCTGCCCGCTTTTGCGTCGGCTGAGGCATCCACCGCCCCGTCGCTGGGCACCCTCGAACTCATCGCGCAGCCGGACGGAAGCGTCGCGGCAACCATCCACCGCGGTCAGGGCACGACGCTGGAAGAGCAGTCAACGCTCGATGCAACGACAACGACGCTGAGCCCCGCGGCAGAGCAGCTCGCAGAGCTCGCAGGCAACCTCTCCTCGCGTAGCGGATACGACATCGCGGGTGCTCTCGACAAGTTGCACATCGCATTTGTGCTCGTTCCCGCGATTTCGGTTGAGGCGGCGAGGGATGTGCACACCCGCGTCGTTGAGTCGCTCGACGGTAATCGCCTTCTGACCCCCATCGGCGATACGTCGACGGGCTTCCTCTGGCACTACGAGGACCTCGCGGAGGGCCAAGCGCCCAGCGGACCGGGGAACACCGGAACAACCATGGGCCTCTTGGTGATCATCGGCCAGGCCGTGATCTTCGGCCTCGTGCTGTTGCTCGCTGTCCCGACATCCCGTCGCCGCCGCATGCGGGCCGCCAAGGTCACGGGCGCAGAAGCACCCATGACGGAGCTTGCGGAGCCCGCTGATACTCCTACCGCGACCACCAATCGAGAGGAGATCTGATGACCGGCCCAGAAGAGCCCACCGGTGAACTTCTCGACGAGGCTGACGAGTTTTTCCCCGAAACAGTCGAGGAGATCGAGCGTCGCAAGCCGATCACGGCGAGGGGAGTGGCTCTCACGAGTGCCCGCGTCTTGACGGGAGCTATCGGCATTGCTGTGGCCGTTGCCGCAATTGCTGGAGCGGCGCTACTGCCCCTGCCCGTCGTGCGCTCGGAACCGTCCTCTGTCGACGTCGTTCCGGTGCCTACGGCGCAGCAGCTGGTGTGCCCTGGGTCCGTTCTTCGCCTCTCCGATGACACGGGGCAGGGTGCCACGGTGTCCTCGGCGATCGGTCGGGCCACGCTTCGCTCCTTCACGACGTCTGGAGCAGTGGATTCCACTCCGCTCACTCAGTCCGACGCATCCACCGGCACGACCCCCGCGGCACCTACGGTGATCAGCACGCCGCCGAACCCCGCGGATCCCACCGACGCCATCCTCATTAGCGGGGCGCAGTCGCAAGATGTCAACGAGGGCGACTTCGTTGGGCTGGCTGCGGCGGGATGCTCGACGGTCAGCGGAGATAGCTGGCTCACCGGCGGCTCAACGGCGGTGGGGCGCACGACGCTGCTCACTCTCTCTAACCCCACCGAAGTTCCGGCAACTGTTGACCTCGAGCTCTTCAGCGAAAACGGAGCCGTCGCTGCACCCGGAACGAGCGGAATCGTTGTGCCCGCAAGCGGGCAGCGAGTTCTCTCGCTCGCAGGCTTCCAGCCAGACATGCAGATGCCCGTCGTGCATGTGACGAGCGCGGGCGGTCAGGTCGTAGCCGAGTTACAGCAATCAATCGTGCGCGGCCTGCAGCCCGGGGGAGTCGATTTTGTTCCGGCATCTAGCGGTCCCGTGCTGGACTCCATCATCCCTGGGCTCGTAATCGTCGAGCCCGAAGCCGTTGAGGCTGTGCAGGGCGGCGGCGAAACCTTTGAAGATCTGCGCACGGTGCTTCGGCTCTTCGCCCCAGGCGAAGGCAACGTGTCGACGACCATCAGCGTCGTCCCCGAGGATGGCGTGGGCACGGGAACGTCCTTTGCTGTCGACGTGGAGGCCGGCCGCGTAACCGAGGTTCCCGTCACCGGTCTCGCTGCAGGTAACTACACAGTGCGCATCTCGGCACCTCAGCCGCTCCTGGCCGCGGCGCGCGTGTCGACCGTGAGTGCAGACTCGACCGACTTCGCGTGGTTGATGTCTGCGCCCTTGCTGAGCAAGAAGGCGGTCGTGACTATCGCTCAGGGCCCCGGTGCCCAGCTGCACCTCGCGAATTCGGGAAGCGATCCCATTACGGTTACCCTCAAGTCGTCGGATGGCGATGAGCAATTCGTGGACATCGGCACGGGTGCGGCCGTGAGCATGGATGTCGAGGTCGGCGAGAGTTATACGCTTTCTGGCTTCAAGTCCCTCCGCGCGAGCGTCTCGCTATCGCAGGGCGGCAAGATCGCGACGTACCCCGTTCTCCCGCCTGGGGTGGGCTCGGCGCCGCTGACTATCGTCCCCTAGCTGGCTCTCGCCTTCCGACTAGAGGTGACGGAAGCGTTCGGGGGCAAGGTCCCAGGGATCCTTGCCCAGCAACTCGGCAACGGCACGAAATACGCAACTCTCCACCATCATCCGCTTGTGGAGTTCGTCGTTGCTGTTCAGTTGCGACATCCGCTCGATGGGAAGCCGGTAGAGGATGACGCGGCGTTCGGCAACGATGACCCGCCAGCGGTCAACGGACCGCCCGTCCCCAAGCTGAGGCGGCAGACCCGCGACCTCGAAGCTTACGTCCGCGAGCTCCGATGGCCAGATGTCGCGAAGGTACTCGGCGGTCGAGGCAACAGTCGAATCGAACTCGTCGATCCGAGTTCGAAGCGGCGGAAGATGTGGGCCAGTAACCGAGGCTCGGATGCCACGACCGTGGCGGTCTCGCCAGCCGAGGCGTGCCGAACGCGAGGAACCGCGACGCGAGGGCTTGGACACGACTCGATTCTACGGCGGGGCATGGCCGACCCCGTCGTCTGATGGTCGTATTCTGGGAACACAATGAGTGGTCGTCCGTGTAGCAAGGTCGCCTGTGCGCAGGAAGCAGTATCGACCCTCACTTACGTGTACGCCGATTCGATGGCTGTGCTCGGTCCGCTCAGCCAGAAGGCCGAGCCCCACAGCTACGACCTGTGTGAGCGCCACGCGGAACGCCTGAGCGCCCCTCAGGGGTGGCAAGTCGTTCGCCATGTAGTTTTAGGGCATGAGTTTTAGTTCTCCCCAGTCCCTGAAGGCTGTCGTTTTTGACCTCGACGACACGCTCGCCGCATCCAAGTCCACGATGGATCCGGCCATGAGCGCCGCCTTCGCCGAGCTTGTCGAGCGGGTGCCCGTGTGCATCATCTCCGGTGGTCGCTTCGAGCAGTTCGAGTCACAGGCCCTCAACGGTTTTACCGCGAGTGACGCGGCCTTGCGCCAACTGCACCTCATGCCCACCTGCGGCACGCGGTACTACCTGTGGGACGGCGAGGGCTGGGCGCTGCAGTATGCAGAAGACCTGACCGACGACGAGAAGCAGCGGGCAATCGCGGCTCTCGAAGAGGGCGCGAAAGCTCTCGGACTGTGGGCGGCCGAGCCGTGGGGCGACATCATCGAAGACCGTGGGAGTCAGATCACGTTCTCGGCTCTCGGGCAGAAGGCTCCCGTGGATGCCAAGGTGGCTTGGGACCAGGACGGCGCCAAGAAGCGCGCGCTGTGGGAGTACGTCGCGCCGCGACTTCCCGACCTTGAGGTGCGCGGCGGCGGCTCGACCTCGATCGACATCACCCGAAAGGGCATCGATAAGGCCTACGGTATCGAGAAGCTCACCGCCAAGATTGGCGCTGGCCTCGATGAGTTGCTCTTCATCGGAGACCGACTCGATGAGACCGGCAACGACTACCCCGTCTACGCGCTTGGCGTCACGTCATTCCCCGTGCACCACTGGACTGACACGCTCGAGGCAGTCAAGGCGATCGTGGCGTGGCTGGATGCTCCCGCAACCGAGTTCCCCCTGACTCCACTGCCGAAGCTGCCCGCCTAACTCAGCGCTTCGCGAGAACTGGATGCCACAATAGGGGCATGACTACCGCCACAGCGCTCCAGTTCAAGGTTGCAGATCTCTCGCTCGCCGAGGCCGGACGCCACCAGATTCGTCTCGCCGAAAACGAGATGCCGGGACTGATGTCCCTCCGCGAAGAATTCGGCGCATCCCAGCCCCTGGCCGGCGCGCGCATCATGGGCTCGCTTCACATGACGGTGCAGACCGCCGTGCTCATCGAAACCCTCGTTGCTCTCGGCGCTCAGGTGCGCTGGGTGAGCTGCAACATCTTCTCCACTCAGGACGAGGCGGCGGCAGCCGTCGCGGTCGGCCCAACGGGATCCGTGGATGCTCCGGACGGCGTGCCCGTATTCGCTTGGAAGGGCGAGACGCTCGAGGAGTACTGGTGGTGCACCGAGCAGGCCTTCGACTGGAGCGCTGAAGGCTTCGACGGCCCCAACCTGATTCTCGACGACGGCGGCGACGCGACGCTGCTCGTCCACAAGGGTCGCGAGTTCGAGCTTGCCGGCGCTGTTCCCGAGACCGAGGCTGACGCGAGCCACGAGTGGGGAGTCATTCTCGACACTCTTCGTCGCAGTCTCTCCGAGAACCCCGCCCGCTGGACGACAATTGCCGCCGGACTCCAGGGAGTGACGGAAGAGACGACCACCGGAGTTCACCGCCTCTACGAACTCGCGAAGGCCGGCGACCTGCTTTTCCCCGCCATCAACGTCAACGACTCCGTCACGAAGAGCAAGTTCGACAACAAGTACGGCATCCGTCACTCGCTGCCCGACGGCCTCAACCGGGCAACCGACGTGCTCATGGGCGGCAAGATCGCTTTCGTCGCGGGGTATGGCGACGTGGGTAAGGGCTCTGCCGAAGCCTTGCGTGGCCAGGGTGCTCGCGTCATCGTGAGCGAGATCGACCCGATCTGCGCCCTCCAGGCGGCGATGGATGGCTACCAGGTCACCACGATCGAGAATGTGCTCGATCAGGTGGACATCTTCGTAACGACCACAGGCAACGAGAACGTCATCACCCTCGAGCACCTCCAGGGAATGAAGCACCAAGCGATCGTCGCCAACGTGGGCCACTTTGACAACGAGATCGACATCGCGGGCCTGGAGAAGCTCCCGGGCGCCGAGAAGGTCGAGATCAAGCCGCAGGTGCACGAGTGGCGCCTGCCGCACGGACGCAGCATCCTCGTGCTCTCCGAGGGACGACTGATGAACCTGGGCAACGCAACGGGACACCCCTCGTTCGTCATGAGTAACTCCTTCACGAATCAGGTGCTCGCGCAACTCGAGCTGTGGGTCAACAACAACGATGGCAAGTACCAGAACCAGGTGTACGTGCTGCCCAAGCATCTCGACGAGAAGGTCGCACGCCTGCACCTGGATGCGCTCGGTGTCGTCCTCACCGAACTCACCCCGACGCAGGCCGCCTACATCGGTGTTCCTGTCGAGGGTCCTTACAAGGTTGACCACTACCGCTACTGATCTTTCTCCGAAGCAACTGACCGCCGCGCCGCTCTCTCTGAGCGGGTCGCGGCGCGTCTGTTTAACCCTCATAAGACGCGAAGAACCGCGAGCGATGAAGCGCGACACGCCCGGGATGCAGCGCAGTTTGCCCACCACGCCAAAACCCGCGTAAAGTCATCTCTTGTCGCCCAAAGGTGCGGAAAGTTCGGAGCAGCTCAGCTGCTCGAATGACCGGCCTCAAGTGGGACCAAACCTCAGTCAAACAGCAGAGCGTTTCTCTTGTAGAAACACTGTCTTCAGATCTGAGACATGTTGCCGGTAGCGCAAGCTTAGGCAGCAACAAGTAAGGCAAAGCTCCAGTGTGACCCGTTATTAGTAGCGGCGAGGCTGGGTGCGTCCGATCCTTGAGAACTCAACAGCGTGCACAATGTCAAATGCCAAAAACCCGTTGGCTAGCTTCGGTTAGTCACGGATTCCTTTGGAAATAGATATAAACAACAAAGCAAGTCAGTTTTGA
>Ga0247807_10001214_pt1 | contig 15339 bp, 14 predicted proteins | sample UWRJL074202C1_FD_179931 | JGI IMG/M metagenome (GOLD analysis project Ga0247807, IMG submission 179931) | Plant litter microbial communities from Arlington Agricultural Research Station in Wisconsin, United States - UWRJ-L074-202C-1 | ecosystem: Environmental > Terrestrial > Plant litter >...
CGGAGGTCGCGTCGCTCACGACGCAACCTTGTCTGCGGCGAGGGCCGCGAGCTGCATCTCGGTGAGGGTGACACCGCCACCAAGGGCGAGGTCGAGCAGGTTGTTGAGTTCGTCGCGGTCGAAGGGGGCGCCCTCGGCGGTTCCCTGCACCTCAACGAACAGTCCCTTACCGGTGACAACCACGTTCATGTCGGTTTCGGCACGCACGTCTTCGACGTAGGCGAGGTCGAGCATCGGGACGCCGTCGATGATGCCGACGGAGACCGCGGCGACACTGTCGGTGAGGGGCTGAGCCTTGGCCTGGATGAACTTCTGCTCGCGGGCCCACTCGATGGCGTCAGCGAGGGCCACATAGGCACCCGTGATCGCGGCGGTGCGGGTTCCGCCGTCGGCCTGCAGCACGTCGCAGTCGATGACGATGGTGTTTTCACCGAGTGCCTTGGTGTCGATGACGGCACGCAGGCTGCGGCCGATGAGGCGGGAGATCTCGTGGGTGCGTCCACCGATCTTGCCCTTGACCGACTCACGGTCCATGCGTGAGTTCGTCGAGCGCGGAAGCATCGAGTACTCGGCGGTGACCCAGCCCTTGCCCTGGCCCTTGAGCCAGCGCGGCACTCCGTTGGTGAACGTCGCGGTGCACAGCACCTTGGTGTTGCCGAAGGAGATCAGGGCAGAGCCCTCGGCCTGGGCGCTCCATCCCCGCTCGATGGTGATTTCGCGGAGCTGGTTGTCGGCGCGGCCGTCGGTGCGAGTCATGCGGTCTCTTCTCGGTACGGGGATGATGGTGTGGGCAAATCGAGGGTGCTGGGCGCATCAGGGATGCTGGGCGCATCAGGAGTGTTGGGCGCATCGGGCGTGCGGGACAGTTTGGGCAACGCGATGACACCGGTCTCCACGAGATCGACCGTGGTGACCTCCGGTCCGAGGAAGCGGCTGGCCAGGCGCAGAAACTCGTGCTGGCTCTCGCCCGTGGCTTCGAACGTGTAGGTGGGGGCACCGGGGGCTTGCCGCTCGAGGCCGTGTTTGACGAGCATCCGGTACACGTCGTACGCGGTCTCCTCAGCGCTCGACACCAGCGTGACGTCTTCGCCCATCACGTACTGGATCGCCCCGGCCAGCAGCGGATAGTGCGTGCACCCGAGCACCAGGGTGTCAACGCCGGCGTCTTTGAGCGGCCGCAGATACTCTTCGGCGACCGCGAAAAGCTCGTCACCACTGGTCACCCCCGACTCGACAAATTCGACAAAGCGCGGGCAGGCCTGGGTGAAAATTTGCAGGTCGGATGCTGCGAAAAAAGCGTCTTCGTAGGCGTGCGAGCGAACCGTTCCCGCAGTTCCGATGACACCGATTTTTTTGTTGCGGGTCTGCCGAACGGCGGCACGGACAGCGGGGTGGATGACCTCAACAACAGGAATCCCCCGGCCCTCGGTGTAGCGCTCGCGAGCATCCCGAAGCATGGCCGATGAGGCCGTATTGCAGGCGATAACCAGCAGCTTGACGCCCTGGTCAACGAGGTCGTCGAGAACCGCGAGGGCGTACTCGCGCACTTTCGCGATGGGTTTGGGTCCGTACGGGGAATGGGCGGTGTCGCCGACATAGAGCACGGACTCGCGCGGCAACTGGTCGATGATCGCCCGAGCCACCGTGAGCCCACCCACCCCACTGTCGAAGATTCCGATCGGAGCGTTGGTCACGGAAGTCGAGTTTATCCTCGTCGGCCGGATGCGCCGCACGTCGGCCGCCCACAACCCACCGGCGCGATCATTGAGTCGCCTGTCGAACACCTAGGCTGAGGGGATGACGAGCGCGCTTCTCACGGACCGTTACGAACTCACCATGATCGATGCCGCGATCGGCAGCGGTCGGCACACCACCGAGTGTGTTTTTGAGGTGTTCGCCCGGCGACTGCCCGACGGTCGCCGCTACGGCGTTGTTGCGGGAACGGGCCGGCTGCTTGAGCTGATCGCCGACTTCCGCTTCGACGAGGCCGAGCTGGAGTGGCTGCGCGACAACAATGTGGTGCGTTCGGCGACCCTCGACTGGCTTGCCGACTACCGCTTCACCGGGTCGATCACCGGCTACCGCGAGGGCGAGATCTACTTTCCCAACTCCCCCATCCTCACTATTGAGGGCGGATTCGCCGAGGGCGTGATCCTCGAAACCCTCGCACTGAGTGTGCTCAACTACGACAGCGCCGTGGCCAGTGCCGCCAGCCGGATGGTCTCCGCAGCTGACGGTCGCCCCCTGGCCGAAATGGGGTCTCGTCGCGCGAATGAGCAGGCGGCGGTTGCAGCTGCGCGTGCCGCGTTTATCGGTGGATTCTCCGCGACCAGCAATCTCGAGGCTGGGCGCACCTGGGGTGTCCCCACTATGGGCACCGCCGCCCACGCCTTCACCCTGCTGCACAACACCGAGGAGGAGGCGTTTGAGGCGCAGGTCGCCGCGATGGGAGCGGGCACCACTCTTCTCGTCGACACCTACGACGTGCCCACCGCCGTAGATCTCGCGATCAAGGTCGCCGGCACCGGGCTCGGTGCGGTGCGCATCGACAGCGGCGACCTCCCCGTTCTCGTCGGTGAGGTGCGGGCGCAACTCGATTCCCTCGGCGCCGTCGACACCCGCATCACGGTCACCAACGACCTCGACGAGTACACGATCGCCGCGCTGCGTGCGGCCCCGGTCGACTCCTACGGGGTAGGCACCTCGGTCGTCACGGGATCGGGCTTCCCCGCCGCAGGGATGGTCTACAAACTGGTCGCCCGCCGCGGAACCGACGGTGAATGGGTGTCGGTGGCGAAGAAGTCCGCCGCGAAAGCGACCGTCGGTGGACTCAAAGCGGCCGTGCGCACCCTCGACCGGGGAATTGCGACGGAAGAGACTATTTATCTGGGAGGTGAACCCGAAGCATCCACCACCGAACGCCCCCTGCTTGTCACGTTGATGACCGAGGGGGAGCCGAACGCGGACTACATGGGCCCGGCCGGAACTGCCCTCGCCCGCGAGACCAGGGCGCAGGCGTTTGCCGAGCTGCCCGCCGACGCGCTGCGTCTGAGCCGGGGTGAGCCGACGATTCCGACGGTGTACCGCACGCTGTAATCAGCGCGCGGTCGGGGCCTACTTTTTGAGGCCCTCGTAGACCTCTTTGCAGGTCGGGCAGACCGGGAACTTCTCCGGGTCACGGCCCGGAACCCAGAGTTTGCCGCAGAGGGCACGAATGGGTTTGCCGCTCAGCGCGGACTCCATAATTTTGTTTTTCGGGGCGTAGTGGGAAAAGCGCTCGTGGTCGCCCTCTTCGACCTGCTCACTGTTGAGCAGCTCCTCGAGTTCGCGATCGAGCGTTGATGTGCCGCCGCCTGTGTGATCCGTATCGCTCATACGCTTAGTTTCTCATGCTCAGCGCAAGAAGGTCAGTCGCGCGCCGCTCAAAAACGCGACCGCCGCCGCTGATACCCGCGACCAGCACAATGAGCCCAACAGACAGGCCAACCACAAACGATGCGAAGGGCCAGACACCGCCCGAGTTCAGGCCCATCACCGCAAGGATGAGTGCCGGGACCATCAGCACAATCGTGAGCAGCAGCGACACGGACTGGATGATGGCGGAGGTCGATCCCGCGGACTGCGGACTGGAGAACGGGCTGTCACCCGGCTGCACCGCGGGGTACGGGAAGCGGGCGGAGAGCACACTCGAGAGGCCCAGTGCGGTAAAGAGGAGGCCGAGGCTGACCCCCGTCATCGAGAGGAACAGCGACCCCTGGCCGTAGACGCGGGCGCTGATCAGCGACCCCACAACCACCACGGGCACTCCGACGAGTAGAACCGGCAGGAGGCGACCGAGACGGTCGGCAGCACCGCGGGTATCGGACACCACGTGCAGCCAGATCGCCGTGTTGTCTTGCGCGACGTCGTTGTGCACCGACCAGCCGAGAAACAGCGCAGCGATCGGGACGGGGATCAGGGCGAGTGCCGCGGCCGGGATACCCGCCAGTCCGAGAGGGATCACCAGGAGCAGCGGGAGGATCGGCACCACCACAAGAGCCACGAAGTACCGCGGATCGCGACCCCAGTAGGTCAGGGTGCGCGCGGCGATAACGCCGGTGGACGTCGAGGGGAAGACAGAGAACCAGCCGAGCCCATGACGGCGAACGCGGGTGACCTGGGGTTCGGCGTGCTGCAGCACTGCTCCGACGAGGGCGCGCCAGGCGACCGCGAGCAGGGCGACATACCCGAGGGCCAGGACCAGTTTGAGTGTGGCGTCGCCGGTGAGGCCCGCTGCCGCGGCAGCGGGTGCGGAGAAGGCGGCACCGAGCGGAGTCCATCCGAGCACGTCGGCAGTGGCTGTGAGCGCGGCCAGGTCGCCGCCCGCGCGCACGACAGCGACAACACCGGGCGCGACAACTCCCACGACAACGATGAGCGACAGCACGGTCAGGGTGCGATGGCGGCTCGCGGTGTAGAACGCGGACAGTGTGGTGCTGATGCGGGCGACGAGGGTTCCGGTGGCCACAATCAGAATCAACGCAGCGAGGGACACCGGCAGTGTTCCCGATTCCCTGTTCCACGTCACCATCTGGGCGATACCAACGATCGCGAGGGCCAGGGCGGGGATTCCGACCACGGCCGCGAGCGCGAGTCCCGCGGACAGACGACCAGTGGACACCCCAAAGAGGCCAAACCGGCGGGGGTCCATCGCATCGGACACACCGGCCAGCGGTGGCACAACCAGGTAGGCGAGAAGTACGAGGGATCCGACAATCGTGACGGCGGTGGCGGCGTCAGCGAGGTCGACCGTGTGGAGCTCGATGATGTAGACGGCGAGGGCCACCGATCCGGCAAGACCCAGCACCACGGCGAGAAGCTGCCGCCGACTCGTGCGGAGGGCTGCACCGAGCAGCTCCAGCTTTAGCCGGAGAAGCTGTGCAGCCATTCCATCCCTCCCGCGGTGCTCTGGTCGCCAGCGAGCTCGATAAAGCGCTTCTCCAGAGTTTTGCCCTGGCGTACCTCGGTCATGGTGCCGGAGTCGAGAATTGCCCCGTTCACCACGACGGCCACGTCGCTGCAGATGCGCTCGATCAGTTCCATGCTGTGACTGGAGAGCACCACGGTGCCCCCGGCCTCAACAAAACGGCGGAGGATGTCGGTAACGTTCGCCGCAGAGACGGGGTCAACGGACTCGAACGGTTCGTCGAGTACCAGCAGGCGCGGGGAGTGGATCATCGCGGCCGCGAGGGCGACCTTTTTGGCCATACCTGCGGAGTAGTCGGTGACGCGACGGTCGAGAGCGTCTTCGAGACCGAACGCCACAGCGAGGTCCTTGGTACGAGCGATCACCGTCGGGCGCGAGAGCCCGCGGAGTGTTCCGGAGTAGTAGAGGAGCTGGGCGCCGGTGAGGCGGTCGAAGAGGCGCAGGCGGTCGGGCAGCACTCCCAGGTCGCGCTTCGCGGTGACGGGGTCTCCCCAGACGTCGGCTCCGTGCACCGTGATGCGTCCGGCGTCGGGACGCAGCAGCCCGGTCACCATCGACAGGGTGGTGGTTTTGCCGGCGCCGTTCGGGCCGACAATTCCAAAGATCGACCCGGCGCGCACGGTCAGGTCGATACCGGCGACCGCCGTGGTGGGGCCAAAACGCTTGACCAACCCCTCGATCGTGAGAACAATCTCGCGGGTGTCGGGCTCGGGATGCGACGGTGCTGTCGCGATGCGGTCGTTCATCCGTGCTTTCGTCGGCGGTCGCGTGGATACAGGCTTGCGGGCGACGGAAACAGGCCGCGCGACGGTTGTTTTTGCGACGGGAGTCGCGCTGGCAGCTGAGTTTGCGTCGCGTTCGGAATCCACTTGTCAACCGTACCAAGCCCTCAACCTCCCCGACGCGGTACCATCACAAAAGGGACACAGACTGACCTGTTTCCTGTGCAAAAACGTGTGCGGCGGTTAGGCTGAACAAAGCACAACGGTGTGTCCAGACGTATAGGCCCGCGGTGAACATCAGGTAAATACCTGAAAATCCACTGCCGAGGCGAAAGCAAGGAGACCAATCGTGAGCACGCAGATAGTTATTCTGGCCGCCGGAATGGGCAGCCGACTCGGACGATCGCTGCCGAAACCGCTGACCGAACTCAGCGACGGCCGCAGCATCATGCAGCAGCAGTTCGACAACATCCACCACGCCTTTGGCAAAGCTGCCAAGGTCACCATCGTTGTTGGGTACAAGTCGGAGCACATCATCGAGGCGTTCCCCGATGCATCGTTCGTCTACAACGAGCAGTACGACCAGACCAACACTTCCAAGAGCCTTCTGCGCGCCCTGCAGGCCTCGGCCACTGGCGGAGTGCTGTGGATGAACGGTGACGTGGTCTTTGACCCGGCCGCTCTCGACCGCGCCGCGAAGGTTGTCGCCCGCGACCAATCCTTCGTCTCGATCAACACCGAAAAGGTGTCGGACGAAGAGGTCAAGTACACCACCGACGCCGAGGGTTACATCAAAGAACTGTCGAAGACCGTCAAGGGCGGCCTCGGCGAAGCAGTCGGTATCAACTACATCTCACGCGCTGACAAGGCGATGCTGGTGCGTCACCTCAAGCGGGTCGACGATCAGGACTACTTCGAGCGTGGCATAGAGTTGGCAATTGAGCAGGACAAGCTGCGCATCGAGCCGGTAGACATCTCCGACCTCTATGCCGTTGAGATTGACTTCGCCGAAGACCTGGAGAGGGCCAACCTCTTCGTCTAGACCAGTTGGTCTGGGGCTCCTCGACGGGGCGTCCCACGGGCCACGGGGTCGTCAGACCTTAGTGAGGACCCCGTGACCGCCGCAGTACCCGAGCGCCGTGCATGGTCGCCGTTTGCGCGTTATCGCCACACACTGTGGCTGTTGACGTCACGCGACCTCAAGGTGCGTTACTCCACCTCGTTCCTCGGGTACTTCTGGTCGATCCTCGACCCCCTCGTGATGGCCGGGATCTACTGGTTTGTTTTCACGCAGGTGTTCAACCGCGGTGTGGGGCATGAACCGTACATTGTGTTTCTCCTCACCGGGCTGTTGCCCTGGATGTGGTTCACCGGTGCGGTCTCCGACACCACGCGGGCGTTCCTCAAAGAGTCGAAGCTCATCCGCTCGACAAAGATCCCGCGCACCATCTGGGTATTCCGCCTGGTGTTGTCCAAGGGAATCGAGTTCATCGCGAGCATCCCCGTTGTTGCGGTGTTCGCCATCTTCGCCGGCGCCACCCTGCACTGGGAGGTGGTCTACTCGCTGCTGGCAATTCTTATGCAGACCGTGCTCATCGCGGGCATCGGGTTGATTGTCGCCCCGCTGGTGGTTTTTTTCCGCGACCTCGAACGTGCAGTGAAACTCACCCTCCGTTTCGCGTTCTACGCGTCCCCCATCATCTACAGCCTGCAAGACCTGCCCGCGGGCATCGAGACGCTCGGCTACTTCAACCCGCTCAGCGGCATCTTCTCCCTGTACCGGGCGGCGTTTTTCCCCGACGCCATTGTGTGGTCCGCCGTCGGCGTCTCCGCAGCCATGTCCGTCGCGCTCCTCGCCATCGGTATGGTTGTGTTCCGCCGCACCGAGCGATCCGTCCTCAAAGGCATCTGATTATGACCGAGTCCCCCACCCTCGCCTCCGCCGATCCCCGCACCTCCGGCGTGATCCGAGTTGCGGACGCCGGCATCCGGTTCCAGCGCAACCGCCGCTCCCGCCGCAGCTTCAAAGACCTGTTCTCCTCCCGTGCCCGCCGCGGCCGCCCCGGCGAGTTTTGGGCGCTGCGCAACATCAACTTCGACGTCGTCCAGGGCGAGGCGATTGGTGTTGTGGGCCGCAACGGCCAGGGCAAGTCCACACTCCTCAAGCTCGTGGCCGAGGTCATCCTCCCCGATGAGGGCTCCGTCAAGGTCAGCGAAGGTGTCGCCCCGCTGATCGAGATCACCGGCGGATTCGTCGACGACCTCACGGTTCGCGAGAACGTGTATCTGACGGCTGGCCTGCACGGCATGAAGCGCGCGGAGATCGACGCCCAGTTCGACGAGATCATCGAGTTCGCCGAGATCGGGCAGTTCCTCGACACCCCCTACAAACACCTCTCGAGCGGAATGCGCGTACGCATCGCCTTCGCCGTGATCTCCCGCCTGGAAGAGCCGATCCTCCTCGTTGACGAGGTGCTCGCCGTCGGCGACAAGGGTTTCCGTGAGAAGTGCTACCGCCGCATCGAAGAACTCCTCGCCGGCGGCCGCACCCTATTTTTTGTGTCCCACAACGAACGTGACCTCCGTCGGTTCTGCACGCGCGGTCTGTACCTCGACAAAGGGGCGTTGGTGCTGGATGCTCCGATCAACGAGGTCATCGACCGTTATAACGCCGACTACCCCTCCGCATAACCCGCACCGTTCTTCCAGTTGGGCCGACTAAAATCCCTTCAATGAGCGTCTCTCCTCCTGCCAACCCCACCCTGATCCGCGGCATCGACCGTGTCCTCACGGTGCAGCGCCCCGTAGTGCTGGCCCACATCCGCAGCATCCGGCATGGGCATCCCGACGCCACCCCCGAACAGATCATTCGCATCCTCGAGCGCCGGTACCTCGCCGCCGTCACCAGCGGCGGAGCCCTTGTCGGCGCGAGCGCGGTAATCCCCGGTGTGGGCATCGCCGCATCGCTCGCCCTGTCGAGTGTCGAGACCGCTGGTTTTCTCGAAGCGAGCGCACTGTTCGCCCAGTCGATCACCGAGGTCCACGGCATTGCCGTGGAGGATCCCGATCGTGCCCGCGCGCTCGTGATGACCATGATGCTCGGCTCCGCCGGAACCGACCTGGTGCGCCAGCTCGCCGGTCAGGTCACGGGCTCCGGCCCCAACCGCACCGGATTCTGGGGCGACCTCGTCACCAAGAGCCTGCCGTCGACCGCGATGGGGCACGTCGCCGACCAGATCAAAAAGTCGTTTATGAAGCGGTTCGTCGCCACGCAAAGCACCAACATCGTGGGCCGCGTCATCCCGTTCGGCATCGGTGCGGTGATCGGTGGCTCTGGCAACAATATTTTGGGCCGCAAAGTCATCAAGAGTTCGCGTGAAGCGTTCGGGATGCCCCCGGTCACGTTCCCCGTCGAGCTCAACCCGCGCCAGAAACTCCCCAAGCTGCCGGCGGAGCCGCGCGAGCCCAAGCAGCCCCGCGCGAAGCTGCGTCGTGCCCTGCCCGGCAGCAAAACACGCTCAGCACGCGAAGCACGCGACGACCGTCACTGGGTCGAAGCGTCGGACGACGACGTCACTCCGCGTTAGACGTTACTCCGCTCTAGCTGTCACTCCGCTCGAGCCCTCACTCCGCTCAAGCGTCCTCGGTCGCCGCGCCGCTGCCGGCCTTCGGTACGGGTGGCGAGAACACGCCGGACGGTTCCGCAGCGGGACGTGCATCGGCCTCGGCCTGCCACTGATCCATCAGGGAACCGACGGCGGAGTGGAAGCGCTCCGTCGCCGAACCGGGTGTGGTGTCGCCGAAATATCGCGTCACCCACCAGTTGAGTTTGTCGAGCGCATCGGTGCTGTGCTGCACGCGGTCCACAATCGCAACGATGTCGGATACCGCGGGCGCGCTCAGCCACTCGGCGTCGCCGAGGTAGCCGGTGCTGTCGATTTCTGCGAGCGCGTTGACGGGACGAGTCACAATGATGGGCCGCCCGGTGGCCAGCCTGTCGTAGACCATGGCCGAAATGTCGGTGATGGCGACGTCGGCTGACGCAAGCTGCCAGCCCAGGGTGGGGCCGTTGTCATAGATGTGCTGGGCTCCGGGGTCCGCGGCGTTGGCACGGGCGATGGCCGCGATGATCGCCTGGTTGGCACGGGCATATCCGGGCTGGAGCACGCCGCTGCGCGGATGCGGGCGGTAGAGCACCCGGTGGCGTCCCGTGGCGAGGAGCGCGTCCACCAGCGTGACGCCGTGCGTGGCGACGGAACCGTAGGCTGCCGCGGGGCGGTCGCCCTCCCAGGTCGGGGCGTAGAGCACGGTGGTGCGTTCGTCGGGGGTGAAGGGCAGGGGCCCGGCGAAATGGTCCGCCTGCGGGCGACCAATTGACATGGTGCGACTGTCGAGGTCGTAGTTCCACAGTGTGCGCGCAAGGCGGTCCCGGGCGGCGTCCCCGGCAACAAGGCTGTAGTCGTACGCCTTGAACTGGTTCGTGGTCATGTACATTTTGTCGCTCTCACCGTGGTTGATGAAAACGTGCCACATACGTCCGTACCGGAACATCTGGAAGTTCTTGGCGTTCTGGTTGACGTAGAACACAATGTGCAGGTCTTGCTTCGCCACAAAGTCTTCGAGCGCGGGAACACTGCGGAGGTAGAGCGTCGGCACGGGGGCTTCGTCCCAGAGCTGCAGAGTCGACGTGGGTGAGCGCGCGATGATGGCGACCGGCCAGTGCTTGTTGAGTTCAGCAAGCGGGGCGTACCACTGGCGCATCTGGTACATGTTGACGGCATCGTCGGCGAAGTACACCACGATCTTGATACTCCCGTCCGGAAGCTGGTCCGTCGCGCGCAGTCGCTGCGACACCATCCGACGGCTCGTTCGTGTCGCGACCATTCCCTGAAGCACACGTTTGGCCGTTGCAAAGTCTTTGAAAATTCTCACTGTCTGGCCTCCCCGTCAATTACAGCAGTGGCATCCCGGGTTCACCGAAGCGGCACTCCACCGTTACCCACCTGATACTCCCTCGACACCTCGACGTGCCTGCGGGGCATCCGCACGGCACGCAGCGCGCTGGCTGGTACTGTCTCACACGTGAGCCGCTTTACCTTCGCGAAGGGAAATGCCGAGAAGGTCCTCGCTCTTCCGGTCTACGCCCTCGGCGCGCTCGCCAGCATGGTGGTTCCCCGCCGTCGCGATCACTGGGTCTTCGGCTGTGGCAGCGGAGTCGGCGAAGGCGCCCTCGCCCTGTTCCTCGAAGCACGCCGCGACAACCCCGACCTCCACCTCACCTGGCTGGCCCGCAATACCCGGGACGATGCCGATGCGGCACGCCTGGGCATCCCCACGGTCCGTCTCACCAGCTGGCGCGGGTTCTGGCGCACACTCCGCGCCGAGGTTCTTGTGGTGACCCACGGCTTCGGTGACGTCAATCGGTTCGGCACCCGAGGCGGCTTTATTGTGCAGCTCTGGCACGGCATCCCGCTCAAGCTCATCCATCTCGACTCCCCCGCGACCGTGCGCAGCCCGATCCTGCCGAACTCACGGCTGGTGAAAGCTGCACTGCGCACCCTGTACCGGGGTGCCGCCCGGAGCATCCGCCTCTTTCCTGCGGCCTCGGCCACCGCGGCCGCCCGGCTTCGCACCGCGTTCGCCCTACCCGCCGACCGGGTTGTTGTGACTGGCGATCCCCGCGACGACGTGTTATCGCAGGGCACCGCGGCCGAGCGCGCCACAACTGCCCGCGCGCTGCTTGCCACCCGATTGGGGCTGCCGCCACTGGCATCCCACACCCGCATTGTGATGCACGCCCCGACATGGCGTGACGGCGCGATCGACCCCGTGATCCCCACCACGGCGGACTGGGACGCAATCGCCGAGTACCTTCACCTCGCCGACGCCATTCTTGTGCTGCGGCCACACCCGCTCAGCGTCGGTGACTACGGCGACGGACCCCTCGTCTCCGACCGCATTATGCTTCTCGGCTCCGACCTGCAGCCCGACATCACGCCGGTCCTTCCCGCCATCGACACTCTCGTCACGGATTTCTCCTCCATCGCCTACGACTACGCGCTCACCGATGGGGAGATTCTCTACCTTGCCCCCGACGTTGCGACCTACAGCGCAAGTCGCGGCCTCTACGAGCAGTACGAACGCTTCAGCGGTGGTTACGAAGTTTCCACCTGGCGCGAGCTGCTGACGCTGTTGGACCTGCGGGATCGGGATGCCCTGTGGCGCGACACCCTCCGCGCACACACCGTCAACGTTGCCGCCACCCACCACACCTTCCGAGACGGCGCCAACACCGTCCGGGTCTACACAGAGATCGTCTCTCGCCTGAAGGGCACAGTATGACGCCGGGTTCGCCTCCACTCGCCCTTGCCATCGGCTCCCTCGCCCTCGCGGGTGGCGCCGACCCGCACCTCGAGGTCACCGGCTCCGTGGACGCCTCACCCTCGGCGACGACTCCCGTTGTTGCACGTCTGATCGGCCACCGGCTCGAGTTGCAGGCCGAGGTCACCGTTGAGGGTCTGGTCTGGAGCTGCTCCATCCCCCTGCTCGCCTCGCGCTGGGGCGGACCGCGCCTCGCCCCGCCGTCAGGCGAGTATCGATGTGAACTCCGTGACGCACACGGCACCGTGATACCGACGAGCGGAAGCACACCGCCCGTGACCGAGACCCTCGTGCCGGGTCTTTTTGTTATCGCCGCCACGTCGACGTCCGCTGGAGTGACCGTCGAGTTCTCTGCTCCCCTCGATGAGGCTGAGCGCGGAGCAGCGCAGCAGGCGCGCCTGGAGGCCGCCTACCGCTCGTCCACCCCCGAACCCCTCCCCGCGGTATTCTTCGAGAGTTTCTACGGTCAGATCGCCTCCTGCAACCCGCTGGCCATCGACCGCGAGTTCGCTGCACGGCGCCCGGACGTTCTGCGCTACTGGAGCGTCGCCGACGCGTCCGTGGTTGTGCCGCCCGGGTCAATCGCCTTGATCGAGGGCAGCGCGGAGTGGTGGCGTGTCCGCGGCTCCGCCCGCCTCCTGGTCGTCAACGACTGGCTGCGCAAACGATTCCGCGCGCGACGGTTCCAGACGGTTCTGCAGACGTGGCACGGCACCCCGCTCAAACGGATCGCCCTGAGTCGCCGCGGACTCCGCCCGCGCGCCGCCGTCGCGACCCTGCTCGAGCGCTTCCGCTGGGATATCCTCCTGGCCCAGAACCGATACAGCACCCGTATATTCCGCACGGCGTATGCCTACCTCAATCCCACATGGGAGGAGGGCTATCCTCGCAACGACAGCCTCCTCTCCCCGGATGCCCCCGCACGTGCAGCAGCGCTGCGCGCGGCGCTCGGCATCCCAAACGCCGCAACCGTGGTGATGTACGCCCCCACCTGGCGGGACGATCGCCCCGACGAAGTCGACCAGCTTGACGTCGCCGCCTTCGCCCGTGAGCTCGGACCCGATTACACGGTGTTGATCCGCGGCCATTCGCGGTCCCTGCGCGGGGGAAGCGACGTGCACGCGAGCAATGTGCTCGACGTGACCAGCTACCCGGATGTGTCCGACCTGTTTCTCGTCGCCGACTCGCTCGTCACCGACTACTCGTCGGTGATGTTCGATTACACCGTCACCGGAAAACCGCTCTACTTCTACACACCCGACCTCGACCGCTACCGTGATGAATTACGGGGGTTCTACTTCGATCTGCTCGAGGTCTCGCCAGGTCCGGTTGTGCAGAGCGCAGCGGAACTGGTCGAGCTGCTGCGGGATCCGGATGCCACGTCGGCCACCTACGCCGATCGCTACAGCACCTGGCGCGCACGATTCAACACCCGCGATGACGGCCATGCGTCAGCACGCGTCGTTGATCGGCTCCTCGAGCGAGGTGCGCTGGGCTGACTGGTGCGGCGCTAGCCGTTGCTGCGCGAGGTGTCGATCGTGTCGCGACCGCCGGCGGTGATACCCCGGATAAATCCGGTGCCCCAGCTGAGATGCATCGTGGGAAGCACTACGAGAAACAGCAGCCGGTCGCGCACTGTGGGACCGCGGTCGTGCACAAATGCAACCCAGATGAGGATCATCAGGTAGAGCACCAGGCCGAGGTACACGGCTGATGCCAGCACACTCACGAGGCCCGTCAGAACTCCGGTGATTTGCAGCACGGCAACCATGACGCTGAGCACCACCTCCACCACAAGGAGTGCGGGAACAAAAAACCGCCAGGGATTTTTACCGCGGTATCGGCGCACCAACTCGCCACGCCAGACGCCCGTCGTCCAGAACTGACGGGTGAGTTTGCTCCAGTTTTCGCGGGGCCAGTAAGTGACGCGCAGCTGCGGGTCGAACCACACGAGATGGCCGGCAGCCCGGATGCGCAGGTTGAGCTCCCAGTCTTCGCCGCGGCGGAGGGACTCGTCGTAGAGGCCAACGCTGAGAAGCACGTCGCGGAGGAACACCCCGAGGTACGCCGACTCAGCAGGACCCTCCGTGGTGCCACCGTGGTAGGTGCCACCGCCGAGTCCGAACTTACTGTTGTAAGCGCGGGCGACCGCAGCCTGGAACGGGGTACGCCCACGGCCCTTCATCAGGCCGCCGACGTTCGCAGCCCCGGTTCGTTGCAGGGTGGCGACCGCGCGCGTGGTGTATCCGGGAGCGAGCTCCGAGTGCGCGTCGACCCGCACGATGATCGGGTGGGCGCTGGCGGTGACAGCGAGGTTCAGACCAACCGGGATGTGGGTGTCGGGATTGTGTACGTACGTGACACGAGGGTCTTCGCGGGCCAGGCGTTCCACCAGTTCGGTAGTTCCGTCGATGGAAGGGCCGAGCGCGAGGATCAGCTGCTGCTCTCCCGCATAGTCCTGGCTGAGGATCGTGCGTACGGCGCTCTCGACGTAGTTCACTTCGTTGAGCACCGGCATTACGTACGAGACGCCGGGGAGAGAATCCGCCTGGGGTGCCATGTAGTCCAATGAGTCTTTTCTGCCGGGAGGTTGAGCCTAGCAGTCGGCGAACGGAAGGCGCGGAACCCCCGGGTGACCGGGAATTCCGCGCCTCAGCGTCGCTGGTGGGGTTAGTCGGTGACGAGTTCCCCGAGGGTTGCGGTCACCTTCGCGGCATTGCCGTCGCGAATGTAGGTGATCTCCGCATCGGATCCGCCGGCCAGCGCGCGGATCTGCGCGGTGAGGTCGGTGGGGCTCGTGATCGGGATGTCGTTGACCCTTGTCACGATGTCGCCTGCCTCGAGTCCAGCCGCTTCGGCTGCCCCTCCGCTGGTGAGTTTGGTGATGAGAGCGCCGACGGTGGTCGCACCGGGTGCGGTCTCGGCGCTGACAACGTCCACGTTGGCACCGAGCAGGCCGTGCGACGCACTGCCGTCAGCGATGATCTCCTTGGCAATGCGCTCCGCGATGTTCGACGGGATCGCGAAACCAACACCGATGCTTCCGGAGGTCGAATCGCCGCCCGCGCTGGCGATGGCGACGTTAATGCCGATCACCTTGCCGTCGGCGTCGAGAAGCGCGCCACCGGAGTTGCCGGGGTTGATGGCGGCGTCCGTCTGGATCACCGAGAGCGAGATCGTCGACGATGCGGCAGGTGTGGTGCCTTCACTCGGGGTGTCGTCGAAGTTCCAGAAGTCGAACGGACTGGTCGAGTCGGGGTTCGGGGCGGT
>Ga0247807_10001215_pt1 | contig 15334 bp, 20 predicted proteins | sample UWRJL074202C1_FD_179931 | JGI IMG/M metagenome (GOLD analysis project Ga0247807, IMG submission 179931) | Plant litter microbial communities from Arlington Agricultural Research Station in Wisconsin, United States - UWRJ-L074-202C-1 | ecosystem: Environmental > Terrestrial > Plant litter >...
ACTGGCCATGCCGTCAGAATCGCGGGTAGTCAATGCGCCACTCGCATCGGCTAAATATTCTCGTTGTCGACTAACAGCTGTTTGCACAATAACTGCTGCAATTGGCGCGAGAATAACCACTACAACACCAACCACTAATACAATTGGGTTTGAATTACGGTTGTCACTAAAGAAAATCATTCGTATTACAACATCAGAAAGTATACCAATAGCACTAACAAGACCAAAGGCAATCATACTCACACGAATATCGTAGTTCTGTACGTGGCCCATTTCGTGCGCCATAACCGCAGATAATTCGCGGTCATCCATTATATCAAGTAAACCGGTAGTGGCAGCGACGATAGCGTGCTTAGGGTCGCGACCTGTTGCAAAAGCATTTGGTGCGGAATCATTAATAATATATACCTTTGGCATTTGCATACCTAAAGTTATGGAAAGGTTTTCAACGACCCGATATAAACGCGGATTGTCTTTTTTCTCAATTTCTTGAGCACCGGTCATTGCAACGGCTAATGCACTGGCTGCAAAATATTGAATAATGGCGTACAAAGCAGCACCGCCAATTACCCAGTAGGTAATTGACGTGTTGCCGTAAAAGTAACTGACAGCAAAACCGATAGCGGAAATAATCCCGACAAATACGGCCATAATGAGAAGAGTATTTCGCTTATTTGCGGCAATTGCTTGGTACATAGTAGGAACTCAACTAACTTTTAATTAGAATTTAACTTCAACGGGCTTGCTTGCAGCTGCACGTTCAGTTTCGTCAACGTCAAAGAATTCACGGTTCTTGAAATTAAACATAGAAGCAACAATGTTTGCTGGGAAGGTTTGCACCTTTGTATTCAAACCAGTCACACCTGAGTTGTAAAAACGGCGTGATGCTTGAATTTTATCTTCTGTATCGACAAGTTCACGTTGTAATTCGATAAAGTTGGTGTTGGCTTTAAGGTCAGGGTACGCTTCAGCAACGGCGAATAGGCTTTTTAGAGCACCTTCGAATTGGTTTTCAGCTTCAGCAGTATCTTTAACACCATTGGCGTTAATAACATTTGCACGAGCTTCAGTTACGGCAGTAAATACACCACTTTCGTGCGCTGCATAGCCCTTTACTGTTTCAATAAGGTTTGGAATGAGGTCCAAACGACGCTTTAGTTGTACGTTAATATCGCTCCATGCTTCATCAACTCGAACACGAAGTGTTACAAGACTGTTGTAAGTAGCCCATAAAAAAATACCGATTACGACGATGACGCCGAGAATAATCCAAACTGCTAACATATATCAATACTCCTTATTTCTAGTACTCTTAGTATACAACAAAACCCCAGTTAATACCGGGGTTTTGCAATAAATATTGGTGCGAAGAGCGGGACTTGAACCCGCACGGCCGTGAAGCCAAGAGATTTTAAGTCTCTCGTGTCTACCAATTCCACCATCCTCGCAGATTGTTTCATTATAGATTATTTTACCTTTAATGATAATGTACTTCTTCTTAGTCGACACGATGTCTACTATTATTTGCGTTCACGCAGTCCACCATCCTGCGGTACCTACGGTAACTTGGTTGGAGGCACCTACGGGTAACGCTCCCGTCTACACGGTTTTGCAGACCGTTGCCTAACTTCTCGGCCAAGGCGCCATCCTGTTGGTTGATTATACCAGAATATTTTGCATTAAGTTGAGTTACAATGGGGATACGATGAAAAACTTCATTCCGGTTTTAATTAATACTGCCGTAGCGAATATCACTACTAGCTTTTTGTGGTTTGCCTTAACATTCTGGGTGTACATCGAAACTCGTTCAGTACTTGCTACTGGTCTTATCGGTGGAACATATATGCTATTAGTGGCGATCTCGAGTTTATTCTTCGGAACGCTTGTCGACCAACACCGTAAAAAAGTTGTCATGGTAGCTTCAGGGCTATTCACTCTTGTTATGTATTCGATAGCCGCATTAGTATTCATTCTTACTCCAGCAGGCGCCCTGCTTGATTGGACCGGCCCGTTCTTATGGATATTTGCCTCAATAGTCCTTATTGGTTCAGTGGTTGAAAATATGCGTAACATTGCCCTATCAACTACCGTCACACTGCTCGTTCCAAAAGAAAAATACGCCAATGCCAATGGTCTGGTTGGTACCGTTCAAGGGCTCGGTTTTTTAGTTACATCAGTATTTAGTGGTCTATCAATCGGTTTCTTAGGAATGGGCTGGACGCTGGCAATTGCGTTAGTAGTTACTTTGCTTGCCACTATTCACTTAGTGTTCTTTGTTAAAATCCCTGAAGAAGAAATTGCTCACGACCCCGACCTTGCCAGCAAGAAAATCGATATTAAAGGAAGTATTGCCGCTATTAAAGTGGTGCCCGGTTTATTTGGCCTGATTATCTTCTCCACCTTCAATAACTTTATTGGTGGTATTTATATGGCCCTTATGGACCCTTATGGCCTTACCTTATTTTCAGTACAAATCTGGGGTATCGTTTTAGGTGTTACTAGTACCGGCTTTATTATTGGCGGTATTATTATTGCTAAACGTGGCTTGGGTAAGAAGCCACTACGCACCCTACTCCTGGCTAACATTGTCATGGCGACAATAGGTATTCTATTTGGTATTCGCGAGTTCTGGCTTTTGTACGCAATTGGTATTTTCTTATATATGTTACTAATTCCAATTATTGAAGCAACTGAACAGACCATTATCCAAACCGTTGTACCGCTAAAACGCCAAGGTCGTGTCTTCGGCTTTGCCCAAAGCTTCGAAGCGGCAGCTTCACCCATTACAGCTATCCTCATCGGCCCTATCGCACAGTTTTGGGTTATTCCATTCATGAATAGCGCCGACGGAAAAGCACAGCTTGGGTGGCTTCTTGGTTCAGGTGACGCCCGTGGTATTGCACTCCTATTTGTTATTGGTGGACTGATTATGCTAGTTGCAGCAGCACTTGCCTTTAAGACCAGGTCTTACAAAGTTTTATCTCAGTTCTACAGCAAAACTTAATTATTCAGTACTATACTGGAATTAAAGTTACTATTTCGAAAGGCTACCTATGAAAAGAAAATCTGCAATTATTACAGTGGTTATATTAGGCGTCGTGCTCTTTACTGGACTTGGCGTTGCTTCGGGAATATATTTTCAGCAACAACAAAAAACGGACCCCCTCAGTTCACTTAATTCAGGTTCAGACGGAAACTCTGCCGTCACCAACGAAGAAAGCACTATTGCAGCTATTGCCGAAAAGGTTGGCCCGAGTGTCGTTTCCATTGTCACCAAAAGCCAAGCCCGCACTTATTCTGGCACCGCCTCACTTGAAGGTGCCGGTACGGGAATAATTGTTAGCGAAAATGGTTATGTCATGACAAACAATCACGTAATTGAAGATGCTAACGATGTCGTCGTCGTTGATAGTACTGGTGAACAATACGATAACGTTACCGTTATTGGACGTGACCCACTGAACGATGTTGCTTTCTTAAAAATCGAATCAACCGCCACTTTCAAACCAGTCAGCTTAGGAAATAGCTCTACCTTACGTATTGGCCAACAAGTCGTCGCAATCGGTAATGCACTTGGTCAATACAGCAATACCGTCACAAGTGGTATCATCTCCGGTAATGGCCGTCCCATCACTGCTGGCTCGAGTAATGGTGATTCTGAATCACTTTCAGACCTCATTCAAACTGATGCTTCTATTAACCCGGGAAACTCTGGTGGTCCTCTACTTAACATGGCTGGACAAGTTATCGGCATCAATACTGCCGTCGCCGCCGATGCTAACGGGATTGGTTTCTCAATTCCTATCAACTCCACAAAGGGCGTGTTAGCTGGTGTACTTGCTAACGGAAAAGTGAGTCGTTCATTCTTAGGGGTAAATTATCTTAATGTCACCGCTGACGTCGCTAAAGAATATAAACTCACAGTTAAAAATGGTGCGTTCGTATACAAATCGGATGGCACAAGTGTTGCCAGTGGTAGTCCAGCCGACAAAGCGGGTATAAAAAACGGTGACGTTATTACTAAGGTAAATAACGATACAGTTGGCAAACAAGGCGGCCTTTCGAGCATTATCGGCCAGTATAAACCAGGTGATAACGTTACCATTACTTATATTCGAGATGGCAAAGAACAAACTGTTCAATTGACTTTTAGTGCATATAGTTCATAACATATAGTATTTTCGGCAAAACGGAGTATACTATGGACAAATGTTCAACCGCGACCGCAACCCGCCAGAGAAAATTCCCACCACTCCCGCACCCGAGACTATTGAATTTGATGCGTACGAAACACTCGATAAAAAATTAGAAAAACAATTGAAACGCCGTAATCGAATGCCGCAGAAAATAGGTGCTATATCACTTATAATTGCGGCTATTGGAACACCTTATTGGATGGATATTGAAGCCAATCGCGCCGAACGTGCGGAAGCAAAAGTTTCAATTAATATTATTAGCGAGCTACCCGATGAAACCGATGCAATACCTGTAAATGAACAAACTCCCCGTACGGCAACTGTGTGGATCGGTGGGTATAATATGTACGATGGCGACGACCTAGCAAAAAAGATGGGTAAAGCGGATAGTGGTGAAGTTTGGGCACTCGGCAACAATAATGCAGTCCTGAACCGTGATATCATTGCCAATATTATTGTAGAAAAAGCCGATGAACGTAATATAGGTAGTGTGTCAATCTCTGGATATAGTATGGGCGGAATTATGGCGATTGAAGCCGGTTCAGACATCACTGTAGACTCTACATTAGAAGTAGACCAATTTACTGCAATACAAACACCAAATGGTACCGAAGGCTTGCAGGAAAGCACAAAAAAAGAGCTTGGTTTCTTTCTCGGATTTATTAATTGGTTTCCTGGTGCTATTGACTCAACCTATGTTCGCTACTTAGGAGAATTAATTAGTTTTAATAATATCTACACACGAGGCGAATTCAAAGATTGGGATATTGCACATAACATCAAAGTTGTTACCGATAACATTGGACGTTTTTTCAGAACTGCCAATTCACTATGGGGTAAAGTGAATAGCCCAAAGGGAACGTCACTACAATTAATGCTCGACCAAGAACGTAAAATGGATGAATTTGACGGTAAAAAAGAGCTTGAAAGAATGATAGCCGTGGCTGATACAAAACAAATGCCAACTGGGCTATATATAGGTTCGGATACTGATAAGGTAGTTAACAGTATAAACTCTTCAGAAGACTTTATGGAATACAGCCGTGAAACGGGGATAAAAATCCATGTTTACGAAGTTCCGAATGCCATACATTCACAATACAACAAAACGATTGATGAATATTTACAAGCATTTGACAGAGCGAGTGACGTCATGGCAAGAGATATTCAAATTCAAAAAGACAAGCATCAAGCTTATCTCGCTCAACAAGAAGAAATTTCAATTGAAGCCAAAGGCTAATCCCTAAGGATCGTAATCCATTATCAATATTGTATCACTCGTCTGGTCACTACCAGCTGAATTAGATACAATCGCCCGGTACTGATCGTTATCGTTTGCGGACGATAATACAGGCGTAATGTAAGTTTTACTATTCGCACCCGAAATGTTAGCAAAAGACCCACCAGAGGGTTTACGTTGCCATTGGATGGTTGGCGTAGACGTACAGTTATACGAAACCGACATAGTAATTTTATTGCCGGTATAGCCGTAAAAAGCGAACTGCTTTACTCCACCCGGCCCTACCCCACCTGTAAATAAAGCACCCTCAACATATTTATTTGCACTTGGATCAATTCCGTTAAACACTACTGGGGCAGGAGCTGTCACAAGTGTTGGTGTTGGGTTGGTATCAGTAACTTTATAAAACGCCTTAGCTGACGGATTGCAGGTAATTAAGGTATAAGATACTGGCGTAGTGGCGGTATTTAAATAGTAATAGAACATATTATCCGCGCTGGGCTTAATCCCCTTACCTCCGTTTGCTAAGGCGAGTGTCGCCGGATACGTATCGGTGTTGACATAGTCTATTGCTAAAGTTTGTGATGCAGAAGCAGCATCGTTTTTAACGGTCGCTTCTTTAGCACGCTGAGTTATACCGTTATAAGAAACAATTGTAATGGCTGCGAGTATTGCAATAACAACTACTACAATAAGAAGTTCGACAATTGTAAACCCACGGTTCTTGTTTTGTACCCACATTCCCCTTAGTGTATCAGATAACCTTATGCGCTAAGGCAATAACATCTTCAATCCTGTTATTTTCCGGAGCAGAACCTTGGCCATAACTAAAAATATACCAATTCTTATCTTTCAATACATTCAATTGTCCATTGACCTGGTTAAAATATGCACTGTCGCCTAAATCTTTTACAATCTCAACACCTTGAGTTGGAGTACCTTGTGCAAATTCAGTTTTATTTTGTTCAACACCCTTATCATTAATCCCTGCCCGTAATATCACTGCCGCCACAATCATAGTTTCCGTGTTAGCAGAACCATCGGTATAGCCACACCTACTAGTTGCTAAGTCACCAGCTATCACCGCAGGGTCGTCGGCACTCTTGAAGGCACTATTACCTAACAACTCTTGGGCTTCAAGGTTAGTCAGCGTGTCACAGGCTACCACTGGCGGGTAATCTACCTTAGGGCCGCTGTTGGCAATGAAAAATACAATTGCCGCAATAATTACGAGTACTGCAAAGACAACGGCTCCACCAATAATAAGTTCTTTTTTATACGAAGTCGGTTCGGTTGCCTCAGGTTGTGTATTTTCAATCATGCTTACATCATAACAAAAAAACGGCGTCTCCCCTACTCAACACGACGGGCAAATACTTCTTCGGTTTCACGCATAATAATTTCAGCTGTTTTAGGCCCAACGCCATATAGTTTTTGCAAACGTTTAGAAAACTCGGTCTCATTTTCGCTGCTTTCAAGCATTAAATAAAGTGATCCATCGTAGAAATCTATCAGTTGTTGCATACATACACGTAAGCCTTTAGCGGTAACGTGTTCGTAGCGAGTATAGCCACCTTCGTGCAATACGCCCGTCAATCGCCGCTCACCTAGTTCGAGTATCGCCCACGGTGTATCGATTTTCTTTTTTATAAATAATTTCCAAGTATTCACGGCGACTGTCGATTGAATTGGTTTACCAAAAAGATACGACAACAAAAACCAACGGAACATATCGTTATCGCCAGAAAGCACATCCAAATCGAAGTCAGCGGCATAATGTTGAGGTTTAGGTTTGCGGGGCATTATTCTATTATAGTATTAAGTTATGGATTATAAAGATATTGATTGGACCATCGATTTCCGCCAACACCCCGACAAGTATCAAATCGGACGTGGCGAGCAAGGCGTACTTTCAGTCGAACCTTATAAAGGTGAAATACTTCCCTATTGGAAATTTGCTACACCCGAAAAGGCAGAAACATCAGCAGATAAAATACTTGAACTATTTTATGAATATAAAAAACAAAACGATTTCGTTGGCATGGACATGGCACGGAAGTTCCTTCAAATGGGCTTCACTCGCTCACGCCGTTACGCTAACCATAAAGGTGGTAAAAAATATGACGGGCCAGTACCTGATGATAAAAAAGGTCAAAGTGGCGCCCATGGCCGAAACGAGTTGCCACGAACCAATGAAGATCCTATCAAAGCAGAATCAGCGCGTATATTTTATAAGCGATACGAAGAAGCCAAGAATGATTTAGAGTATCAAGCAATGGCTAAAGCGCATAAAGCAAAACAAGAAAGCCAACCGTGAGTACAAGCACAATGCCAAGAGTGGTCTTAAAATTCTCTCTACCCGTTCGCGGCTTCATCGCGTATTGCCTGGTCGATAGTCTTATTCTCAGTGCTTTTCATATCTGTAAGTAAATCCGATACATCGACACCTTGCTTATCTGCGAGACGCTGAAGGATATTTACGATCGTCGTAATGTCAACTTCAGCCTTAAGGTCAGAGTGATAATCAAGCTCAGTACGAGCTTCAGATAGTTTTGCTTCGCGGCGTTGGCTCATAATTACAAACGTAGACAGCAAAATTGCTTCAATTGATACAGTAGTAGTTAAGAAACTAAAAGGATATTTGTCAATAATAAGGTCGCTTCCAAATACACCAGTATTTAACAGTATCCAAAAACCAAAGAACGTCACGTTAATAATAAGAAACGGCATTGAACCAGCCACCTTAGTAACAAAGCTAGAAATACGGTCGCTTTTTGTATGAATCTTTTTAGTTTCGAGGTTTTTATTGATAGCCATAATAGGTTTTAGTATACCATTTAAACTTTACTGATTTCTTTTAAAAACGCATTAGCCCAGTTGTGGTAACTTATGTTGTTTGGGTGGAATAAATCAGGCGCAAACCCGAACACGCTTTGGTGCTGAGTGGTTTCTAGCTGTAGGTCGACAAAATGAAGGTTTGGATAGTGACGCAATTCCTCTTGAATAATAGCACTACCTAATTTACCGCTTTCGGTACTACCGGGTCGACTATTAAATAAGGGCATATTTGAAACGAAGGTTTCATCCGGCAATGTCTTAAGCACTTGCTTAAACTTGGTACGGTATTCTTCAGCATTAAATAACTTAATATCATTCGCACCAATTTGAATAGTAATAACATCCGGTGTAAGCGTCGCAATAACGGGCGCTTGTTCTTTTAAGTAGTCGTCAAATTTTGCACCGGTTTTACTAATATTCACTATTCGCACCGACTTGCCTGTTTTCGCTTCAATACTTTTTGCAATCAGCCCTACATATCCTTTCATTGGGTTGGTTGCGCCAATCCCCTGCGCTGCTGAATCACCAAGTGCCAGGTAAGTAATTTCACCGGTCTCGTTTGCTTTGCTTGTCCAGAAATCGTGATATCGATTAACGCTCGTTGCAAGCCAAATAAGTGCAACAATTTGTGCGAGCACTAATGAGCCAATAATAATAAATAGCACTTTAACACCTCGTTTCGATAGTAGCTTTAGTAAGAGTTTCATCACTCCCCTAAGCATAGCAAAGAACTACGGTCTATATTCTAAAATATCGCCAGGTTGGCAATTCAATGCTTCGCATATTGCTTCCAAGGTTGAGAAGCGAATAGCTTTAGCTTTCGAAGTTTTTAGTATCGATAAGTTTGCCATGGTAATACCTACCTTTTCAGATAGTTCAGTTAGGCTCATTTTGCGCTTTGCCAGCATTACGTCGAGATTAATAATAAGGGTCATAATTGTTAAACCGTAAGGTCATTCTCTGCTTTAATAGCAACGGCGTTTTGAACCAACTTTTGCAGCACAGCTGCGAAAGTAGCTATAACGAATGACGAAAAGATAATTACTAAACCAATAAGTACTACGCCTGGTGCATCGTCTTTATCGGCAATATAAAACACGTACGGCATTCCCGTTACAAAAATACCGGCAATAACTGCTGCACATAGTTTAATATTTCGAAACGCCTTCACTGACAAAGCTGAAAAAGCTTGGTTGGTATCAATATAGCGAAGAAGACGACTTGCTTGAAAAAGCGCAATATAAAACGGGATAGCTGGTATATATAAACCAAGTAGAATTGGGTCATAACCGTCAAAAGATATATCGGCTACTACTTGCGGTATACCCACTAAACAAATATAAAATACAACTAAACCAATTAAAAATATAACTGATTGCAAAAATAAGGTAGAGCTATGTTTCATCTAAGCATTCCTTTACTGTTTATATTTAAACTATATCAAGTTATTTATCGATTATCAATAATAAATTATTGAATAACGTAATTATCTACAAAACTATTGATTCACCGAGCTATTAAGTGATACTATGTAGTGGTAATAAGTAACACTATATAGGAGATACGTTTGAATAACCTCACCGAAATGCTCAAAGGCATCCTAGAAGGCTCTATCCTTGAAATTATTCAAAGAGGCAGCACCTACGGGTATGACATCACACAACAACTTCGTAAGCTGGGCTTTGAAGATGTTGTTGAAGGTACGGTATACACCATCCTGGTACGCTTTGAGAACAATTACTTAGTGAGTATTGAGAAGAAACCTTCAGCTGTTGGACCACCACGTAAATTTTATAGTTTAACGGACCTTGGTTTAGAAGAATTAGAAACCTTCTGGGCTAAGTGGGATTTTGTATCATCAAAAATTAATGAGTTAAGGAGTAAGTAATGGGTAAAATAATCGACACGTTAATTGGTAACTTAGACGAAAAACAAGAATACAAAAAAAACGAAGCACGGGCAAAAACATTACCCGAAGAATACTTCACTGCATATAAAGAAATTAAAAATTACATCTTTCAAACATCGGGTATTGTCTCAATGGGACCACTAGTGGACCTTGTTGATATTCTTGAAGAAGCTGCGGCAAATAATAAACGAGTTTTGGAAGTAACTGGGCCGGATGTGGCGGCATTTGCCGATGAACTTGTGCGCGATACAAAATCGTACCACGACAACCAACGCAAAAAACTAAATACCACTATCGCAAACAAGCTTGGAAAAGACGGTAAATAACCATGAAGGCGGCGATAATCGAAATTAAAGGTTTACAAAAATCATTCGATAAAAATCGTGTTCTTTGTGGTGTCAACTTATCAGTACAAGAAGGTGAAATCTTTGCACTTCTAGGCTCAAATGGCGCCGGCAAAACAACAATCATAAAGATTCTTTCAACCCTACTGAGTGCCGACAAAGGAACGGTATATGTTAACGGATTCAACGTTGCCACTGAGTCAACATCCGTCCGTAATGCAATTAGTTTAACCGGGCAATTTGCAGCAGTCGACGAAATACTCACCGGGCGTGAAAACTTGCAGCTCATTGCGCAGCTTCGTAACGTTCCTAACCCTGTTCAACTTGCCGACAAGCTCATTGAACAATTTGGGTTAGGCGATGCAGCTCACCGACGCGTCAGTACCTATTCGGGTGGGATGATTCGAAAACTAGATATCGCCATGAGCCTTATTGGTAATCCAAAAGTTATCTTTCTCGACGAGCCAACTACCGGCCTCGACCCTGAAGCACGACAGGAAGTTTGGAAAACAGTCAAAGAACTTGCATCAAGCGGCACAACCATATTGCTTACAACGCAATACCTTGAAGAAGCCGAACAGCTTGCCGATACAATCGCGATTCTTCATGGTGGTCAAATAATCGCCAACGGAACACTGCAAGAACTGAAAAAACTGCTTCCTCCAGTTAAAAAAGAATATATTGAAAAACAACCTTCGCTTGAAGATATCTTCTTTGCCATAACAAATAGTAAGGAGTCAAAATAATGGGAGCTTTGCGAGACACATCAATTTTGTTAAAGCGAAGTTTACGCCATATACTGCGCAGCCCAGATACCATTATTACGGTCGCCGTTATGCCAATCGCTTTCATGTTGCTATTCGTCTACGTCTTTGGTGGAGCAATCGAAACAGGAACTAATAACTACGTAAATTATCTGTTGCCTGGTATATTGCTTATTTCAATTGCAACCGGTACTTCCTACACCGCCTTTCGGATATTTACCGATATGCAAAAAGGAATTCTTGCGCGGTTTAACTCAATGCCTATTAGTCGTTCAGCAATTTTATGGGGACACGTACTGACATCGTTAGTCTCTAATGCACTATCGGTAACGATTATTGTCATAGTTGCGCTGCTGATGGGTTTCCGTTCAAGCGCGAGTATAAGTGAGTGGTTAGCAGTAATAGGAATACTTGCGTTATTTACGCTTGCCCTCACCTGGCTGGCAGTTATTCCCGGTCTGAAAGCTAAATCAATTGATGGCGCCAGTGCATTCTCCTACCCTCTTATATTTCTACCATTTATCAGCTCAGCATTTGTGCCTACTGATACTATGCCAACAGCCGTACGAGTATTTGCAGAAAACCAACCGGTCACTGCTATTGTCGATTCAATTCGTTCGCTTCTTAACTCACAGCCGGTCGGAAGTGACCTTTGGGTAGCACTTGCCTGGTGTGTCGGGCTGACAATAGTTGCTTATTTCTTTGCTGTAAGAATATATAGGCGGATTGTTTAAAATCGTGGAAGCTAGTTGTAAGTAATTACTAACTTGCAACTCGAATTATTTCAACAAGAGACTCGGCTACAGCTGGTTCTTCATAATATACCGCTTTATAGCTATAAGGACTCACCCATACTTCAGATACAGACGAGTTTACTACCATTTGCGTGCCAGGTAATTTTTTAACTACCAGGTTACTCACTCGGTTTGGGTCAAGCTTTGGGCGAAAGCCATTTTCAAAATCAATCTCTGTCATGGCGGCGTAGGCTACACCAGCTTCTTTCAAGGTCGCTAATAAGTGATGCGCGGGTGTAATGTCATTATACTGAGCGCCTGGTGCTTGCTTGTATCGCATCCAGCTCGTCCAGTCATGTTCAGTCGAAATTATCATTAAGCCATTATCTGCCAGTTGATTGTACCAGTTACTCATAGCCGCTAATGGGTTATTTACATATTGCATAGATTCTACAGATGTAATTAAATCGGCAGGTTCAGGCAACACCACAGTTTCAATATCGGCTTGAATTAAATAAGGAGCTGCCGCTTCGTGGGTCATTCCCGGAGCTAATTTTTCGAGCTGATTTATTTCATTAGAATTTAATTCATTGAGCCCATAATCAAATAGATCCACATTCGTCATAACTAGGTGGCTACTTTTTTCAGTGTCATTTGCTAGTTGCCGCATTGGCAGACCACGTCCACCGCCCATATCTACCCAACGAACTGAATCTTCGCCTTTAAGTTCGCATAGTCCTTGAATAACGCCGTCTAACGAGACTCGTTCCTCGAGGCAAAGTGGTCGAAGAAAATCGGAAACTTCACTCGAACGAGGCATACGCCAAGTTTGGCCAGGAAAGATATAGCGGCTATATTCTTCTAATAAACGGCCTTGGAATTTAGTTGCCTGAACAACTTCCTGCTCGGCCGTGAGAGATTTGAAAGACGAAGTTTCAAAGGTTGGTAACATAATATATAATTATAACATAAATAGCTAAATTTATCAATAGAAACGTTGATGAGATTGTTCTATGAATTTTTACTTTTTATGTGGTGATAAGTATAAGCTTAATAACATATATTTTGTTTAAAGTAAATAAAATTGTATAATAGTAATAGGTGGAAAATAACTATGAACATTACTGCAAGGAGTGCCTTTATGTTAATGCAAAAGAAACGTTTCCGATTCGATAATAAATATATTTACGGATCAGCCGCTTTTATCGCGGGATTTGGAGGTTTAATGGCTTTATTCGTTAACTTCGCCCCACTGAATGTTCCGAGTGCGAACATCGCTACTATCCCTGAGGTACCAAAAAACCAAGAAGTGACCAGTGAATCTGCAGACGCATCTCAAAATGATGTGCAGACACAACCTAAGAGTCCTGCACCAAATACTAACGTTCCTACATCCCAGCCTACGGTTAAGGATAACGGAACAGTAGCGACTCCGGTTAACCCTACAGAAACAACACCCCCTTCTACAACCGACCCTGTTGTCCCTATTCCAGACATCCCTACAGTTCCAGTAGTCGAAGATCCAGAGACTCCTGTATTGCCTGAGATTCCTATTGTCAGCCCTATTCTTGAGGAATTGCTGCCGTAGTCAAAAGGTCACAAGTTTAGCTCAAGGTTAGATACCCAAGAGTTGTTGCAAATAAAAAGCCCTAGCTAAACACTAGGGCTTTTTATTTGGTGCAGAGCTACAGAATTTACTTAAACTTTTTGAAGCGTTGGTAGATGATGACCTGACAAGTCTTCCAACTATTCCTGAAGATGATGAAATCATAGAGCAAATTATTTATTATCGATATTCTTCATTTCATCCAAACTTGCTTTTACTAACTTTTCAATAAGCTCAGAAGATAACTCACTTGTTTCGGGAAAGCCAATAATTCCCTTGGTAATCTTGCAGCCCGCAAGCTCATTTATGTGGTTCTCAGCAACAGGAGGACGGACGTGAAGTCGTAAATGGGGTTTCTTATAACTAAACCAGGCGAACATACCATTATAATCATAACCCCCATAACTGTAGCCAGGGATACCGAAATAGCTTACTGTTTCGACTGCATTAGGTGCTACCTCATGAATCGCAGCCCTGATTAAAACCAGCTTGTCCTGGACTTCTCCGGGGCAAGCTTGAATGTATTCATCTACGCCGCCAGGAATAATTTTTTTATCTGAGCTACTCATTGCTTTCATCATAACAAAAAACATCCATTTAGGTGTAGCTGACATATTAACTAAATTGGTGCAGCGAAACAGAATCTTCTCAAACTTTTTGAAGCGTTGGTGGATGGTCGGATTTCAAGCATTCCGACCATCCCGACTTACGCTACTAGCAAAGAGCTAATTATCTATTAAGCAACTATTTTGCGCACAATGTCGGCAATTTTTGCTTCGCTATCTGCATCAAGCTTCGTTAAATACCAAGCACTTCCGACCAAACCTTCTTCTGGACTACCAATTTCAATAAGGTTAGTATTTTCTGTCAAACCAAAGCTTATATATTTGTCTTCACGGAAAAAAAGAACGACAGGTCCGTCACTCTTCAGCGCATAACCTGGCATTCCATACCATAAGCGAGGTTGTAGCTGTGGAGCAGTTGTAGTAACTAACTCGTGCAGTTGCTCGGCAACATTGCGATATTTATCGCTAAAGTTTTGTATTTTTGCTAGGACGTCCTGTGCGCCAGCTTCATTTTTGTCCATAGGACACCTCCTTTTAGAGTATTATGAATTATTTGGCGATCAGGCTGAAAAAACTTCAAAGTAATCAGTAAGATTATTATATCAAATGAAAAATACGCCGTATAGCGTATTTAACTAGATGACTAAATTGGTGCAGCGGAACAGAATCTTCTTAAACTCTTGGACTGGATAATTGAAGAATCGGCTTTGAGTACTCCTGATTTACCCTCACCACAGAAACAAACGACAGCTATTATTTACTAAGGAATGTTTAAATTTGCAACTTTATTCATCGGTTATTTCCGACGGCAGGTCATTGGCACCCTGCTCAATAAGCTTCAGCTCATCGGGAGTGCATCTGAGTATTCTTGTCTCAAACGGCTTTCCTAAATCATAACCACCAATACATCGAAAACCTAACAAACCTTTGTCTTCGCGAGCAATAATCGTAATGTCTATAGGAGAGCCGTGACCGAATCCAGGGCTGCTCTTAATTACTTTTGAACGTTGGTATGATTTTACATAATGTTCTCGAAGACCTGCTATTACTGCGTGTAGCGCCAAGCTTCTATTCACTAAATCTGAGGTTTCTCGGTGACTGAATATAACAGGAAACCCTGCATCATCCGAAACCGTT
>Ga0247807_10001216_pt1 | contig 15330 bp, 11 predicted proteins | sample UWRJL074202C1_FD_179931 | JGI IMG/M metagenome (GOLD analysis project Ga0247807, IMG submission 179931) | Plant litter microbial communities from Arlington Agricultural Research Station in Wisconsin, United States - UWRJ-L074-202C-1 | ecosystem: Environmental > Terrestrial > Plant litter >...
CGCTGACGCTCTACACTTATACCTAAATACTACCACCAAGGATCAACGAATTGAATACCTGATCTCCAAAGGGAAATGGTTTGTTATGAACCCATCGACATTCGCGAGTACACTTAGCAGTATTGTTCATGGGGCACGCACTGCTTTTGGACAACCAGCCCATGAACCACCGTATCTCCCTTCTGGCCATCGACGTCTTGCGCCCCCCTACGTGGATCTCTCCGATCGCGATGTGGAGTATGGTATAGTTGATTGTTGTGAGGGAGATAGCAAGAACTACTTTGCTACTCACGTTTTCACAAATGATGCAAATCCCAACGGTGACGTGTTGTTGGAGATCGATCCCACGATAGGTTATGATAGCTTGTGGATGGACGAGAATACGGATGGTGAATCGACGTCGTTGGATGAAAATGCGGATCAAGAAAGCTTTTCGAGTGAGGAGGACAGTGAGGAGGATTGAGTGTGAGATTTCTTTTCCACCTTTTAATATGGGGCTGTAAATTCTATCGATAGGGTTATAATTGTGATGTTGTATTTGATGTTGGTCTATTACGAGAAGATAAAGAAGGGTGGATTGTTTCTCAACTTTGCTTAAATTTTACATTTACTTTTATTCTCATATCAGCTCATACACTATGCGTAGAGAGTATTATATTTCCTGGTGCCTATTGAGAAGCTCCCATGGTATTCAAGTTGCCCAGTAAATTAGTCTTTCAAGCCTGACTGACAGGTCAAGAACGGTGCTCCGCTAATCTCTGCGCCGTTTGTTCGGTCGCGCGACGGAAGAGCGTTTCTAGAGACGAGGCACTGCAGAACTTGTGGAATGTCACAAGTATCGCATAAGTATTTATTTATGATTTACACGAGACAGTTGAAGTAAAGTGATCTTGAGGATGGCCATACTATAGACCTTTTCAGATATGGAAACAGTAATTGACAGTGGAGAACCTCTAGTCGTTAAACCAAGTTAACGAAATGTAGATCAAGATGCTGCTAAAAAAGTTCACGGATTTGTATATGCAGCAAACAAAAGGCTCAGCTAATGAGTTTGAATTCATTCTAATTCAATCTAATCACGGATAATCAGCTCAGCTTATGGAGCTTGTGCAAAGTAGACATCAAATCCCGTTACTCCTAGCTGCCAGTCATCGACGATTCATGTGCATTCATATCATTCACTCATCTGCTCCTCATTCCCATTGACAATGCCCGTCACAAATTCCACAACCTCATTCCTGACGCTCTCGCTTGTCAGCGTGTTTGAATCACCCTTCGTTACCTTTCCGTATCTCCCCTTGCTAATCCTCCTCTCCGCATCCCCACCATCCCATGCCGGATTCGCACCATCTACCCATAATTTCGCGATATTCCTATACCAGCTAGAGAGATATTCATCACTGTGGCTTTTCAGGATCTTCAATTGGGCCTTATCATTCAAAAAGCCAACGACGCAGTCCACCTTTTCGCGGCATTCACGGTTGAGCAAAAGCTGGTGAATTGCTGGGAAGGCAGAGCCGATACCAATTAGAACAACGGATTGGGCTTTGGAAATACTGATAAAGTTGTCCCAGAGATAGCACAGAAGCAAACGGCACTGTTCTTCTAAATTGCTATATGGCGGCGATTGAATGTTTGTAGGAGAGTTCGTGCCGGAAATAGGTGGAAGATTAGCTGGGACGTTGATATCCAAGATTTCATATTGGTCCTTCCAATGCCGGAAAGCGTCTATGTATTTGGTTATGGGGTCCTTGACACCTGAATCTGCGCCAGAAAGGTTCGCTACTATAGGGTCATAGGCTGGATCAATGGTAACTCTGTTAATTGTCAGTTGCCAATCTCTTATTGCCGATAGGGATAGGTGTAGGGACGCACGGATCATGGATAATGACAATCAATTTTTTGCCTTCTAGCCAAAGTGGCGTACTTAGGACCTGATCAAGAAATATTCCATGGATAATGTCTCGTTGAATATAAACAGAGACCATTTTGTACTTCAAACTCAAAATCCGTCGCCGCTTCTCATGAATCGCGTCGTCAACTGTAAACGCCGCTGTGTCTTTAACATCTTGCTTGGTTGCCATCAATTGTTCGTGTGGATTTTCACGCATACATGCCCAATATGGAGCTTGTGCTCTTCGTGCCTGACGTAGTACGTGATCAGCACCTCGTTGTATGGGTGGGATATCAAATCTCTCCGGTGGCTCGCCCATGAGAGTCTTCGCAACCGCTAACGCTGATATCGAGATAGCCTTGAGATTATAGCCGCCCTCAAGGCAGACAACAACTTTACCATTGGCTAGACCCATTAATTGGTAAGTCATCTGCGCATAGCAGGGTGGTGTGACATAGCATCCTCCTAATTCATCACCAGCAGCGGCATCAAAGCCCGCGGAGACAACAACCAAGTCGGGACTGAACTCGGTAGCTATAGGCATGACAATCCTCTGAAAAGCCGCCATGTAGTCCCCGTCGCCCATTCCCTGGTCATGCCAACCAATATTAACGTTCTTCCCGATTCCAAGTCCGGCTCCTACGCTTCTGATACCACCATCCTCGACGCCCTCCTCTTCGGGTGGACCGGGATAAAATTTACCGTCCTGGTAGACGTGAAGCGATATATATAAAACATTCGGATCTTCGTAAAACATGTTCTGAATTCCATTGCCGTGGTGCACGTCCCAGTCGAGAATCAGTACCTTGCGACATTTCTCTGGGTAGTCTGCCATACAGGTTCTGACCGCAATAGGAACATTGTTAAATATACAGAACCCCATAGATTCGTCGCGCTCGGCATGATGACCAGGAGGGCGAATTACTGCAAAAGCATTCTTACATCTATCGTCAACAACTTGTTTGCAGGTCTCGATGGCTCCGCCGGCTGAGATAAGTGCTGCTTCAAATGTGAGGTTTCCAACATACAAAGACCTTCGTCCAGCGTCCATGATATCTGTCATGTCCCGCAATTCCTTTGAGTCGTATGTATCTAGTGTCTTAGCCCAAAGAAATTGGGCCGCTGAATGGCACTGGCAGATTTCTGCTTCCGTGGCATGCCGAGCCTTGATTCGTTGCATGAATTTGTTCGGAGACTTCTTGAGTTCTTCCACAAGCCATGGGTCAGAATCTTTGCCTCGGTATACCAATTTTGCGTCCTTAAGCTGATTCATAATAGCATCAATACGGCGAGGGTCTTCAGGGTGGTGGGGACTGGCAGAGAAATCTGCATTGGCGTGAAGTTTCATTCTGATATCATAGCAGATACCAGTTGGTTTAAATCGGCGGAGGGCATCCTGTGAGACAGAATTGCTACTATATGACTCGGACTCATCTTCAGATTCCTCGGACATGGATAAGGGAGTGGCAGCAGCATCTTGCTGAAGTGCTCGAGGATCAACCGTGGCATTTTGTAGGTGGGCAATATTATTCTGCGTATCGTTCATCGCAGAATAATCGTTAAGGTCTTGAGGTTCGTCCATTACCGTATCGTGGTTAGTGCCTTGAAAGAGTGGTTGTGAATTTAATACGGGAATTGGGGCATCAACAGCAAATTGCTGGTAATTATGGTCGGCCATGACACTCTTGTCCAACTGGCTCCAGGCCTCGCCTCTGGAAAAGGATTTGACTTGCTTAGCTGAGAACTGTAGGCGCGGCGGAGTCGATTGCTACGTTGGTCGGGAACCAAATTGGTTCTAGTCCAGGGACGAGTAAATGTAGTCCCAATATCGAGCGTAAAGTCCACCTAGAGTATATCTTAAGTTAGACTTCAAGCCCATCATCTTGCCCCCGAACAGCGGGATGAAAGAGCCTATGATAGCAAATGAACAAACGCTCAAGTAAGATGGAAAGCGATGATAGATATCAGAAAGATAGTAGATCAGGGCAGCTCCCACCAGAGAAATATGAGATAAATTGTTCATCAGGATGATCATTGAGCATTGAGCACGAGACAAGAACACTTAAACCTGCTCGGTATCTCCAATTGACTCGAATTTGACGCGCAAGCTCCTAGCGCTTCGTCGCTGTAGATTACCCACGCCTTGCATTTCTCTCATCATCATGGTGTCACCCAAATCTTACTGAGGAGAGACACTTCTTCGCTTCCTCACTTACTACTGCCCATTGTGTTCTGCAAAACCTTGTTTTGAAATAGTAGCCAGAGACGTGTGCGTGAAAGAATATTCTGTACATTCGAGAAATATAGAAAGAATTGGAAGTAGGACGCATCAAAATCAATACCACAGTCCCCATAACGAAAATACAAAAACTCGATAACTCACCCTAGGTTTCTATTGCAGCAGGGGGAGCCGATTTTCTTCTGTTCCTTGGGACAAAGCACAACATGCAGTGCTTACTTCGAATTTCAACAATCAATGAATGTGACCTCTGAATAAAGAAGATAGAATCGTGAATGGTATAAATTGTTGTGGTTTCAAGTGTTGACTCTATATGGTTGAGCGAGGCCAACAGCACGAGATGGTTCGGGTCGGTTGGCCTAGCTCCATATTTGACGCTAAACCATTTCTAGAACCAATACTCTGAATCGCCTTCCCAACCCTGCATAACTTGTCTAAACATGTTCATGAAGCTGTATTCATGAAGGATTCTTCCATCAGATAAATAGCCTTTCCGCTGAAGATCTGCTTCAAAGTGCTATGACATCAATTAATAGTAATTTTCAACAATGATTTCCTACGCATTTAAGTTTTGGGTAGGAGTTGGTATCTGATCTACTTTGTACCAATTGTTACTACATGTTGAAGAACCAGGGTGGGATTTTCTCAAAAGTCATCTGAGTCTTGTGAGAGACTGGCTTATTACAAGCATGTCACTCAAAATCCATAGCTCTCTACCTGACACACCTATCTCGTAAGTGTCGTAAGGAAGAATAAGTTCTCGTCAAGGCAAGGTAACCTACTCATTCTTACATATAATCCTAGCAATAAATGCTATCTGTATATTAACTGCTCTTCCACGAGACAACAAAGCCTTGTGACACAGAGTGGTCTTTTTTGAATACTGAGAGCCATTACTTATGGATTTTGAGAAAAGTTGGTCTGAGAACAAGGATCCATACTGTGTAACGCAATGCCACTTATGAAATTCACTCCTATACTTCTTACAATCTTGTATTACTATCATTCATCAGATACTTAGCCCGTATGACAGAGAACAGATAATCCACTTACTTCTATCCGATACTTCAGTGGGTATGTTTCGCCCGAAACGATAGCTCTTTAATCATTTCATGCATGCCTATTCCGCTTTCTGGTGCTCAGCTCACCTCTGTGGCCAGTTTAATTACCATAACGACAAAGATTCTGTTTTTTGCAATGTTGAAATATCTAATAAAGCATTCTCAGTCCTCACATAACTCTAACTGACTTTAGCCTTCCTTCGCTAAAACATTTATTTTATTTTCCAACTCTAACATAATATCTTAATCCACAGCCGTTGCTCCATATCCTATAACCTATATCACATATGTAACAGGAAATACGACATAGTCATATCCAGAAAACTCATCTGTGCACCCCTTTCCCTCCGAGCTACATTTACTTCGCTTGCACTATACATGATCTAACAGGGAATTTCAAGACAACCAAAGCGACAAGAACCATCATCGGTGAACACCTTATCCCACCAGGTTCCTGTTGATCCAAATATCCAAACGCAAGAAACTCTCTCACACACACTCTCTCTCACTCACTCACTAACAGGAACATGTATTTTCTACTTCCCCCGTAAGTCACGATATACCTATACACACAACCCAAACCAAAGACACAGAAAACCCACAACCCTTCAAAAGGCTTCTTTTCCACACGAGCATTACCGTTTTTGCTACATCTCGATCCCTCACTCTCCCTCCCTAGGTAACCATGAATCAACAACCCTCAATATATACCAAATCTCAAGCCCCTTTAATCATGAATCTTGGCCGCTTCGCAAAAGAAAAAAAAACAAAGAAAGGGAAAAGCTGCACCAAACCCCCCCTCACGCGCTAAACCTCAATTTACAGAAAAATATCCCACCGTTACCTCCGTTGAGGTGACTCCCCGAGTCGTGGATCTTGAGTATCAAACCTCCATAAAAATCTGGATTTTAGGGTATGGTTACACCAGAACAAGGTGGAGTAGCTAGTCTAGTTATCGAAATGCCAAGGTTTCAACTGTACTTCTGAAGTGTATGGCGAGGCTAAAAATGAACAGCTCTTGCTCTCAAAACTTTTCTATGCATGATCTTCTCTTACGAATGCTGTGGCATGAGAAAGGCTCGCATCCACTAGTTCATTTTGCTAGCCTGTAGGTACTCAATCAAGTCAAATCGCGTTTAGACGGTACGATATTCACTAAGAATCGAATATCACGATATAGGCATGTAGTTGAGCAAAAGAATTATCAGGTGTAGCATCTATTCATATGTTCATAATCCCAGTATTGGTTTTGATTCCCCAACCCCGTCCAAAGTCCGACCCCCACCTTAAAGCTTAGGGCTTGATACGTCTCTGCCACAAAAGGAATGTCATCAGAATGTGCCTCAATTCGATCCGAGAATCAATTCAACGGAAGAAGGAGAACCCTACTTGGCACCGGCATCAACCTTTGCGATGTAGCTGAGGAGATCCAAGACACGGCGGGAGTAACCCCACTCGTTGTCGTACCAAGAAACCAGCTTGACGAAGTTTGCGTTCAAGGAGATACCTGCCTTGGCGTCGAAGATGGAAGAGTTGGTGTCGCCGATCAAATCAGTGGACACGAGCTCGTCCTCGGTGTATGCCAATATGCCTATTTCCAATGTTAGTTTGTGATCTACGGGATGATCGAAGACCGGATTAACATACCCTTAAGCTCTCCCTCAGCAGCCTTCTTGATGACAGCCTTGATCTCATCGTAAGAAGCTCCCTTCTCAATGCGGACGGTCAAATCAACAACGGAAACGTTGGCAGTTGGGACACGCATGGACATTCCAGTGAGCTTGCCGTTAAGCTCTGGGATGACCTTTCCGACAGCCTTTGCGGCACCGGTGCTGGAAGGAATGATGTTCTGGGCAGCGGTACGACCTCCACGCCAATCCTTAGCAGATGGGCCATCGACGGTCTTTTGGGTAGCAGTGTAGGAGTGGATGGTGGTCATGAGACCCTCGATAATGGTGAAGTTATCGTTGATGACCTTGGCGAGAGGGGCAAGGCAGTTGGTGGTGCACGAAGCGTTGGAGATAACCTCAACGTCGGACTTGTAGGTCTTCTCGTTGACACCCATGACGTACATAGGAGCATCGGCAGAAGGAGCAGAGATGACAACCTTCTTGGCTCCTCCCTTCAAATGTGCCTTGGCCTTCTCGGTGGTGGTGAAGACACCGGTGGACTCGACGATGTAGTAGGCACCGGTCTCGCTCCATGGGATATCGGCAGGGTCGCGGGCAGAGTAGAACTTGACTACCTTGCCATTGACCTTGAGACCACCCTCAACGGCTTCGACGGTACCCTTGAAACGACCGTGGGTGGAGTCGTACTTGAGCATGTAGACCTGGTAGAAAATGAGCGGTGGTGTTCGGGATTGTGGGTCAGAGAGAATTGATTACTTACGGCGTACTCTGGGTCAATGAAGGGATCGTTGACGGCAACGATATCGATTTCGTCGTGCTCAACAGCATTGCGGAAGACGATACGGCCAATACGACCGAAACCGTTGATTCCGACCTTGGTTGGTGCCATGATTGCGAGGAGTGAGTAGTTGGGTGTAGTTAGGTGGTAATTATTAGGGGATCAAGTTGATTGCGAGTGAATGAACTGGATGATCTAGGATGATCTAGAGATTGTGAGGAGGTGGGAGAGAAGAAAAGCGAAGCAGGATGGTGGGGCTAGCTATATGAAGCCCCGAAGATGCCCCTCACCCTTTCCCCTCCAACCACCTAGCTTAGAGTGCTGCCTTAAATATCAGGTTTCGCACCAGCCAGGCGAAATCGGCAGGGAGCAGTGATTAGTGTGAGCTAACAATGCTGGACTACCTTCACGCTAGCACGCCAACAGAACAGTATGCGGCACGCTAAGAGAGTTTACATCCAACCCACTATACATCACTATACATCACTATTGTTCACTATAATTCACTAATAAACCGTCGTATTGTCACCATAAACCACGATCCCCACCGCTATATATCGCTATAAATCACTATCGGCCACTATATACCGCGATTTCACTCCTCTCCCACCACTATCCCACCACCCCCGGGAAATGCTCAATATACAGTACATACCGTGAGCAATAGCTTCACCTTCACCGACCATCTATCTATCTATACCAGCTCCATGCTGTGCCTGCAACCAGCACCGAAACCGCCTTTGGTTTGTGCTGGGATTATCTAATGTGGCTCGGGTTTTGCCTCCCTTCCTTTCACTGCGGTGCAGTCTTTTCCACAGCAGATGACATGGCATGACAGATTCCCCACGGCTGACCTAATTCTCGACAGTAACCAAAATAATCAACCATAGCCATGGTCACCAACACCCTCAATCCGCCGGGGCTGCATGTCCCATTATCCATCCCTCTTCTTCGCCACGGCCATTGTGCTGTAGTTAGTACCGTACCAAGGGATGAAGCCGGAACCTCTCGGTACAGACCGACCAGTTCACGATAATTCGGTAGAACCCCTTTCCCCGTTGTCTTCATGTCACCGCGCAAGATCCGGCTTTACACGACTTTTTGCGAGATGCTACTCCCATCCCCGTATAAGTCCCAAGGTCCTCATTGACAGCTACTGGTGTTTGATTTTGTTATTACCCGCGGTGCCTGAGCCCTCCAAAGCACGCATCAGCTCAGATCCACGCGTCTGTGAATAGCTCGTACTCATGGATGTCAGCCCACTTAGTGCAAACCACCGCTCAACACAACACCTTAGATTCCCCTATCAACTCAACCACCAACAACATACCACATACCACACGTGTCTCACCACCTTTTCCTACTGCATAAACAAGATTATCACTTGAGTCACCTCTTCACTCATCGCCTCTTCCTTCCCATAATCTGAATCCCAAGCTTTTTAAATACCTCACCCTAAATTTCTCAGCTGTTCAGTTTCAGTGACAAATTGGTTGCGATGCCGGCCAAATCTCCGGGAGTTCTTTTTCTGTGCTCCTCTCTTGTTTTGGTGGCGGAAGGGAGATAACGCCCCACGCTCTTTTATCTGTCTATGACAATATAACGCAGCCGATGACGCTCGCCATGCCTGGCCATTACAATATCATTGTTTTTATTTACCAGCTTTTCAATTTGCTATCTCTCAAGGTATCTATGGACCACACCCGACTGTGTTGGCGTCGGGGATACCCGTAAATCATATCACGTGGAGAGCTCGGGTTCAACACATTTTTAACGGTGAAGTACATTGTTTCTAGTTTTCGGGTTGTACGGTATCTCTGATACTTTACGTGCTGCGCTTCCTTCCAGTGGAGTGATGGCATTTCAAGTTTTATTTTGTTATATATCACGTGTACGATCTACATTTTCCTTTTGGTTTACCATTATCGTGAATATAAACAATTGAATTGAAGGATGGACTAGCACCTCTCTACTAACCGTATGAATAGCTGTCTGATGATCAAGGAATCTACTCCCGTACTTTCTAGAGTATCCGCCAGTCTAGCGAACAGCAAATATATCTCTCGTCGCTAAGGAAATCCCACCACCTATAGAGGTTAGCAAACAGCACGAACATAATGCTTCGTCATGATAATGATCATGATCATGATGAGCCCTTCTGAATAGGTGGTATCTGAGAACTGCGGAAGCTGCCCTCGTCTTTACCGTTCTAGACTGATAAATTTTAGTATTGTTGAAAGTTGTCGACTATCTGCTCTGATATTTGCTGCTTTGATACTAAAATGCGAAATCTGGAACTGGGCACTATCGAGGATGTCTTAGTACGATTTGTAGACAAGTGATCTCATATTTATATGTAGATTGTGATCATGAAACTGCATATCAATGAATGGAAGCTTGTTGCAGAATCCAAACTCAGAAAGTATGGAAAGTGAGGTTTCTTCTACCATACGCTACTTAACATACCAACAGTTTGTCGGGAGTTTACTTCGACAAAAGCACTACAATGAAGGTGATGCTTAGTTTTCAAAACAACCACAATTAAATTTCCATATTTGATCAAGTTGCAATATTCAAGAACCTCATGGTGAATTATTCCATTCATCTGCTCACAATTACACATCTCGCACGTGATTTGTGGATCCCCTCCAAATTCGCCAAATTTACCTTACGATTGTACCTCATCAACCTCTCCCCAAACCCCCAAATCTTTCGCAAAGCCCATTCACGAACTCGACACCTCCTCAAAACCACCCAATTGACATCCCCTCACCACACATACCTCTCTGAAGCCTCAAAATCATCCAACATGTTTCGCCAATCCCTGCTCCGGAGCTCGCGAAGCCTCATCGTACGACCGGCAATGGCTCGGCCTACTGGAATCGCGGGTGCTGCGATGCAAAAGAGAGGAATGGCCGAGCATGCGATCTCGAACCCAACTTTGGCGAACATCGAGAAGCGATGGGAGGAGATGCCACCGCAGGAACAGGCCGATCTATGGATGGCCCTTCGTGATCGCATGAAGACCAACTGGGCGGAGTTGACTCTCCAAGAGAAGAAAGCTGGTATGTTTTTACCCCTGGTCCAACATCAACCTACTCTCAAAGCCTTATTTAAATAAACATCTTGTGAAATGGAAGGGAACGGGAGCCGTTTTGCGACTGAGAAAGGCGATTGATTTGGAGAACGTAGGCTAATGAAAACAGCATACTACATCGCCTTCGGTAACCACGGTCCTCGCGCTGTTACACCACCAGGAGAGGGTATGCAAGTTTTCATCCGTGTTGTCGGAGCCCTGGTTGTCTCGTTTGTCATCTTCGCTACCGTTCGCATGTTTGCCGGACCAGCACCTTCGACTATGAACAAGGAGTGGCAGGAGGCTACCAACGAGTACTTAAGAGTATGTGCCCTTATTTCCCCACATTTTGTCTCAGGCAACTCTCAGAATGAGGGAAAACCGGAGATATACAGGTTAGAAAGAAGAAACCAGAATGCTAACAACACCACAGGCACAAAACTCCGAGCCCATCTCCGGTATCTCGTCCGAAGGCTACAAAGGACCCGGTCAAGTCCAATCCCCACCTAAGAAATCCGACTAAACTCCCTCGCCTCATATTAAGCATACAAATACTCGGCCGGCTGTCTCAATAACTCATAACTATTATTTTCATTTGTTGAATGGAGGGGAGGGAATTGTCTGGGGGACATAGATGGATGGTTTACATTTCGAAGAAGAAGTAGTGAAAAGGATGTAAAAGGCAGGGAATATGCATGGTATTTGCATACTTTTCAGCTTTTTAGGAGTGGCAGGCGGGAAAGGGGAGATCACCTGTATAAAGAACCTTTGAATTGATGCATAGAAACCTTTTTGCAAACCGTGTTCTGCTCGCGTATCAACCACTGCTAGCCCGTCCTCCTTTCTTTACTTAACCATAATGTTATTTCTAAGCTCCCAGCTTTACTTACCATGTCACTCGCAATTATTGTTCTGCCCCTATTCGTTTTCAAGAGGCATGCGTTCTCCTCGACATAGCCATGACTACGATGATTGGGTTCTACTTCTCAACTCTAATCCCACAGACCTGACCAAAGAAAGGAGACGAGGGTACAGTGCTTCCGTGTGAACCTCTGCCGGTAGGACGGACTTTTGAACTAGAGAGACAGTTGATGTAAAAGTTCAGGGATAAAACATATTCGATTTATGAGTTGCCGAGGACGTCTAGCAGACTAAATTTACAGTAGACTGGATTCCTTTGGGGGTGGAGAGAGGCTAAATCTTTGCTTCTAGATTGTATTGTATTGGCTCGAAGATCAGAAGTATTACAGAGATGGTGGGATAGAGGAATGAATGACCTATGACCGGTATGAATGGTATTGAAACATGTTGAGGTTCGAATTTACTTTAACAGATTAAAATAAAGACCATGAGATGCAACGCAAAGCTAGCTTTACTGGAGGTGCATAAAAGCAGCCGGAAATTTGGATAGAGGTAGAACCCAAGGAATACAAACAGCACTACTGGTAAACGCATCTCGCAACAGGATGGTTGCAACGTCTGACACGCATGTGAGGGAGTAGAGATCTGCTAGGAAGTATACCCCAGCTGCTTCTTTTTTTCTCCGTGCGTTTTCTAACATCTCTACTTGATCCTCTATCTGCTTAGCTAGCCGTGCTTGTATTTCATTCTGTATCACATGCTGTTATTTTTGTTTACCTTCCAATTGATCAGTAAGTGTAAGAGATTAATTGGTCGACTCAGACATTTCTCTTGTTTCTGGTGGTGCTGATAGCATGGTCACCACGATCTCCAAGTTGCTACACAGAACTGATTATCAACATCTAGCTGCACAGAGGTCTGTATCTTTCTCAAGGAGCTCATTTCATGACGTTGATTGTTCAACATGAACGCGGAGCTAATCCCAATTTCAGAAAAGTTGAACTCAAACTTTAGAGAGGAGATTGGCCAATATCAAGGCTGCTAACCACTTCGTTATTGATATGATTTCGATGTTGACGTTAGCCTGAATATACAATATGTTTCAAGTATCTTTTGGATGATTGTCTAAGCAAGATCTGGTGGCTTCTTTTTCGTATATTTGCAAGCCATGAGATCAACAGAACTATATAGAAGAAACAATATTACAATTGACGCTGTGTACAACAAATCCTTTAGATACCTCTCTAGTGGCTACAATCTATTACGAATCGGTGGTTGAGATATTTTGAAGACCGCCTTTGAAGGCTTTGAAAGTGCTCACCAACTATGTCCATTTATGATTGTATTTTCAAGCTATGAGGAAGCCTACAGGTATATACAACTTCGTTTGCGCCTTTGTGTGCAATCGTGTTTTGTGTTCACCTTAGTATCTCACTATCGCCAAACTGTGTAGCTTCCCTAAGCTAATTCATGCCCTTCAGATTCAACGCCTTGTTTCACATCCCGGAAGTTCCAACTTCACGGTACGCTTCAAAACTCGTGATGGGGTCCGCCTCCCCATTCTCTTTACGGTTCCGTGCATCTTCACTTGCGTGCCACTCCTCTTCCTCCTGCTCAAATGCATCTTCAAATAGCCTGCCTTGACCACGACTCCAGCATCGAGGCATCAGGCTTTTACCCTCCCCATCTTTCTTGCCTTGCGCTGCTGAGCTTTTGGTTGAGAACTGAGATGACCCGACGTCCTGGCCACGTACAAACTTTTCGTCTACAAGACAGTAACGAATATTGCTGCCTGGACCCCAGAACATGATTTCACCAAGAACCGATTCCATAATAGCACGGAGACCACGAGCACCGCCGCCACCTGTGCTAGCTACTTTGCTAGAGATTTCTTTGGATGATAAAGCAGTTCCAAGGGCCCGTTCGGCGATCGCGCGGAGAGCCGGAGTGGTAAACTTCAGCTGGATATTGGAGGTTCCTAGAAGAGCAGTATACTGCTTCGTCAAAGAATTCTTAGGCTCTGTAAGAATGGAGACGAGCTGTGTAAGTGTAAGGGGATGAAGGGCGGTGACGACTGGGATCCGGCCCAAAAGTTCAGGAATTAAGCCGTAGGCTTGAAGGTCTGTTGGAGTCACAAATTGGAGCAGATTATCTTCAGAGACTGTGTCGCCTTTATTGGATTCTTTCTTTAGCTGGGCACCAAAACCGATGCTTGTCCCAGATGAAAGCCGTGTATTGATTATCCGATCAAGTCCTACGAATGCGCCAGCAAACACGAAGAGAATATTTGACGTGTCTATGGTGTATTGTTCACTCTTTCCCTGACTTGCATTCCCTTCTCGACTGCCTCGGTCCATCCGATCACCACCCTTCGAGTGATCCGTCCTAGAACTTCTGTCGTTTTTGGCATTTACTGTGATGCTCGTTCCTTCAATCATTTTAAGTAGCCCTTGTTGGACCCCTTCACCAGAAACATCGCGTCCGTGAGTCATTACAGCAGGCTTTGCTAACTTATCAAGCTCATCGAGAAAAATGATGCCGCTTTCACATTTGGCGATGTTGTGATTCGCAGCCAATAACAAACGCTCGATAGATGATTCGATGTCAGTACCGATATAACCAGCTTGGGTGAGCGAGGAACAGTCCACTGTCGCAAAGGGAACCTCAAGCACCTTCGCTAGCGTAGAGAGAATATAAGTTTTCCCCACACCAGAGGGTCCAAGAAGAAGTAGATTGGACTTTTCGATAGCTGTCTCATTTGATACACGCAGTGATCTAGAGCCCAACTCCGACTCAAGCTCGATTTTGGGGCGATAATTTAAGTCGACAGACTTGACGGTATGGCCAGGGAATTCATCTTCATTATATAAATAAAACTTGGCTATATGATTGGGATAGGTTGATAGGGACATACTCTCTACAGGGTGGGTGTTGCGTTCTCTTTCCATCAACAACCCACGTTCCTCTTGTTCCACACGATCAGCTTCCTCTTTTTCTTGACGCCGCAATTCTCTGATACGTTGGTAATGATTATAGATAGCCACACTGGTGACCTTTTTTGCTTTATCCTGGCCGACCACGAACTTGTCCAGGTGCTCTTTGAGCAGTGATGGAGTGAGGACAGGAGCTCCATGTTTGGAGACTTTAGATAACGGACCACGAACTTCAGGTCTGACCTCGATAGTAGTAGTTACTCCTTGGCCAGAGAAGTCTGAACGGCGAAATTGAGGATCACGACTCAGCTGAGAAGTGGAGGAGAGCGGCCGTGAGAATACCGAGAGGGTGGAGAGACGGGCAGGGTTGAATAACAAACTCCGGTAGAAGACCGGCATTGTGACTATTGTCTGGCAATTTCATAACTGCGTCATTGAAGATATAATTTTCTTTGGGTATGCATCCAGTACTGCTTCAAGGGATGAGGCTGTCTAGGAAGTTAGGTGAGCTCCAGCTAAGCGAGTATCGGACCTTGAGCCAAGAAATTAGGTATGATTGTGAACGGCAGATTTTTCTTTAGTGATCCTATATAAGCTGAACGTGAGGGTGGTTTAGTTTTCAAATCCAAAAGAGAACATTAACAATATGTATATTTGCCCCTCTGAATATGATGAACATTCACGTGAGTGGAAACTTTGATGATGGCTCCCGCCAGTGTGGCCTCAGGCCTAAATTGTTGGGGAAAACCCTCGGATCCTTGTCCTGTTGACATCATACCGAAAGCGGTGGAGGTTGAGTTGGAAGCTGTTGATTGCTTTCCTAACTAATCTGCCCACCACCCCCGCACAAACTCTTG
>Ga0247807_10001217_pt1 | contig 15327 bp, 15 predicted proteins | sample UWRJL074202C1_FD_179931 | JGI IMG/M metagenome (GOLD analysis project Ga0247807, IMG submission 179931) | Plant litter microbial communities from Arlington Agricultural Research Station in Wisconsin, United States - UWRJ-L074-202C-1 | ecosystem: Environmental > Terrestrial > Plant litter >...
GCTGCGGTTGAGGATGAGGCCGAAGGCGGCGGCATCCCAGAAGGCGGTCGAGCCGCCGTTGCCGAGGATGACCTCGTAGCCCTCGGGGATGTCGAACAGCGAGGCGAGCGAGGAACGCACGCGGCCGACCAGGTTCTTCACCGGTGCCTGGCGGTGGGACGTGCCGAACAGCGCCGCGCCCGCACCCGCGAGGTAGGCGAGCTGCTCGGGACGGACCTTGGAGGGGCCGCAGCCGAACCGTCCGTCGATGGGCAGGAGGTCGGTGGGGATGGTTATCGTCGCCATTGCCCAATTCTATTGTTTGCCCACAGGCCGCCGAGCCGGTCGGCGAGGGGGAGGGGCGAACAAGTAGTCTTGTTACGAAACGCGCCAGCTGGAGGGCCTTCTGATGACCGATCTCGTTGACACAACCGAGATGTACCTGCGCACCATCCTCGACCTTGAGGAGGAGCACATCGTTCCGCTGCGCGCCCGCATCTCCGAGCGACTCGGCCACTCCGGCCCGACCGTCTCCCAGACCATCGGCCGCATGGAGCGCGACGGCCTCGTCGTCGTCGAAGGCGACCGTCACCTCGAGCTGACCCCGAGCGGACGCAGCAAGGCCGTGCACGTGCTGCGCAAGCACCGTCTCGCCGAGCGCCTCCTGCACGACGTCATCGGACTCGACTGGGCCTACGTGCACGACGAGGCCTGCCGCTGGGAGCACGTCATGAGTGAGCAGGTGGAGCGACGTGTGCTCGAGATGCTCGACCACCCCAAGGAGTCTCCGTACGGCAACCCCATCCCGGGCCTCGAAGAGCTGGGCGACGAAGCAGCCCCCGCCTTCATGGACGGCGTCGTGAACCTGGTCGAGCGGGTGGGCGCGTCCACCGAGCCGGTCAGTGCCGTGATCCGCCGACTGGGCGAGCCCGTGCAGTTCGAGCCGGAGCTTCTGCAGCAGCTGCGCACCGCGGGAGTCATGCCGGGCGCCGACGCAAGGGTGTCGGCCGCCGGGTCCTACGTGTTCGTCGAAGTCGACGGCTACGGTGAGGGCCTCGAGCTGCCCAACGAGGTAGCTGTTCACATTTTCGTCAGCGTGCCGACAGCCGTCTAGGCGTCATCCCGCGCAATTGTGGGTTAACCTGTAGCTCTTGGAGTTCACCGAAGTTCAGGGAGAGCCGAATGCAGAGCGAGCGCGACATCCAAACCGTGGATGCGCGCGCTCACTTCTACATACGGCACAGCGGAATACGCAGCGTGGCACTACGTCCGCGTCGCGTGTGAAGGCATCGTCATATTGACGGTGCCTTTTTTGTTGTCCGCTCGCTCCCGGGCCCGGTGAAGTCTCGGAACCCGCAAGTCGAATGCCTGCAAGCCGTGCAGGCGATTTGGGAAGGATGACGATGCGCACGCTCGTGTTGAACGCCGGGTACGAACCCCTGGCCGTGGTGTCTTTCAAGCGAGCGCTTGTGCTCGTGATGAATGAGAAGGCGACGGTGATCGCCGCAGACGCGGAGCATCCCGTCTGGGGGAGCCACGGGGTGTGGGACCGCCCGTCGGTGATCATCCTGCGCCGGTACGTGCGCATCCCGAGCGGCCGCAGCATCCCGGTGTCGCGCCGCGGTGTGCTGCGTCGCGACAACAGCCGCTGCGGCTACTGCGCCGGCTCCGCGACAACGATCGACCACATCATGCCCCGGTCGCGCGGCGGGAAGGACAGCTGGGAGAACCTCGTCGCGTGCTGCCTGAAGTGCAACAACCTGAAGGGTGACCGCACACCGCAGGAGATGAACTGGTCGCTGAGGATGACCCCGCGCCCGCCGCACGGAAGTACCTGGATGGTGCGCGGCGTGGAGCGCAGCGAGCCCGACTGGGAAGAGTTCCTCGCCCCCGCTGCCTAATTCGCGTTATCAACTTGTGATAACCGGGTGGTCTCACGTATGGTCGAAGAACCCCCTTTTGATTCATCCGCATGAGTATTGCCTTGCCCGAAAGGTCAGTTTTGGTTTCAACACGCAGCGCCTCCGGCGTCGACGGGCTCTCTGAGCTCTTCGGAACCGTGACCGGCGAAGCGGTTGAACCGTCTGCTCCGGCACCGCTCACTCGTCGCGAAGCACGCAACCGTCCGGCCCCCACGCCCGACGCTCTCGCTTGGCTGTCGACCCCGGTCGCGACCGAGGCGCCCGTCGTCACGACCCCGATCGTCGAAGCCCCTGCCGCCCCGCTGACCCGTCGCGCCGCGCGTCTCGCCGAAGAGCAGGCCGCCAGGCTGGTCGAGCTCGAGGCGCCGTCGCTGGCCGAGCCGGTCTCGCTGGTCGAGCCGGTTTCGCCCGTTTCGCTGGTCGAGACCCAGGCCGAGCCCCTCCCCGCAACCCTCTCGATCCCGATAGTCACGACCGAGCAGATCTCCGAGTACCGGCCCACCCCGGTGCAGCACTCCACCCAACCTCAGGTCCCCGCACCTGAGGTTTTGTCGTTCAAGCCGTCGTACGCGGCGCAGGTGTCCCCGGTCCCCGTGAAGTCGCGTCGTGCGGCCGCGCCGGTCCCGGCTCCGCGCAAGCCCCTGCGCAAGAAGATCTCCTCCGCGGCAACCATCTTCGCGGTGGCCGGATTCTTCGCTTCGGTCTGCCTGCCGGCCTACGCGCTGCTGCCGACCGCTGAGGCCGGCCTGGTGACGGCGGATGGGGCATCCTCGAAGGTCTCGGAAAGCTCGCTGTTCGTGGCGGCCGACGCCGGCGGCCTGGAGGTGGAGCGCGACTCCTTCGAGGCGACCACCGCGGCCGAGCTGGCGGATGCGCGTTCGAACGCCCTCAAGATCGCCAACTTCGAGGCCTACGAGAAGTCGGGCGCGCGCGAGCTGGGCGACGACTACCCGTGGTTCTCTGAGCTCTCCAACAACCAGGGCGGCGGGATGTCGCCCCTCAACTACTACTACCGCGAATGCGTCGACTTCGTGGCGTGGAAGCTCAACGTGGACGCAGGCTCCACCAAGGCCCCCTTCACGTACAACTGGTTCAACCTCACGCCCTCCGGCGGCAACGCCTACCAGTGGAAGTACGCCTGGGAGCAGCACGGATGGGCCACCGGCACCACGCCGAAGGCCGGGGCCGTCGCCTGGTTCGGCTACCACGTCGGCTACGTGAAGACCGTGAACACGAATGGCACGGTGCTCATCGAGGAGTACAACCACCAGAGTGACCACCTCTACGGGCAGCGCACGATCCCGGCCTCCGAGGTCACGCTCTACCTGTACGCGCCGCCGCGCTAGCCGCCGCGGGCGCGATGGGGCGCTCGGCGCGATCTCAGGCATCCCGATTCATCGCAGCCTTCACGCTAAACTCTCTACGCCAGCCTCTGTAGCTCAATGGAAGAGCAGTTCCGTCCTAAGGAAACGGTTGGGGGTTCGAGTCCCTCCAGGGGCACTGTTGCACCAGGTGAGAGGACTTCCTTGTGGGGGTGGAACGCCGGCTCTCCGTGCGAACATTCGCGACAGTGACCAATGTGCTCGCCCTCCTGGTGTTGAGCGGCTCCGTCATGTGTGCGACCGTGGCGCTGGGCTGGTGGGTGATCGATCACTTCCCCTTTTCGGTTGCAGCCTCGTTCCACCGATGGATCTCGCTCGCACTCGCTGTGTTGGCGGCAGTCATCCTGGTGGCAGCGATTGCCACGGCACGCCGTTCGAACGCTGTTGTCGCTGGAGTAGTGACGATCGCCAGTCTTTCGGTGACGCTGCTGTCCGCGGTGGCGACCACCGCGCCCGTGAGTGTCGAGGCGATGGTCGACAAGGAATCGAGCTCCGTGCGGGTGGCGGCGTGGAACGTCGAGAGCCGGGGCACCTGGGAACAGCTCTCCTGGCTGATCGGGGCGACCGAGGCGGACGTCATAGTCCTCAGTGAGCAGTACCTCGACGTTCGCTCCCCGATCAATAACGCGCGACTCGCCGGGTATCAACTGCTCAGCGATCCCAATGTCGCTGTCACGGTGTTGATCTCGGAGAAGCTGGGCGAATACCGGGTCGCCGGAGCGGATCTGTCCGGAGCCACCTCGGGTGTGGTCGTCGAGCCGGTGGACGGACACAGTGGAAGTCCCCGCATTGTCGGCGTGCACGTGACCCGCCAGTCGCTCATCGGCGGGGCGACGCTCTGGGAACGAGGGCTGGACTGGGTGGCGGAACAGTGTTCCGGAACCGGCCCGACCATAGCGGCGGGAGACTTCAACAGCACGGTGGAAAACCTGCCGGGTGGGAGATTGGGCGAGTGCCGCCTGTCCGGATCGAGCTCGCGGGGGGAAGCTGCGTCCTGGCCCTCCAGCTGGCCGCCATACTTCGGCATTGGAATCGATCGTGGAATGGCGAGCGGCGAACTCCATGCCGCGAATGCTTTCACCCTCGATGCTCGACCGGACTGGAGTGATCATCGACCGGTCGTCGTGGACTTCGAGCCGGCCGAAGATCGCTGATTTCGAGACGCCGGGTCCGTGAACGCTCGCAAACGGTCGGTCGGCCGTTTGCGAGCCCCGCGGTCAGTAGCTGGTCGTTACTCCAGCGTTGAGAAAGGTGCCGCTATAGGCGTTGGTGGTCGGGGTGGTGATTCCATTTATCGCCGCCACACGAAAGTAGAAGGATCCAGCGCTCTGGCCGGTGAAGGTGAATGCACCGCAGGGGTTCCTGGTCACCTGTGAAACGAGGCTTCCATTGCGGTAGAGCGCGATCCGCACGGTGTGCACAAAAGCCGCCGTTGGGGCGTTTCCTCCGTAGTTGCCCTTGCAGGACGTCAGCGTCACGGTGGTCGTTCCGGCGGTGGTGTCCGACCAGGTTCGGCTCTGAAAGGTGGGTTGCACCTGATTCATCGAGGAGGTGAAAGTTGCCGCCATTGCCGGAGCGGCACCCAGCCCCATAAAGAGGCCGACGAGGCCGATAGCGATGACCGTCCGAGAGGTCACGGCGACGGACGTGATTGATCTGCGCATGTTTTTCTCCTGTTCAGCGACATCCGAGACGGTGACGGCGCCACCCTCCGTGTCGCAATTGTGTGAACTTGTGCAAGCGCTACAACCCTCCGCGTAGCGCGTCTGCGGGCTGCATCCCGCTGGCCGAGCGAGCGGGCACCAGCCCGGCGACGCAGCCCAGAATCGCGCCGACCATAGGTCCCGCGAAGACGACCCAGCCCGGTGTCGCAGATGGCCAGCCGTTCGCGAGAGCAGCCACTACTACCGTCATGGACCCGACGCCTGCCCCGACGAGGCCGCCCAGAAACCCGATCAACGAACTCTCCAGGATGAACTGACGATAGATGTCCTGCCGTCGGGCTCCGAGGGCGACTCGAAGTCCGATCTCCGCTCTCCGTTCCAGCACGGACATGGTCATGGTGTTGCCGATACCCAGCGCCGCAACCACCAGTGAGATCGATCCCAGAAGGTAGTAGATGGCATTCACGTTGTCTTCGGCATACTCACGAACGTCCGCGAAGGACTCGGGCAGTTCCACGACCAGGGACGACGACTTCTGCGGGTTCAGTGCCGTGGCTATCTGTCGCGCGACATCCTGTGCGTATCCGTCCTTGGTGAGAGCCACGACTCGTTCAACCGATACTTCTCCGAACCGTGCCGTGGCCGTGGTGTGGGGGATGAGGACCGAGGAGACCAGGGACGGCTCATGCCCCACGCGATCCAGGATGCCGACGACGGTGAACGGCGCATCTCCGATGAAGATGGTCGACGGCAACTCTCCGAGGTGCAACGACTCGGCCACGTTGGCGCCCACGATGGCGATATTCTCGGCGTTCGCCAGTTCGACGTCGATGAACCATCTCCCGCGCATCTGCGCCTCGACGGCCAGGTCCAATCGTCCCGATACGCCGACCACCGGTGCCGAGACGGGATGTGAGATGGATACGTCCTCCAGATAGAGGCCGACCACCTGGTTCTGCTCCTGGGCGAGGCCGTACGTCCCCACCTCGAGCACGCCCGTGACTCGTGCTGCAGCGGGTTCGCGATCAAAGGAGAGGAGGCCCACAGCGGAGAGCGACTGCGGTTCCGAGGGTTGGGTGACGGTCACCACGTTGCCCGATACCTTCGCCAACCTGGCGAGGAGCGCGTCCCCCGAACTCTGGGCGATTCCCGCGGTCGAGACGAGGGTGGCGATGCCGACGGCAACGCCCAGCAGGGTGAGATACGCGGTGGACTTCTTCGAGAATGCTCCGGCAAGCGCCTCGAAGAAGAGATCCTTCGGGCCGATCCTGCCGGAGGTGGCGCTATCCACGAGCCACCACGCCATCCTGGACGCGGAAGATCGTGTCGGCCCGCTCGCTCAGCTCTTCGCTGTGCGTGACCAGCACGATGGTGAGCCCGTCGGATCTCAGCCGGTCGAACAGCTCCATCACCCCGAGCGATGTCTGCCGGTCGAGGTTGCCCGTCGGCTCGTCGCACAGCAGGATTCGTGGTGTTCCGCTGATCGCCCGAGCGAGCGCGACGCGCTGTCTCTCCCCTCCGGACAGGGTGAGCGGCGACTTGTCCGCAAGTGTGTCGATCCCGATGGAGGCGAGCGCGGCGCGCGATTTGTCCAGTCGCTCGGCACGCGAAAAACCCGCGTAGAGCGATCCCAACATCACATTCTCCAGGACGGTGAGATACGGGATGAGGTGAAACGCCTGGAAGAGGAACCCAATCGACGAAGCTCGCAGGAGTGCTCTTTCGGAGTCACTGAGTGCCGCCGTGAGCACTCGGTCGATTCGCACCTCCCCTGATGTCGGGGCGGTCAGAAGACCTGCAACATTCAGGAGGGTGGACTTTCCAGAGCCCGACTCGCCGACGATCGCGGTGTAGCTGCCTTCCTCGATGACAAGGTTCACGTGATGGAGGAGCTCAGCGCCATCCCCGGCGCGCACGCCGATATCGGTCAACTCGAGCAGACTCACGCTTCAGTCGCCATCGTCCGCGTCTCCGGGGGAGTTCCAGTGGAGGACGACCTGGGCGCCCGCCAGGTCGAACGGGTCGACGGTGGTGATCTCGACCTGCCCCTGTACGGAGATGCCGACCACAACGGGAACGGGGATCATCTGGCTGTCGCGAATGACATCGATGAACGTCGCCCCGTCGAGGGATGATCGAACCGCCGTGGTGGGCACCGAGTATGTCGAGGGCGAGCCGGAAGTCGTCTCGCGCACGACCCGCACGTTCTTGCCGATGACGCTCTCATCGAGCTGGGATCCGTCCAGCGCCACGATGACCTCGTGGCTCACCTGGCCACCGGTCGAGGTCGTGCCTGCCTCGTCGATCGAAATGATGGACCCGATTGCCGAAACTGATTTGTCGGCCACGTCGATCTTGACCTCGTCCCCGGGAGCTACCCTCGCCAGGTCTGCGGCCGGCACGGACGCCACGACCTGTAATTCGTCGACCCCGATCACCAGCAGCTCGCCGTCGGCGAGTTTTCCCACTTCCGCTGCTACGGACGTGATCGTTGGCGATGGTTCGCGAATGAAGATGGCTTCCGATCGCGGCAGGGGAGTGTCGGCCGCGAGCGCCGCCTCCGTTTCTTCCGTCTGCGCATCCTTGGCGGCCCTCGCCGTTTCCGCGGCGAGACCCGCATCCCGGCCGACGATCGCGCGTGCGTCGGCCAGGCTCTCCTTCGCAGAGGACACCTCGTCGGTGGCATCCTGGATGGAGGAGTCCGCGCTGAGGTACACGGTGGACTTCGATAGCACGGAGAGGGCAAGCGCGGCCTCCGCAGCATTCACCTCGTCTGAAGCGCTCGCCACAACCGCATAGAGCTCCGCCAGGCGAGAGGGAGAAACCGGTCCTCCTGTGTCGGGATCGGTTCCCGCCTCGGCTGTCGCCGCCCGGCTGGCGGCGAGGTCGAATGCCTGAGTTGCGCGGGTGCGGACGGCAGTGGCGCCGGCGACCTCGGAGTCGGCGGTCGCCTTCGACAGGATCGCCGCCGAGCGCGCTATCTGGAGCGCGCGCTTGGCTCGCTCGAGAGCACGCACCGCGTTGGCCACGGACACCGAGGAGGCGCCGGAGGCGGCCGCGGAACGCGCCGCGGCCAGTACGTCCTTCGCCTGACGAAGCGCATCGGCCGCGGCGGCAGACGGGCGCGGCGGTGGGTATCCAGCGCGTGCATACAGGCCACGAATCGCGGCGCTGGTCTGGGCGGTGAACGACGAAGAGTTCGGAGAACTCATACCCATGCGCCGAAGGGCGTCGTTGAGTTGGCCGACATCCTGTCCCGAGTCGCCGGGAGCGAGGTTCCGATACATGGGCATCACCCCGACGAGCATCATCGTGGGCCGTTCCGCGACTTCGAGAAGCACATCGCCCTCAGCGACCTGCTGGCCGGCGGTCACGGGAACCCGTGTGACGATCTGTCCTTCATCGGCCAGATCTGAGATCGCGGAGGTGCTCACCCGGCCGATCGTGCCTCGAAAGACGAAGCTCGACGTGAGGGGTCCCTGTGACACCTCGACCGTCAAGGGTGCCGGGCTCTCCACGCCCGCCGAGGTGGTGCCCGACGCGGCGAGCAGTCCGGATCCGACTCCCACCACCAGTGCAAGAGTGGCAGTGCCAGCGATCACCGCGGCGAAACGAACGGTCTTCGTAGTGGGCATCAGGGGCTTTCGGTTCGCGTGCAGGTTTCGGAGTCAGGCGGGCCTAGCTTCGGGAGTCCTCGAGGATCTCCTCGAAGACTGCCCGGTGCGGGGCAAGGCACTGCGTTGAGGCGACGGCGGCATCGATCTCGTCCTGACGCACCCGGGCCACCCGGCTCTCGTCGATGTGGGCCGTCGGCTCGCCCTGTTCGTCGTGCTCGACGATCTCCAGCGTCCCTGCGAGCGAGTTGTATTCGCGGTGGAACTCTTCGAGGCTGACCACCGAGTAGCCGGCGTCGCGCATACACGTCATCCAGTCGTCCATGATCTGTACGTACCGGCGGTCTTCAAGGACTCGGGTGCGGTCGATCTGCTGCGAGGAAGCCGCTCGAAAGGTGGGCGCGAACTTCTTGAGTGCTGACTCGCTTGCTGTGGTTCGACAGCCCGGAATCTCGGAGTCCACCACCCCGAAGAGCACCGTGTGATAGGCATCCCGGGTGGGGTCGTCAAGCTCCTCCTGCAGGCTGTCGTTCGGGTCGGTCAGCCCGGTGTCACCATTCTCGAAGTCGGAGAGCACCTGGTCGACGTAGCCGAATCCGGATTCCTTGGCCTGCTCAATGGAGAGATCGAACGGTGTACCGGGAAGAAGTACACGCGACGATCCGGGATACGGTCGCTCGATGTACTCGAATCCCTCTGCTTCCATGCAATCGTGAGTGAGCGACTCCTGCAGGCGCCAGGTCTCCTGGTCGATCTCCTCGATCGTCCGGGTCGACGGCTCGGGCTGGTCGGTGTTCTGGCACGCGGTGACGCCCAGGAGGACCGACGCCGTGACCAGGAATATGACGGCCGTCCGGCTAGGCAGGGTAACCAAGGACACCTCGCTGTGTGCAGTCGTTCGCGTTGCTCGTGAGAAGCTCGAATAGCTTCTGTGTGCGCGGGAACGAGATCTCTCCCGGAGAGAGTTCAACGCCACCGAAGTCGCCGGCGCTGGATTCGGCTCCGGCCCAGATAGTTTTCGGATCCAACAGTGACTCCGGCGCCAACGCGCAGTAGATGGCCGAGGCCTCCCATACGCTCAGTACCGGATCGAGATCCTCGGCATTGAGAATGTCCTCCGCGGCGCCCAGCGCCTGCTTCTCGTAGGCCTCGTCGACATCACCCGAGCATCGCTCTTCCAAGGCCGCCGCGTAGGCGCGTGCCACCGGGTCCTCTCCGTTCGACACCGCTGTCGTCTGCGCCAGCTGCATGCTGGCGGAGTTCTCGGGGAGGTCGCAGGCGGTATCTCCGCCGAGAAGCAAGCCGCTCAATACCAGGCGGGCGGTGCCCGGCTCGCGGGACGATCGGGCAACACTCTCGACGAGCGCAGCATGGCTGTCGGTCCACGGCTCGTCCGCTGCGACCGCGATGCTGAGCAACTCGGCATCCGCGAGCGCTGTTGCAGCGCGCAGGTCGAGAGGGGCACCGTTCGCAATGCGATTGACCGCCACGATGCTGGCGAGCCCGTCCGAGGACAGCTGGTACTCGACCGGATTACCGCCGCCCCTGACCACCATCGCCAGGTACGAGGATTGTCTCTCGGTGAGTGGAATCTCTGGAACATCGAGCAACGTGGCGACGGAACGAAGGTCGCTCAGGCACACCAGGGGGTCCTGCAGCCGCTCCGCGGTCACCCGCTCCGCCGCGAGGGCGAAGGATTCCATGAGTTGTTCCTTCAGTGCAGAATCATCCGCCCAGTTGAGTGCCCAGATCTCGCTGAGAGGTCTGAGCTGACCGCATTCGGAGACCCCGACATCGCCGTCTCCTTCAAGTGACGCGTGCAACGACTCGAGAGCATCGGACCACAGGGAGACGAGTTCGGCGTCACCGCAGGGCAGGGCGACGCCGGGTGTAGCGGCCGCGAACAGGAACAGCCACGGGTCAGGATCCACCGAGCACAGGCCCGTCGTCGCATCGGCCACGGATTGACTGTCGGACGTCGTGCCGAGATCCGCTTCCGGGTAGGCAGCCGCGACCTGGGCGAACATGTACGAGTCGACCACATCAGGGTCACGGCCGAGCAGAGTGGGCAGGCCCACGTCCATCGTGTTGAGCAGGTCATCCTTGTCGCTCGCGGACAGTACGTGAGCTGTGGCATCCGCTCTCAGGAATTCTGCGATTGCGTAGAGCGTGCCGCCTACTGTTTCTTCGAGCTTGTCACCCTCGATCGCCTCGTGAAACTGCTTCTTGGCGCTCGCCAAGGTTTCCGGTGGCAGCTGATCGATCTGTTCACCGAAGCTTGAAATGGCCTGGGCCATCGAATAGACGTCCTGGCCACCGGTCGACGGCAGGGAAATCGCGACGCCGTCGGCACCGATGGAAAGTGGCGCTCGAAGAAGCGCTGCGGTGTCGACCAGCCATTGCTCGCTCGAGCCATGGACCGGCGGTTCCTCTGCCGAGCATGAAGAAAGAAGTGTCATGACCACGACCACGCCGAGGATCATCGGGAAGGAGGTGCTGCGTCCTCCCCGATGACCCCGGCGTGCACGCTCAGGATTCTGAGTCAAAGAAGGGGCTCACTTGGTCGCAGTGGCCGAGCGTGCCGTCCAGCTGCTGCCGACGCGAACGCCACCCGTGACGGTGTAGGTCGGCCAGGCAAGGTACACGGCACTCGATGTGTGGCAGATCTCCTGGGTGCCGAACGAAACGGAGACGTAGGTTGCCTTGGCGGCCCCCGTCCAGTAGCCCATCGAGCACGTCGCGGATGTGGCCGTGAAGCCCAGCCCAACGGCGCTCGTCGACACCGTGACCACGTTGCCGATGCCATCGAGTGTTGTTGAGACCTTGACCCGTGCGAGGTTGTTCGTCGCCCCTGAGACCCTTCCGACCCGGCCGTAGACCGAGTCGGTGTCGGAACACTGGATGACGCCGCACAGGAAGAATGCGATCTTCGCGTCCCCGTTGACCTTCGCGGTGATCCCGTATTCGGTCCATGTGTGAGTCGGGTAGACGACGACCGCGTTGGCCGCGCTCGTGGGAATGACGATGAATGCCGAAGCGAGGAGCGCAGCGACGGCTATGCGGCCGAGAGTGGATCTGGTGCGGTTGTGGAGCGAATCATGCGTCTTCAAAATGGGCCTGCCTTTCTGGAGTGATGGGATGACGAACGTTCACGTGAGCGGGACCGGGGTGCGGTGAGCGCACTCGGGTGGCGACGATATCGGTCGGGTGTCAGGGTCGGCTCGGGGAAGCCGCTCGGGAAGTATTCGTCCCGACTCAGGAGGCCGTGGAGGTTCGGGCCGTCCAGCTACTACCCACGCGTAGGCCACCGGTGACCGAATAGGACGGGGCGGCGAGGTACACGGCGCTGTTCGCGTAGCAGATCTCCTGGGTGCCGAAGGAGACCGATGTGTAGGTCACATTGCTCTGACCCGTGAAGTAGCCGCTTGTGCACGACTTGGAGGTGGCGACGAATCCCAGACCGACGGCGCTCGTGGAGACGCTGACGGTTGCGCCCACTCCGTCGAGAGTCGTAGAGAGCTTCACCCGCGCAAGATTGTTCGTCGCACCAGAGACTCGACCGACCCGGCCATACACCGAATCGGTGTCCGTGCAGACGAGCAATCCACACTGGAAGAAAGCGGTCCTGGCGTTTCCGTTGACCTTCGCCGTGACGCCGTACTCGGTCCAACTGAGACTGGGGTAGACCGTTTTCGCGTTGGCCGCTGTGGCCGGGAAACCGATGAGAACCGACGCGACGAGTGCGCCGACGAGGACGTGGCCGAGAACCGAACGGGTGCGCCGTGGCGCAGAATCGTGAATTACCAAGGGTGCCTACTCTCCGTGGGAAGGAACCCAGCGTCCCTCGAAAATTGAGAGTAGTGCTCAACTCAAGCAAAATGACAAATTATTTTTCTTGCACTTTGCGCGGGTTTTTCTGCCATGATTCAACGGCGACCGCTCTGTCTACCCGACTTCGGGAAGGGAGCACGAACGAGAAGCTCTCACGAAGCGCTAGCGTGCGCATAGACGCAGGATCCCGCGTGGGCGGTGGAGTGGCCCGCGTGCTCGATCACGACATCCAGGTGGTCGAGAGCGGTGGATAGGTCCGCGATGGTCGCGGCGATGCGTGCGCGTTCGCCGACCAACACATCCAGAGTCTCTGACGTCGTCACGCCCGAGTCCAGGGCCGGCAGGATCTCGACGATCGCGCGGCTGGGCAGCCCCGCCGCGAAGAACTGCTGGATCAGGCGCACCCGATCAACGACGGGCTGCGAGTACACGCGTTGCCCGCTCGAGCTGCGGTCGGCGCTGATCAGACCCTGCTCCTCGTAGTACCTGAGCGAGCGCACGCTCACTCCCGCGGACGTTGCCACATCGCCGATTCGCATCCACTTGCCCCTCACATTGATGTCAGGTTCTAGCGTATCCACAACGGGCCATTGCCCGCTGGAAACCACAGAAAAAGGACACCATGTCAACACCACTGCGCGACGAGGTCGAAGAGCTCGTCACCCGCTATGCCACGGCCATCGACCTGCGCGACTGGGAGCTGTTCCGCACCGTCTTCGCTGATGACGCCCGAATCGACTACGGCCCGCTCATGGGCTCATTCGAGGGCGGCGAGGCGTTCACCGCCTTTATGAAGGCCGCCCACGCGGGCGCCGGCCGAAGCATTCACCGGATGACGAACATCGTGCTCCAGCCTGGCGACGGTATCGCATCCCGTACCTACGGTGACTCGATCATCCTCAACGCCGCAGACGAGACCACCGGCGACCACGGTGCCGCGACGTACGACGACACCTTCGTGCGCACGGACGACGGCCTCAAGATCAGCAGCCGCCTGGCCAGCATCGTGCTCTACGAGCCCATCTCGGGCAACCGGGCGTAGGGCGAGCGGGGTGGGGCCCTGCTCGCGCAAGGCCCTACCCCATCCCGAATCTGCGGCGTATTCTGGCCGCGTGCCCCTGTCGCCGGAGGAATACCGGGCGCCGCTCGCGCGAGCGGCGCAGCACGCGCATGACTGGCTGGAGTCGCTGCCGTCGAGGCCGGTGAAGCCGCGCGACGGCATCGAGCAGATGGAAGCCGCGTTCGACGCTGAGCTTCCCGAAGGCCCCACCGACCCGACCGAGGTCGTCGACGAACTCGCGCGCCTCGCCGAGCCAGGGCTGATGGCGATCGGCTCCGGACGGTTCTTCGGCTGGGTGATGGGCGGAACACTGCCGGCGGCGCTCGCGTCCGACTGGATGGTGAGCGCCTGGGACCAGAACAACGGCCTGCGCTACGCCACCCCCGCGACGGCCGCCATCGAGGAGCGCGCGGGGGAGTGGATCCTCGACCTGCTGCACCTTCCCAAAGGCAGCGCGGTCGGCTTCACCACCGGCGGCACCATGGCCAATTTCGTGGGGCTCGCTGCCGGTCGGGGCGCCGTTCTCGAAGCGGCAGGCTGGAACCTCAACCGCGACGGCCTCACCGGCGCTCCCCGCATCACCGTGCTGGTGGGCGAGGAAGTGCACAGCTCCGTCGAGCTGGCGCTGCGCTACCTCGGGCTCGGCGAACCGACGAAGATCCCGGCCGACAGTCAGGGCCGCATCCAGAGCATTGCTTTAGAAACGGCCCTCGACCAGATCGACGGCCCCGTTATAGTCGCGCTACAGGCGGGCAACCTGCACTCCGGCGCCTTCGACCCGATGCGCGAGACCATCGCGGCCGCCCACGAACGCGGCGCCTGGGTGCACGTCGACGGGGCCTTCGGACTCTGGGCGGCGGCCAGCCCGCGTTGGAACGACGCGCTCGACGGCATCGAGACCGCCGACTCGTGGGCGACCGACGCGCACAAGACACTCAACGTCCCGTACGACTGCGGGGTGGCGATCGTGGCACGACCCGGCGCCGTCCAGGCGGCGTTCACCGCGCACACCAGCTACTTCATCCGGGATGACGCCGGCGAACCCGACCCCATGGACAAGGTGCCCGAACTGTCGCGGCGTTCGCGCGGCATCCCGGTCTGGGCGGCCCTCAGGTCGCTCGGTCGCAGCGGCACCATCGCCCTCGTCGAACGCCTTGCCGAGAACGCGCGGATGCTCGCCGACGGCCTCTTGACCCTTCCCGGCGTCGAGGTGCTCAACGATGTCGTCTTCACCCAGATCTCGGTGGCGTTCGGCAGCGACGAGCGCACGCGGGCGGTGACCCAGGCGCTCATCGCCGACGGCGCGGTCTGGATGTCCGGCTCGACCTGGGCCGGCCGCGCCGTGCTGCGCATCTCCGTCAGCAACTGGACCACCGACGCCGAAGAGGTGGCCGTCTCGGTGGACGCGGTAGCTCGCGCGATGGACGTCGTGCGCTGACCGATCGCCTATCGTGGATGGGCCATGCTCTCCACCTTCATCGCTGACAACTACGCCCTCGTGCGCGTGATCCTCGTCGTCGGCGTTCTCGCCCTGATCGCCCTCGCCATCGTGTTGGCGCGAGCCGGCGACCGAGGCCGCCGGATCTCGGGGTTTCTCGGGGGAGCCGCGCTGCTGGTCGTCATCCTCTTGACGCTCACACCGCACGGCAAGCAGCTGCCGCCGGCCGAGTGCTACCTGGTTGTCGACGGCCCGCTCTGGGACATCTACAACGTCGCGCTGTTCCTGCTGCCGGCGCTGTTCTTCGTCGTCGCGACCCGCAGGCCGCTGCTCGTTCTGCTGGGCGCCATCGCCCTGTCGGCGCTCATCGAGGTCGTGCAGCAGCTGCTGCAGGGGCTCCTATCGCGGGCGTGTGACATCAACGACTGGGTCGCGAC